>Ga0335078_10003517_pt1 | contig 23310 bp, 20 predicted proteins | sample Lox_Sample_32_FD_206711 | JGI IMG/M metagenome (GOLD analysis project Ga0335078, IMG submission 206711) | Soil microbial communities from Loxahatchee National Wildlife Refuge, Florida, United States - Lox_Sample_3.2 | ecosystem: Environmental > Terrestrial > Soil > Wetlands | place: USA... | reverse complement strand
CCGGGAGCACTTCTTCAGCGCGGTATACAGCGCGTCGAGCGAGTCGGCGCCGAGCTGGCGGATCTTGACCTCGCCGAGCGCCGGCCCGATGGTGCGGCGGACGTAGCCCTCGTGCGCCTCCCGGGTGGATACCTCGAGGTCGGCCACTCCCAGGTACTTGTCGAGCGCCTGGCCCGCGACATAGGCCTCTTTCCCGCGTTCATCGACGTGCTCGTCGATGAACAGCACCCGGCCGCCCCCGGCCAGCAGTCCCCGCAGCAACTGCCAGAACCGCCCGAACCGGCTCGCCGGCACATGCGAGAGCCACGCCGAGAAGGAGATCACGTCGAACCGGGTCGCCGGGTCCCCACGAGAACACGTCAGCAACCTCAAAGCTGACATGTGCCGACCGCACGCGGTCCCGGGCGATCGCCACCATCTCCGGCGCCGCGTCAATGGCCGTCACCGTGTCGGCCCACCCCGCCAGCGCCTCGGTCCACAACCCAGTCCCGCACGCGATCTCCAGCACGCTCCCGGCCGGCCGCATCCCCGCGGCCAGCCGCGCGATAAGCGCACGAGCCGCCGCGACGTCCTCGCCGTACGCCGTCACGTGTGGCGAGAGCGGATGCGCAGGTCAGGGCGGTCCTCGGTGAGGTGATGGCGCAGCGCCGCAGCACCATCGTGGCATCCGGTTACGTGGCGGCGCTGTCGCCGGAAACCAGGGCGAACTGCTGGTCGTTGGCGGAATCCGCTGGTCATGAAGGGTGGGGCCGGATGCAGGCGCTGCTCGGCTCGTACCGGTGGGACTGGGCGGAACTGCGGGCCAAGCTGCCCGCGCTGGCGGCGGCGTGGATTCCGGACGCCGAGGATGACCTGATCGGCCCGGGCATCGCGATCGACGAGACCGCGCAGCTCAAGCACGGGGACGCCGGCGTGCGTGGCGCCGCAGCACGCCGGGTGCGCCGGGCAGGTGGAGAACTGCGTGACCACCGAACCGATGACCTACGCGTTACGAGGGGCACGCGCCCCGGCCGCGCACGCGCTAGCTGCACCGATAGCACGGGCAATCGCACCGGCGGCACTCGCAGCGCTGGGATTACCCGGCGACCCGGTCCACGAACCGGTCCACGTCTGACGCCCTTACGGGCCGGTCATCTTGCTACCGTGCGTTACTTCCCTGAGTGCTACCGTGCCCGCAGGAGCGGGAGCCGGGAAGAACGTCAACGATACCGCCTGGGCCGATCGCGCCGCCGCAGAGGCGGAGATCGAGACTTCCCGGCGGCGGCTGCACGAGCAGGAGAACCGGCCCGGCTAGCAGAGGCGGGGGCTATCGCCCTATTGCCGGTAGCAGGTGGCCAGGCCCGTTCGGCTTCGCCTTGACTGAGGATCATGCCGCGCACCGACGCCCGGCCGCAGCCGCGACCGCGAGTCCCGGATCGCACCGGGACGGCGGACCTGCGCGTGGCCGTCTGCCCCGGTTCCGCGCTGGTTATCGAAATCTGCGGGGAGATCGACATCCAGTCCGCCCCCGAGCTGCGCGATGAGCTGCTGCGGGTGATACGCCGTTACGGTCCGCGGCTCGCTCTCGACCTCGCGGGCGTGAGGTTCATGGACTGCGCCGGGCTCAACGTGCTGCTGGCGACCCGTCGCCGTGCCCGGCTGGAGCAGGGTTCGGTCCGGGTCGTCCGGGCGTCGCCGCAGGTGCTGCGGATAATCTCGCTGCTCGGCCTGGCGAAGGAATTCGCGCTCGGAGGACAACATGTCGGATAACCAGCGCGGGCATTCACGAAAGGTTGCGTGAAATGGGCCAGCGATCCGAGACCGGCCGCTCGCGGTGGGGCCAGAAGTTGCGGGGAGGGTCTCCGGTTGCCGGGCGCGACGAGCTGGTCGCCGACGCAGGCCCGGAGGCGCAGGCCGGAGATAGCATGGGGCTGCCAGCTGGTTCCGCGATGGCCGAGTATCCGGGTATGGCGGGCCAGCCTGCGACCAGTCCGGTAGCGGCCGGTCAGCTGGCCGTCACCGGTGTTCCCGCGCGTGGAGTGGTTGCGGTGGCCGGCCATCCAGGGCATGGGAGACGCCGCAAGCTGTGGTACGTCACGCTGCCCGGCTGCTGGGGCGCCCTGATTCTGGCGTGCTTGTCCTTCGCCCCGTCGCTGCTGCCGCGCGGCGGTCTTCTTCAGGGAGTTGTTACCGGCATCACCGCGGCGATCGGGTACGGGCTGGGTGTGTGGGCCGCGTCGATCTGGCGCGCGTTCGCCGACCGGGGCCCTCGGCGCCCGCGGCGCTGGGCCTGGACCGCCTTCGCCGTCAGCGCGGGCGTCCTGCTGGCCGTCTCGTTCGGGTTCGGGCAGTACTGGCAATACGACATCCGCAAGCTGATGGGCGTGACGACGTACAATATCCCGCTCGTTATCGTCTCGCCCGTCATCGCAGTGGCGGTGTTCTGCCTGATCGTGGCGATCGGGCGCGGCCTTCGCGGCCTGTACCGCTGGGTGGCGGGCCGGCTCGGCCGCTGGATGGGACCGCGGGCGGCACGCGGGGTCGGCTGGGCCCTGGTCGTCGGGCTCACCTACCTGGTGGTCAGCGGCCTGCTGCTGCAGGGCCTGGTCAACGTCGCCAACAGCGCGTACTCGCTGAAGGACCACAAGACCGCGCCGGGCGTGCGCCAGCCCGCCACCAGCCTGCGCTCGGGCGGGCCGGGATCTCTCATCGGCTGGGACTCACTGGGGTACCAGGGCCGCAGTTTCATCGGCACGGGCCCCACGGCGGCAGGCATCGAGAGGGTCACCGGCCACCTGGCCATGGAGCCGATCCGGATCTACGCCGGGCTGAGGTCCGCCAGCGGCCTGCAGGCGCAAGCCTCGCTGGCGGTCAGGGACCTCGAGCGTGCGGGCGGTTTCGGCCGCAAGGACCTGCTCGTGGTGACCACGACGGGCAGTGGCTGGGTCGTCCCGCCGCTGGCGGACAGCTTCGAGTACCTCAGCGACGGGGACAGCGCGACCGTGGCGATCCAGTACTCATACCTGCCGTCCTGGATTTCCTATCTGGTCGATAAATCCAAGGCCCTGGAGGCGGGCCAGGCGCTATTCGACGCGGTCTACGGCACGTGGGCCAAGCTGCCGCCCGCTCACCGCCCCCGGCTGTTCGTCGGCGGCGACAGTCTGGGGTCGTTCGGCGGCGAGGCAGCCTTCACCGACGCGCAGGACATGGCCAACCTCACCTCCGGGGTGCTGTTCTCCGGGCCGCCCAGTTTCAACACCCTGTTCGGTGACTTCCGCGACCACCGGCAGCCCGGCAGCCCGGAGGTCCAGCCCGTCTACCAGGACGGGCGGATCGTCCGGTTCGCCAACGATCCGGCGACAGGCATCCCCCCGAAGAGCCCGCCCTGGAACGGTACCCGGGTCTTGTACCTGCTGCACCCGTCCGATCCGGTGGTGTGGTGGAGCCCGGACCTGATCTTCAGCGAGCCGGACTGGATCAGCCAGCCCCCCGGCAGGGACGCGCTCAGCGCGATGTTCTGGGTGCCTTTCGTTACCTTCTGGCTGGTCACCGCGGACCTTCCATTCGCAGCCAGCGCTCCAGCCGGCCACGGCCACGGCCACGTATACACCAGCGAGTTCGTGGACGGATGGAATGCCGTCCTGCGGCCGGCCGGCCGACAGGACGCGATCGAGGCCGGGCTGGCCCGCCGCCACCTGGGCCCGGAGCCGAACCCGGCGCGGATGGTGCTGTTCGACCTGTCCAGCTCCTGGCTGGAGGGCCGGTGCTGCCCGCTGGCCGCCCGCGGCTACTCCCGGGACGGCAAGAAAGGCCGGCTTCAGATCGAGTACGGGCTGCTCACCGACCCGTACGGCCGCCCGGTCGCAGTGCGCGTCTTCCCCGGCAACACCGGCGACCCGGCCGCGTTCACCGGCATCGCACAGGTGGTGCGGGACAAGTTCGGGCTGGCCAGCATGGTCATGGTCGGCGACCGCGGCATGATCACCAGCGCCCGGATCGCCGCGCTGAACCAGCAGGAGGACGGCACGCCGCCGCCAGATCCCTACGGGTGGATCACCACGCTGCGCGCCCCGGCCATCCGCAAGCTGATGGAAGGCGACGGGCCGCTCCAGCTGTCCCAGTTCGACCAGCAAGATCTCGCCGAGATCAGCTCGCCGGACGTCCCCGGCGAGCGGCTGGTCGCCTGCCGCAACCCGGTGCTGGCCGCCGACCGCGCCCGCAAGCGGGAGGACCTGCTGGCCGCCACCGAGAAGCTGCTCGCCCCCCTCACCGCCCGCGTCCAGGCCGGCCGGCTGGCCGGCGCCGCGGCGATCGGCGTCGAGGTCGGCAAGGTGATCAGCAGGTACAAGACCGGCAAGCACTTCACCGTCACCATCACCGGCGACAGCCTCACCACGGCACGGCGGCAGGACCAGATCGACGCCGAGGCCGCCCTGGACGGGTTCTACGTGCTGCGCACCCCCGTCCCCGCCGCCGAACTGGACACCCCCGCCGTGGTGGCCGCCTACAAGAACCTCAAGTACGTCGAGCGGGACTTCCGCTCGATCAAATCCGACGACCTGGACCTGCGCCCGGTGTTCCACCGGCTCGAAGAACGCGTCCGGGCCCACGTGCTGATCTGCATGCTCGCCTGCTACCTCACCTGGCACCTCCGCCGGGCCTGGGCCCCGCTGACCTGCACCGACGAGCACCCGCCCGCCCCGGGCAACCCGGTCGCCCCGGCCCGCCGCTCCGCCGCCGCCCAGGCCAAAGCCTCCGCACAGCACGACCCAGCCAGCCAGCCCTACCGCAGCTTCCGCGGCCTGCACGGCCACCTGGCCACCCTGCCCCGCAACCAGGTCCGGTTCACCGGCGCCACCGCCAACGTGCCGATGCTCACCGAGCCGACCAGCACCCAGCGCCAGGCCTTCGACCTGATCGGCGTCCCCATCGCGCTCACCCTGAAGTAGTCAGAACAAAACCAGCCAGGCCGGCAAAACGCCACGTCAAATTCAGAAACGCTAACCCAAGCCGCCGTAACTTCGGGCTAGCCCAGCGGCCTGATGGCGAGGGTATGGCCGAAGGCCAGGCCCCATGCGCACGAGGCGAACCTCCCGCCATCTCCGCAAGCTGCGGACTGGGACCTTTGCCTCTACTGGCTGATTCCGCGAACGGATCTGATGGGAACATATGTAAAGCGGGTGAGCGGTATGGCGAAGATCAAGGGCGAGATCATCATCGACCGGCCCGTAGACGTGGTGTTCGACTACGTCGCTGACCAGGGCAACGAACCGCAGTACAACCCGCAGATGGTACGGGCGGACAAGATCACGCCAGGTCCGGTCAGGAAGGGAACGCAGTTCCGTTCGGCGGTGGCATCCAGGGGGCACACGGCCGAGATGCTGATCGAGTGCACCGGATACGACAGACCGAGGCTGTTTGCCTCCTCCACCACCATGCAGCAGGCCGACATCAGCTACACGCTGACCCTCGAGCCCGCGGCCGGAGGCACTCGGATGCGGTGGTCGGGGCAGGTACGGCCCAAGGGTGCCCTCCGATTGCTCGGCCCCATGATCACCTGGATGGGAGTACGCCAGGAGCAGCGGATATGGGCGAGCCTGAAAAGGCACCTGGAGGCAGCATCAGCGGGAGCGCGCAGAAGCTGAGCAAGCTCGGATCGGCCTGGACGGGGCGGAAACGGCGGTCCGGAGCGGTTCACCCGCGGACAGAGCGGACGACATTCGACCTGGACGCACGCAGGTTGGCCCCTTCCGCGAAGTAACCATCTGAGCAGGATGCCTGACGTTAACCTCCATAACGACCGGATCCGGCCGCCTGCTGACCATGGGCGATTCAGCACACGGATCAGCCGGTTCGGCAGGGCACCGGGTGGCCATCTTGACAACCAGGTTTCCGGCCATATCGGCGGGTCATTCCGCATTTGACCGGAACCTGATAAGGCCCTTCGAGATCTCAGCCGCAGATGCCGGTATTCCACTGCGGCATTCTGTGCTCAGGATTGCCAGGCACGATCGGGCTGGCCACTCACGGGCCGCCGCTATTGCGGAACCATGAGGTATTCCTCGATGAGGAACCATGGCCCATCACCGGTCGTCATCTCGTTGCGCCAGGTGATGACATCCGGATCGGAGGCGTCCCAGGTGAAGCGCAGGCGGATCGGGGCATCCTCGAGGGATTCGAATACCAGGCGGTCGCCGTCAATATGCCCGCGGTACACGGCGGCGTGACCGTAGTTGTCCGTCATCACGGCCCGGTACTCGCCCTGCTCGGGGGCCCAGCCGGACACCCAGTGCAGCTGCCACTTCAGCACGAAAGTGCCATCTTCGAGGAACTGGTCCTGCTCGCAGTCAAGGACGATCCAGCGGCCGTCCTGGATGGCGCGGGCTCTGCAGCGGCCTACCGCGGTCATCGCAGGCGTGCCTGGGCCCATCCCGCCTTCGTGAATCACGCCTTTCCAGGTGAAATCCCGATAGAAGCGGTCCAGTGCCTCCATCTCCGGCCCGGCCGCGATGGGCCGGGGGACTGTCGCCGTATCCCTACCGGCACCTGTGCCGTCTGGTCCTTGGCCGTTTGCGGTCATGTCCTGAACCTCCCCACATGGCCCTGCGTGCCGCGCTCGCGGTCGGCACCTGTCCCGTGCACTGAGGGCCACGGCCAGGCGATCATGCCCGGCCCGCTGCTCCCCTGCCCGCAACGGCCGGCCGCGTGCGCCCGGACCTTGGTGTCAGGCTGGGCCGAAGCCGCGGGGCATGAGTGCCCAGGTGACCGGGTCATGGCTGCGGCCGCGGCAAACGCCAGGCGAGCACCGTGACCGTCCCTCCCACGATCGCGAATACCGCCTCCAGCGGCTGGAAGCCGAGCCAGGCCAGTTCGGCGGCCTCGAAGCAGACCAGCCCCGCCCCGGCGGCCATCGACAGCTCGCGGGCATGCCAGCCGCCGCGCCACTGCCACCATCCGGCCGGCAGGAAGCCCCCGCCGACCAGCCCGGCCAGCAGCACGCCCGGTACCCGCCAGTCATTGAACGGAGTCCCGGCCAGCGCGGCCGGATCCGCGCGCAGCAGTGACCCGTCCGGGGCAGCCGCCAGCAGCACGCCGCCAGCCAGGCCCGTGGCCCCGGTCGCCAGCTCCAGCGTGACCAGGGCACGGTTGGCCGCACCGGCCCGCCGCATCGCGTGCGGCCGAGCCGCCGTGCCGTGGCTTCCGGTCGGCGCGGCTGTCCTCATGCCCCGACCGTGCAGGATCCTGATGAGCCCGATCAGGGCCGAAAGTCCCGATCGGGGTCCTGCGTGCATTAACGGGCAGCAGACGAGCGCCACCAGACGGCTGGACACCAGCGGCACCGATCACCTCCATCACGATCACGTCCGGAAAACGACCCAGCGCCAGACGGGCTCGGCAATCAGGCCGTGATGCAGACCCTTGGGATTGCTCCTCCGGCGGCTCGGTGACCTTGGCTTTCCGCCAGGACCTTTGCCATGGCCAGCGGGACATCCGGCCCTGCCTGGCCGGCTGGCCAGTGCGGAGGCTGGTATCGCAAGCGTCATCAGGGAGTGAAAGAGGTGGTCACGATGGCTGCCGCGCAGGCCTACCCGGTCCGGGTGGACGCGTCGCTGGACGTGCCGTTGTCCCGCTGGCTGTGGCTGGTCAAATGGGTGCTGGTGATCCCGCACTACATCGTGCTGGCCTTCCTCTGGGTCGCGTTCGTGGTGCTGAGCGTGGTGGCGATGGTGGCGATCGTGGTCACCAGCCGGTACCCGCGGGCCATCTTCGAGTTCAACGTGGGCGTGCTGCGGTGGACCTGGCGGGTGCAGTACTACGCGATCGGCGCGTTCGGCACGGACCGGTACCCGCCGTTCACCCTGGCCGACGACCCGTCCTATCCCGCGCACCTGGAGGTGGAGTACCCGCAGCGTCTGTCCCGCGGGCTGGCGCTGGTGAAATGGTGGCTGCTGGCCATCCCGCAGTACATCATCGTCGGCGTGTTCACCGGGTCAGGACTGTGGGCCGCGTGGCAGCTCGGCGGCCACGACAGCGGGTGGGGCGGTTTCGGGCTGATCGGCCTGCTGGCCGTGATCGCCGCGGTGGTGCTCCTGGTGACCGGCCGGTACCCCGATCAGATCTACGACTTCGTCCTCGGCATGAACCGGTGGGTGCTGCGCGTGGCGGGCTACGCCGGGCTGATGACCGATCGGTACCCGCCGTTCCGGCTGGACATGGGCGGCCACGACCCCGGCACGCTGACTGTGCCGCCGGCTCCCGGCTCGGCGGTCGAGGACACGCCCGGGGTGACGGAACTGCGGCAGACGCACCCCCGGAGGCCGGGCGGGTGGACGGGCGGCCGGGTCGTCGCGGCAGTCGCCGGCGCGGTACTCGTGCTGTTCTCGGTGGGGCTGCTCGGCGGGAGCGGCGTCGCGCTGTGGGCCCAGGCGAACAGGCACGGCGGCTACGCCGACCTCGCCACCGCCAGCTACAGCGTGCCCGATTACGCGCTCGCCAGTGACACGATCGGGCTGCACCTAGCCACCGGTACCGCCTCCGACCTGCTCGGCACGGTGCGCATCCGCGTTACCCCGGTCAGCGGGACCAGCCCGGCTTTCGTCGGCATCGCCCCGGCCGGCGCGGCGGCCCGCTACCTGGCCGGCGTGGACTACGCGACCGTCCGCGGCGCGACCGGCCACCGCGGCACCTACATCGAGCACGCCGGGTCCGCGCCCGCGGTCCCGCCTGGACAGGCGGGCATCTGGACCACGCACGCTGCCGGGCCGGGCACCCAGACCCTGACCTGGGCGATCCACAGCGGCGACTGGACGGTGATCGCCATGAACGCCGACGCGTCACGGCCAGTGGCCATGACCGTCAACGTGGCCGCCACGCTGCCCGCGCTGCCCTGGATCGCGACCGGCCTGCTGGTCGGCGGCATCGTCGTCCTAGCTGGCGGTGTCCTGCTGATCGTGGTTTCGCTGCGGCGGGCGTCCACACACTGACGCCGCCGCCGGCGCGGGCGTAGGGGTAGGCCGATGAGCTGGGCGGTGCAAGCGTTCTGCCAGCTGTTGCCGATGATCCGGTGCCGTTCTCCCAGGAGATCGGCGCTCTGCGGATAGGCCTGTGGTCGTGCAGCGGACCGCACCGCGTGTCGCAAGCGTGCTCGCCGTCCGCGTAGTGCTCGGTCTGCGGGAGCCGCCGGCCTAGCCGCGAGTACTTCTTCAGGGCGGTGTAGAGCGAGTCGGCGCCGAGCTTGCAGATCTTCACCTCGCCGAGGACGGCCCGATGGTGCGACGGACGTAGACGGTAATGCACGTAGGTACACGTACATGAATGAGACTAGGAATGTGACTAACCACTCACGCGGTATCCGCGGCTTGGGCCAACCCAAAGCGCCTCCGACCTTCCGCTCTCCCGGCGGGGAATCGAATCACGGCTGCCGACGCCGGCCCGGCCGCCATCGATGTCGCGTTGATGCCGCATGATAGGGCACTTCCTTACCGATAATGGGGCACTTCCTTACCGAATGGATATTCCGTTCTTACTGAATCGACAGCGAACTAACTCCTCCAAGGTGGTATCACAGCGCGGAGTTTGATGCACCGGACTAGTGTCCGCTTCCCGATCGGGGGGCGCGGGCGAATACCGACTGATCGGAGGACGCAATGGCAGCACCGGTCGGGCAGAACAACTGGAGGTTCTGCAACAAGTGCTACGCTCTGTGGTGGAACGGATACCCGGACAATGGGAAGTGTGCGGCTGGGGGCGAACACGCCGCCGAGGGATTCGGTAAGGGCGGAAGCTGGGACATCATTCTGATAGCCGATCCCGTACCGTACCCCGGTACAGAGTGACTTACCGGGGCCTGGAGGCAGCATCCGCGTCCGACACCGGGCGCGGAAGCTGCCTTTGACCTGATTCTTAAGTGAGTGAAGCTAAGAGCCTGCTTGAGAATTTAGGTGAGCTGCGGTCCGGCGGATTGGGGTTTCCGGGCGAGGCGGCGGGTCATGACGATGATCATGGCCCACCGGACGACAAGACCTAGTAACCCCTGATATTAATGATCGCGCAAGACATCATTAGGCAGGTCGGCCGCTTTATCCGTCGCCTTTTTCGACCACTCAGAGGCTGTATTAGGCCACCACGCTGTCTGGTCATTCGTCGGGCTGCTATGGTTCACGTCCGGCGCGGCCGGTCTGGGGCCTTGCTCCCATTCACCGCGCAAGTCCGCGAGGACCTTCCTTACTGTGAGCACTGAGGGAGGCAGCTGCTCGTGTTCCCGGTCTGGGTCAAAGGCGGTTAGGGCCGGGATATCCCCGCCAAGTCGTTTCAGCAATGCTTTCGCACGGTCTAGCTGGTAACGGTGCACGAAAGGCTCGCCGTCAGCCCAGGCCCACTGGTATGCGGCCCGGGCATGCGAGACTGCCGGTCCGGCGTCTCCGATGGCGTCCCAGAGCTCGGCGAGCGCCAGCCGCACAGGACCACTCTCGCTGGACAGGCGGATAGCCTCAGCGCGGGCATCGGGAAGGCGGCCCAGCCGGAACCGGGCAAGGGCGAGCCGAGCCCCTAGGTGCGTATCGTCGAGGTGTGCCTCGCGGGTCATCCGGATCGCCTCGTGCAGGCTCTCCAGGGCGTGGGCCGGCTCGCGCCGCTCGAGGTGCCACTCAGCGCGCAGTGCGTACAGAGCGCGCACCGAGGGCCGGTTCAAGCCGGACTGGGCCAAGCCTTCAGCATGGGCCAGCCACTCTTCGGTCAACCTGCCTTGCCGGAAGTGGAGCAGGGCACATGCCGCTTCGGCCATGCCCGGACGGTAAATAGTGCGTGGCAAGTTACTCAGCCCCGTTCCATGGAGTGTCTGCCACATAGACTCGGCGTCCTCCCACAGGCCCAGCTCGACCAGTTGCTCGAAGCGGTCACAGCGGGAGCGAAACAAGTCTCCGGCATCATCCGTCAGTTTTGCGACCCCCAGTTCGAGCCTCACATATTCATCCTGCAAAGCCAGGTGGTTCTGTTCGGCGAAAATCTTGGCCATGCGAGCCATGCTGGCCTGCAGGCTAGGCCAGTTCCTGATTTCCAGGTCCTTCTGGACTGCTATCTCGTGAATGGCTAGCGATTGAATCAGATCACCGAGATTATAAAAGGCGAAGGCCGCCTCGCCTGCGATGTAGGAGATATCGAGACTTGAGAGGCTGGCCAACGGCGAGGTCCAGTCGGGATCGAAGAACGGGCGCAAGAGCGACACGACCTCAGGGCTTTCCTCCAGATTGACAAACAGGGCGTCGATCAGCCCGTCGCGGAACACAGGAAGAGCTTCGTGGCCGCGGCCTATCTGAAACAGGGCGTGGACGAGCTGCAAGGCGTTCCTTACGTCATCGAGGGTTTCGGCTCTCTCATAGGGGACGCGCGATCGCTGGGAGAAGTAGTCGACGGCGCGCTGACCGTAACGATCGCGGTCTTCGGTATCGAGGCTTCCCGCGGCGAAACCCCGGACCACTGGATGGAGATCGTAACGTCCGGCTTGCCGATCGTATTGCAGCAGGCCGCGGCGCTCCAGGTCACGGACGGTACGAGAAAGCTCGAGGCCCGCCACCTGGGGGTCTGCCGGTACTGCTGAGGCGTCACGCTCAAGGTCGGAATGCCGCCTGCGGGGACTCCGCGCAACGAGCCTCCATCCGGGCGGCAGAGTGGGCGATGGATGCAGGTGCGGGTTCAGCGCCTGAAGCGTGTCGTAGTCGACGGCCTCGGACAGCAGGGCCAGAGTCGACAGAAGCTGGCGGCTCCTGTCCGGCAGGGCTGACAGTGCGGCACTGAGGATATGGTTGCGTTTCTGGATCAGGTCTAGCCCGGCGAGGTTGAGCCGCCTGCCGTAGCGCGAGTCGCTGGCCCAGCGGTCAAAGTTGCCACGGTCAGGCAGATAGTCATAAACCAGGCCGGCCAGGATGCCGGTCACTAGCGGGTGGCAGTCACAGTGCCGCCGCAGGTAGTCCTGGATGAGCCAGGAGCTGCCGTGAAGGCCACAGGCACGCAGCAGGGCCTCCGCGTCCGGCGGGTGCAGTCCGCCCAGGCTCTTGTGCAGTACGCCAGGGATCGGTCGGCCCGCCTGGTTGAGCAGGGTGCGTGGTACCAGCCGTGAGGTGATGAGGATCTTCGACGGGCCCGCGCCCGTCAGGGCGCGGAGCAACTCGTCGTCCAAGGGGCGGATAGCTGTGGCGGGATCGCGGCGGCCGATCTCATCGCCGAGGCCGGCCTCCTCGTCGGCAAGCTGCGCGGCGTCGTACCTCTGGTAGGCAACCATGATGCGTTCCAGGCCGTCCAGGACTAGGAGCCAGGGCCTGGACTGCAGCTGCTTCAGCAGGAGTCTGCTGAGCTCAGGCTGCCGCTCGAGCTGGAGTTTCGCCAGCGGCTGGCCGGTCATATAGGCGAGGGCTCGGCGGCAGAAGTCGGTCATGACCGCTCCCTGCTCGTAGAAGGAGTACCAGAACACCCCGGCCCAGTCAGCTCGGGCGCCGCTCGCGTGATTGACCGTCCACTCCCAGGTCAGCATGCTCTTGCCGGTACCGCCGATGGCATCGAAGAGCAGGACCGGACGCGTGTCGGCCGACACGGCCCAGCTGGACAACGTACCCAGCTCAGCCGCCCGCCCGACGAAAGCGTGGGATCCGATGAAACGCGGCTCGGCGTAGAGGACGGGCGGTCGCGGGAAGCTATCGGCGTCATCCGACGGCTCGGCGTAGAGGACGGGCGGTCGCGGGATGCCATGGGTGTCATCCGGCGGATCACCGCTTGCGCCCGCGTCCAGCGCGTCGAGAAAACGGCGCAACTCGGCTACAGATTGCCATGCGGCGCGCTCGAAGTCGCGGAGGCTGTTGAACTCGTAATAGACCCGCTCGATGGGCGAATCTTCGGACTCCCGTTTCACATCTTCTCGGAACGCCGCGAGCTTCGTTGCCTTCACCTGGTTGCGCTCGACGTCGGCCGGCTTGACTTGGTGGTCCTCGCCCATTATGAAGATGAGCATGGGCCGTCTTATGCGGCGCGCCTCCCGGAATTCAAGCTCAGTTAATGAGAAGCCGCCGGGGTTAAGCTCGGCGGAATCAGGGATTTGGCCGTACTTGTGGCCGATCACACCGATATAGGCCGACGCTTCGTGAACCTTCCGCAATGACGATTCGATGACGGTGCCATCGGGCCGGGCCACGTCGTGCTCCATCGCCACCGGGAACATGGCCTGGCCCTCAATGGCCTCTATCAACGCAGCCCGGTGCTCTTCCAAGTCCGTGAAGGTACTGGAGACCATCACCCCTAGGTAGTGACGGGGCGCATCATACTCGTCGTTCATCGCTTAGCCTTGCTGACCTGCGGGCGGACTCAGGAAATCCGACTTTACCGGAACCAAGTTCAACTCGCAGTGCATGCAGTCATCAAGCTTCGATGATCAGGTCCGGACCCCGACGTCGACGCCGATCTGAACATCCTGGCCACCCCCTGCAGGGGCCAAGGGGAGCACGCCGGGCTGCTACCGGAACGCGATGGGCATCAATGAGGCGGTCTAAGGCCCGCGCCCCTACGTCGCTTCACTAGATCCGGCCGACAGGCAAACTGCCCTCGCCATCTGCTGGCCGTCGGCTATTGAAGCCTGGTCGGCCGATTCGGGTGGTCACCCCTCCCTGGCTAAAGTGATGGTGACAGCATAGCGGCGTGGTAATTCCTTTGCATGACCCGGTAAGTCCGGTATCTGACATTCCGGCCTGACTATGCCATTGACGATTAAGCGTCAACCACGCGCAACGGCGACTGCAAATAGCAGCAACCACATTGTCCCAAGTATCTGTAATTTCTCGACATCAATACTCTGACCTGCCGGGATAACCCTTAATAACCTTCTCGTCACTCGTTCACATCGAGGTGCCCAGTTTAAGAACCAGCTAATCTCCAGATACAAACTCCTCGAGCCATGCAAGGGTGGTGTATTCGTCGAGCCCGGCTTTAGGACCGAGGACTGAGCTGAGGACAGCTAGCTCGTCGGCGCCGGAAGACGGTATGTGCTGCTGGTACAACTCGCGGAGGCGTTCCTTCTTGCGGAGGCCGTCGAGCCGGGAGGAGATCACCGCGGCAGCGGCCTGGTCGGCGGGGCGTGTGAACTGGGCGTAAAACTTCAAGGCCGTCGAGCCCACGGCGTGACCGAGGCGCCCGGCGACTGTATTCAGGTCGGTGCCCGCGGCCAGGAGCTGGGTGGCGGAGTAGTGCCGGAGTTCCTTCAGCGAGCTGGTGATGCCGGCCCGGCGGGCATACCGGCGATACCGGTGCGTCATCGTGTCGGGGTTCCACGGCTCGCAGCCGGACGGGTCGGGAGAGAACGCGAACGCGTCCTCGGGCACCTGGACGCCGAGAACCCGGGCCTCGGCGCGGCGGCGCTGGAAGCGCTCTTGGAATAGCTCGCAGGTCAGCAGGTCCAGCGACAGGACGCGGCCTTCGCTGTCCTTGAGGACCTTCTCGATGTGCTGGCCCTGCTTGACGAGGTAGTTGCGGGCTGGGCGGACCTGCTGATGGGTGAAGTCGAACCGGTTCTCGCGCAGGGCGCTCACCTCGCCGCGCCGGGCCCGGTCGTGAACGCGGTCCACAGGTGCAGGCCGAACTCCTCGTCCTCGGCCTAGACGAGGTTGAGCAGACGCACGGCCTGGTCCGGGCTCGGCGGGTCGGGCTCGCGCTTGCGCGCATGCGGCGGGCTGGCGTTCTTGGCCACGTTGCGATCCGCCCAGTCGTAGCGGACGGCCAGGTCCAGGGCCGAGGAGATGATCGAGTGGATCCGTAAGATCGTGGCCGGCTTCATCGGGCGGCAGAGATGCGTACGGCAGCGGCTGTCGCAGGCGTGCGGGCGGGTGGTGCGGTGGTCGCGCAGCGGGCCGCATCGCCCATCACAGACGTGCTCGCCCGGCGCGTAGCGCTCGGCTCGGTCCGAGGGAGCCGTCGGCAGAGCCGCGAGCACTTCTTCAAGGGCGTATAGAGCGAATCGAGCGAGTCGGCGCCGAGCTTGCGGATCTTCACCTCGCCGAGCACGGGTCCGATGGTGCGGCGGAAGTAGCATTCGTGCGCCTCCCGGGTTGACAGCTCGAGGTCGGCGACTTCCAGGTACTTGGAGAGGGCCTGGCCGACGGTGGCCTCCCGGTTGGGGAAGTGATCGCCGTCGGCCCAGGCAAGCAGCTTGCCGAGCGCGGCGGCTGCGGAGGCCTCGTCGGGGCAGGTCTGGGTGAGGCGCCGCGGCTTGCCGGTAACCGGGTCCGTCCCGGCGTAGACTGGACGTGGAACGACCCGCTGGGGGGCTGCTCGATGTGGCCTCGGGCGGTGGTGGCCATGGCGGCCATGGCGGCTGCGGTCAGATCGCACACGGCTGCGGTCAAGACGGCCGTTAGCAAGAAAGCCCCTTCCGAGATCGGAAAGGGCCTCTGAGCTGGGAGCCGCCTATCGGAATCGAACCGATGACCTACGCATTACGAGAGGCCCGTTCCCTCGCACTCAATGCGTGACCTGCACAGACAGCACGACAGATGGCATCGGAAGCACCGATTGCACTGGGATTTCGCGGCCACCCGTTCCACGACCCGTTCCACGGTCACTGCGCTTGGAGGATCAGTTCTCGTCGAAGAAGTCATCGTCGACGCGCTTGATCACGTAGATCTGCTGATCCTGGACGCCGATGTTGTAGCGGACGATCAGCCCGCTCAGGGCCAGGCCGTCGAGCAGGATGACCCTGGCCGCCACCGGTCGGCAAAGGCGACGACCTCGGTGTGGTACAGCGTGGTACAGGGAAGTATGCTTTAAGCATGACGCACTCGAGCGGGCGGCCGACCGATATCAGCGTCCGCCAATTCGTCGCAGACTCCGGGGCCGTCACGCGCGGCCTGCGGCAAGGACGCGCGTACACGCTGACCCTGAACGGCGAGCCGCTGGCCAGAATGATCCCGATCCGTCAACGCCGGGCAGTTCCCAAGGAGGAGGTCCTCGCGATCTTCGCCACGGCACCAGTAGTCGACGGGAACGAACTGCGTGCTGACCTAGACGAGGCCGTCAGCCAGGATCTGCGCGATCCATACGAAGGGACGGGCCTGTGACGGCGCACGACGCCGCCGTCGTGGACACCAGCATCATCGCCGCGCTCAAGCTCTACGACCCGGCGGAGCTACCCGGCACGATCTTGATTACGGCGGTGACGCTAGGCGAGTTGTCCTTCGGCCCGCATGCGACCGAAGATCCGGTCAAGCGAGCCGGACGAGTGGCTGTGCTACAGCACGTCGAGGCTACCTTCGATCCGCTCCCGTACGATCAGGGCGCCGCCAGGCATTACGGCCAGATCTGCGCCGCAGTTCATGCCGCGGGACGGCAACCGCGCAGGCGAACCTCGGATCTGATGATCGCAGCGACGGCGGCTAGCAACCAGCTTCCGCTCTATACGGCCAACCCTGGCGACTTCAAGGGCGTCGAAGGCTTCGTCGAGGTGGTCGGCATCCAAGCACGACCGAACAGCCTCTGAGCGGAGCGAGTGACAGGGATCGAACGTGTCCGTTCATCCCTGAAGGAGCGGGCCGGTGTCAAGCGGGTTTCGGCCTGCGGTTTCGCTGCAGCGGGGGTGTTTGCAGGGCATGCTGAACTGGCCCCGTGGCTGTGCCTTTCTTCGTGCAGGTGCCGTGTTCGGGCGAGCGGGCTGGCTGGGTCAAGGACCGGGCGGAGCCCGGCCGCCGGCGGCGGCGCCGGAGGCGTCCTTGATGCGGGGTGCCCGCGAGCCGATGATCGTGGCCTGCGGGGAAAGGGCCCCTGCTGGTCAGGGCTGGCGTGTGTGCGGTTGTCGTCGCCCCACGGCCGGCCTGCGGCCGGGCAGCCTGCTGGCTGCGTTCATCCCTTCGTTTGTCCCCGGGTGTCCCCGGGGGGCATGGGGCGGGTTCGCGCCGGGCCGGGCGGGGTCAATCACAGGGGCGCCCGCGCCGCCGCGGGGCGGGGGGCAGAATGAACGGCGGCCTCGCGCCCGGCCGCAGGCCCGGACAGGTCATGCGGCCTGCCCGCGCTGGAGAGCACGGCGGACGTGCCCGTCGCGCATGCCGTAGAAGACCAGGGTCAGCAGCTCCCGGGCGGCGGCGACCTCGGCGATGTTCTTCGCTTCCTTGCCGCGGCGGGCGATGATGGCGTCCTTGACCTGCCGCGGGCGGGTTCCGGCGGGCTGGCGCTGGATGGCCTCGGCCACCGCCCAGCGCAGCAGCCGGCTGCCCTGCTTGGTGATGTGCCCGCGGATCACCTTGGTGTCGGACTCGTAGTGCCGCGGCGTCAGCCCGGCCCGCGAGCACAGCTGCCCGGGGCCGGGGAACCGGCGGATGTCGCCGATCCCGGCGACGATGACCGCGGCCAGCACCGGGCCGATGCCGGGCAGCTGCTGGATCGCGGCGTATCCCTCATGCCCGGCCAGCAGGTCGCCGATGACCTTCTCCAGCAGGGTGATCTCGCCGGTCAGCGTTCCCGCGAGCTGCCGCAGCGAGGCCACCTTGCCCGCGTACGGCTGCGGCAGGTCCAGGCCGTCCAGCCAGGTGTTCCCCCAGACGCCGAAGATGTCGGTGCAGGTGACCGGGATGCCGAGCTTGGCCAGTACCCCGTGCACCTGGTCCTTGACCGAGGTCCGCGTCTTGACCAGCTTGTGCCGGTAGCGGGTGATCTCGCGTAGCTCGCGGATCTCCGGCGGGGCGATCCACGCCTCGGGCAGCCGGCCCATCCGCAGCAGGTCCGCCAGGTCACAGGCGTCCCGCTCATCGTTCTTGACCCGCCGGTAGCTGTAAGCCTTGACGCCCAGCGGGTGCGCCAGGTGCACCTCCGCCCCGGCCTCCTCGAGCACGTCCGCGGCCCAGTACCAGCCGTAGGTCGCCTCGGCCACCCGCGGGTTCTTCCCCGCCCTGGCGATCTCGGCTCGCAGCGCGGCCGGGCTGTTGGTGATCCGGACGGTTCCGAGCTTGCGGCCGTCCTCGGTCATCCGGACGATCACGCTGCGGCGCCGGTGCAGGTCGATCCCGACGACCTGCCGGCCGTCGTATACTTCCGTCATCGTGGGCCTCCCTTGCCTGGTGGAGACGGATGCTTTGCACCTTCCAGCATCCGCCAGGAGCGGAGGCCCGCTCCTTCATCGCATCACGGGTGGTTTGATTCAGGGCCTTCCGTTACCTGGACGCTCGTGGGACTGTCCGTCGGTAGATGGCGCCGCCGGGCGTGAACCAGCCTGCCTTCTTCCGGACCACTGGACTCCTGTCGTGGGCGCGGGCGGTCTCCAGGGCTGTGACGGCGCGGGCATCAGTGTGGACGAACTTGCCGACTAGTTCGGAGGCCATCGCGCGGACGTGCGCGTCTGGGTCGGAGGCCAGGTGCCGCAACGCGGGTTCGAGGACCAGGTCTGCGCCCGGTGCGCAGGTGTCGTCTTTGCACCGGTCGCAGGCCAGGGCGTGAAACGCAGCGATCCTGACCCGGGCGTCGGGATCGTCGGTCATGGCGATGAGCTGGCCCATGGAGTCGGTGTCGACCAGGTGGTCGAGGAGACGGCAGCAGCCCTCACGGACGGCCGGATTCTCGTGATTGAGGCCGGCGCGGATCGCCCCCACCGCGTCTTGCCCGCGTCGTAGCAGCTCGCAGTAGTACGGCAGCCGCACTTCGGCCCGTGAGCTGGGCGAAGGTGCCCGGCGTGGCTGATGTGATCTTGTTACGGGATGTGGCGGTCGCTGGGGATGGCATTCAGGTTGCCGTCAGAGTGTCGGCGGCGGTATTTCAGTCCAGGTCGATCCATCATCGACAGTCCTCAGGATCACCCCAGTCGCCTGTTCGAGCTGGCCGACAGCGATGCAGTCCGGGGTGCCCGCGGCGCAGGAGACCCCATTCAGGCTGCTTGCTTCCGGCTGCCGGAACCCGGTCCACGTGCGGCCGCCGTCGACACTCCGCTCCACCGCACCCCAGAACATGTACCCAGGGCTCGGCGGGCTGGTCGTGACGTGGGTCCAGCCGTTGCCGACCGACAGGCAGGTCGCCGGGGTGGGGCACGACAGGCTGCTGAGGTCACCCACCCTGCCGCCCACCTTGGCGACCCGCAGGTCCCACCTCTGCCCGCCATCACCAGAGGTGGCGATGTGGGTCGAGTCGATCTCGGGGTCCGCCGAGGTGACATCACCCTCGGCCACGCATCGGCTCAGCGACGGGCAGGCAACCGCGTTCAGCTGCACGGCAGCCCCGAGGGAGTGTTTGGTCCAGGTGGCGCCGCCGTTGCCGGTGGTCAGCGCGCCGAGCCCGACGATGACGCAGTGCGCCGGGCCGGGGCAGGAGATGCCGTAGCTCACTCCCATGCTGACGGCGATCGACGATCGGTCTTGCACGACCCATGACCGGCCGAAGTTCGTGGTGGCCATCACGACGTCGCCGCCGGCCGGGAACCGGACGCCTACCAGCCAGCAGTCCTCGTCGTTCACGCAATCCAGGGCCTGCAGTTCGCTGAGGTTTTCCGGGAGCGCATGCTCGGCCCAGGTCTTGCCCGCGTTCGTGGTCGACACCAGCAGCGGTGGCTCGAGGCTGACCACCCGATCGACGGCGGCCAGGCAGTGCGTGGTCGAGGGGCAGTCGATCGGGCCGACCCCATCCATCCCTGGGATGGTCTTCTGGACCGTCCAGGCGGCCCCGCCGTTCACCGAGCCGAGGATGACACCGTCGTTGGCCTTGGTGCCGGCCCCGGCCCAGCAGTGCCTCGCGTCGGCGCAGGAGACGCTGTCGACCTGGGACAGCTTCGCGGCGGCCCTCGACGCCGGCGCCGAGGTGGCCGATGCTGCCGAGGGCGGCGAGTGCTGCCCGGCGGCTGCGCTGACGGCTGGGGCGGTCTGCGCCGGCTGGCGTGGCGGCGCCGTCTTCGTGGCCGTAGCGCATCCAGCCAGGACTACCAGGGCCGACAGGACAGCCGCACACGCGCATCTGGTCACACCATGTGGACGCCGCACCGTTGGCCCTGGTTGCTGAGCGGGCCAGACTATCCTGGCCCCACTGCGGCACCACGGGCCGGCTCCCTTCGCGGCCCGGCCGGGCAAGGCCGATGGGCAGTTCGCCGGGCTCAGCAGCGGCTAGTATCCCGCGCCTGAAATTCGTGCTAAATACTTTGCCAGCGAGTCGAGGATCTCGTCGGCGGTCTTGGTCCAGGCGAAGGGCCGCGGGCTGGCGTTCCAGTTCTCGATCCAGGCGCGGATGCCGGCTTCGAGGGCCTGCACGCTCTTGTGCACGCCGCGGCGGATCATCTGATCGGTCAAGAAGCCGAACCACCGCTCGACCTGGTTGATCCACGACGATCCGGTGGGCGTGAAGTGCAGGCGGAACCGGGGGTGGCGGGCCAGCCAGGCCTGGATGACGGGGTCTTGCGGGTGGACAGGTTGTCGCAGACCATGTGCACCTCGAGCCCGGCGGGCACGTTCTTGTCGATCCGGGCCAGGAACTTCTTGAACTCCGCGGCCCGGTGGTGGCGGCGCAGCTGGGAAATCACGGTGCCGTCGGCGATGCTGAACGCGGCGAACAGGTCCGTCGTGCCGTGCCGGACATAATCGTGGCTGCGCCGCTCCGGGACGCCGGGCATCATCGGCAGCACCGGCTGGGACCGGTCCAGGGCCTGGATCCCGGACTTCTCATCCACGCACAGCACCACCGCCTTCTCCGGCGGGTGGTGGTACAGGCCGACGACATCGACGACCTTCTCCACGAACAGCGGATCCGCGGATAGCTTGAACGTGCCGGCTAAGTGCGGCTTGAGGTCGAACTTGCGCCAGATCCGGCCGATCGCGGACTTGCTCAGCCCCGCTCGCCTGGCCATCGACGCCCGGGACCAGTGCGTGGCGCCGGCCGGCAGCTCCTCTAGCGTGGCGGTGATGACCTCTTCGACCTTGTCCAGCAGGATCGACGGCGGCCGGCCCGGCCGCGGCTCATCGACCAGCCCGTCCAGCCGCTTCGCGGCGAACCAGCCGCGCCACTTGCTCACCGTCGCCGGATCGGCCCGGAGATCCGCGGCGGCCTGCTTGTTCGACGCCCTGTCCGCGCACGCCAGCACGATCTTGGCCCGCAGCGCCAGTGGACCTGGCCCGCCGCGCCCACCGGGTCAGCTGATCCCGCTCCTGGCCGGTCAGCACCAGCTCAGCCACCGGACGGCCCGGCCGGTCATGATCGGCCAGCCCCGCCAGGCCATCCTCAGCGAACCGCCGCCGCCACTTGCGCACCGTCATCCGCGTCGACCCCAGCTCCGCGGCCACCCGCGCCACGCCCGACCCCGGCTCAGCGCACGCCAGCACGATCCGGGCCCGCTCGGCCCGCATCGGTGAACCGCCCTGCGACCAGCGGACAAGCTCAGCACGATCCTCAGCGGTCAGCACTAAAGGTGCGGCAGTCTGCTCCATTCCAGTCAGGCTACAGACTTAACCAGCAAATTTCAGGCGCGGGATACTAGCCCTTCGGCGTAGAGCTCTTCCATCTCCTCCTCCATGCCGGTTTATCCCGGCGCTTTCCCAAGACCGCGCAGAAGCACGACTACCCGGCCGCCGCCTGGCGCCGCTCCTACACCCGCCGCACCGGCGCCGAACGCGGCTTCGCCACCGCCAAAGACCCCGCCGCCAACGACATCGCCCGCGGCTGGTGCCGCCTGACGGGCCTGGCACCCCTGATGCTGTTCACAGCGGTGCTGCTCGTCGTCCGCAACCAGCGCATCCTGCACGCCTGGACCGCCCGGCAGGAAGACAACCAGCGCCGCGCCGCCAACGGCCTGCCCCCCAGAACCCGCCGCCAGCGCCGCACGACCCTCGCCGGCCTCGCCGCCGGGCCGCCCTGACCCGCAACCGCCACCACTACGAGCCCGCGCTCGTCACCACCGCCACGACAACCGCCACAACCAGGCGAAAGCATGCCCGGGCACAGGACAGACCACAGAACCAGACCCCGGCGCGGGACCCGAAGACCCCGGCACCGGCCACAGGCTACCACCAGGCCAGAATGTCAGAAGCAAACGTGAAAATAGGCTCTGCCGCGGATTTTGTGATCTGGTTACGCAGGGTGCAAGATGACGCGTTTACTTCTTGAGCAGGTCGAAGCCGGCGCGGCCGTACATCTGGCGTTTGATCATCTTGACTTTTATGTTGACCGTTCCTTCGGCCTTGCCGGAATTCCAGGGCAGGGTCAGGCCGTTGGTGACGGCCTGCTGGTCGGCGCGGATGCCGGCCGCGAGGGAGCGCAGGCCGGCCTGGTCGTCGGCTTCCACGGTGACGAGCCAGGCCTCCAGGTCGCGGCTGCCGGTGCGGGCGGTCATCATCTGGGCGAAGGTGGTGACGTGCCCGGCGAGGGCGTCGATGTGCGGGCAGCGGGCGCGGATGGCGTCGAGCTGGGCCTGTCCGTCTGCCTGGAGGTGGTCGGGGCGGGTCAGCAGCCAGCGGGTGATCTGGCGGGTCTTCGGGACTGCCGGGGCCGGGCCGGGCGCGGCCAGCGCCTGCCGGAATGGCCGGACGTAGCGGCGGATGGTCTGCGTGCTGCCGGCCCACCCGCGTTCTCGCAGTTCGGCGTGGAGCGCGGCGGCGCCGGTGAGGCCTTCGTTCCATCGCTGGCAGATGTACGGCTTGAACTGATCCAGCTCCGATTCCCGGGTGGTGGCCTTGACCAGCAGCTCATCGACGGTGGCGGCGCGGGCGAACCGCCGCACGGTCTTGCGGTTCAGGCCGGTGGCGCGGCTGATCGCGTCCAGCGGCTGCCCGGCGTCCACCCGGCGGCGGATCTCGGCGTAGCGTTCCCGGGTGCGTGTTACCAGGCGGCGTTCCCGGCCGTCCACGTCCAGGAACCCGTCCGGCGCTGCCTGGCCCGGCGGCTCCTGCCCTGGCGGGCCGGCAGTACCCGGCGCGTCCGTGCCGCCGCCGCCGGCGGCGTCGTCGCCGGCCGGGTGGTCCGTCAGGCAGCCGCGGTGGCGGGCCACTGTCTTCTCGGCGTATCCGGCCAGGTCGTGCCGCAGATGCCAGCGATCGGCGACCTGGATCGCGCCCGGCGCGCCGGCCTTGGCGCCTTCGCCATAGTTGCCCGCCCGGTCCCGGCAGATGATGCTCGCGCCGGGATGCGCCGTCAGCCACGCCTCCAAGGTGGCCGCCTCCCGGTCCGGCAGCAGGTCGGCCACATCTCCGGTGCGCATGTCCACCAGCACCGTCCCGTGCACCTGGCCCTTGGCCAGCGCGAAGTCATCGACCCCGAGTACCTCCGGCGCGGCCGTGACCTCCCGATCCGGCATCGCCGCGACCAGCCGCAGCACCGTGGCCGGGTGCACCGCGATCCCCGAAGCTC
>Ga0335078_10003516_pt1 | contig 23311 bp, 19 predicted proteins | sample Lox_Sample_32_FD_206711 | JGI IMG/M metagenome (GOLD analysis project Ga0335078, IMG submission 206711) | Soil microbial communities from Loxahatchee National Wildlife Refuge, Florida, United States - Lox_Sample_3.2 | ecosystem: Environmental > Terrestrial > Soil > Wetlands | place: USA... | reverse complement strand
CAGCCTCGGTCCCTGCCCCTGCCCAGTTCGCGCCAGCCTCGGTCCCTGCCCCTGCCCAGTTCGCGCCAGCCTCAGTCCCTGCCCCTGCCCAGTTCGCGCCAGCCTCGGTCCCCGCCCCTGCCCAGTTCGCGCCAGCCCCCGCCCCCGCCCAGGTACATTCGGATGCTGTGAGGGTGCTGGTGGCGGAAGACGACGAAAACCTGGGCGAGGTCCTGGCGCGCGGGCTGCGGGAGCAGGGCTACGTCGTGGACCTGGTGCCCGACGGCGAGACGGCGGCTTCCTACCTGCGCTTCTACCAGTACGAGGTGGCCGTGCTCGACTGGCGCATGCCCCGGCTGTCCGGCCTGGACCTGGTGCAGCGGCTGCGCCGCAACGGAACCGCCACGCCGGTCCTGATGCTCACCGCCCGGGACACCCCGGCGGACCGGATCGCCGGCCTGGACGCGGGCGCGGATGACTACCTGGTCAAGCCGTTCGACTTCGGCGAGCTGCTGGCCCGGCTCAGGGCGCTGCAGCGCAGGCCGCGGGCCAGCCAGTCGCCCCGGATGAAGATCGGGGAACTCGAGTTCGACCCGGCCGCGCGGGAGGTGCTGGTCCGCGGCCAGCGGCCCGCCCTGACCGGGACCGAGCTCGGCATCCTGGAGATTCTCATGCGACGCTCCCCGGGCGTCGCCGACCGCCGCTCCATCGCCCAGCACGTCTGGGACAACGAGGCCGACGCGTTCGGGTCCAACACCATCGACGTCCACCTGGCCCGGCTGCGCTCCAAGCTGGCCGGCGGCGGCGTGCGGATCGAGACCGTCCGCGGCGTCGGCTACCGGATCACCCCCCAATGAGAGCCAGCCCCGCGGTCAAGGTCGCCGCCGTCGCGACGGCGGCCATCGCGGCCGTCTACGTGATCGGGGCCGTCGTGTTCAACCTGGTCCTGGCCAGGCACATGACCGACCAGACCGACGCGCGGCTGGCCGGGCGCCTCGCCGCCGCCCAGAACGACCCGGCCGCGCTCAGCCAGCGGGTGACCCGGTCCGGCGCCTCCCCGAGGTTTGATCTCGGGGATATCGACGCCGACTCCGCGCCGGTGTTCCTGTGGTCGGCGGACGCCGGGAGCAAGGTCACCGGGCACAGCCCGGGAGCGCCCGCGCTGCCCGCGGCACTGCTGGCCGCGCAGCACCCGCGCGACGGCCTCGCGTTCACCACCAGCCTCGCCTCGGTGGGCCCGTTCCGGCTGGAACTGGCGCGTGACGGCGGCGGCTGGCTGATCGCGGGCCAGAGCGTGGCCGGCGACGCGCACACCCGCCGCCTGCTGCTCTACGGCGAGATCGTGGCGGGCCCGTTCCTGCTGCTCGCGATGTTCTTCGGCCTGCTCGTGGTCGGCCTGCGGGCGCTGGCCCCGGTCGAGCAGTCACGGCGCCGCCAGCTCGAGTTCACCGCCGATGCCTCGCACGAGCTGCGCACCCCGCTCAGCGTGATCAGGGCGGAAGCCGACGTGGCCCTGTCCGCCCCGCGGGAGGCGGCCGAGTACCGCGACGCCCTGACCAGGATCCAGGGCGAGAGCCAGCGGCTGCGGCAGCTGGTGGACGACATGCTGTGGCTGGCCAGGTTCGACTCCAGGCCGCCGCCGCCCGGCGACGAGCCCGTCGACCTGGCCACGCTGGCCCAGGCCTGCGCCGACCGGTTCCGCGCCGTCGGGCCCGCGATCAGCGCGGAGACCCCGGACGGGGCCGTGCTGATCAGCGCGCCGCCGGAGTGGATCGACCGGCTGGCCGGCGTGCTCGTCGACAACGCCTGCCGCCACGCCGGCCCGGACGGGCAGGTCCGGATCCAGGTCCGCGGCCAGGGCAACCGGGTCAGCCTGACCGTGGAAGACAGCGGACTCGGCATCCCCGAAACCGAACGTCCGTTCCTGTTCGACCGGTTCCACCGGGCCACCCAAGGGGGGTCCGGGGAGATGGGCCCCCCCGGGATCGGGGGGTCCGGGGGGTCGTCCCCCCGGGCCAGCAGCGGCGCCGGCCTGGGCCTGGCCATCGGCGACTCGATCGTGCGCTCGACCGGCGGGCGCTGGCACATCGGCGACTCCCCGCTGGGCGGGGCGCTCATGTCGGTGTCCTGGCGCCACTCCCAGCCGCACCGCATCCCCGCCCCCAAGATGCCCTCCAGCAGCGCCCGGCCACCCGCCCGGACCCCGCACGCCTCATGATCGCGAACGATCTGGTACCGCCAGCCGTACCAGATCCTTCATGATCATGAAAGCGCCTCATTCCAGGGCTGCCAGCGGGAGGCGGACGGTGGTGCGCAGGCCGGGGGCGGCGTCGCTGAGCGACACCGTGCCGCCGTGGGCCTCGGCGGTGGACCGCACGATGGCCAGGCCCAGGCCGGCTCCCTCGACGCCCTCCTCCCCGGTCCGGCTGCGCGCGTTGTCCAGGCGCGAGAACCGGCCGAAGGCCCGCTCGGCGTCTTCGGCGGGGATACCCGGCCCGTCGTCGGACACCACCAGGACGGCCCAGCCGCCGTCACCGCGCACCGACACGCACACCTGGCTGGCCGCGTGGCGGACCGCGTTGTCGAGCAGGTTCACCAGCAGCCGTCTCAGCGCGTCCGGATCGCCCGCCACCACGCACGGGGCCGGCGCGTCGGCCCGCACCGGTACCCGGGCCGAGGCGTAGCGCGCCGCGACCGAGCCGCACATCGCGGCCAGGTCGGTGGGCTTGCGGCGCAGGTGCTGCCCGTCGAGCCGCGCGAGCAGCAGCAGGTCCTCGGTCAGCCGGGCCAGCCGCAGCGTGTCGGCGTGCACGTCGCGCGCCGTCTCCGGCCAGTCCAGGCCGTCGGGGTGATCGAGGGCGACCTCGAGCTGGGCGCGGATGCTGGCGATCGGGCTGCGCAGCTCGTGCGCGGTATCCGAGACCAGGTCCCGCTGGCGCTGCTGCGCGTCGGCGAGCCTCGACAGCATGTCGTTCAGCGTGACGGCCAGTGACCGCACTTCGTCGCGGGCGGGCGGGACCGGCAGGTCACGCGGCACCCCGGTCGCGGTCACCTCGGCGGCGCCGCGGCGCAGCTCGGCGATCGGCCGCAGCGTGTAGCCGGTGACCAGCCAGGTGGCCAGGGCCAGCAGGCCGAACAGCAGCGGGGTCCCGATGGCCAGGGCCTTGGCCAGCGTGGCCAGGCTGTCGCTGGCCTGGGCGTAGGAGACCGCGGCGATGACCACCTGGTGGCCGGCCGCCGGGACGGCCACCACCCGCAGCAGCGACGGCAGGCCCAGCGGCGGGCCGGGCAGCATGCGGCCCTGGCCGGTCCGGGCGGCCGCCCGGGCCTGTGCCGGCGTCAGCATCGGCACCAGCCGGTCCGCGCCCGGCGACACATTGATGATCCGGCCCTGGGCGTCGAGCACCTGGATGGTGATCGTCCCGGGGGCGACGGGCACCGGGCTGGGCAGCCGGTTCTGGTCGATGAGCGTGGCCACCGTGACCGCGCCCTGCCGGGCCGAGTCGTCCAGCCCGCGGATCAGCGACACCCGCAGGGCGTTGACCAGCAGCACGGCCGCGCCGGTGAGGGCGAGCGCCAGCCCGGCCGAGGTGATGAGGGTCAGCCGGGCGCGCAGGCTGCGCTGCCGCCACCAGCCGGCGGGCCCGCGCCGCTCGCCGGTCACGGTCAGCCGCCGTCGGCGGCCAGCCGGTACCCGGCCCCGCGCACGGTCTGCAGCGCGTTCTTCCCGAACGGCGCGTCGATCTTGCGCCGCAGGTACCCCACGTATACCTCGACCACGTTCATGTCCCCGACGGAATCCGGATCCCAGACGTGCTCCAGGAGTTCCGCCTTCGACACCACCTGGCCCGCCCGCCGTATCAGGTACTCCAGCAGCGCGAACTCCCTGGCGGTCAGCTCGATCTGCGTCTCGCCCCGGCGGACGGTCCGGGCGGCCGGGTCGAGGTGCAGGTCACCGGCCGTCAGCACCGCGGGCCGCGGCCGCGCGCCGCGGCGCAGCAGCGCGCGCAGCCGGGCCGCGAGCACCACGTAGGAGAACGGCTTGGTCATGTAGTCGTCGGCGCCGAGATCGAGCCCGTCGGCCTGGTCGTACTCGCCGTCCTTGGCGGAGAGGATGAGCACGGGCACCCAGTTCCGTTCGGCCCGGAGCCGCTCGCAGACCTGGTAGCCGGACATCCCGGGCAGCATCAGGTCGAGCACCACGGCGTCGTACTCGCCCTCCCGGGCCAGGTGCAGGCCGTCCACGCCGTCGTGGGCGACGTCGACGACGAAGCCCTCGGCGGTCAGGCCGCGGCGCACCGCCGAGGCGAGCCGCCGCTCGTCTTCCACCACGAGCACCCGCACCGTCCCAGTGTGACGCACCGGCCCGGGTTCCGGCGCCGGCCTCTCAGGGTGCTCACAGCGGCCGTGCGGCATGCTGAGGCCATGGTTGCGATACCGAGGCTGTCCAGGCGGGGCAGGTGGGCCGTCCCGGCCGCCGCCCTGGTCATCACCGGCGGGATCATGGCCGGTTCGCTGATCTCCGTGGCCCAGGCCGCTCCGGGGCTGCCCGCGAAGACCCCGGCCCAGCTGCTCGCCGAGGTGGCGGACTCCACCACGCCGCCACTGACCGGGACGGTGGTGGAGACCGCCTCGTTCGGCCTGCCCGCGCTGCCCGCCACCGGGAACCCCACGTCGCTGTCCTCGCTGCTCACCGGGTCGCACACGATCCGGGTGTGGTACTCCAGCCCCGAGCACTTCCGGCTGGCCGTGCCGGAGTCGCTCAGCGAGAGCGACGTGATCAGGGACGGCAGCACCGCGTGGCTGTGGCAGAGCACCCTGAACCAGGTGACCAGGTACACGCTCCCGGCGCACCAGCCGTCCAGGACCCAGACGGTGCCGAAGCAGCCGCTGACCCCGCAGCAGGCCGCCCAGCAGGTGCTGGCCGCGGTCGGGCCGACCACCACGGTCAGCGTGGCCAGCAACGTCACGGTGGCCGGGCAGCCGGCCTACGCGCTGGTCCTGGCGCCCAAGGACGCCAGGTCGCTGATCGGCCAGGTGCAGATCGCCATCGACGGCCGCAACGGCGTGCCGCTCCGGCTGCAGGTCTTCGCCCGCGGCGCGAGCACACCCGCGTTCCAGGTCGGCTACACCGCCATCCAGTTCGTCACCCCGGCGCCCGCCGACCTCAGCTTCACCCCGCCGCCCGGGTCGAAGGTCACCCAGGAGAACCTGGCCAGCGACGGCGCCCACGGGAAAATGGGTAACGTGCCGTCCGGCCTCGCCACGATCGGATCCGGCTGGCTGACCGTCCTCAAGCTGCCGTCGTCCGCGCTGACCCCGGGCGCCCCCGCCCCGGGCGCCAGCTCCCCAGCCGGTGGCAGTGCCGGCGACAGCGCCGCCGTGCTGCACGCCCTGCTCGCCTCGGCCACCCCGGTGCACGGCGCCTGGGGCAGCGGCCAGCTGCTGCGGACCAGCCTGGTCTCGGTGCTGATGACCGACCAGGGCAGCGCGTACGTCGGCGCGGTCCAGCCCAGCGTCCTGTACGCGGCCGCCCAGGCCGGCCACTAGGCCAGGGCCAGCTAACACAGTGCCAGCTAACACAGTGCCAGCCAACACAGTGCCAGCCAGCACGGAGCCAGCCAGCACAGGGCCAGCCGGCACGGGGCCAGCCAGCACGGGGACCGCGATCTCGACCAGCGGGCTGACCAAGCGGTTCCGTGGCGGCCAGCTCGCCGTCGACCGCATCGACCTGGCCGTGCCGCATGGTTCGGTCTACGGCTTCCTCGGACCGAACGGGTCGGGCAAGACCACCACGATCAGGATGCTGCTCGGCCTGGCCTTCCCGACCAGCGGCCGCGCGACGCTGCTGGACGTGCCGATGCCGGACGGCGCCAGCAAGGTGCTGCACCGGGTCGGCTCGCTGGTGGAGGGCCCGGCCTTCTACCCGTTCCTGGCCGGCGCGGACAACCTGGCCCGCTACGACGCCGCGGACTCCACCGCCGACCCGGCCACGGCGCGCGCCCGGATCGACGCGGCGCTGGACCGGGTGGGGCTGCTCGCGGCGGCGCGGAAGCGGTACCGCAACTATTCGCTCGGCATGAAGCAGCGCCTGGCCATCGCGGCGGGCCTGCTGCGGCCCCGCGAGCTGATCATCCTGGACGAGCCCACCAACGGGCTCGACCCGCAGGGGACCCGGGAGGTGCGCGCGCTGATCAGGCAGATCGCCGCGGACGGCACCACCGTGTTCGTCTCCTCGCACCTGCTGGCCGAGGTGGAGCAGATCTGTACCCACGTGGGGGTGATGCGGACCGGGCGGCTGGTGTTCCAGGGGTCGCTGCCCGAGCTGCGCCGGACCGGAGCCGCCCGGGTCACGGTGCAGACCGCCGACGCCGAGGCGGCGGCCAAGGTGCTGGCCGGGCTGGGCCTGGCCGACGCGCAGGCGGCCGTGGCCGACGGGGCGGGCCACGTCCATGCCGAGGCGTCGGCCATGCTCGGCGACGCCTCGCCGGAGCAGGTCTGCGCCGAGCTCGTCCAGGCCGGGATCGGCGTCCGCGGCTTCGCTGTGACCTCGCCCAGCCTGGAAGACCTGTTCGTCGGCCTCACCGGGGAGGGTTTCGATGTCAGCGGCTGAGATCCCCGCCACCCGGGAAAACGTGGCCGGGTCAGTACCGCGGATGCCGTCGCCCGTTAGGTCATATTTCCGGTTTTATGCTTCAGAACTGCGGCTCGTCGTGCTCCGCAGGCGGAACCTGCTGCTCCTGGCGGTGACCGCGGTATTCCCCTTGATCATCGGGATCGCCCTGCGCCTGGCGGCGCCCACGCCGCAGGGCGGCAACGGCGCCGGGGTGGCGTTCTTCAACCAGCTGGCCGGCAACGGCGTGTTCCTGACCTTCATCGCGCTGAGCACCCTGCTCGTGCTGGTGCTGCCGGTCGTGGTCGCGGTGGTGGCGGGCGACTCGGTGGCCGGCGAGGCCGGCTACGGCACGCTGCGCTACCTGCTCGCGGTGCCGGCCGGGCGGACCCGGCTGCTCGCGGTCAAGTACGCGGTGATCGTGACGTATGCGCTGTGCGCGACGTTCATCATCTCGGCGGTGGCCCTGGCGGCCGGCGCCGTGCTGTTCCCGGTCGGGCCGGTCACGCTGCTGTCCGGGACCACGGTCTCGCTGCCGGCCGGGCTGCTGCGGCTGCTGTTCGTCACGCTGTACGTGACCGCCGCCATGGCCGCGCTCGGCGCCATCGGCCTGGCCATCTCCACGCTGACCGAGCACGCCATCGGGGCCATCGCCGCCATCATGATCCTGGTGGTGACCAGCGAGGTGGTCGACAACGTGCCGCAGCTCGCGGTGGTCCACCCGTACCTGCCGACCCACTGGTGGCTCTCCTTCGACTCCCTGCTCCGCGCGCCGGCCGACACGTCCACCCTGCTCCACGGGCTGCTGTCGTTCGCGGTCTACGCGCTGCTCTTCGGCTCCTTCGCCTGGGCCCGCTTCACCTCGGCCGACGTCACCAGCTGACCGCGCCGGGCTGACCGCGCCGGGCCGGCCGCGTCTGACCGCGCCGGGCTAGCTGCATCCCAGTTGTTATTGCGACTAAGTCGCAAGTACTCCTAGACTGCGCTCATGGCCGATCCGCGCGCCCGCCTGGCGAAGATCCGCCAGGCGCTGACCCCATCCGAGTGGGCCCGCTTCGGCGGCATGGTCGCCACGGTCGTCGGGCTCAACGTACTGGGCTGGGGAATGCTGGCCGCCGCGGTCGGCGGGCACTACCGGATCAGCTCGACCGAGGTGTTCGGGTTCGGCACCGGGATCTTGGCCTACACGCTGGGCATGCGGCACGCGTTCGACGCCGACCACATCGCGGCCATCGACAACACCACCCGCAAGCTGGTCAACGACGGCAAGCGGCCGCTGTCGGTCGGGTTCTTCTTCTCCCTGGGCCACTCCACCATCGTGTTCGTCCTGGCGGTGCTGCTGAACTTCGGCATCCGCGCCCTGGACCAGCAGGTCAGCAACGACAGCTCGGGCCTGCATGCCGTGACCGGGGTCATCGGCACCACGGTGTCCGGCACGTTCCTGTACATCATCGCGGTGCTGAACATCATCATCCTGGCCGGGATCATCAAGGTGTTCCGCCAGATGCGCACCGGGCGCTACAGCGACGAGGAACTGGAGGAGCAGCTGGACAAGCGCGGGCTGATGAACCGGTTCCTCGGCCCGCTGGCCCGCCGGATCGACACGCCGTGGAAGATGTACCCGCTCGGGGTGCTGTTCGGGCTGGGGTTCGACACCGCGACCGAGGTCGCGCTGCTGGTGCTGGCGGGCACGGCCGTGGCCGGCGGGCTGCCGTTCTACGCGATCTTGTCGCTGCCGATCTTGTTCGCGGCCGGGATGTGCCTGTTCGACACCGCCGACGGCTGTTTCATGAACTTCGCCTACGACTGGGCGTTCGCCAAGCCGGTCCGCAAGGTCTACTACAACCTGACCATCACCGGCCTGTCGGTGTTCGTGGCGGTGTTCATCGGCACGATCGAGATCCTGGGCCTGATCGGCAGCGAGTACAACCTGTCCGGCGGGTTCTGGTCGTTCATGGGCGGCTTCAACATCAACACCGCCGGGTTCTTCATCGTCGGGGTGTTCGTGGTGACCTGGATCGTGGCCCTGGCCGTCTGGCACTTCGGCCGCATCGAGCAGAAGTGGGAAGCCGCCCCCGCCGTCACCGCCGACACCCCGGACTAGCCACCCCATCTGTCCCCACCGCCCCATCCACCCCCGCGCAGAATTCAATGAATGCGGCAACTTACCCAAAGGTTTCGGACACCCAAAGGTTTCGGTAGGGTGCCACAACCATTGAATCCGCGAAGCCAGGCCGGACCGCTCCAGGCGCGTAAAAGCGCCGAGCCGACGCGGCCGGGCCCCGAAGCCGTCACCAGGTGAAGTCTTCCTCCCAGAACTCGGTGACGCCGCGGGGCGATGACGGGCGCCCTGTCTCCTGGTCGCGCAGCTCCACCCGGCGGATCTTGCCGGAGATCGTCTTGGGCAGGTCACCGAACTCCAGGCGCCGGATCCGCTTGTACGGCGCCACCCGCTCGCGGCAGAACGCCATGATCGACTGGGCGAGTTCCGGCGACGGCTCCCGCCCCGGGGCCAGCAGCACGTAGGCCTTGATGATGGCCAGCCGCACCGGATCCGGGGACGGCACCACGGCGGCCTCGGCCACCGCATCGTGCTCGATCAGGATCGACTCCAGCTCGAACGGCGAGATGCGGTAGTCCGAGGCCTTGAAGATGTCGTCGGTCCGGCCCACGTAGGTGATGTAACCGTCCTCGTCCGACGTAGCCACGTCCCCGGTGTGGTAGTAGCCGTCCCGCATGGCCTCCGCGTTCAGAGCCGGATCGTCCAGGTACCCGGTCATCAGCCCGAGCGGCCGCCGGGCCAGGTCCAGGCAGAGCTCCCCGTCCCGCCCCGGCTCGCCCGTCTGAGGGTCGACCAGCACGACGGAGTACCCGGGCAGCGGCCGCCCCATCGAGCCGGCCCGGACCGGCTGACCCGGCGTGTTGCCGACCTGCGCGGTGGTCTCGGTCTGGCCGAAGCCGTCGCGGACCGTCTTCCCCCAGGTCTTGCGTACCTGCTCGATCACCTCCGGGTTGAGCGGCTCGCCCGCGGCGACGCATTCCCGCAGCGAGGACACATCCGCCGCGGCCAGGTCGGCCTGCAGGAGCATCCGCCATACCGTGGGCGGCGCGCAGAACGTGCTCACCCGGCAGCCGCCCAGCGCGGCCAGCAGCGACTGAGCCGAGAACCGCTGGTAGTTCAGCACCAGCACGGTCGCCCCGGCGTTCCACGGCGCGTACACGTTGCTCCAGGCGTGCTTGGCCCAGCCCGGTGAGGACAGGTTCAGGTGCACGTCGCCGGGCTGGATGCCGATCCAGTACATCGTGGACAGGTGCCCCACGGGGTAGCTGACCTGCGTGTGCTCGACGAGCTTGGGCAGGGCCGTGGTGCCCGAGGTGAAGTAGAGCAGCAGCGGGTCATCGGCCCGGGTGACGCCCTCAGCCGTGAACCCGGCCGGAGAAGCGAACGCGTCGGCATACGCATGCCAGCCGTCCGCAAAGCCGTCCACCACGATCCGCGTCCACTCGCCCGGCACCTCCCCGAACTTCTCCACCTGCACCGTCTCGGTAATAACGTGCCGGACCTGCCCGCGGGCGATGCGGTCGGTCAGGTCAGCCGGCTGCAGCAGCGTCGACGCCGGGATGATCACGGCGCCGAGCTTCATCGTGGCCAGGATGACCTCCCACAGCGGGGTCACGTTGCCGAGCATCAGCAGTACCCGGTCGCCGCGCCGGACGCCCAGGCCGCGCAGCCAGCTGGCCACCTGCCCGGACCGGGCCGACAGCGACCCGTACGACAAGCTGACGTCGGACCCGTCGTCGGCGACGATCCGCAGCGCGGGCCGGTCCGGATGCTCGCCGGCGATCACGTCGAACCAGTCCAGCGCCCAGTTGAACTCGCCGAGTTCGGGCCAGGCGAACTCGCGCCGTGCCGCGGCGTAGTCGTCGCGGTGGCGCAGCAGCAGGTCCCGCGCCGCGCGGAACGCGTCGGTCGAAGCAGTCATAGACCCTATCGTGGCAGCCTCAGCCCGGTACCGGAAGGTCACCCCCCGGCTGTCCCGCCCCGCTCAATGCCTGGAGAGGTCCCACACGTAGGTGGTGCCGTTGGCGCAGCCCATGGCGACAGCCTTCCCATCGGCGCTGAACGAGAACATGGCCTGCCCGTTCCTGGCGGAGCGGGGGATCGTCAAGGTGGCCACCGGCTTTCCCGTGCTCACGTCCCAGATCTGGTAGCCCTTGGGGCCGATAGCGGCCAGCAAGGTCCCGTCGGGACTCAGTGCCTGGAGCCCGGCTGGCACGGTGGCGATCAGCCCGTGCGTGGCGACATCGTAGACATACGTATCGGTACCGTCGGTCATGGCGAGGGTCTTGCCGTCGCTGTCGAAGGCCATGGGAATGGCGGAGCCCTCCACGTTGCCGTTGTCCGCCGTGACACCGGGTACGGTCAGGGTCGCCGTTACCTTCTTCGAGGCGATGCTCCACACGAATACGCTGTGGGTCTTCTTGGTGCTGTCGCTGCTGGTGGCCAGGACGCTGCCGTCCGCGCTCATCGCCGTGCCCAGGATGAAGTGGGCGTCAGGATCGGTCAGGGCGGCGATGAGGGTGCCTGATTCACCCCAGATCTCGGTGCCGTCGCCGACGCTGTCCACGGTGACCAGCGACGTGTCGCTCACGCTTTCGTTGGCCACGGAGTTCGGAGGGGGATCCGGTGCGGTGCCCCGGCGGTGCCCGCCAGGCAGGCCGCCGTAGAAGAGGTAGTCACAGTTCGGGCCGCCGCTGCCGCAGCCGGTGGTGACGGAACCCGGATCGGCGGGCACCGCCGCCATCGTGCCGTCGGGACTGAGGAGGGCACCGGAGAAGGAGAAGCCGAAGTGCCGGCTTGTCTTCACGGTCTGGCTCGCCAGGTTCCAGACGGTGAGGCCAGCACGGCTGGCGGTCTCCAGCGTTCCGCCGGCGTTGAAGGCCAGGCCCACGATCGCCGAGTGGGCAGGACCTGGGAGCGTATCAGCTAGCGTCGCGATCCCCGGCCTGGCCGGCCCGCTGGCTGCGGCCGTGGCCTTCCGGCCTGGGGACTGGGACGCTGTGGCGTGCGGCCTGGCCGCGCCGGGCCCGGCCAGCATGGCCGTGGCTGCCCCGGCTGCGCCGAGCGCGATCACGGCGCCGGCGGCTATCCCGGCGCGCGAACCGAGGCCCCGCCGGCGCGGTCTGGCGGCGGGATGCCTGCCCGTCCTGGTGCTATGGCTGCCGTGCCTGACGCTGACCGTGGCCTGCCGCCCGGCGTCAGCCTTCACGCCGTCGGTGATCGCGGGGGACGGCGCCAGGGACTGTCCCGGCGGGATCGAAGGGGATCGCACGGCGCTGGACCCTGTGCGCTCGCCTGCGCCGGGCAGGACCGGGTCGGTGAACCCTACGGCCGCAAAGGCGTACGATCCGATGCCGAGCGCGGACCGCAGTGCGTCGGTGAACTGGCCGCAGGTCGCGTACCGGTCATCCGGGTTCTTGGCGAGAGCCCTGGCCAGGACCCGGTCGATGTCCGGTGGCAGGTCCGGCCGCGGGGCGGTGACCGACGGGGGCGGGTCGTGCATGTGCGCCCAGAGCACGGCCATCGACTCGGCCCGGGCGAACGGCAGCGACCCGGTGAGGATCGTGAACGCCACGCAGGCCAGCGCGTACTGGTCGGTGCCGGGGCCCGCCGGCTTGCCGGAGATCTGCTCGGGGGCGGAGAAGTCGGGGGTGCCGAGGAACTGCCCCGTGCCGGTCAGGCCGGTCGCCGTCGCGGAACCCTTGGCCAGCCCGAAGTCCGACAGATACGGGTGATCCGGTCTCCCGGGGCTGACGTCCACCAGGATGTTCGCCGGCTTGACGTCCCGGTGCACCAGCCCGGCGGCGTGCGCGGCGTCCAGGGCGGAGGCGACGGGGGACAGCAGGAAGGCGGCGCGCTCGCCGGGCAGCGGTCCTTCCCGGCGGGCGACCGAGCGCAGGTCGCCGCTCGGCACGAAGCGCATGGCCAGATAGAGGACGCCGCCGGCCTCGCCGGCCGCGTGGACCGGGATGATGTGCGGGTGGTCGACGGCGGCGGCGGCCCGCGACTCGCGGATAAACCGCTCCCGGAACTCGCCGTCTCCGGCCATGGCGGGGGCCAGGACCTTGAGCGCCACGGTCCGGCCCAGCGACACGTCGAGGGCCCGGAATACCACCGCCATCCCGCCCGCACCGAGCCGCGACTCGATCCGGTAACCCGCGATCACCGACCCTGGCGCGAGCCCGGCAAGCATCCACTCAGCCTGACCTGACGATTCCCCGGCCACCCCAACTCCCCATTTCGGGCCCTACCCATGGCCATGGTGACAGTTGCGGGCTAACTGTTCTTGTGTTATCGAAACAAGTCAATAACTCTTGGCGTGCCCGCGCGGTCACGGCCCCGTCCGCCCGGGACCGAAGCGCCGGGGCATACTGGTCCGGTGAGCGAACTGACGATCGAGGTGGACCCGGCCGAGGCCGGGCTGGACAAAGAACGGCTCAAGCGCATCGACGCGCACTTCGCCCGCTACGTGGAAGACGGCCGCCTGCCGGGCTGGCTGCTCACGGTCAGCAGGCACGGCCGCCTGGCGCACGTGGCCCGGTGCGGGTCCCGTGACCTCGAGGCGGGGCTGCCGGTGACGGACGACACGGTGTGGCGGATCTACTCGATGACCAAGCCCGTCACCTCGGTCGCCGCGATGATCCTGTACGAGGAGGGCAGGCTCGCGCTCACCGACCCGGTCAGCGCCTTCATTCCCGCCTTCGAAGACGTCCGCGTCTACGACGGCGGCTCGGACCTGAAGCAGGTGACAGTCCCCGCCCAGGAGCCGGTGAGGATCTGGCACCTGCTCACGCACACGGCCGGGCTCACCTACGGCTTCCACCGGGTGCATCCGGTCGACGCGCTGTACCGGGCGGCGGGCTTCGAGTGGGGCACGCCGCCCGGCGTGGACCTGGCCCAGGCCTGCGACCTGTGGGCCGGCTTCCCGCTGCTGTTCCAGCCGGGCACCGAATGGAACTACTCGGTGGCCACCGACGTCCTCGGCCGGGTCGTCGAGGTGGTTTCCGGCCAGCGCCTCGACGAGTTCTTCGCGACCAGGATCTTCCGCCCGCTCGGCATGACCGATACTGCCTTCTGGGCCGGCCCGGAGGCGGCCCAGCGGCTGGCCGCGCTGTACCGGCCGGGCGAGGACGGCAAGGCGACCAGGATGGACGCCTTCGGCCAGGCCGCCCTGAAGGAACCGCGCCTGCTCGGCGGGGGCGGCGGCCTGGTGTCCACGGCGGCCGACTACGACCGGTTCACCCAGATGCTGCTGTCCCGGCCGGACAGCCCGGCCGGGGAACTGGACGGCGTCACGCTGCTGAGCCCGCGCACGGTCGGCTACATGACCCGCAACCACCTGCCCGGCGGCCTGGACCTGGAGACCTTCGGCCGGCCGCTGTTCGCCGAGGCCCCGTTCCGCGGGGTGGGCTTCGGCCTCGGCTTCGCCGTCGTCATCGACCCGGTGCCGGGCAAGGTGATCTGCTCCGCGGGCGAGATCTCCTGGGGCGGCGCCGCGAGCACCGCGTTCTGGGTCGACCAGGCCACCGGCCTGACCGTCTCGTTCTTCACCCAGCTGCTCCCGTCCAGCACCCACCCCATCCGCCAGCAGCTGCGCCAGCTCATCTACCAGGCCCTGACCGCCTAGAACCTGCCTTCGCCCGGCGAGACCAGCCCGCTCGCGTAGGCCAGCACGACCGCCTGGACCCGGTCCCGCAGTCGCAGCTTGGCCAGGATCCCCGGCCAGCTGGGCGGCCCGCACCCGCACCGCCTCCGCCCTGCGCGCCGAGTAGCCCGTCCCCGCGCCGCGCGCCGAGTAGCCCGTCTCCGCGGAAACGCCGAGTAGCCTGTCCCCGCGCCGCGCGCCGAGTAGCCCGTCTCCGCGGAAACGCCGAGTAGCCTGTCCCCGCGCCGCGCGCCGAGTAGCCCGTCTCCGCGGAAACGCCGGCCGGCACCTTGCGCAGCGCTCAACGGCGCGGTCCCGCGCCCGCGCACTGGATGCAGGCCGTCGCGGCCGGGCGGGCGGCCAGCCGGTCTTCCCCGATGGGCCGCCCGCACCGGTCGCATATCCCGTACCGGCCGGCCGCCAGCCGCCCCAGCGCGGCGTCGAGCGCCTCCACCTGCTCCCGCGCCGCCTCGAGCAGGGCGGCGGTGTGCTGCCGCTCGAACGCGAGCGTCGCGCCCTCCGGGTCGTGCTCGTCGTCGGTCCCGGCCGAACTGGCCGCCTCGGCCAGCCCGGCGAACTCCCGCTCCAGCGCCGCCACCCGCTCGAGCGCCCGCTCCCGCGCCGCCTCCACCCGCTCCCGCGCCGCCTCCACTCGCTCCGCGCCTCCACCCCTCACTCCGCGCCTCCACTCGCTCCGCGCCTCCACCCCTCACTCCGCGCCTCCACTCGCTCCCGCGCCTCCACCCCTCACCCCTACCCGGCTTTCATGATCGTGGCCAGTTTTGGCCGTATAAGGGCCCTTTCTGGCCACGATCATGGTCTCCCTAAACTCGCCGGGGTGAGCATGGGCCCGGACCGGGGCTGGGCTGAGGCGGGTGCGATGGCTGGGGCGGACGCGACGGCTGGGGCGGCCCCGGGCTGGGGCGGCCCCGGGCTGGGGCGGACGCGACGGCTGAGGCGGCCCCGGGCTGGCGCGGGCGCGACGGCTAGAGCGTCCGGATGGGCCGAACGGGTTCGGTCCTTGCCTTACTAGCCGGCTCTGCGTCACCCGGTGATCCGCAGGGTCCTGCCCGGCGCGACCGCCCGCAGTGCGCTGCTCATCCTGGTCGCACCGCGGCGGGTCCCGGTCGTCGCCCGGCCCGGGACGTCCAGGAAGGCCCGGGCCGGCCGATAGCCAATCCGCGTCCTCGCTTCAGGTGTCCTTCATGTTCGCTGGGTAGCGTCGCCTCGGGTGCCGGTAACGGCCCTGGCATTTTTCTTCATAGGCAACCGAGAAGTCACGTGCAGCGAAAACCGAGTACGTGAGCACAGAATGGGTTACATGAGCAGCGCACAGCGAGACAGGATCCGCCGGGCCGTCGCCGCCAGGGCGCAAGGCGAGGCCAAGGTCCGGTCGGCCACCACCGCGGTCACCGTGGCCAGCGTGGTGGCGGCCGGCGCGCTGGCCCTGGCCCTGCCGGGGTCGACCCACAAGACCAGCACGTCCTCCTCGTCGGGATCCGGCTCGACCTCGTCGGGCTCGTCGTCCTCGGCCAGCTCAGGCTCAGCCTCGTCCGGCTCGAGTTCGAACTCGGGCTCCGGCGGCTCCAGCGGCTCAAGCTCCTCAGGCTCCAGCTCCTCAGGCTCCAGCTCTTCGGACTCCGGCTCGTCTTCCAACTCGAGCTCCGGCGGTTTCAGCTCCGGCTCCTCGCCGATCTCGAGCTCGGGTAACAGCCAGGCCACGTCCGGCGGCTCGTGATGCCGCGCCCCGCCGGGGACACCGCTGCCGATTCCGCCTCGGCCAGCTGGCGCGCCCTCGGGACGCTGGTCCAGCTGGTGTTGACCGAACCAGGCGGCCTGGCCGAGGCCCGCCGCCTGCTTACCCAAGACCTCGCCGAGGTGGACGCGGCCTGCAGCCGGTTCCGGGCCGACTCGGAGATCTGCAATCTGCGGGCCGACGGCGGCCGCCCGGCGCGGGTCAGCCCGCTGCTGGCCGAGGCCATCGCGGTGGCCCTGCGGGCGGCCAGCCTGACCGACGGCGACGTGGACCCCACGGTGGGCGCGGCCATGTCCGCGATAGGATACGATCGTGATTTCGAGCATATCCAAGAAACCGGCCCGCCGATCAAACTCACGGTCAGGACGGTGCCCGGCTGGCGCGAGGTTCACCTGGAAGGCCAGTCCCTGACCATGCCCGCCGGGGTCCGGCTCGACCTGGGGGCGACCGCGAAGGCGTGGGCCGCGGACCGGTCCGCCGCGCGGATCGCCTCCCGGCTCGGCTGCGGCGTGCTGGTCAGCCTGGGCGGCGACGTCGCGGTGGCCGGCCCGGCCCCGGACGGCGGCTGGCGGATCCGGGTGCAGGACGTGACCGGCTCGCCCGAGGACCTGCCGGCCGGCCCGTACGCGCTGATCGCCATCCGCGACGGCGGGCTGGCCACGTCCAGCACCGCCGCGCGCCGCTGGCAGCGGGGCGGCGACGTGCTGCACCACATCCTCGACCCGCGCACCGGGCTGCCCGCCGAACCCGTCTGGCGGACCGTCTCGGTCGCCGCCGGGACCTGCGCCGACGCCAACGCGGCGAGCACGGCCGCGATCATCCGCGGCCGCCTGGCGCTGGGCTGGCTGGCGCGGCTCGGCCTGCCGTCCCGGCTGGTCGACGCGACCGGCGCGGTGCTCACCGTGGCCGGCTGGCCCGAAGAGTCAGAGGCGACGCAGAAGTAACCTACAGGCTCCGCGGACCGCGGTCGCCGACGATGGATGACGTGAATAACGAAGGCCTGAGCCACCAGTACATGAATGACAGAATCGACATGAACAAGCAGGGACGGCGGAAATGAGCACCAGCGCGTTCTGGTACGCCAGCCGCGCGACCGGGATCGTCACGCTGCTGCTGCTGACAGCCGTCCTGGTGCTCGGCATCCTGGTCAACCGCCAGGGCCGGCTGCCCGGCTTGCCGAGGTTCGCGGTGACGGACATCCACCGGAACCTCTCCCTGCTCGCGGTGACGTTCATCGCGATACACGTGCTGACCGCGGTACTCGACACCTACGTCCACATCCCGCTGCTGTCGGCGGTCATCCCGTTCGCTTCGGGCTACGAGCGGCTGTGGCTGGGCCTCGGCGCGATCTCGCTGGACCTGATGCTCGCGATGATCGTGACCAGCCTGGTCCGTGGCCGCCTGAACCGCGTCCTGTGGCGGGCCATTCACCTGCTCGCCTACGCCAGCTGGCCGATCGCGTTCGCGCACAGCATCGGCTCGAGCAAGGACCTGCAGCAGGGCTGGCTGCTCTATATGGCCATCGGCTGCGCCCTGATCGTCGCGGCGGCGGTAATCTGGCGGCTGGCTCACGCGGCGCGTCAGGTGCCGAGGGCCGCGCGGGTCGCCGCCGTCTTCGCGCAGCACACCGCCTCGGCGGCCCGGTCATCCCGCCGGACGGTGACGCGATGACGGCCGCTCTGAACGAGTCGGCGCCAGGCGGGGCAGCCCGGCAGGCTGCCGGGCTGCCCCGCCTGCTGCCGCCGGCGCCGGAAGACCTCCGGGCCCACCTGGCCAGGTACGGCCCGGTGCCGTACCGCGGCCGCCCGGGCGCGCTGATCGATGACCTCGAGGTCTCCGGCCTGACCGGCCGGGGCGGCGCGGCCTTCCCGGTGTACCGGAAGCTGGCCGTGGTGGCCCGGGCACGGGGCGGCCGGAAGGTGGTCGTGGCCAACGGCTCGGAGAGCGAGCCGGCCAGCCGCAAGGACGAGCTGCTGCTCCGGGTCGCGCCCAACCTGGTGCTCGACGGCCTGCAGCTGGCCGCCGAGGCGACCGGCGCCACCGAGGCCCACCTGTACCTGCACCACGGGCCCACGCAAGAGATCCTGCGGGCGCTGGCCGAACGGTCCGCCCGGGGCCTGGACCGGCTCGAGATCACGATCACCCAGGCCCCGCCGCGGTTCCTGGCCGGCCAGGAAACGGCGCTGGTGAACCGGCTGGGCGGCGGCCCGGCGCTGCCCACCTTCCAGCCGCCCCGGGTGTCCGAGCGCGGCCTGGGCGGCGCCCCGACCCTGGTGCAGAACGTCGAGACCCTGGCCCACCTCGCGCTGATCGCGCGCTACGGCCCGCGCTGGTTCCGCGCGGCCGGCACCGACGCCGAGCCGGGCAGCATGCTCATGACGGTGTACCAGCCGGACGGCAAGTGCCGGGTGGTCGAGGCGGAGATCGGCGCCCCGCTGCGCTCCCTGCTCAGCAGCGGCGCCGACACCAGGGCGTGGCTGATCGGCGGCTACCACGGCACCTGGCTGCCGCTGCCGCAGGCGGCCTCGCTCACCCTGGACAACGCCTCGGTGCGCCAGCACGGCGCGGCGCTCGGCGCCGGGGTGCTGGCGGCACTGCCCGCCGACCGGTGCGGCCTGACCGAGGCGGCCCGGGTGACCGGCTACCTGGCGGCGGAGTCGGCGGGCCAGTGCGGCCCGTGCCTGAACGGGCTGCCGCGCATCGCGGCCGGGCTGGCCGAGCTGGCCGGACCCGGGCACCGCAGGCAGACCCGCGCCGACGTCGAGCGCTGGGCCGGGCTGGTCACCGGCCGCGGCGCCTGCAACCACCCGGACGGCACGGTGCGGTTCGTCCGCAGCGCGCTGACGGTGTTCGCGCCGGAGATCAGCCTGCACGCCCGGGGCCAGTGCTCTGCCATCAACCACGGGGCCGCCAACCGCAAGCCGTTCCTGCCGCTGCCGGACGGCATCCCGACCAGCGAAGACGACTGGACCTGAAATGGCACAGACCCGTATGACACCACCCGTGACGGGGGAGACGCTCCGGGTGAATCCGATCGCCTGCACGGGCCACGGCGTGTGCGCCGAGCTCCTGCCCGAGCTGATCACGCTGGACGAGTGGGGCTACCCCGTCATCGACCCGCGCCCGGTGCCGGTGGCCCTGGAGCGCGACACGCGCCGCGCGGTGGCCGCCTGCCCTGCCCTTGCGCTCAAGCTCATGCGCAGCTGAAAGCACGCGCCAGCTACCGTTGATGAGTGCTGCTGGAGCGGGCTGACGAGCTGCTGGCCCTGGACGCCTGGCTGGACGCCGGTGGTGTCCTGGTCATCGAAGGCGGCGTCGGGATCGGCAAGACGTCGCTGCTCAGGCAGGGGTGCGACCGGGCCAGGCGGCGCGGCTGGCGGGTGCTGCGCGGCGCTGGCTCCGAACTGGAGACCGGGTTCGCCTTCGGGGTGGTCCGTCAGCTGTTCGAGCGGGAACTGGCCGCGGCGCAGCCGCGGCAGCGCGCGGCGTGGCTGGCCGGCCCGGCCGACGCGGTGCGCGGGCTGTTCGCCGGGCCGGCCATCCCGGGCGGCGGGCGTGACCCGTTCGCCATCGTGCACGGCCTTTACTGGCTGACCGCGAACATGGCGGCTGGTCAGCCGGTGCTGATCGCGATCGACGACGCCCACTGGGCGGACCCGGCGACGCTGCGCTGGCTGGCCTACCTCGGCGGCCGGGTGGAGGGCCTGCCTGTCGCCGTCGTGGTCGCGCTCCGGCCAGCCGAGCCCGCCAGCCGGGAGGGCGCCCTGGCGGCCATCCGGGCGATGGCGACGGCGCCTGCCATCCGGCCGGCGCTGCTCAGCGCGGCCGGGGTCGCGGTCATCGTGCGCGCCGCGCTGGGCTCCGGCACGCCGGACGCGCGCTGCCAGGCACTGCGGGAAGCCAGCGGCGGGAACCCCTTCTACCTCGGCGAGCTCCTACGCGCCGAGGCCGGGACCAGGACCGAGGCCGGGACCAGGACCGAGGCCGAGGCCGGAACCGCCAGCCTTCCGGCCAGCGAGGCCGTCGCCCGGCACGTCGAGGCGCGGATCCGGCGGCTCGATCCGGCCGCGCTCGGCCTGGCCCAGGCGCTGGCTGTGCTCGGGGACGGCGGCCAGCTCCGGCACGCCGCGGCCATGGCCGGGCTGGCCGCCGGCCAGGCCATCCGGCTGGCCGCCGGGCTCGTCCGGGTGGAGGTGCTGGCGGCGGCCGACCCGCCGTGCTTCCTTCATCCGGTCGTGCGGGCGGCGGTGGACGCCTCGCTGGGCAGCGACGAACGCCACCGGGCCCACCTGATCGCCGCCCGCGAGCTCGACCGGGACGGCGGCGCGCCCGGGCAGGTCGCGGCCCATCTGATGCGCGTGCAGCCGGCCGGCGACGCGTGGGTCGCCGCGCGGCTCCGGCGGGCGGCCCGGGCCGCGATGGACACTGGTGCGCCGAGCGAGGCCGGCCAGCTGCTGCGCCGCGTGCGGGCCGAACCTCCGCCGCCGGACGAACGCGTCGCCGTGCTGCGCGAGCTGGCCACGGCCGACGCCGGCGCCGGCCGCGAGGCCGCCTCCGGCTGGCTGGCCGAAGCCCTGGCGCTGACCAGCGATCCGCTGAGCCGGGCCGAGATCGCCCACGAGCTGGCCCAGACCTACGCCGCGCTGTTCTGCTGGGTGGAGGCGGCCGACGCCACCGACCGGGCCCTGGCCGAGCTGGGCGACCGGGATCCGGCGCTGGCCGCGCGGCTGGAAGCCGAGCTCGCGGTGGCCGGGATGCACGACGCCCGCCGGGCGTCCCGGGTCGCCCCGGTGATCGCCCGGCTCCGGGCCAGGCCCGCCGCGCCGGACACCGCGGAGGCGCTCGCCGTCGCGCGGGGCATGGCCGGCCTGCTGACCGGCCGGCCGGGCGCGGAGGTGGCTGACGTCCTGGACGGCGCGCTGGCCGCGGCGGCCCCCGCCGCAAGCAACTGGGACACCAGGGCGGCGCTCCTGTGGACCCTGATCATCGCGGAGCGTTTCGCGGAGGTCGAGGCCGCCCTGCCGGCCATGATCGAGGCGGCCACCAAAAGCGGCAGCGCCCGAGGGCTCATCGCCGGGTACAGCTCCCTCGGCTTCCTCAAGCTCCGGCTGGGCGCGCTGCCCGAGGCCGACGGGGCGGCCCGTGTCGCGCTGCGGGTGCTCCAGGAGGGCGACTTCACGGCCGGCCTGGGGGTGGCCGGGATCGCGGCCGAGGTGGCCGTCGAAGCCGGGGAGCTGGACGAGGCCCAGGCGCTCGTCGAGCTCGTCCCGGCCGGGCCCGCGGGCGTGCTCAGCGTCCTGGCCCCGGCTGCGATGGGCCGGCTGAGCCTGGCGCGGGGCGACGGCGAGCAGGCCCTGGGCTGCTTCGAGTCGTGCCTGGCGATGTTTGGCCCGGATGTGTGGGGCATCGAGATCCGGGATGTCAGCTACCTGCACGCCCGGTCCGGCGCCGCCCAGGCGCTGCTGCTGCTCGGCCATCGCCAGCGCGCCCGCGAAATGGCCGAGGCCGAACTTGCCGACGCCCGCACCTTCGGCGGACGGCGGGCGCTCGGGATCGCGCTGCGCGTGGCCGGCCTGGCGCAAGGGGGAACCGGGGGCCTGGCCCGGCTGGCCGAGTCCGCCGGCGTCCTGCGCGAGTCCCCGGCGCTGCTCGAGCGGGCGAAGTCGGTGACCGAGCTGGGGGCGGCGCTGCGCCGGGCCGGGCAGCGGGTCGCCGCCCGGGCTCGGCTGGCCGAGGCGCTCGACCTGGCCGCCGACTGCGGAGCCCGGCCGCTGGCCCGCCGCGCGCACGCCGAGCTGACCGCGGCGGGCGGCCGCCCCCGGCGCGAACGCCGCCACGGCCTGGACGCCCTCACCCCGAGCGAGCTGCGCGTCGCCCGGCTGGCCGCCGGCGGCCAGACCAACCGGCAGATCGCGCACGGGCTGTACGTGACCACCAAGACCGTCGAGACCCACCTGGCCCACGTCTACGCCAAGCTCGGGATCGCGCACCGGACCGAGCTCCCCGAGGCGCTAGCCGGAAAAGCTGCCGGAGAAAAGGCCGGAGAAAACCTCGGGGTGCCTACCCCGACGCGAACCACGGGCGGCTAGCCCACAGTGGGGTCATACCGAAATGAACGGAGACCCACCATGACCGCTCAGAACGCCGAACTCATCCGGGACGCCTACGGCGCCTTCGCCCGCACGGACCTGCCGGCCGTCTTCGGGATGCTGGATGAGGCCATCACCTGGCACGTGCCGGGATCCAGCCCGCTGTCCGGCGACTACAAGGGCCACGGCGAGGTCGGCGGCTTCTTCGCCCGGACCATGGAGCTGTCCGGCGGGACGTTCGCCATCGACATCCAGGATGTCCTCGCCCGCGAGGACACGGTGGTCGTGCTGTGCACCGTGTCGGCCGAACGCCACGGCCAGTCGTGGTCCTCCGATGAGGTCCACGTCTGGCGGGTGGCCGGCGGCCGCGCCGTGGACTTCCGCGAGTATCAGGGCGCCGAGCAGGCCGAGGACGCGTTCTGGAGCTCGTAGCCCCTCGAGCCGGCGCGAAGGCACGCGCCCTCCCCGTTCGGCTTAGAGAACGTCGTGGCCTGGGCGCGGCTCGACCGGCACCGCGGGGATCGAGCCCAGCCGCCCGGCCTGGTAGTCCTCGAAGGCCTGCACCAGTTCGGCCCGGGTGTTCATGACGAACGGGCCGTAGGCGGCGACCGGCTCCCTGATCGGCTCCCCGCCGAGCAGCAGGATGTCCATGTCGCCCTTGGGCCCCGCCGCGAAGGTGATCGCGTCCCCGGCCCCGAACACCGCCAGCTGCCCCATCCGCACAGGCCGCTTCTCCGCGCCGGCGAAACCGCTCCCCGCCAGCACGTAGGCCAGCGCGTTGAAGTCCGCACGCCACGGCAGCCGCACCTGCGCGCCCGCCGACACGGTGGCGTGCACCAGCGCGATCGGGGTGTGCGTGATCCCGGGCCCCTCGTGACCGCCGAACGACCCCGCGATGACCCGCAGCAGCGCCCCGCCGTCCGCCGAGGACAGCAGCGCGACCTGCCGCGCCCGGATGTCCTGGTACCGCGGCGGCGTCATCTTCAGCCGCGAGGGCAGGTTCACCCAGAGCTGGAAGCCGTGGAACAGGCCGCCGCTGACCACGAGCTCCTCCGGCGGCGCCTCGATGTGCAAGATGCCGCCGCCCGCGGTCATCCACTGGGTGTCGCCGTTGGTGATCAGCCCGCCGCCGCCGTTGGAGTCCTGGTGCTGGAACGTGCCGTCGATG
>Ga0335078_10003515_pt1 | contig 23311 bp, 22 predicted proteins | sample Lox_Sample_32_FD_206711 | JGI IMG/M metagenome (GOLD analysis project Ga0335078, IMG submission 206711) | Soil microbial communities from Loxahatchee National Wildlife Refuge, Florida, United States - Lox_Sample_3.2 | ecosystem: Environmental > Terrestrial > Soil > Wetlands | place: USA... | reverse complement strand
CGCTGCCGCGCTTGAGTCCGCACTGCATCGCGCGCCGCGCGACGTTGTTCATCTGAACGGCGAGCCTGGCATAGCTGACGACGTCGATGCCCTGGGCGCAAAGCGCAGGCGCTTCAGGCTGATACCGCGCCTGAAACAGGATTGGCTCGACGATGTTCATACGCGGGACCGGTGATGCGCAGCAAGTTCAGCGCACGCAGACTGCGTCCTCAAAACGCGCCGGTCAACCTTATGAATGGTCCCCAATACAGCCGGTTGATGTCTTCGAGGCCGCCTGTATTGACGTTGTAGGTCGTCAGAGCGTCGCCGTAAAAATCGGCGCGAACGCCGCCGCTCAGCTTGTAATTCGGCGTGAACAAATAGCTTATCGCGACCCAGCCGTCGGTGTTGAATACAAACGTCATGTTGTTCAGGCTGGCAACGGTGCTGCTCGCAACGGAGGCGTCGAATATTCGGTTGCCGATCAAGCCGGCGATGCCGCCGCTGTAATCGAATGACCACGAACCGACAATCGGGACGGCTCCGGTGATCGCCAGCCGCGGCCCCGCACCGAAAAATCGACTGTTCCAATCGCCGATCGAGCTTTGTTTGACGGTCACCGCAGTGAATGAGCTGTAAAAGGTGCGTTGGCCGAATTCTTGGACTTGGGCGGAGGCCCAGAGGTCGGCGACACGGATGCCGAACTGGAGCTGACCCGCGCTACTGCCCAGTCCGAGGTCCCGGCCAATCATAAAATCCGCGACCAGGTGACTCTCGCGCTCGGTGCCATGGCTCGATGTCGTGCTGGTCAGCGGGACACCGGATGCTGTGCCGAAGGTCTTGAAGGCGGAGGAATTGCCAGTGGCGGTTCCGGTCTTGCCATAGCGGAAGTCGAAAATGAAATGGTACGCTTGGCTGGGCCAGCGATAGTCCAGGCCCACCGCGCCTTCGTACCCGGTCTTTGGATTGAAGGAGAGGTAGGGCGCCGCCGGCCCGGGAAGCGCCGGTACGTTGAAGCTACCGCCGCCGGTCGAGAACAGCGCGCCCTCGACCCAAACGGTCCACGGAGACTGCGGCGGGTTTGGCGAAGGCAAAACCTGGGCCTGGGCGCTATATCCGGTAAAGGAAAGCGCCAGCGCTGAAGCGCTGGTCAGCAACGATGCTCGAACCGGCGACTGAATTGGCGGCAAGATTCAAATCCCCTCGCCGAAGTATCACACTTTTGCAGGCGTCTGTAAGCCGTTCACCGCTCAGCACGAGGTGAGAGCCACTGTTTATTGGGCTTTCCCCGACAACTGTCGTCTGGTGTTGTATAACGGCAACACTTTCGGGCTGGTATCGGAGTCCATTAAATAGGCGATCCTTGGACGACGCGGATGCCGCAATCTGGAATCGTATGGATCGCGTCCTATCCCAAGTCGGGCAACACCTGGGCACGCGCCTTCCTGCACAACCTCGTCAGACTGCGCAACGGGGAGAGCGGCGAGCAGGACATCAACGAGATGGCGCGGTTCTCGACCTGGGATCTCGACAAGAAGCGCTATGCCGAGTTTCTGGGATTTGAACCCGACAACGCCACCCATCGCCGCGACATCGCGGCCACCCGGCATGCCGTTCACCAGCGAATCGCGGATTCGGCCCGGGGCCTGGTGTTTATCAAGACCCACAATTGCCTCGTCCTGGATCGCGGCCATTCTACCGTCAATTTCGCCGTAACCGCCGGTGCAATCTACGTTGTCCGTAATCCGCTCGACGTGGCGATTTCCTACGCCCATCACGCCGGCACGCCGATCGATCAGGCGATCGAATTGATGGCGTTGACCGACGCAGAGTCGCGCGGCAAGGACGACGCCGTATACGAAGTCATCGGTTCCTGGAGCCAACACGTGTGGAGCTGGACGCGCAATCCGCATCGCGCACTGCACGTCGTGCGTTACGAGGACCTGCTTGCCGATCCGGATAAGACGTTCGTCGCAATGGCGCAGCATCTGCTGCTCAATCCGACCCGCCGTCAACTGGCACGGGCGATCGAACGCTCCTCGTTCGCCCGTCTGCAAGCGCAGGAGAGAGAAAAGGGCTTTCGCGAACGGCCGCCCAACGCCGACCAGAATTTCTTTCGCGAGGGCCGCGCCGGGCAATGGAAGAACGTGCTGACGTCCGCTCAGGTCGATCGCATCGTGCGCGATCATGGCGAGCAGATGCAGCGCTTCGGCTATCTGCCTTGATCGCCGCCGATTCGACGCGACGGCAGGAGCCCCCTGAACTTCGTCTGCAAGGAAGCCTCGCTTCGCTCGGAAAGCGGCTGCATGCCCGCGTGGCCGTGAAATGTCACGATGGGCCATGAACCGCCGTTTGCACTGCATCTCGTGCGTAGTTGGCGCGATCAACCGCTTGATTAACCCGCAGTTAACCACCGTGAGCCATGAAATGTATTCGGAGCACGGCAAAAAGAGAGGAAGCTATGAGCCACCTGGCAAGAACGATCACCTTAGTCATGAGCCTCGCAATAATCGGTGCCTCGGTCAGCGCCGCCGTAGCGGAAACCAAATGGCAGAACAATCACCCAGGGCGCACCAACCTCAATGCCAAGCTAAATAATGAGAATCGGCAGATCCACCAAGAACGAAAGGCCGGCGAATTAACGCCCGCGCAGGCTAATGCGTTACATCAGGATGTTCATGCCGTCCGTCAGGACGAGCGGGGCATGGCCCGGCAAGACCACAATAATGGCCACATCACCGGGACTCAGTTTAAGAGCCTTAATCAACAGAATAATACGCTCAACGCTGAAATTCGCGGGAATTGATCTGGAAGTCTGTTCTTAGGTAGAAGCCCTGGAACGCCGTTCCAGGGCCCGAGTAACATGCTCATCGGTGGCGCGCTTGTAGCTGGTGGAGTGCCGGAGCATGTGCGGATGAACTGGCAATGGACGTTTTGCGGCTCTCCAGCCCGAGCGATCGTTTTCCTGCCGTCGTAGCGAGGCCGCCGAGCGTGGTCTGTGCACGCCCGACGAGCCCGGCGGCGTTATCTGCCGCAACGAGTCCAAGACCGCATCGCTCTGCCTCTGCCGCGGCGGAGCGCATTTAAGATATGCGTTCGGTTCGCCGGGGCGGACCGCGCTGTCTTATCCGGCAGAAACCGCTCGGCCCCAGGACGCGTTTGGTCACGGCCACACCATGTATTCGGGCATCGGCGGCGATTACATCCAATTCGACAACGGGGGCTTTTGCTATTTCATCTTCTGCATACTGGGCAACGTGCCGGTCGCGCTCAGGACTTCGGCAATACCTCATTACCAGGTGATACGGACGTTTCCTGCTGGTGGTGTCCGAGAAGCGGACATGTCGCGCTGGCAGAGAGGTGTCATGAACATCGTTTTTTGATTTCACAAAGCTTTTTTTGATAAGATTGCATTGCGTCGGCGATACCTGGGAGGGCGTGTGATGGCTTCTCATATTGCAATACTGCGACGCAGTCTGCTGATGGCTGCAGGTGTGAGTCTCGCTACCAGCGTGATCGAGGGAGCCACCGCCGAAGCCCAGGCGCAGGCCTTGAGCACGGTCGGCAGCACCACCCCTGCAATCGCCGACTTCAGAGGCAGGCTCTACGCGGTGTGGAAGGATGCGAACGCCGGGCTCTGGTACGCGTCGTTCGACGGCGCGAAGTGGACGCCTCAGACGCGGATACCTGGAGTGGCAACGAGTGCCGGACCATCGGTGACGGTATTCGGCACCAAGCTTTATGCCGCGTGGAAAGGCAGGAGCGCCGATCAGCGTCTGTGGTTCGCCTCTTTCGACGGTTTGCAATGGTCACCACAGGAGCAGATCCCCGGCGCGACCAGCGGCGGCGGACCCGCGCTTTCCGTGTCCAATAGGAAACTGTACGCGATGTGGAAAAGCGCCGGCGACGCCGCCAGTTTCTCATTCGCGGCGTTTGACGGCACGGGGTGGTCGGGCGTGCAGAACGTGCCCTCGCCGCTGCAGGCGCCAAATCCACAAAATCCCCTGACTCCGTTTAATCCGCATCCTTTCTCGCCGCAGGTAATTGCCAATTCGGGCCTGTCGGGCGCGGGTGGAGTGGATCAGGGCAAGTACAACGATTGCGTCTTCGAAGCTTCCGCGGCAGCCGTGGCGACGACCGCACGGGGGCAGATGGCGATTTCCCAGGCGATCATGCAGGACGCGGATGGCAACTACACCGTCACGTTCCCGGGTGAGCCGCAACGGCCCATCAGGGTGACGCCGAGCGATCTGAAAACCACCGGCGTGCATGACCGCGCGACATGGGCGGACGTTCTAGAGGCCGCTTTGATCGTCTCAAATCCGAATTTTGCCAACGGCGCGCGGCTGCCTCCCAACGCGGTAGGTGCTGCGGATGGCTCGCGGCCGACGCCGGCACAATATGCGCTGCATCTCTTGACCGGCAACCCGGCATCCAAGGATGTGGCTTCGACGCCGAAGATCGCCGATAAAATCGCGAAGGCGCTCAGCAACGGTCAACCGGTTGTCGCCTTTTGCGCTAATAACGACGGGCGAGCGCTGGCCTCCGGGCATGAGTGGACGGTCATGGCGTGTGACCCGCAAGCCGACCAGGTCACGCTTCGCAATCCCTGGGGTCGGTTCGGCACTGCCGGGACGACCAAAGGCGGCGTCGCATACGACGGCGATGCCGAGGTCACCATGACCGTGCGGTTGTTCGGTCAGTTCTACCGGGAAGTTACGTTCGGCTATCACAAGGCTTGATTGGTTCAAATTGTTTGCGAGAGCATCTCGCACGGCTCGCGGCATTCTTGGACGCATTGGCCGCAGCATCTTCATTGGCGGCAGGCCCGCTATGTCGGCTCTGCCCCCGAAAGCGAAAGTGCAAACGGCGCGATGGCCCTTTGGGACGGCGCCGCCAAAGATCATGCGGGAAAAAAGGGAGCAGTTGGATGGGCTTTCGTAAAGCGTGAAGCAAAGCTCGGATGCGAAGGCGCATCGCGAGAACGGGGGATGCTTTGTCCGATGGCGCGGGCCGGGGAAGATGAGCAAATGCGAACCGACCACGAATCAAAAGCGCCCCGGATGGCCGGGGCGCTTTATCGTTCACGTCAGGAAAGCCGCCTTACGCAGCCTGCTGGTTCGCGATCACGGTCGGGCCGTTCGCCTTGCCGTTGATCGGAATCGAGCGCGGCTTCTTCGCCTCGGGGATCTCGCGCACGAGGTCGACATGCAGGAGACCGTTCTCGAGGCTCGCGCCCTTCACTTGCACGAAGTCGGCAAGCTGGAACACGCGCTCGAAGGTGCGCGCGGCAATGCCCTGATAGAGCATCTCGCCGTGCTTGCCTTCCTCCTTGGCGTTTTTCTCGCCGCGGATGGTCAGCGTGTTCTCTTTGGCTACGATGGAAAGCTCCGGCTCGTTGAAGCCGGCCACCGCAACCGACACGCGATAGGCGTTGTCGCCGGTCCGCTCGATATTATACGGCGGATAACCGGGCGCAGCGCCCTCGAGGCCCTGATCGAGCAGCGAGAACAGCCGGTCGAAGCCGACGGTGGAACGATAAAGAGGGGCTAGATCGAAAGTTCGCATGGCATATCCTCCTTGTGAAGCGACATGCGGATGGCTCGCCCGATTGGGGCCAAGCCTATGAATGCGCCGCCCTCATTGGCCTGCGCATATCGTCGATATGGGTGGGGCTTCTGCGCCTGCAAGGGGGAATATAAGTATTTGTTTCAGCTATGGAAAAGCCATGAAACACCAGTCTCGTGCGTTTCGGCAGGCAAGGGCCGCGAGATGACCGCGGGCGCGATGCTGCTATAAGCGGACGCTACGCCACCGATAGTCCCGCCGTTACATGAAGCTCATCTCGATCCCCGCCAATCCTGTTCCGGACGATTACGTTGCGGGCATGCTGAAGACGCCTGACGGCGTCTCGCTGCGCTATGCACGCTGGCAACCGCCAGCCGGGCGCCGCGGCACAGTCTGCATTTTTCAGGGCCGCAGCGAATGGATCGAGAAGTATTTCGAGACCGTGCGCGATTTGCGCGCGCGCGGCTTCGCGGTCGCGGTGCTCGATTGGCGCGGCCAGGGCCTTTCCGATCGCGCGTTGAGCAATCGCCGCAAGGGCTATGTGCGCGACTTTGCCGAATACGACACCGATCTCGAAACCTTTATGCACGAGATCGTCTTGCCGGATTGTCCGCCTCCGATCTTCGCGCTTGGCCATTCGACCGGCGCGGCGGTGCTGATCCGCGCCGCCCATCGCGGCCATCGCTGGTTCGACCGCATGGTGCTGACATCGCCGCTGATTGCACTTGGCGGCATCGATTATGCGAGGGGCGCCGGCCCGCTGATGGTCCGCGCGCTGCGGATGGCGGGCTTCGGCACCATGTACGTACCCAAGACCGATACCAGGCCGATCGAATCGCGGCCGTTCCTCGGCAATATTCTGACTTCCGATCCGGTGCGCTTTGCCCGCAATGCGGCGATCATCGAAGCGGAGCCGGCGCTCGCGGTCGGCGCGCCAACAGTCGCCTGGATGGACGCCGCGTTCCGCTCGATGCGGGCCATGCGCGAGCGCAGTTATGCGGCGCGGATCCGTCAGGCGATCCTGATCGTGGCCGGCGGCAGCGACGTCATCGTATCGAATACGGTGATCGAGGATTTTGCCAGCATGCTGCGCGCCGGCTCGCAGCTTGTCATTGTCGGCGCCCAGCACGAGATATTGATGGAGCAGGATCGTTTCCGCTCGCAGTTCTGGGCAGCCTTCGACGCCTTCGTGCCGGGCACGCCGCTGTATTAGCGCACGTGTCCCGGACGCGGTGCAGCGCGAAGCGGTGCGCCGCTGATCCGGGATCGTCTCAAACTCCGAGTATGCGAAGGTCCCGGGTCTGCAGCGCATCAATGCGTGCTGCGCTGCGCCCGGGAGACGCGGTCAACTATTCAATACGTCCAGTGCCTGCGCGTGGACGCGTTTGTCGCCGGCAGCGACGATGCGGCCGCCGCCGTGCGGGCGGCCATTCTCCCAGGTGGTGATGATGCCGCCGGCGCCTTCGATGATCGGAATCAAGGCCAGCACGTCATGCGGCTTGAGCTCGGTCTCGATGAGGAGATCGATATGGCCGGCGGCGAGCACGCAATAGGCGTAGCAGTCGCCGCCATAGCGCGACAGCCGCACCGCTTTCTCGACCCGGCCGAAACATTGCCGGTCGGCGTCATTCATCAGGAGGGGGCTGGTCGTGCACAGCACGGCATCGGCCAGCGACGCGCAGGCGCGCACGCGCAGATCCCGATTGCCGGCCGGGCCGCGATAGCGCGCGCCGCGGCCGTCGCCGGAGAAATGCTCGTGGATGAAGGGCTGATGCATCATGCCGTAGATCGGCTCGCCGCGCCGGGTCAGCGCGATCAGCGTGCCCCAAACCGGCATGCCGCAAATGAAGGACTTGGTGCCGTCGATCGGGTCGAGCACCCAGACATATTCGGCCTCGGTGCGCTCGGCGCCGAATTCCTCGCCGATCACGCCGTGCTCCGGGAATGTGCGCTTGATGAGGGCGCGCATGGCTGCTTCGGCGGCGCGGTCGGCGGCAGTGACCGGATCGAAGCCGCCGGAACGGCTTTTATTTTCCAGGCCGAGACTTGCGGCGCCGAGGGCGCTGCGGAAGAACGGGCGGATGGTTTCCCCGGAAACAGTAGCAAGTTCGTCCACGAATGCCGCGAAGTCGATCGCCGTCATGCAAGCCTCGGTGCCTTGGGCCGGACACGAATGATCGAGTATCGAAGCTGAGGGAAGACGACAATCCGGCTGTTGCGTTGTCGCCACAGGCATCCTTAATTCGTTATGCAGAACTGACACGGCCGCCCGGCATTGCTTCCGGGCGCTTGCCACAAATTTATGCAAAGCCGGATCGTTCGTCTAAATATATGAAATAATTTGGTTTATTCTAAAATTTCGGGGGTGAGGCTGGTTGAAAAAGTGGGTCGCTGCTAAATTTGCGGCAAAGCTCGGCGAAAAACTCTGGAAGTATAGGTCAACACCACTTGTATTTTGTGCGTCGCGGTGTATGTTGCTGCAGTGCGGTAGCGAGAGGTTCCCTCCCGTTACCGTCGCCCTCCTTGGGCGTTTCCTCCCTAGACTTGGGCCGCTCCCGCAAGGTGAGCGGCCCTTTTTCTTGCCATGCCGGCCTGGCTATTCGGCCGCCGCGCGATAGGGCCGCAGCTCCTCGATGGGAATAGCGGCCAACCGATCCGCCAATACCTCGAATTCTCCGGTGAGTTTGGCGAAGGACGCTGCGCGTTCGTAGCGCCGCTCGTCCATATAGAGCGCGCGATTGATCTCGAGCTGGATGGCGTGCAGCCCGGTGGTCGGATTGCCGTAATGTTCGGTGATGAAACCGCCGGCATAGGGCTTGTTGCGGCTGACGGAATAGCCGAAGCCGCGCAGGCATTGCTCGATCACCTCGGCGATGACCGCGACACAGCTGGTGCCGTAGCGATCGCCCAGCACGAGATCGGCGCGCGGCCGCTCGTCGCGCCCGCCGGTGGTTGAAGGCATCGAGTGGCAATCGACCAGAATGGCCGCGCCAAAATCGCGCTGCAGACGCATGAAAATCCGCCGCAATGCACGATGGTAGGGCTTGTACAGGCCGTCGATGCGCCGCAGCGCCTCGGCCACCGAAATGCGCTGGTCGTAGATTTCCTGGGCGTCACCGACCACGCGCGCCACCGTGCCGAGCCCGCCGGCCACTCGCATCGAGCGGGTATTGGCGAACGACGGCAGCCTGCCCTCAAACATTCGCGGATCGAGCTCGTACGGCTCGCGGTTGACGTCGACATAGCAGCGCGGAAAGTGTGCCCGCATGACCGGAAAACCGCGTGCAGTGACGCCCTCGATCAGCTCGCCGACGAAGCTGTCCTCAGAGCGGCGCAGCGTCGCCAGATCGAGCCGCGACGTCAGCAAGAATTCGCGCGGATAAACCCGCCCGCTATGAGGGGAATTGAACAAGAGCGGGCCGCGGCACTGCGCCGGCTCCACGATCTCGAACGGGGGATTAAATTCGTCCTGGATTTCCGACATGACGCCCGGGATAGCCTGCAACATGACCGGCGCCGTTCCCTAGCGTGCGCCGAAGCGTGTTGTCCAGAGCGTCCCACAGGCGCGTCCGCTTGCCAAGATCGCTCCCGGAGCGCCGTTTATATATGCCCGTCTTTCACTCGATGTTTACCGGCCATCCGGCTTATGGGATGTAGGGGGCCGGCTTTGGCCGGGTTCGAGAGTATGTCCAAAATTCTGCTAGCCGAAGACGACATCGATATGCGGCGTTTCCTGGTCAAGGCGCTGCAAAATGCCGGCTTCGAGGTGATTTCCTACGATAACGGCTTATCGGCTTACCAGCGGTTGCGCGAGGAGCCGTTCGAACTATTACTCACCGATATCGTCATGCCGGAAATGGACGGCATCGAGCTTGCCCGCCGTGCCGCGGAACTCGATCCCGACATCAAGATCATGTTCATCACCGGCTTCGCGGCGGTGGCGCTCAACTCCGATTCGAGCGCGCCCAAACACGCCAAAGTGCTGTCCAAACCGATCCATCTGCGCGAACTGGTCTTCGAAGTGCAGAAAATGCTGGCGGCTTGAGGCGGCGCCAGGCGCCGCGGCAAAGCGTGCCGTTCACGCGCCTCTGACGTGCCTGAGGAATTTCTCGACGTTGGCCTGCACGCCGCGGGTGTGATCGAACAGCCGCTTGGTGGTATCGAGCACTTCGTTCGAAGCGGCATGAGTCGCGTCGGCGTGACCCTTCAGGTCGACGATATTGTCGGCCACCGCGCGTGAATTCGACGCTGCCGATTGCGAGCTGGCAAAGATTCCGGCGGTTTCCGCAGATTGCTGGTCGATCGCGGTCGATATTTCGGTGGCAAAGACCTTGAGGTTCTTGATCGAGCCGATGATTTCGCTGATCGTCGATACCGCTGCGGCGCAGGTTTCGCGAACCGCCGAAATCTTCTGAGCGATCTCATCGGTTGCCTGCCCGCTCTGCTGCGCCAGCGACTTGACCTCCGCGGCGACGACAGCGAACCCCTTGCCCGCCGCGCCGGCGCGGGCCGCCTCGATTGTCGCGTTTAGCGCCAACAGATTGGTCTGTTGCGCAATGCCCTGAATAAGGTCGGTGATCGGCAGGATCTGCTCGACCGAGGCGGCGAGCTTCGCCAATTCGGTACTGGCGCTCTCGGAGCGTTCCGCCGTGGCGTTGGTCAGCCGAAACACGTCGCCGGTGCGCCGCGCCAATTCGTCGATGGTGCGCGACAATTCGCTGGCCGCCCGAGCGACGGCTTCGACATTCTCCTGGGTGCTGACGACGGCCCGAACCGTCGCGCCGGATTTTGTCCGGGTGTCGTCGGCGGATTTGGCCATCACTTCAGCGTTGCTCTTGACCGCGGTAACAGCCTCGACGAGCTGGCTGGCGATGCGCTTGACGGAGCCTTCGAATTCTTCAGCAAGCCCGGTCATTTCGTTGCGTCGTTTCGCGGCCTGTTCCTCGTCGGCCTCGCGCTGCGAGCGCTGCATCGACTGAATTTCCAGCGCGTTGCTGCGGAATATTTCGATGGCCTCGATCATCCGCCCCAGTTCGTCGGCGCGGCCGTGATAATTCAGCTTAACTTCGGTGTCGCCGCTCGACAATTTCTGCATGGCATTCGTAATCGACGTTATCGGCCGCACGATCGATCCGCCGATGAAGGCAATCGCGGCGATGGCGAAGACGAAGCAGATCAGCAAACCGATGCCGAGAGAATAGGTCTCGGTTCGCGTTGCGGCCGACAGGTTTCCGACGATTGCGCCGGACTGGCTGGTGACGGCTGCCAGAATCTTTCGGATGTCGCCTTCGATGCTGGTAAATCTGTCGTCGGTCTGCCCAAGCATCATGGTCGCCATTGCCGCGTCGGTGGCGCCGACGTCGAGCACGTCGTTGGCCGTGCTTTCATATTTCGCAAGCTTGGCGCCGAGCGCGGTCAGATCCGCCCGCTCGGTTGGCGACAGATCGGGCCGCGCGGCGAGCTGCGCAAAGTTGCGCTGGATGTCCGAAAAATCCGACTCGATGTCGGACCGGAGCTTCTGCAAGAGCTGAGCGTTGACGCCGTTGCTCGCCCAGGACACGTAACGGAAGACCCGCATATGCGCGGCAATGACCGCGTTGTTGACTGCTGCAGCCGCCGCGCGCGTCGGCAGATTGGATCGGGAAAGCTCGTTGAGATTGCGGGTAACTCGTCCGCTGTTCAGCGCGACCGCGACGGCCATGCCGATGAGGCAGACCAGCGTGATCGCAGAAGCGGCGAACGTCTTCGTCCGGATTGTCATTCGCGGAAGCAACGAACGGTGGATGAGGATCGCCATAGGGGCGGGCGGTTTGCCCATGCGGTTCGTCAACGATGCGGCGGCGATCTCACTGCTTATAGACCCCGACTCCGACAAAATAATCGCCCATCTTCTCCACAAAGCTGGTTTTGTCTTCGATCTTGTTGGTCAGCGGATTTGGCCATTTATAGTCGATCCATCCGGAGCCTGGGCTTTGCGCAATCGCGACCATCTCGCGGATCAGATATTTGCCGTCCTGATCCTTGAGATCGATAAGATTCTTGCCGATCAGCGCCGGCCGTGCGCCGTGCGCCACGCAGTCGCCTTTCATGTCGTAGACGAACGGATACAAATCGCGATCGTGAAACTCGGCCGCCGATTTGTCGGAGACGGCCTTGAAGGTCGCGTCGGCGCCATCCTTGGCGAACATCGCTTCGACGCGCTTGACCATCGCGACGGCTTCGTCCTTTGTTCCGTTTTCGCTTGCCGATGCGGAACCGGCGAGCGTCAGAAACGCAGCCGCCGCAATCACCGAAAGAATGCGCACCATGGCAGGACCTCCGGGCAGGAATGGCAGTGCCGCCAAAATGGCTAACGATCATTAACGATTATTTAATCCGGGTTATGAGGAGCCGTTTCGATCGTCGTTGCCGGGTTCGTTTCATTTCGTGCCGTAAGCGCGATCTCCGGCATCGCCGAGACCGGGAAGAATAAACCCGTGCTCGTCGAGACCTTGATCGATCGCGGCAGTCCATATTGGGACGTCGGGATGCAAGCCGCGCAGCCGTTCGATGCCTTCGGGTGAAGCGAGCAGCGACACAAGCCTGATTGCATTGGCGCCCCGCTCCTTGAGCCGGACGATCGCAGCGGCGGCCGTATTCGCAGTCGCGATGACCGGGGCGACGACGATGACCAGCCGCTCGTGAAGATCGGACGGCGCTTTGAAGAAGTATTCGACGGCGACAAAGGTTTCCGGCTCGCGATAAAGGCCGATATGAGCAACGCGTGCCGCCGGGACCAGGTCGAGCATGCCTTCCGCAAACGTCACCCCGGCACGCAGGATGGGCGCGAAAACGAGCTTCTTGCCGGCTATGCGCGGCGACATCATTCGCGCCATCGGCGTTTCGATTTCGGCTTCCGTGAGCGGCAGATCCCGCGTCACCTCGTAGCATAGGAGCATTCCGATCTCCTTGAGCAGCTCGCGGAAAGATTTGGTCGAGATGTCCTTGGCGCGGATCAGCGTCAGCTTGTGCTGGACCAGCGGATGTTTGACGACTGTTACGCCTTCCATGCTTCCCTCCGGGGACGAAATCCTAGTGGAGCGGATTTGACATTCGCTACCCGCTAGCCGGGCGCTCGTGAAGCGAATGTCAAATCCAAAGCTCCACTGGCTAGAATACCGTACCGTCGCTAACGACCTTGACCGGCGGTGTGCCGTCAGCGCGCAGCTTATGCGCCATCACGCGTCCCGCCTCCCACGTTCCGCCTTCGAGAACTTTCGCCAGCGGCAGCGATGTCCGGTCGACGCCGAGTTTTCGGCGCATGGCCTCAGCCAGCCGGTCGAGCAGCGCCACGGTAAGCGCGCGCCATTCGACCACCAGCGCGGAGGCGACATCATGCGCACGCGCCGCATCGGCGGGATTGCGAAATGTCAGCACGCCCGTGTCGACGAAAAGCCCGCCGTTGCGATATTCGGCGAGGCCCGTCAGACCGTTTATGTCGGTCACCGAAAGGCCGGCCCATTGCAGCGGTTCGATCAGCGAATAGGCGAGCCATTGCGAAAGCTTGTGTAGCGGTACCAGGCCGCTGGTCGCGTCCGGCGCCGTGATGGCGGGGTGGCGCCAGCAATCGCCGAGCGGCACGCCGCCGAGCGTCAGCCGCGACGGCCAGATTGGCCCGAAGTGGCGCAGCAATTCCGAGAGAATGGTCGGCGCCGGAATTTTGCCGTCGCTGGCAAGCGCCGCCAGATGATCGAACAAGCCGCCGGGGCGCGCGACATCGTTACGGGCGAAGACCTCCGGCTTGGCAGCAACGACCGCGCCCAGACGCCTGAGCAGATCGGCCCGGCCCGCGATACCGACGAGCGGATTGGCCTCCGAGACTTGCAATCCCCTGCCGACATCCGCAGCCGAAAGATAGATCAATCGCCTGGCGTCGGCTTGGAGCGGATCGCCCGGATGCGAGGAAAATACGCCATTCGCAAACATAGCGAGGCTCGCCAGCCCGAGGCCTTCCGAACGCCCGATGTGTTTGCCGGTTGCCGGATCGTGATAGCGCCAATGCGGCCCGGCGCCGGCGTCAAGCAGCACGCTGACGATCGCGAGATCGAAGGCCGCGCGCGCGCGAGATGCGCCGTCGCGCCAAACCGTCGGCTTGTCGATGGTGGCCCAGCGGTTATCGCCGCTGAGGACGAAATGCCGCCAGCGTGAGTGGAACGGCATTTCAAGCGACGGATATCTCTTGCGCGTCAGCTCCACGACAAAGTCGACCGCCGTATCGAGGCGACCGAGATCGACGCGGAAGTTTGGAAGCTTGTCATCGAGCCCGACGTCGAGCATGCGGTGCGCGCGGTCGCGTACTGCCTGGGCGCTCAATAGAGACAACGCTTTGGCAGTTACGGACATCACGGCTGAAGATCCGGCGCGCTTTAGTATTTATTGAGATCGCGGCCGACGGTGCCGGTAAGGTCCTGCGGCTTTGGCGGCTCGGGGTTGTAGTAGCCGGCCGCCTTCTTTGCCTCGATCTCGACATGCGCGTCCGCCGGAACGAGCTCGTCCGGAATCGGAACGCGCTCGACGATGTCCACGCCTTGGCCGGTCAGCGCGTCATATTTCATGTCGCTCATCGAGACAAAGCGGTCGATGCGCCTGATACCGAGCCAATGGACGGCGTCCGGCATCAATTGCTGGAAGCGCGCGTCCTGGACGCCGGCGACGCATTCCGTGCGTTCGAAATAGGCGGCTGCCGCGTCGCCGCCCTCTTGCCGCTTGCGCGCATTGTAGACAAGGAACTTGGTGACCTCGCCCAGCGCGCGGCCCTCCTTGCGATTGTAGACGATAACGCCGAGACCGCCGGCTTGCGCGCCGCGCGCACATTCCTCGATGCCGTGAATGAGATAGGGGCGGCAGGTGCAGATATCCGACCCGAAAACGTCGGAGCCGTTGCATTCATCATGAACGCGGCAGGTGATATGGGTGCGCGGGTCGGAGAGCTTGGCGACATCGCCAAACAGATAGATCGTCGTGCCGCCGATCGGCGGCAGGAAGACTTGTAGATCCGGCCGGGTCACCAGCTCGGGAAACATGCCGGCCGTCTGCTCGAACAGCGCGCGGCGCAAAGCGTTTTCACCGGTACCGAAGCGCTGCGCGATTTCGGGCAGGTACCACACCGGATCGATGGCGATCTTGACCACGGAAACGCCGCCGTTTCTGTGGACGATGGCTCCGTCGTTCTTCAGGCGGCCGGCCGCGAGCGCATCCTGGATTTCGTGCAGGTCGAGGCGCGCGCGCGTGACTGCGATCGTCGGACGGATGTCGGTGCCCTCGGCGATTTCCGTTTTGAAGCTTTCCGCGACCAGGTGTCCCCATGGATCGAGCGAGACGATGCGCTGCGGTTCGCTCCATTGGGCAAACGGGCCGATGGTCGCCGCGGGATAGGTGTTGGTCAGGTCCGGGCGGCGGATCGGATCGAGCGCACCGGCTGAAACAGCGAGCGCTCGATAGACCGCGTAAGAGCCGCCATGGCTGCCAATGACGTTGCGGTCCTGTGGCCGCGACACAGTGCCGATGATGGGGCCACGCTCAGGCGCGGTATTCGCGCCCCAGTGAATCGGGAAAGGCAGCTTGGCTCCGGGCTCGGGATGGGAGGTGAGCCGGATGTGCTCGGTCCGATTGGAACGGTTCATTGCCGGAATCCAAAAAGCAGAGGACCCGCCGCCATGACGGGCCTCATCTCCACTCGCTGAAGTAAATCGTGCAGGCGCTAGGCGTGCAGATGGGGAATTATACTGCTTCCCCCCGCCCAGACAATAACGCCGGGCCAGCTAATCAGGCCTTAAAGATGGGGTGGAATAGCGCCTATTCAAGCGGAACGCCCTTCTTTTCCGGAATGAGAAAGGCGGTAGCGAGTATATCCAACAGATAAATCGTCGCGAGCAGCGCAATCGCGGTGGTGAACGAATAAGCCACCGCCAGCGTGCCAACCACGTAGGGTCCAAAGCCGCCTACGCCGCGTCCGAGATTGAAGATGACGTTCTCGGCGGTTGCGCGCGCATCGGTCGGATAAAGCTCGGACAATAGCGCGCCGTAGCCGCCGAGCATGCCGTTGACGAACACGCCCATGACCGCGCCGCCGATCAGCAACGCGGTGGCGCCGGTCAATTGCGAATAGACAAGCACCATGATGAAGGCGCCGGCCTGGAACGTGAACAGCGCGGGGCGGCGCCCGATCCGGTCGGCGAATTGTCCGAATGCCCAGATGCCGAACGCCATGCCGAGCACGGTGACCGCGGTCCACAACGCCGACTGCGTCAGCGTATAGCCGAAATGCGTCGACAGATAACTCGGCAGCCAAATCATCAATCCGTAGTAGCCGAAGTTCTGGACCGAACACAGGATCAGCATGCCGAGACTGATGCTTGCGGTCGCGCCGTCCTTCACCAGCAAGCCGAGCGGCATTTTCGGCTGACGATTGCGCGCGCGTTCAAGAAATATTCTCGGCTCGGTGACGAACCAGCGCACGCCGAACGCAACGAGCCCCGGCACCAGTCCGGCCAGGAACATTCCGCGCCAGCCGATTTGCGGCAGAAGGACAGGCGTCAGCAGCGCGGCGATCAGCACGCCGGCTTGCCAGCCGAGCGCAACATAGGTGCAGCCGCGTGCGCGCAGCTTGGCCGGCCATGTTTCGGCGACCAAAGTCATGCCGATGCCGAATTCTCCGCCTAACCCCAATCCCGCGATAGTGCGGTAGATGAGAAGATCCCAGTAGCTCTGCGCGAAGGCGCACAGGCCGGTAAACACCGCGAACAACAGGATGGTCCAGGTCAAGACTTTGACCCGGCCGTAATAATCGCTGAGCACGCCGAAAATAATTCCGCCGGCGACGGCGCCGACCAGCGTCCAGGTCACGAGCGATCCCGCCTGCGGCGGCGTCAGATGCAGCTCCGCTGAGATCGCTCGCAGCATGAAGCCGAGGATGAGCAAGTCAAATCCGTCCATGGCATAGCCGATGGCGGATGCAGCGAGAGCCTTTTTCGGAAAAGAGACGAGCGTTTCGGCGGTGTCGGACAGGTCGGCTTGCGCGACGGTCATGAGGCCCCCCTCAGCAGCAAAGCGGAAGTCTGCCGCCCCCAGGCGGCCGTCTCAAGCCTATTGATTCGGCGGCCTTGTGAAATTTGTGGGCAACGCATTTAGAGCGGCCTGCCTAGTCCGCGCTCGATCGCGCGACCGATGATCAGGTCGGCAAAGGCAATATCCTCGAGTCCGATGCCGAGCGACTTGAACAGCGTGATGTCGGCCGGGCCGTGGCGGCCCGGGACTTTGCCGGTCGCAATGTCGCCGAGCTCCACAATGTCCTGCCACTTCAGGCGTCCTGCGGCGACGACATCGCGATATTCTGCCGCTTCTTCCCGAGCTTGCGCCACGTGATCGGTCGCGCGCACCGTCGCGCGCAGCACCGTCTCGGCATCGATCTCGCGCCGCGCCGCGGCATTGGCGCCCGCAGCGTTGACATGCACGCCGGATTTCAGCCAGTTCGCCCGCAGCACCGGATCGGCCGATTTGGTGATGGTGATGACGATGTCGGCGTCGCTGACCGCCGCTTCCGCGGACGGCGCAGGTTTCGCCGAAACCCGAAGCTCACTCTTGATCCGGCGCACGAAAGCATCGCGATGCTCGGGTGTCGGGCTGAATACGTGTACATCCACGATATTCCGTACGGCGCAGACTGCGGCAACTTGCGTAAACGCCTGCCGGCCGGCGCCGATAACGCCGAGCCTGCGGGCGTCAGGCTTGGCCAAAAGCCTGGTCGCAAGGCCGCTGGCCGCGCCGGTGCGCATCCGGCCGAGATGGTCCGATTCGATCATCGCCAAAAGCCGACTGTCATTCGCCGCATAAAGCAGCACGTGCGAAGAGCCAGCCGTGGCGCTGATGTGGTAGGCCTTGAGACCAAACACGCCTTTGGCGCCCCACGCCGCGCCCATCAAATTCAGATCGGCGGTGCCCGCACGCGCCCGCCGGCGCGGCAGATTGACGGTCGCGGGATCCGACCAGGTTGCGAACAGGTCCTCAAGCGCCGCGATGGCGTCCTTGACGCTGACCAGCCGGCACACGTCTTCTTCGGTAAGATAGATCGGCCGTACGATCCTTGCGGCAGGCTTCGCAGCGCCTTTAGCGCCACCCAAGGTTTTGACGGCCGGCTTGGTTTTTAGCGTCCTCGCCTTGGACTTTACCTTTGCCTTCGATTTCGCGACTTTGGCCATGCTGCTGTTCACGCTTCGACATGCCAGACTATAGTCGACCGGACATTGGAGGAAGCACATGAAGGCCGAAAAGATCAGATATCCCATGGGAGCGCTGACCGCCGAGGGCGCGCTGGTTTATGATGAAAACATCACCGGCAAGCGTCCGGCGGTGCTGGTGGCGCCGAACTGGATGGGCATGACCGACGCGGCCATCGAACGCGGCAAGCTTGTCGCCGGCAACCGCTACGTCGTGTTCGTCGCCGACATGTACGGGCAAGGCGCGCGACCCGCCGATTTCGGCGAAGCGGCGAACCTCGCCAATCCGCTGCGCGAGAATGCCGTCGAGCAGCGCAAGCGCATTCGCGCCGCTTATGACGCGATGATCGCCGAGGCGGGTAGGCGCAATCTGATCGACGATCGCCGCGCCGCAGTCGGCTTCTGCTTCGGCGGCGGTAACGTCTTGGAGCTCGCCCGCGACGGCGTCGACATCGCCGCGGCCGTATCGATCCACGGCGACCTTAAAACCGCGGCGGCGGCAAAAAAGGGCGCGGTGAAGGCGAAGCTACTGGTCGCGCATGGCGCGCCCGACCCGGTCGCGCCCAAAGCGGATCGCGACGCCTTCGAAAGCGAGATGGACGCCGCCGGCGCCAAATGGCAGATGCTGATCTTTTCCGGCGTGTATCACGCCTATACCGACCAGGGCTCGGATGTTCCCGGTGTCGCTGGCTGGGACGAGCCGGCCTGCCGGATGACTTACGCGGCCACGCACCAGTTCATCGCCGACGCCTTTGCCGGGCGATTATGAGGCCGACTGCGCTGCCTTAGGCGAAGGCTCGCTGCTTCCACGGAACCAAGACTTGTTCGGCCCAGTTCACGCCGCGGTTCAACAGCACGGCGAGACCGGCGATCACGATGAGCGGCGCGAAGTATTTCGCCAGTGAGAGCGTCTCACCGTAGAACTGAAACATGTAGCCGATGCCGGTCGCCACGATCAAAAGCTGGCCGACGATAATGCCGACCAGCGCGCGGCCGACCGCGATGCGCAAGCCGGCGAAGATGTAAGGCAGCGCCGAGGGCAGCACGACGACGTGGAGTATCTCTCGCTTGGTGCCGCCGAGCGAGCGCGCCACCTCGACCAGAAAACTATCCGCTTCCTTGGCGCCTGACTCGACGGTGAGAAGCTGCGGAAAGAATGCCGATACGAAGACGAACACGATAAGCGTCAACTGACCGACGCCGAACCAGGCGATGAACAGCGGCAGCCAGGCGATGTTCGGAATCGACCAGAAGACGAAGATGTAGGGATCGAGGATACGGGCGGCAGGACGGAAGATGCCGAGCAATAATCCGAGTCCGGTGCCAAAGACGAAGGCGATAACCAGTCCCAGGGCGAACGGCCAGATTGTCTGGGCGGTGGCGCGGATCAATTCGCCGGAGAGGGTGAGCTCGATGAAGGCCCAAGCCACCTTGGCCGGGCCCGGCAGAATGATCGGCGGCACGTTCATGCTGATCACTTGCCAGAGCGCGAGAAATCCGAGCAGCGAAAGCGTCGCCAGGAAGTAGTGGTTCGTGCCGACGGCGGCGAGCGACAGCTTCGCGGTTTTCGCGGGATTTTCGAGCCGATCGACGGACTGCGTCATAGCTCCTCCTTGATGCTTCGCCAGGCGATGCTGCGCAGGTGTGCGAATTCCGGTTCGGCGCGCGCGTCGTAACTGTAGCGTGGCCGCGGCAGCTTGACGTCGAGCACCTGTTTGATGCGGCCCGGCCGGCGGCCCATGATGACCACGAGATCGGAGAGGTAGATGGCCTCATCGAGGTCATGGGTGATGAACAGCACCGTGCTCTTGACCCGGTTCCAGATGTTGAGAAGCTCGTCCTGCAGCACGGCGCGCGTCTGTGCGTCGAGCGCACCGAACGGTTCGTCCATCAACAGGATTTCCGGCTGGCGTACCAGCGCGCGCGCCAGCCCGACACGCTGCTGCATGCCGCCGGACAATTGATGGGGATAGTAGTGCTCGAAGCCCTTGAGGCCGACCATTTCCAGCGTCGCATAGACAAGCCGGGTTTCCTCGCCCGTGAGCTTGCGGCGATGCGCCTGCAGCTGGAGGCCCAGCGCCACATTACCTTCGACCGTCTTCCACGGCATGAGGCCGATGCCTTGGAAAACCATCGACATTTTCGGGCTCGGCGCTGTCAGCAGTCCGCCGTCGAGGCGGATTTCGCCGCCGTCCGACGGGATCAGTCCTCCGGCCATGCGCAAGAGCGTCGTCTTGCCGCAGCCGCTCGGTCCCACGACCGAGACAAAGCGCTCGCCGTCAACCTTCAGGTTGAAATCGGCGAGCGCCAACAAATCTTGCCCGGTTGGGCTTCGATAGGTCTTGCGAACGTTGACGAACTGAAGCTCACGCATGAAGGCGGTCTCGAACCAGCGTTAGCGTGCGAACTATCCGCCGGCTCGCCGGCTCACTTTGCGGCGTCAGCCTTTGGCCCGTACCAGTCCGGGACGTCCGGCAATCCGGGAGCGCCCTTGACGACGCCCATCTTGTCGAGCGCCGCCTTCAGCGGGCCGGTGTCGTAGACATCGGATGGCTTGGACAGCGATTCACTGGGGCTCTCGTTGCGCAGCTTGAAGAACAGATCCATGATTTTCTGCGTCGCCGCGAAATTGATGCCGCCGTTGACCGAGAAATAGCCGCCGCTCTGGAACAATTCCCACGCCTTGTGGAATTGCTCGTCGGTAAGTCCGCTGTCCTTGTAGATCTTGGCGGCCGCATCGATCCAGGCATCGGCGTTATTCTGCCATTGACGGTTGGCATCGAGCATCATCTCGACATAGCGGGTGGCGACGTCCTCGTGATCCTTGAGCCAGCTCGCTTGCGCGACCACGACAAGCCGCGGGATCGGCGGCGTGTGCTGGGAGCTGTGCAGCACGACCACATGGACCTGTTTGGTGAAGCCCTTGGCCTCAGCGGTCACCGCGCCGAGATGCGACAGGCTGGTGAGCGCCGTGCGACCGGTATCCAAGGCTTGCAGGCGCGCCCCGTCGGCACCGGATACGGGTACCCACTGGAACGAGTCCGCCTTGAACCCCATGCCCTCGGCTGTCATCTGCGCGTTGAACCGCTGCGCGCCGCCCAGGCTGGCGACGCCCCAAGTCTGACCGACGGCATCTTTGAGCGTCTTGTACTGGTTCGTGGCCCAGGCCTCTTCATCGCCGTAGGGCGTCATCACCATCAGGATTTTGATCTTGGCGCCTGAATAAATGCCGCCGAGCACGGAGATGATGTCGCTCGTCGCGACGTCCGTATTATTGGTCACCACTGCCTGAACGCGTGCCGGTCCGCCGCCGCCGAGCGCCGGCCCAAGCTCCAGCTTCAGGCCGTATTTCTCGAACAGACCCATCGCGTCCGCCATTCTGTTGAAGGCCAGCGATGGATCCGGCGGCGGTTCGAGCTCGGTCGCCTTGATATTGGTCGGACCGCTTGCCGCGCTCTGGGCAAAAGACGCCGGCGTACTGGCGACGAGCGCCGCGGCTCCGGCGAACAAGAGCAAGGCGGCACATGGCAATGCGCATAGCCTGGACATTCCTACCTCCCTACGATCGGCCCGTATCGGGTCACGCGCCGTCGGCGAGCGCCCTTCGATGGCCGTGCCGATACGCGAACGCGCCGGCTCCCAATTGTCTGCGACGTCCTTATAGCCCGACTTTTCCGGCGAAGGGAATTCCCCGACGGTGTCGCACATTCGCCCACGGTTTTGTGGCGGCAGTCAATGCTTCTTGCGCATTTCGCCGGACGAGTTGACGGTTGCGTGCAGGTTGCGCGCGAATTCGATCGCACCGTGCACCGCCATGTCTGGCGCCGTTTTCACATACTCCTTGACACCGAGAATGGCCGGCCGCGGCGCCTTGAGAATCGCGGCACACAGCGTCTCCACTGTCGCATCGAGCTTCGCCGCCGGCACGACGTTGCTGACGATGCCAAAGCTCAGCGCCCGTTCCGGTGTGATCTCGGCGGTCGAGTAAACCAGATAGCTGATGGCTTTGCGCGGCACGCGGTCGACGAAAGACGACATCACCATGGTCGGCAAAATATTGTGCGCCATTTCAGGGACCTGAAACACCGCCTGATCGCTGGCGAGCGTGACGTCGCATGCCGCCGCAATGGCACAGCCGAAGCCAAGCGCGCGGCCCTGCACAGCGGCGATGATCGGCACCTTGGCATTGCGCATGGCATCGTAGCAGTTGAACACTACGTCGCTGAAGTTGCGGCGCTCGTAGGCGTCCGGCTCGGTCGGCGGCCTCTGTCCCATCGCGGCGCGGCCGACGCAGAAATCATTGCCGGCGCCCCGCAATACCACGACGCTCGATGTTTCCTCCGCGGCCTCGATAATGCGCGTCAGTTCGGCAACCATCTCGTCGGAGACCGCATTGCCGTGTTCCGGGTGATTGAGAGTGACACGCAGAACCGCGCCGTCTTGCTTCGTGAGAATGTCGGCCATTGCTACTCCTCGAGGATGTTATTGCTTCGCCGCATGGATCGCCTGCCAGATCTTCTGTGGCGTCACCGGCATTTCGATGTGGCTGACGCCGAACTCGGCAAGCGCATCGACCACGGCGTTGACGACGGCGCCGAGCGCGCCGGTGGTGCCGCCTTCGCCGGCGCCGCGCACGCCGAGCCGATTGGTCGGCGTGAGCACTTCCGAGATTTCGGTTGTGAACGACGGCAGCAGATCGGCCCGCGGCATGGCGTAATCCATGAACGATGCCGACAGCAATTGGCCCTGGGCGTCATAGGCACACAGCTCCCACAGCGCCTGGCCGATGCCTTGCGCTGCGCCGCCATGGGTCTGGCCGTGCACCACCATCGGATTGATGGCGCGGCCGACGTCGTCGACGGCGGTGTAACGCACGATTTCGAGCGCGCCGGTTTGCGGGTCGATTTCGACCTCGCAGACATGCGCGCCATAGGGAAAGCCGAGTTGCTTGATCGTTTCATCGCAAGTCGCCGCGAGCGGTCCGCGCAAATCCTCCGGCAGGCCTTTGCCGCCGGTGGCCGCCGCTGCCGCTTCGAATATTCCCACCGCACGGTCGGTGCCTTTGACGGTGAAGCGTCCCGCGGCGAAGGCGATGTCGTCTTCGGCGGTTTCCAGCATATGGGCGGCGATCTTCTTGGCTTTCTCAATGACAAGGTCGGCGGCATTGCCCATGACGATACCGGCCAGCCGCATCGAGCGGGCGGAATGCGAACCGCCGCCTTCCTTGACGATGTCGGTGTCGCTTTCATCGACGTTGACGTCGTCGAACGGCACGCCGAGCCATTCCGCGACGCATTGCGCAAAGGTCGTCTCATGGCTTTGCCCGCTCGACAGCGTGCCGACCACGACGTCGACCTTGCCTTCCGGCTGCACGGTAATGTCCGCGCGCTCGCGCGGATAGCCGCCGGTCGTTTCCAGGTAGCAGCACAGCCCGATGCCGCGCAGCCGCTTGCGCTTCTTCGCCTCGGCGCGGCGCTTTTTGAATCCGCGCCAGTCGCCGAGCTCCATGG
>Ga0335078_10003514_pt1 | contig 23313 bp, 29 predicted proteins | sample Lox_Sample_32_FD_206711 | JGI IMG/M metagenome (GOLD analysis project Ga0335078, IMG submission 206711) | Soil microbial communities from Loxahatchee National Wildlife Refuge, Florida, United States - Lox_Sample_3.2 | ecosystem: Environmental > Terrestrial > Soil > Wetlands | place: USA... | reverse complement strand
GGCGAGCGGGCGCTACCGCGAGCCGCGTCCATTTGACGCCGCGAGCCGCCGGCGCGCCTTCTGCACCGACGGAAGCGCCGCCTTGGCCTTTGCCAACGGACGCGCTCGGACATCGACGCTCGCCGGCACGCTTGTCTATCGCGCCATCTCCGCATTGCTACCCGCAGCCGCTGGAGCGCTCCTGCTCAGCGGGCGTGGTTGCACAGGCTTCCACGCCGCGGCAGACGCGATGCGGAGATGGTGAGCGGCTCACCTTGAGCAGGTGGATCCGGGTGGTCGGGCAGACGCGTCTCGCGGGAGGCCGGGCGGCCAGAGCCTTCCCTTCGTCAGGCTGAGGCCGGGAATCGCTGGTGCTCGGTGTCGTCGCCGGTAGCCACGCTGGCGGCCGGAGCTGTCGCGTCGCGCGGCTGCGGCGTTGGCGGCGGGCTGGACGCCGTCCGGGGCGCGATCACTACCTCCCAGGGTCCTCGCTGCCTGAGGTCCTCCGCGAGGCTCCGTCGGGCGACGCGGCGCAGACGCTCGGCGCGTCGCCATGGCACGACGACGATGTCCGCCTCGTGCTTTCGCGCGGCTTGGGCGAGGACCTGGCATTCCGGACCGCATGCGGCGAGGTAGTGCACGGCCGGCGCGTCACCGATGGTCTTGGCGGCGTTTGAGAGCCGCTCGTGTGCGAGCAGCCGCAACTGCTCGTTCCACACCCGCGCGCTCGCTCTGCAGTGGGCGCAGCCGACGTCGGTTCGCTCCTGCGGCGTTACGGAGGCGACGGTGAGCGTGGCTCCGGCCGCTCGGGCGATGTCGAGTGCGTAGGAAAGCGCCGCGTCTCCTTCGCGGGACGGTTCGTAGGTGACAAGCACGCTCTTCGCTTCCTGTCGGGCTGGCGTCATCACGATCGCTCCGAGGGGCTGTAGTCGGAGGATCCCGAGAGCACGCCGTAGGTGTGCCAGCGCTCGATCTCGACGAGCGCGCTGACGCACTCCTCTCGTTCCGGCCACGGCTCGCCCGTGTAGCGCATTGAGAGGCGATCCATCACCTCGAGGTCGGGGTCATCCCACGTCTCGATCACCGGGCCCGAGATCGAGACGTGTTGATAGGGATCCTCGCCGAGGATCGTCATCGCCACGTGTGGAGTCCTCTTTATGTTGGGCAGCCGGCGGGAGGTGGCGTACATCGTGATCAACATCCGGTTGTCCTGCAGCTCATACCAGCACGCCGTGCTCGCCGGTGTGCCGTCGCGTCGCACCGTCGCCAGCACCGCGACGCGGGGCTGCTCGAGGAGGTGTCTGACCGTTTCAGGGAGCTTACGGTCGGGCTGGCTCATCGCATGCGCCTCAAGGGACCGGCGGTCGCTCGTGTCTCAGCAGGTGTTGCGAGGCGGGAGGTCATCGGGCACGCTCCTGAGGTCGATGAATTCGGTGGCAAATTGGTGGAATCGGCGCAGATCGGCCAAGCTCGACACGAGCCCGAGCGAGGCGCGGATCGCGCCGCCGGAGGGGAGGCCGATCGCTCGCACGTAATCGTCGAGGGTCATGCCTTCTCCGAACTCGCCGCCCACGAGCGTCTCCCGCGAGATCGTGAACGCGACCTCGCCGGCTCCCGGGTTGCAGAAGCAGCCGGTCCGCAGCGAGATGTTGTGCCGGCCGGCAACGCGGTCGACGTAGCGCTCGTCGACGACGCTCCCGTCGGGATGCAGGAAGTTGAACGCGATCGTGGCGCCCCGGCGCTGCCACGTTCGCGGTCCGTAGATCGCGGCGGCGGGCGAGCCGTCGGTGTGCCGCAGCGAGTCGAGCGCTCCGAGCAGCCAGTCGCCGAGCGCGTTGACGCGCGTGTGGATCGTCTCGAGACCGATCCGGTCGAGGAGGCGCAGGCCGATCTCGACCGCCGGGAGGTTGAGGTAGTTGACGGTCCCGTCTTCGAAGTGCGCCGCACCGGGGGCCGATTGGTAGTACTCGCGCTGCACGAACGCGGCAACGATCGTTCCGCCCGAGAACCACGGCCGCTCGAGCTTGGCGAGCGCGTCACGCCGGGCGAGCAGGCAGCCCACGCCGGTTGGCCAGCCGAACATCTTGTAGAACGAGATGGCGACGAAGTCCGGATGCCACCGGCCCAGATCCAGCCGGTTGGTCGGGACGTACGCGGCGGCGTCGAGAAGCACATCCCAGCCATGCGAGTGGGCCAGCTCGATCCATCCCAAGGGGTGGTGAACGCCTGAGAAGTTGGACTGCGCCGGGTAGGCGAGCAGGTTGTGGTGATCGCCGGGGGTGTCGGTCAGGTAGCGCGGGAGCACCTCCTCGTCGACGCGCAGATCGGGCGCGACGCTCGGCACGTACGTGGTCTCGGCGCCCCGCGCGCGGGCGAACTCGCGGATCCCGTTGACCGAGTTGTGGTTGTCGAAGGTGAGCAGGAACCGGTCTTCGGGGTGGAACGGGTACGCCTCGCCGACGAGCCGCAGGGCGCCAGTGGCGTTCGGAGTGAAGATCGCGACGTACTCCTCGGGCGAGGCATTGAAGAACTCCAGGACCGACGCGCGAGCGCGTTCGACAAGCTCGGTGCTCGCCGCCGAGGTCGGATTGATGGAGTGCGGGTTGCCGAACACGCCGCGCTCGAGCAGCCGCATGTGCTCGCGCAGCTGCGACTCGGCATAGAGTCCGCCGCCGGTGTAATCAAGGTACACGTGGCCGCCGCGGTCAAGCCGCGCGAAATCGGTGCGGCGCAGCTCATCGAGGACGGCGGTGTTCGCGTAGCCGGGATGGTCGCGGCGAAACGCCGTCTCCAGCGATTGGGTCTGAGAGGAAGCGAGGCTCATCCGGCGGGCGAGGGGAGGGGCAGGCTGGGGGTGCGGGCGATCGCTGCGGCGACGAAGATCAGGTGGATGCCCGGAACGCGGGGACCGCGCCGCGGCGGGTCGGTCGCCAGGTGGGCGGCGTGGCGGTCGAGCAGCTCGCGTACCGACGCGGCGGCCGCGGCGTCAGGATGGCCGCCGGGCAGCTCGCACGCGAGCCGCGCAAGCTCGAGGTATTCGTCGGCGGGGTAGCCGGCGGTCAGCCGCGCCGCGGCTGCGACCAGTAGGGAGTGCACGCGCTCGAGCAGCGGCCCGGGTCCAGCCGCCGGAATGGTAGGTGCTGGACCGAGGTCGAGCGGCTCGATGCCTGCCAGCAGCCGTTCGAGCTGACCGCCGGCGACCATCGCGATCTGCTCGGCGTTCAGTCCCGCCGCCATCGCGGCGCGCAGGACCACCAATGCGGCGGCGATGGTCCGCCCGTAGGGGGTGTCTGAGGCGAACAGGATCTGGCCGGGCGGGAGCAGCGCGAACAGTGCGAGCTGATCGGCGGTGTTCCACCAAGCGGTGTCGAAGAACAGGTTGCGTTGCCCGGCGGCCTCGCGCCAGATCCATGACAGATCAGCGATTGCCGCGTGGGCGAGGATCAGCGGGACCCGCGGGTACTCGAGCGCGAGCGCGAGCGCGTCCGCTCCCAGTGACGGGATCCCCCGGCCGGCGTGGACGATGATCGGCAGCCGGCGCTCGTTCGCGAAGTCGAAGATCTCGCGGACCGCGGGAGCGTCGAGCCCGAACCGCTCCGCGCGCGGATGCAGCTTGATTCCCGCCGCGCCGCGACCGACCGCGCGCTCGAGCTCCCCGACTGCGTCGCTGTGGGGATCAACACGGCAGAACGCGACCAACCGGCCCTCGGCGGTCTCCGCCGCTGCCAGCGTCCGGTCGTTGGCTGCCCGATAGCCGCTGGGCTCGGCGAGCGGAAACACGACCGCGCGGCCGTCGACGGCGGCGAGCGCTCCAGACAACTCGTCAACGTCGAAGCATGACCCGTCCGGATCGGCACACCCCAGGTGGGTGTGACAGTCGAAGATGCCGGTCTCGCCGAGCTGGTCCTGCAAGCACGAGAACCACGGCTCGAGCAGCGCATCGGCAGCGAGCGCGCCCGCGCGCGCCGATATCGCCGGCTCGTGAGCGATCGTCATGCGGACGACCCCCGTCCCGAAGCGCGACGGCCCCGCACGAGCGCGTCGAGGGCGACGCGCTTCCCATCGGGCGTGTCCACAGGTCGCCTGACGGTCTCCGCCCGCTCGATCTGCAGGCCGCTGCCATCGAGGTCAGCGACGACATCGCTTGCGGTGTAGAGCACCGCCGGGTCCTGTGGCCCGCCGTGGCCGTGCTCGAGGTTGCTGCTGTCGTGGGTGACGAGCAGGAACATGCCACCCGGCGCGACCGCCTCGGCGACCGTGCGCACGATCGCCCGCCGTTGGTCGGCCGGCACCTGGAGATAGAAGACGAGAACCAGGTCGAATCTCCGGGGCTCGGGCGTGTACTGGAGGAGATCCGCGATGACCCACCGGGCGTGCACGCCGCGCGCGCTGGCGAGCCAGACCGCGTTGCGGCCCTCACCGCAGGCGACGTCGAGCGCCTGCCCGGGAGGCAGCGTCGCTGTCTCCTCGACGAGGAACCGGTTGGGCGCGCTCGTCCAGACGAGCTCTTGGCCGGCGTAGCGCCGGTTCCAGGCCTCGCTGTCTATCGCCCCAAGCATGGCTAGCGCGCCAGCGACGGCGTCCGTATCTGCACGGTCGTCTGCACCGGTAAAGCGAGCGAGACCGTGACCAGGCAACCGTCCTCCGCCTTCGCGACGAGCGCGCGGGCTGCTTCCTCGTGCCCCGCGTCGGTCTCAAGCTCGACGGTCTGCTCGATGCGCACGAACCCGAATCGGCCATCGTCTCGGCGTCCGACAACACCGTCGGCCTGAATCGAGAGATCAGTCAGCGGCAAATGCTCGCGTTCAGCGAGCGCTGCGATCGTCACCGCCAGACATGACCCGGCAGCGGCCACGAACGCATCTTCGGGGCTCCACAGCTCGGGATCGGTGCCGCGGAACTCCGGTGGGGTCGCAATCCGCACCGACGGCTTGCCCTCGACCCGTGCGGTGGTGCGTCGACCGCCGTCCCATCCGACCTCGACGGGGAAGCGAAACTCTCGATAGTGAACCTGCGAGGTCATCTCACATCCTCCCTTCCGGAACTGGCTGCTTGGCGCGATGGGGCGAGCACTTGCTCGTCGAAGAAGTCGCCGATCACCCTCGCCGGGTGCGCGCCGATGAATCCGGTCACGGGCTCGCCGTCGCGGAACACGGCCACTGTGGGGATGCTCCGGATCCCGTAGCGCGCCGCGAGCTCCTGCTCGGCGTCAACGTCGAGTTTGACCAGCTCGAGCCGACCGGTGCGCTTCTCGGCCTCCGTCTCGAGCGCGGGGCTCAGCATCCGGCACGGTCCGCACCGCGCGGCCCAGAAATCGACCACGACCGGCAGGTCGTGCGAGCGCTCGATCACGTCACGTTCGAAAGTCGCGGTTGTCACATCCATTTGGTGTCTCGGTTTCTCATGTGGGGTGGTTTCAGTGCGTCAGAGACCGGCGGCCGCGGCTGCTCCAGTGGAACAGCGAATACAGCGGGCAGTAGCCGATGGCGCTGGTCGCGAGCATGATGGCGGCGAGGGCGTAGAGCACAATTGCGCCGACCGATCCGGGGCCGATCAGGATCCCGACGACGATCGCCGCGGGTGCGACCAGCAGCGCGCGCACGCGCCGATCCAAGGTGTTCGTGTTCTTTCTCATCGAAAGCTCCGTTCCGGTTGAGTCACGTCTGGGGATTGCACGAGCGCGGCGAGCGCCAGTAGATGCCGCTCGACCGATCCGCACACCTGCTCGCAGAGCCCAAGGACCTCCTGGTCGACGATCCGGTAATAGACGCAGTTGCGGTCCTTGCGGCGGCCGAGCACGCCCGCCTCGGCCAGCAGCTTCAGATGCTTGGAGACGTTCTGCTGCGAGGTCTCGAGCTCGTCGGCCAACTGGTGCACCGTCGCCTCGCCGCCGCGCAGCCGGTCGAACAACCGGATCCGCGTCGGCCCGGCCAGCAGGTGGAACCGGCGGGCGATCAGCTCGACCAGCTCGTCGGGGATCGGGGACGGCAGCGCCATTGCGTCTCTATTTTACAAGCACACAGCTAATCAGTTGTAGAGGGGTAAATACTGATCGCGTCGCGGAATCACCCTCACCGCCCCAGCGACCGGACGAGCTCGATCGATCGGTTCGAACGCCCGAGCTCATCCGCCAACCCGGCTGTGGTGCCCGGTTATCGGTTGCGTGGGCGGCGCGAGTCATCTGGGCGATCTCCATCTCGCCTTCACACGCTCTGCCCGGCGGCTGCATCGACGTCGGTTACCAGTCCAGCTGTGCTCGCGAACGCGGATCATCTGTGGTGCGGCTCGGCATCGCGCCGTACCGTTGACGGGGCGCTGGCGCGCTCGTGTCGTGCGGCCGGGCCCGTGTTAGCTTCGGTTTGATGTCCCGGCGGACCGGACGGTTTAGCGGACGACCAGCACGGGACAGTGCGCCCGGAGCGCCGCATTCTCGCTGACGCTTGCGAGCGCCATCACCCCGTGCAGGTGGCGGCTTCCCAGGATCAGCAGCCGCGCGGAGCGAGAGCCGTCGATCAGCGCCTCCACCGCGGAGCGGGGATCCTCGGCGACCAAAAGCTCTGATCCCAGCTCCTCGCGCGACCACCCGGGTCCAGGTGGATGAGCATCACCGGTGGCCACGATCACGCGCAGCGTCAGCGAGAGGCGCTCGGCCAGCTCGCGACCCGCGGCGAGGGCCCGGCGGGCACCACCGGAACCGTCATAGCCAACCATCAGCTCTCCGTCAGCACGCTTGCTGTCGTCTGCGATGAGGACCGAGCACGGAGCCTCCTGGAGCATCGCCGTGGTGACGCTGCCGAGCCCGATGCCAGCCGCCCGGGTATGCCCGGGGCGGCCAACCGCGACCAAGGTCGCGCGCTCCGCGTGCAATTCGTCCAGGAGTCGGCGGATTGGTGGACCCTCGCGCAGATGAAGCTCGGCGTCACGAACGGGCTGAATCTCCGCCTGTGCCTGGTCCAGCCATTCTTGAGCCTCCCGGGTCAGGGCCTGATCCACGACCGCAGTCGGTTCGAGGGCCTTGTGACCGACGACCGCGCACAGCGTGAGGGTCGCGGCCGGTGGCATCAGCCCGGCGGCTGTCCGCGCGGCCTGGATGCTGGCCGTAGTCAGGTCGATGGCGCCCACCACCCGGTCCCAAACCGTTGTCACGGCGCTGCTCGTCGTGTTACTCATGTCGCAAGCGGGTGACCCAGGTGGCCTACGTACCGCGCTCGCCTTTGTGACTGCGGCGGATGATGTCGATCATCTTGAGGTTGATGACGGCGAACCGCCAGGCCTGCCAAGGCAGGAACGTCCGCAGGAACAGCGTGGTCCTGGTCGGCTTGGTGACGTAGCGAAGCTTCTCGTCGTCCATGCGGCTACTCCGGGATCAGGCGCCAGCCCGGTCGCAGGCGCGCCTTGTGCAGGAACAGGTGGTGCAGCAGGATCTTGATCCAGTGCCCGGCCAGGCCGATCTCCCCGAACGTGCGCTCCAGATCCCGGCCGTAGTCGGGGTAGCGCTCGTAGTCGGGCACGATCGGGAACACGGTCATCGACGCGGCGGTGCCCGTGAACGGGTTGGCGCCGGCGGAGGCCACGCAGGCGGCGCCCATCTCGGCCATCGAGGCGGTGTGGGTCGGTGTCCTCGAGCCGCTGATCATGTCGACGATGCTGCGGGCCACGGCCTTGCCGATCGTGGCCGAGGGCATCCCGGTCCGCGGCGGCGCGGGCGCAATCACGGTGCCGTTGGGGCTCTTGTGGGGGATCGAGATCGGGTGTGGCGGCGCGAACGCGATCCCGGCCGCGAACAGGTTGAAGTACTCCGGCGACTGATAGGTCCGGGGCCAGTCGCCTGCTTTCCATTGCTCGTGCGGCTTGGGTGTGTAGTCGGCGTCAACCCGCATGAACTCATTTGGAAGGAAGAGCCGGTCGGTAATGTCACCGCCGGCGCGGTCAAAGGCCTTTAGGCCGACTCCTGAGAATGGGGGCAGCAGCATCGCGAAGTCGAACCCCTGCTCATGCTCGGCTCCGTCGAGCGTCTCGCACAGCACCCGGTCGGGTTCGACCTTCTGGACATGTGCTCGGGTGATCCAGTCGATTCCGCGCTCGGCGAACAGCGAGGCGTTGAAGATGCTGCTCGGGGTGACGTATCCCGACCGCTTAAGGTGCATGCCGCCCATCCCGAAGTCCCCGAGCTCGTACTCGTTGGTGATCCAGGTGATCACGGCGCGGTCGCGCACACCACGGTGCCGCAGCTCGAACTCGAGGTTCACGATGTACTCGAACGCCGCGCCCTCGCAGGTGCACGTGCCGTGGCCGACGCCGACCAGGAAGCGGCGCTTCTCGCCCCGACGCATCCGCTCGACCTCCTCATCGAGCGCGGCCGCCGCCTGGGCGGCGTGCTGCGGCAGGCAGACCGAAAGGCTGTTGCCGGCCTCCGGTCCGAGCCCGTCGGTCTTGTCGAAACGCAGCGCCGGGCCGGTCGCGTTGATGAGGAAGTCGTAAGGCACCTTCGCTCGGGTCCCGTCCTCCGCCTCGGCCACCACGTAGGCGGAGGAGGTGTCGCGGTCGCCGTCGGGGTGGATCTCCCGGGCGGCGGCCTGCACGAACTCGATGCCCGCACGCTCGTAGATCGGCGCCAGCGGAAATGTGACCTTGGCCGCCTTCATCAGCCCGACTCCGACCCAGATGTTCGACGGCACCCAGTTGTAGTCGGGCCTGGGCGACACCACGGTCACGGTGTGCTCGCGCCCGAGCCATTGGCGCGAGAACGCCGCGGCGGTGTGCCCGGCTATACCAGCTCCGAGCACCACGACCCGGCTCACAGCGATCGCCATTCCTCAAGGGCGCCCATCACGAGCTCCACACGGATCACGAGGAAACCGGCCGTGACGTGCCGTCATCTGCATCGTGTGAGAACGCTAGGCCGGGCGCGGTCCGGCCTCATCCGGGGAAACCACGCTCAAGCCTGCGGCTTTCACCCTCTTGCGGGAGTGCTCGCGGACGAGTCCGATTGGCGCCCGGGCGCAAGGCGCGACGCGAGCGCGCGCGAAACCTTGTGGGGGCGCGCGCGACTAGACCGGTGCGGGTGTCAGGTCGGCTGGAGGATCGCTTCGAGGTCCTGCAGCTGGCGGCGTACGCCACCGCAGACCTGGTCGCAGAGCTCGAACACGCTCGGGTCGCTGATCGAATAGCGAACCTGCGTTCCGTCCTTCGTGCGGCTGACCATGCCGGCGGCGTGAAGGATTCCGAGGTGCTTCGAGACGTTCTGCTGGGAGGCGCCCAGGGCGTCCTGCAGCTCTCCGACGGTGGCGTCACGTTCGCGAAGCAAGTCGAGCAGCTTGATCCGCATCGGCTCTCCGAGGACGCGGAAGCGCTGGGCCACGAGCTCGATCAGGGGTTCTGGAAGCGGATGCGGGGCCTGGGGCTTGGTGCGCACGTCGGGTACCATAGCACAAATACACAGTTGTGCGGTTGACAGAAGTTCGAAGAGCCGCTATGCTCCACACGTCAACCACTTTACAGTTGTGCAGTCGTCGATCCATCGTCGCGGTTGAGACAGATCGACCGCTCAAGGAGCTCACCGATGGACACGATCAGTCACCACACCGAAGACACTTCACCGAGATCGTCGAGCAACCGGGGCTCGCCGTGATCGATTTCTGGGCGGGTTGGTGCGGCCCGTGTCGGGCGATGGCCCCCCAATTTGAAAAGGCAGCGCGGTTGCGACCGGAGTATCGGTTCGCGAAGGTCGACGTCGATGCCGAGCCTGGGCTGCCCCGCAGGTTCGGGGTCCGCTCGATTCCCACCGCGATCGTGGTGCGTGATGGGGAGCCAGTGGCCGTGCAGGCTGGGGTGATTGGTGCCGAGCAGCTCATCGAGGCGCTCGATCGTCTCGCCGCTACGACGGCAAAGGCGGCAGCGTGATGTCGATCACCGCATCACCGCGCGGGCGGAGCGCGGAACCTCGGGATGACAATTATCCGCGTGCGTTGAATGTCGGGCCGATCGGCCGGCTCGGCCGCTACACGGCCACGCACTTCCGGTTGGTGCTCATCGGCTGGCTGATCGTCGCGATTGGGCTGGGCTTCTTTGCCCCGAGGGTCGAGACAGCGCTGTCCGGGGCGGGCTGGGAGACCACGGGCTCGCAGTCGGTGCAGGCCCGGCAGCTGATCGACAAGAACTTCCGCGGCCTCTCGAGCTACGGGCTGATGACCGTCGTGTACTCGCCCACGCAAACGATCAACGATCCCGCCTTCAAAAGCACGATCGGAAAGGTGGAGAGCACGCTCCGTACCGACAGCGCCGTACGCAGCGTTGTCGCCCCATCACCCGGTGTCTCGATTTCCCGCGACGGGCACACCGCGATCGTGCAGGCCGGCGCGGCCAGGAGCTCCAACGGGATGGTCAAGGCGGCTGACTCGCTGAAGGGCAAGCTCGCAGGCCTCTCGACGGCCGCGATCCAGGTTCACCTGACCGGCGCGGCGGGGATGTGGTCGGACTTCAACGCCGCCAACCGCACGGCGATGATGAAGTCCGAGGTCATCTCCTGGCCGGTGACGCTCGGCATCCTGCTGCTCGCGTTCGGGTCGCTGGTCGCGGCCGGGCTGCCACTGATGCTGACGATGATCGGCCTCGCGTCCGCGGCCGGCCTGCTGTACCTCGGCACCCTGGTGATGCCGATCTCGATTTGGGCGATGAACTTCGCGCTGATGTTCGCGCTGGCGCTGGGGATCGACTATGCGCTGTTCGTCGTGCACCGCTTCCGCGGCGCGCTCCTCGGACACGGGCTCTCGCCTGTCGATGCCACCGCGGTGACGATGGACACTGCCGGCAAGGCCGTCCTGTTCTCCGGAATCACAGTGTTGATCTCACTCACCGCGGTCATGCTCGTGCCCTCGCCAGCGTTCCGGTCGATGAGCCTCGGGATCATGCTCGCCGTCATCTTCGTCCTCGCGGCCACCTTGACGCTGCTGCCCGCCGTGCTGTCCAGGCTCGGGCCCAAGGTGGACAAGCTGGCGCTCCCTTGGGCGCATTCCGGCGAGCACCGCTCGGCGCGCTTTGAGCGATGGGGCGAGCGGCTGTGGCGTCAGCCTCTGCGCTACGGCGTCGTCGCCCTCGCGATCCTGGTCGGCCTGGCGATCCCGGTCACGCAGCTCAAGACCGCGATGCCGTCGATCAAGGTCGTCCCGACCTCCGACGCCTCTTACATCGGCTACCAGCAGGTGCAGCGGGCGTTCGGGCCAGGCGCCACCGGGCCGCTGCAGATCGTCACGCCGACGGCGCAAGCCCACGCGGCGCAGAACGTCGCCCTCCGGGACGCCGGCATCGCCGCCCTGATGCCCACCCAGACAAGCGGCGGCTACGCCCTGATCACCGCGATCCCCAAGCAGGATCCGTCCAACCCGGCCGTGGGGGCGACAATCGACCGGCTCCGGGCCGTGTTGCCCGCGGGTTCGCTGGTCGGCGGCGCGGTGGCCGAGAACCACGACCTGCAGGCCGCCCTGTCGGCCAAGACGCCACTTGTGATCGGCGTCGTGTTGGCGCTCGGGTTCCTGCTGTTGTTGATCGCGCTGCAGGCGCCGCTGCTTGCCGCGGTGGGGGTGATCACGAACCTGCTGGCCACCGGCGCGGCGTTCGGCGTGGCCAAGTGGATCTTCCAGGACGGAGCGCTGCACTCGCTACTTGGATTCCAGTCCCAGGGGTTCCTGGATGCGTGGGGGCCGGTGTTCTTCTTCGCGATGATCTTCGCGATCTCGATGGACTACACCGTGTTCCTGCTCTCAAGCGCCAAGGAGCACTGGGACCGCACCCGCGACCCGCACGACGCGATGGTCGGTGGCTTGGCGCACTCGGGCCGGGTGATCTTCGCCGCCGGCGCGGTGATGGTCGCGGTGTTCTTCACCTTCGCGCTGTCGGGCCCGCTGCCGCCCAAGGAGATGGGGATCATCCTCGGAGTCGCGGTGCTGCTCGACGCAGCGCTGATCCGCCTGCTGCTGCTGCCCGTGCTGCTGCGGCTGATGGGCCGGTGGGCGTGGTACCTGCCCAGGTGGGCTCGCAGAGTCCTCCCGAACGTCACCTTCGGACACGCATGAGTTCAGGAGCAATAGCCATGTCAGCATCACCATTTGAGCTGTGGCAGACCGAATGGTGTCCGGCCTCGCACCGGGTACGCCAGCGCCTGACCGAGCTCGGTCTCACCTACACCGTTCACCAGGTCCCCGTTCACGCGCAAGCGCGCACACGGCTCCGCGCCGCGACCGGCGCGAGCGAGATCCCGGTCCTTGTCGTCGACGGCAGCATCGTGAGCGGCGAGCAGGCGATCCTGGCGTATCTGAACGAGCACTACATCGAATCGCCGGACGCCGCCGAGCAACGCGCCAAAGCGGCCAAGGCTAAGCAAAAGGAACTGGAGGCAGCATGTCCCAAGTTGGCAGCACCTACACCGTGAGCGCATCGACCGACCTGTCCTTCAAGGAGGCCGTCGCACGGGTGCGAGAGGAACTTGCCGCGGACGGGTTCGGCGTGCTGTGCGAGATCGACGTGCAAGCCACGGTCAAGCAGAAGCTGGGTGTCGACCGCGAGCCCTATCTCATCCTCGGGGCGTGCAACCCGCCGCTCGCTCACCGGGCGCTCGAAGCCGAGCCTGAGCTCGGCGTGCTGCTCCCCTGCAACTTGGTGATCTATCAGGAGGACGGTCAGACGCGCATCGCCGCGGTCGACGCCGAGCAGATGCTCTCGATCGTCTGCAACGACGAGCTTGCGCCGACGGCAACCGAGGTCCGGCGTCGCCTCGCCGCCGTCGTCGAGCGCGCGGCGAGCGAATGACCTTCGACCCCACCGGCCACCTGCGGCAAACGCGAATCTCCAACTCATCGCCACTGCACGTTCCCCCATCCGCTTCCGTGGGTTTGTCCGGATGACCTCGGCCTTCCGTGAACTCAGGATGTGTACATGAGTATGAGAGCGACAGCACGGCCGATTGACGGCAAGCTGCGCCACGAGGTCGATGTCAACGGCCGCCACACGATCATCACCGACGAACCGATGCAACTCGGGGGCACAGACGCCGGCCCCGCACCCCACGAACTCCTGCCCGCCATGCTCGCAGCGTGCGTCTCGACGATGATCGTGACCTACGCAAACGCACGGGGTCTCGAACTGGATGAGCTGCGTGTCGACGTCGACTACGACCCCGGGTCGACCCCGCGGCACGTCCGGTTGGTCGTGCACGTGCCGGCGGGCTTGGCGCCCGACCAGGCCGAGCGACTCCACCGGATCGCCGACACCTGTCCGGTCAAACGCGCGCTCGAAGCGGGGTTCACCTTCGACGAAGAGATCGTCGTCGATGGTCATCCGGCCGCCGACGCCGAGCTTGCGAGCGTGAATGGCGGTCCTGGTAACCGCGCCCGCGAGTCGTAGGTACCCGCCGGTCGTCTGCGGGATCGACCGGATGGTCCCTCGAGGATGCACGATGAGAATGACTGTATGCGCCCCCGGATCGTGATCATCGGCGGTGGCACCGCCGGAACGTTGACGGCGAATCGACTGCGCCGGGTCTACGGCGACTCGGCGCACATCACCGTCGTGGACCGTGACGATCGCCACGTCTACCAGCCCGGCATGCTGTTCGTCCCGTTCGGCCTCACCGACCCGGGAAGGCTCGTTCGCTCGCGCCGGGCACAGCTTCACGAGGGAGTCGAGCTTCGCCTGGCCGAGGTGGACCGGATCGAGCCCGCCGAGGATAAGGTCTATCTCGACGCGGGTGAGGCGATCCCGTACGACGTACTGGTGATCGCCACCGGCGCGGCGCTGTTGCCTGAGGAGACCGAGGGCCTCACCGGTCCCGGCTGGCAGGAGCGTGTGTTCACGTTCTACACGCTCGACGGCGCCGTGGCGCTCCGCGACGCGCTACGGAAGTTCGAGGCAGGGCGGCTGGTGGTGAACATGATCGACGTGCCCGTCAAGTGCCCGGTCGCGCCGCTCGAGTTCTGTTTCCTGGCCGACTGGCATTTCAGGCAGCGGGGCATCCGCGACCGCGTCCACATCGATTACGTGACCTCGCTCGACGGCGCGTTCACCAAGGCCACGTGCAACCGCGAGCTATCAGGGCTGCTCGCCGACAAAGGAATCGAGGTGACGACCGAGTTCAACACCGGCCAAGTGGACGGCCCCGGCGGCCGGCTCGTCAGCTGGGACGATCGCGAGGTCCCGTTCGACCTGCTGGTCACGATCCCGCTCCACGGCGGCTCGGCGATCATCGGCCGATCACCGGGACTCGGCGACGAGATCGGCTTCGTGCCCATCGATCGCGCGACCCTGCAGGCCGACGCCGCCGCGAACGTGTTCGCGATCGGCGACGCCACCAACGTCCCTACTTCCAAGGCCGGGTCGGTGGCCCACTTCGAGGGCGAGACGCTGGTGGAGAACATCCGGCGGTTCCTCGACGGCCGCGAGCTCGAGCCGAGCTTCGACGGGCACACCAACTGCTTCATCGAGACCGGGTTCCACAAGGCGCTGCTGATCGACTTCAACTACGAGACAGAGCCGCTGCCGGGGGTCTTTCCCGAGCCGCACCTCGGGCCGTTGCGGCTGCTGCGCGAATCGCGGCTCAACCATCTCGGCAAGCTCGCGTTCGAGTGGGTCTACTGGCACGTCCTTCTGCCCGGCCGCCCGATGCCGGGAATCACCGCCCAAATGCAGCTGGCCGGGAAGGACCTGGACGCAAGCGCCATCGAAAGGAGCACCCGATGACAACCACGACGCTCACCGACACGCCCGTCGAGCGCGACGCCGAGGGCTTCTTCGTCCACCCCGAGCAGTGGACCGAGACGATGGCGGACGAGATCGCGCGCGAGAACGGCGTCGACACCCTCACAGACCGCCACTGGCAGGTAATCAACTTCATGCGCCGGACCTATCTGGAGACCGGCAGCGCGCCGTCAATCCGCACGCTCGGCAAGGTCTCGGGCGTCCCGATCAAGGAGCTATACCAGCTCTTCCCGAAGCGCCCGGCCAAGCTCGCCGCCAAGATCGCCGGCATCCCCAAGCCACGCGGCTGCATCTAGCGGACTCGCGACGACAACACGAAAGCGAGAACACCATGACCGATCTACTCGAACACCCACAACCCGAAGCGCCTCAGCCCCAAACGATCGAAAAAGTCTCGATCATCATCTCCAAGGGCTCGCTGGAAGGCATCTACCCCGGGCTGATCATGACCAACGGCGCCCGCATGGAGGGCATCGACGCCAACCTGTTCTTCACCTTCTTCGGCTTGGATGCGGTCAACAAGGCCAAGCACGATCACGTCAAGGTCGCCACCGTCGGGAACCCCGGGCTTCACCTGGCGACCTGGGCCGGCGGCTTCCCCGGCGTCGCCTCGATGGTCACCCACAAGTTCGCCACCGAGATGGAGAAGCTCGACATCCCGCCGATCCCCGAGTTCATCGAAATGATCGCCGACTCCGGCGCCGGACTGTACGCCTGCAAAGCCTCGGTGGACATGTTCGGGCTGACCCTGGAGGACTTCGTCCCCCAGGTGAAGGACATCATCACCGTCGGCGAGTTCTACGGCCTCGCTGCCGGCGGCCAGATCATCTTCACCTAGGCATCGCAGGACCAAAAAGCTCGACGACCAAGCCGCCCGCCCATCGGGTCGAGCGCGTCGCGGAAAGCTACCCTCGTGCGGATGGACAGCCACGGCTGGGACCGGCGCTACACCGGGCGCGAGCTGGTCTGGACGAGCGAACCCAACCGCTTCCTAGTCCGGGAGGCGGGCGGCCTGGCTCCCGGCCGGGCGCTCGATCTGGCCTGCGGCGAGGGGCGCAATGCGATCTGGCTCGCCGAGCGCGGCTGGCAGGCGACCGGCGTTGACTTCTCCAAGGTCGGCCTGGAGAAAGCCAGGCAGCTGGAGGACGCACGTGGTGTCCACTCCGAGTGGATCACCGCGGACTTGCGGGACTACCGGCCCGATCCGGGCTCGTTCCAGCTGGTGATCGTGTTCTACCTGCAGGTGCCCGCGGCGGAGCGGACGCCGATCCTCAAGACCGCCGCCACCGCGGTCGCCCTCGGCGGCACGTTCCTGCTCGTCGGGCACGACGCCACCAACATCGCCGAGGGCTACGGCGGACCGCAGGACCCTGCCGTCCTCTACACCGCCGAGGACGTTACCCGCGACCTACAGGAAACCGGCCTGGGGATCGAGCGAGCCGAACGCGTGGAGCGGCCGGTCCAGACACCCGAGGGCGAGCGGATCGCTCTCGACGCCCTCGTGCGCGCATCCCGCCCCTAGGGCGAGCCGTAGTCCGATGACTGGGAGAGCAGTCCGTAGGTGTGCCAGCGATCGATCCCGACTGGCGCGCTGACACACGGCTGGCGCTCGGGCGAGGGCTCGCCCATGTAGGGCATCAGAGCGATTCATCAAAACCGGCGTCGGGAGGAAGACGTCTACCGAGCGTGACCGACTGTTCGGTCGAATTATCGAATGGTTGCACGAGATGTTCTTGAGTCCGCAACATTCGCTTGCGCCTCATGTCGGTGAAGCCGCTTGTGGCTCGACCTGCGGGTCGGGAGGTGCTTCGGGCTCGAGCGGGCCGAGGGCGACCGCGGCTTCTGAGGCATCATCGTTCAGTCGCGCGGAATAGATCGATGGGGCGCCGAGCACGCGGGCGACGATCGTCGCCTCGGCGACCGCGAGGAGGATCGGCACCATCAATCCGTCGCCGGTGTGCGTGAGCTCGAGGATCAGCACGACCGCCGAGATCGGCCCCTGCATTGACGCCGCGAGCACTGCCGCTCCGCCGATGATCGCGTAGCTGCCCAACGCCGCACCGGGCCAGATCGCGGCCCAGCCATGGCCGAGCAGGTCGCCGAACAGCACACCGAAGGTGAGCGTGGGGGTGAACAGTCCGCCGGGGGCGCCGCTACCGAGACACGCGGCGGTCGCGAACGGCTTGAGCACCAGCAGCGCGGCAACCAGCCCGACCGCGAGTTGACTGGTGAGCGCGAGCGCCACGGTGTCCTTGCCGTTGCCCAGGAGCTGGGGGTACCTGATCGACACGGCGCCGAGCGCGGTGAAGATGATGATCGGAGCCAGCAGCCGACCTCGTCGCCGCGGCTTGAGCTTGTTGACCGCCGCGACCGTCCGCACCCATGCGACCGCCACCAGCCCGGCGAGCGGACCGATGATCACCGCCCACACGACCAACGACGCCTTCAGAGCAAAGACCGGAACCAGGTAGGTGGGCCGGTCTGGAACCACAACCCAGGCGACCGCGGTCGCGATCGCGCTCATAGCCACCGCCGGCAGCACGACAGGGAGCGACAGGGTGCCGAGCAGGACCTCCACTGCAAATAGCGCACCGCCCAAGGGAACGTTGTAAACGGCGGCCATACCCGCGCCCGCACCACAGGCGACCAGGAGCCGGCGCTGCCAGGTCGGTAGCTTCGCCCATTCGGAGAGGACGGTGGCCACCGCCGCGCCGGTGAGCTGAGGTGCGCCCTCCCGCTCGAGCGAAGCCCCCATGGCGACGATCACGATCGACAGAACCCCCCGCGCCTGACTGCGCCAGAACGACAGGCGCCCGCCGCCCAACCACAGCGCCTCCGATATCTCCCCGGCGCCCGAACCCCGCACCCGCCCGATCAAGAGTCCACCGGCCCCCGCAATCACGCCGGCAGCCAACAGCACGACCACATGACGGGCGGCCGTGGCGCTCATCACGGCGCGCAGGTAGCTGCCCGATCGGTAGTCCCACGCCGCGTACTGCACGGCATTCAAAAGCAACGTCAGCAGGGCAGCGCCCACGCCGGCAGCGACGCCGATGAGCGCGACCAGCCCCCAGAAACGAGGGCTGTACCCGGCGACGATGCCCCGTCCAGGGACGTTGGGCTGGTGCGAGAAGTGCCGGCGCACCTAACCGACCGGCAAGCTCCAGCGGCCGCCGCCCGCAATCAACGGGCCTGCGGCTTCGGGTCTCAGGCCGCCGCGGACTCGGCAGCCCACGGCAGCGATGGTTGCTTGACGCGCCTGGGTGACAGCTCGACGACGAAGCTGTAGCGATCCCCGCGTACGAGGCTCTGCCTCCACTCGACCGGCGTGCCCTCGCTGCACACGAGGCGCTCGATCGCGAACGCCGCCACTTCGGACGGGATCGCCAACGCCCTTCGCTCTGGCGCAGTCGGGACCACGGGGCGGACACGTTCCATACCGCCGTCGATCCTGACATCGCAAAGCCGCGCGAGCTCGTCATACAGCCCGGCGTGCGTCAGCGGCGCCTCGAGCAGGCGCCGGGCCACGCGCGCCGGCAGCCAGCTGCGGTCAAGCGCGAGCGGCTCGCCATCGGCCAGTCGCAGCCTCTCGATGTGAACAAGCCGCGCGCGAGCGGGCAACTTCAGCCGTCGCGCGATGCCGGCGTCGGTGGTCACTTCGCGGACCCGCACCACGCTTGTCTGCGTGGCGCCCTGCGCCTCCACCTGTTCAAAGAGGCCTTCAAGCGTTCCCGCCGTGTGCTCGAACTCGACCGTCCGGACACGAGTGCCGCGTCCGCGCTCGCGCGCCAGCAGACCGTCGTCCGCCAGGCGCCGCACTGCCTCGCGAACGGTCTGACGCGACACACCGTAAGCCTCCACCAGCTCCTGATCGGTGGGAAAACGTTCGTCGAACTCGCCTGCACCCAGCCGGTCCGACAAGTCGGACAGCACCTGCGCCCAAAGCGGCATCGGACTCGCACGGTCCACCGCCGCCTTCGCGCGCCCACCAGCGCTGGACAAGAACGCCATGTCAAGTCAGCATATCACAATGTCCGTACAAATTAGGCCCGTCTTTGGGCCGGTTCAACCAACAGGCGATAGGACGTTGGCGGTGGACGAACCCAGCATCGTGTTAGGCTGTTGGTTGACGGCAGTAGTTGGGCGTCAACCGCCGTGCCTATGTGACCCCGGTTGGCCTCTTGGATCAGTCCTTCCGGGTCCCGTTCTTGGCCGGCGTTTGGCCGTCGAGCCTTAGCGGTCCGCAGTCTCCCACCGGGAACGTGTCGGTATGTCAATTTCTCCGACCGGGTCAGCTGGCGCAGTGCCAGGCACAACCTGACGGCTCGATCCAGGTGCTCACGAGCAGCATCAGGAGAGCCACCGATGACATCGCACATACCTGTGCGAAAGCCAACGCAGGGCCCCGACCCGAGAGTCGTTACGCACCCCGTATTCGCCAATCTCGGGACACGGCGCGTCGTCGACCATCCAGTCGCTGTGTCGACAAGCGCGGAGTTCTGCTTTGACATGAACTCGGGTGCGACGCAGGCGCCGGCACCGCGGTCGCGAAGGTGCTTGCCGACGGTCTGGGTCGCGCTGGGCAGCAAGTAGCGCGGCGCTGTTGCCTAGTAGACCGAGCAGGCGCGAGCTCGAGCCCTCCGAGCTCTTCCGGGATGGACGATTTCCACAACTAGTCGGGCGTCCCCGCGGAGACCGCCGCCGCCCTTCCCCAAATCGTCCAGACCGGGAGCGAGGTCGGCGCTGACCAGGGTGGCTGCTTGCCCACGCGAGCGAGAGCCATGTGCGGTTGCAGGTTGTCGCGGATCAGGCCGGCAGTAAGCACACCGGCGACTCCCGGAATCGCGGCAAAGCACGTCCGCAGACCGGTCGCTCACGGCGCCGGGGTGGCCGGCGAGCCGCCCGGCTGCGCAAATGGCAGTTACGGAGTCTCGCATATCACCACCGGGCAATCTCGCTTTCATTGCGGCGCAGGTGCGTGCGGCTGATTGCTCCTATGGTTTGCTCGTGATGTCCCGACAGTCCGACGAATGTGGTCTTTGCTGTTCGGCTGCCGCTTGGGGTCCGTGCCGTCCGCCAAGCGGCTCATCGGACGGTCGTGCGTGACTGTGTTGTGTAACTGAGAGACCGGCGTCGACCAGTCGTTGGATGCTCGGTATGACGCTAATGAGGACGCCGGCTTGCTCATTGACTCAAGACGGCGCAGCGAGCGCGGCGCGGACTGTTCGCAGTGTCAAGTCTGCCGATGTAAGGAAGCTTCGATGAGCGGTGAGAGCTAGGAACCGACCGTGATGGTCGTCCGCGGCGCGTTTGCCGATGCGTCGAGTTGGGCGCGTGCGTTCGCATTCTCGGCGCGGGGCGCGCAGGCGGCCGTCGCCGCCGCGAGCGGTTGAGGCGCGGAGATTGAAGGCGCCGTGCGTGTCGTTGCTCGTGCACTGACGGTTGCTGACGGTCACCATCACTCAGGACGGGCGGGCCAGGTCGCGGTTACCGCGTGGCCGGTGCGATCGGTGTTTCCACTCCGTTCGCTGATGCCTGAGCACGATTGCCCTCAAGGAACTCGCCCGGTTTGTGCGGCCGGCGCCGGGGCTCGCGACTCCCTTCAACACTCCGTCCGCTCGGCCCCAGTCACGCGAGGCTTTCGGTTGGACGGAGCGCGGTGTGAAACGGCGCGCAAATGTTGCGGCCTGGCGGCCGCGACTCCGATCTTCCGCGACGCGCGTGCTCAGCGCACGTCGAGCGGACCCGCGGGCGTGACCTGGGTCCAGAGCGTGTTGAATGAGATGCTGTCGTAGAACGCTGTCCCGTCGACGACCTTGTCGTCCTTCAGCCGCATGAACCAGGCGTACGAGTTTTCGTAGATCGTGTCGTCGATCGTTGTGCCCCGACCGTCCCAGAGAACGATCACCGTGTCGCCGTCGGCGTACACGCCTCGGATGTTGATCGGCCGGAATGGGTCGCGGGTCGAGAACCGGCGTCCGAACGGAGCCAGCACCTCGTCGATGAACTCGGTCTTGTCTGCGTAGGCGCGTGAAGCCGCAGAGTGTCCCTCGATCCGCCACGTCATGTCGGGGGCGAAGGCGTCGGTGATCGGAGCAGTCCCGTCTCGCCAGGCTTCGAACGCGTCGGCTATCGTCGAGCGATTTCGGTCGGTCTCGTCTTGCCCGGTCACGCGGTTCCTTTCTCTGAGGGTTGTCGGTGCTGAGTGCGCTCGCGCGTACCGCGGAGAGCGCGAGTGTCGACGCGTCGCGATCGGGCTCTCCCGACGGGGTGACCGTCCTCACGCCGGAATGTCGCGAGTTGACGCGGACATTGGGACCGCCCAGGGCGCATTGGGTACCGTCATCGGGCCGTCACTCGGCGATGGGTGAGGGGGTGTCACCGCCGGTGGCAACCAGCGCTTGGATAACAGGCCGGTCATCGACCCTGATCGTCCACGTCTGACGTATGAAGTGGTGGTAGAGGCAGCTGTCGCTACGGCTCTGCCATCCGGCTAGTTGATCGCTGTCTGCCCGTACCTCGCCGTACCAGTTGACGAGGAACGTGACCAGATATTGCCCTGTCGGAGTCTGCTTGATCTGGATCGCGGAGACGTCATGGAAGTTCCACAGCGTCTGACTCAGAAGGTTCTCGTACCACACCGCGAACTCGGCGTGGCTGGTTATCGGGTCGGACCCTGGGAATCGGACGTCAAGGTTCTCGTCATCGATGTGGTGCAGATAGAAGTCTGTTGGCGCCGCGTGCTCGAAATGCGTGAACCATTCGTAGAGGAAGCGACGCAGGTCGTTGGAGTTCGTCGCTGCGAGACCCTGTTCTGGCTTGCAGCGCTTCACACGGGCCTCGTAGTCGGTGACGGACGCAGGATCAGCGGTCATTCTTTCGGTTCTCCTTCAGGGTTTGCCTCGTAGCGGTCTTTGTCGACGTTGTGCGGGCGCAGTCGCTGCGACCAGACTCCAAGCATCAACCCCGCACCTCCTAGCCGATCAGAGAAGAGGACGGTTTGACTTTCCCGGGTGGAGCCAGGGCGTGCACGATCAGGCGGAACCTCAGTCCTAACAGGCCGTGGTAGACGCCGAGTCATTGCGAAGGCACTACGGCTTCTCTGTGTCTCTACCTCAGCGCGGGGCTGATAGCTCGATGAGGTTTCCGCTGTTGTCCTCCACGAACGCAAGCCGACGCCCGATCTCCTCGACCACGAAGGGTTCGCCCACAAGCCCCACCGCGCGGCGTGACAGCTCATCGATGATGGCATCCAGGTCGTCGACGGCGAGACAGAAGTGATGCAGGCGCTCGCTTCCGAAGCTCGCGCTGACGTCGTCGAAGCGCGGTTGTGGACTGGCATCGCCTCCGCCCAGGATCTCGATCTTGGCGTTCCCGCGACTGAGGTAAGCCAGCTGGAGATCGCCGAACGGCCATTCCTGGTCGACAGTGAATCCGAGCTTCTCGGTGTACCAGGCGACCGTTCCGTCGTAATCGCTGACGCGAAGGGCGACGTGGTCGTGACGCAGGCTGTCTAGCGGGCTCATGGCCTCAATCGGTTAGTAGCGGACAGAACCAGCAATGAGCGATCAGGAGACGTGCTACCGATGGTGGCGTCCCAGGGCCGGGAAAAGTGGGGGCGTAACCCCGTGGGTGTGACTGCGATGTTCGCGGTCCATCCGCTCGCTCTGATTGGAAATGTAGATTGGGCGCTTCGGCCTTGGAAGGTGGTAATCGCACACTGCACCGATGGAGTCGGTGGCATAACGTGACACCGTTCGGTGCGAAGCGGCCTGCCGTCCTGTGCGATGCGCGGCCTCTGTAGACATCCGCCCTCAGTGCCCCATGGTTCGGCGGCGGACGGGCGTCCGAGCAACCTACCTATACAGCGACCAACGATTGCGCGGGGCCGGCCGCCGGTGTAGCAACGCACCACCTAACCAGGTGCAGAGTGTGGACCCATAACCTTGCGTCACCCCGACGGTCTGACTTAGTTTGCCACGATGGAACCGAACTGGATCGTCTGCAGGACCTCGCGGCACCCGCCCGGCGTTACGCCGCCGCGGGTGTACCACGGTCAAGCCGCGCGACGCCACGCTGACGCCGGGCGCGCGGAGGATCCATTCCGGCCCCCAACCATTCGCTTGGAATTAACGGAGGAGAGTAGAGATGGTCACGTCCACTGAAACGGCGGTGCCCGAAGTCCGCGCGGCTCAATCGGCCCTGCCGTCCGCGTCGTTCTGGGCGGGTAATCCGGCGCTGCTTGGCTATCCGGTGTTCGTCCTGGGTTCGATCGCGCTCGGTTTAGCGCTGGTCGGATTCGTGCCTGCGAACGCTAAGTCCAGCGTGCTGCCGATCGTCATCGCCGCCAGCGGGATCGGGGTTTTCGTGTCCGCGCTGTGGTCGATCGCGCTCGGGCAGGGAATCCCGGCCGCCATCTTCGGATTGTTCGCCGGCTTCTGGTTGAGCTACTCCCTACTCGTTCTCGGCCTCATCCATGGCTGGTACGCGATCCCGGCCAGCTCGGTCGCGAAGAGCCAAGAGCTGTTCCTCCTGTCGTGGGCGATCATCATGGCGACTCTCACGGCGGCCACGCTGCGGCTGCCC
>Ga0335078_10003513_pt1 | contig 23318 bp, 16 predicted proteins | sample Lox_Sample_32_FD_206711 | JGI IMG/M metagenome (GOLD analysis project Ga0335078, IMG submission 206711) | Soil microbial communities from Loxahatchee National Wildlife Refuge, Florida, United States - Lox_Sample_3.2 | ecosystem: Environmental > Terrestrial > Soil > Wetlands | place: USA... | reverse complement strand
GGCGGGCCCGGTCCTCATCGACGGCCGGTGCACGCTGGACGCCGTCGGCTGGCGGGCCGCCGGCTGGACCGTGCTCGTCCCCGGCCGTCCGAGCTAGCAGCCGTTCCCCGGGAGCCAGGGGCCGCGCTCGATACGATGGCGGAGCCATCGGGCGCGCACTGGGGGGTACGGGGGTCGTCCACCCGGGAGCTAAGAGCGTGCCCGCGAGGCCGGCCAGGAACCGCACGATGCCTGGCGGGCCGTCGACGACGAGGTCGGCGGCCGCGGCTACCTGCGGCGATTCAGTACTCTCGCTCGCGACAGCGCAGCCCGGCACCCCATCGGCCCGCAGGCCGCGGATGGCGGCGAAGGCCGTCAGGTCCCCGAGGTCATCGCCGCAGTAGAGCACCGCGCTCGCAGCGCGCTCGGCGGCGAGTTGCCGCAGCGCGGCTCCCTTGTCCATGCCGGGGGGCCGGAGCTCGAGCACCAGCCGGCCCGGTTCCAGGGTTAGTGCGGTGCTGGCCGCCAGCCTGCCGAGTGGTTCCCGCAGCAGGGCGAGCGCCGCGGCCGGGTCGGATGTCCGCCTGGTGTGCACGGCGAGCGCCGTGCCCTTGTCCTCCACGGTGGTTCCGTCGGGCGCGCCCGCCGCGGCGAGCAGTCCGGGCAGCGCCTCCCTGACGGCCTGGACGCCAGGCGGCGCTGGAGGCTCGCTGACCACCCCGTCCTGCCACCGCTGCGCTCCGTAGTGCCCGAGCACGATCAGCCCGGGCACATCGGCGAAGCCACCGAGAGACACGGCGTCCCTCGCGTCCCTGCCTGTGATGATCGCCACGGTGCCGGCCCGGCCCGTCAGCATGGCAAGCGCAGCGACGGCACCTGGTGCGGGTGCCGCGGCCGCCGGGTCATCGGCAATGGGCGCGAGTGTGCCGTCGTAGTCGGTCGCGACAAGAGCGTGCGCCGGATCGGCCGACATCGCGGCAAGGCACGCCCGGCCGCCGGCGGTCATCGTGCTTAGCCTGGTCACCGCTGCTAGCTACCCGGCTTTGGACGAACGGATGCGCTGGCGGCGGGCCCGCTGCGCGCGCAGCCGCTTGATGAGCACCGGATCGAACTTGAGCGCCTCCGGCCTGTCGATCAGCTCGTTGAGCAGCTGGTAGTACCGCGTGGCGGTGATGCCAAGCACATCGGCGATGTCCTGCTCCTTGGCGCCGGCAGAACGCCAGATCCCGCGCTCGAAGTCCAGGAGGCGCACGTCGCGCTCGGACAACGGCGGCATCCGTCCCTCCCTCAACGGTCACGAGTAGGCTCCGGTGCGTGGCCCCGTTTCACTGTCTCACGTTCTTGACCGACTACGGGCTAGAAGACGCATTCGTGGCGGTTTGCCACGGAGTCGCCTCCCAGGTCGCCCCGGATCTACGCATTATTGACATTACACACCTAATTCCGCTTGGCGACATCCGGCGCGGCGCCGTGGTGCTCGCCCAGGCGGTCCCTTACTTCCCGGCCGCGGTGCACGTGGCGGTGGTCGACCCGGGGGTGGGGACGGCGCGGCGCGCAGTCGCGGTGCAGGCGGGCGACTCATTCTTCGTCGGGCCCGATAACGGGCTGCTGTCCGTCGCGGTGGCGGCGTCCGGCGGTGCGGCGCGCGCCGTCTCGCTGACCAACAGGGCCCTGTGGCGGGACTCCGCGGCGGCCACGTTCCACGGCCGGGACATCTTCATGCCAGTCGCCGCGCGGCTAGCGGCCGGCGCGCCGCTCGACGCGGCCGGCGACCTGGTCGACGTGACAAGCCTGGTCACCCTGCCGCCGCCCGACTGCCGCCTGGCCGGGGGGACGGCGCACCTCGAGGTGGTCACCGCCGACCGGTTCGGCAACCTCCAGCTCTCCCTGCGCGGCGCCGACGCGCCGCGGGCCGGCCTGGTCACCGGCGCGACGGTTACGATCGCCTGGGATGGCGGCGAGATCACCGCTCCGTTCGTGCGGGCCTTCGGCGACGTCGAACCTGGTGAGGTGCTTTGTTACCTGGACAGTGGCGACTCGGTGGCGGTCGCGGTCTCCGGTGGCGACGCGGCGCGGCGGCTCGGCCTGCGTGCCGGAGCGAAGGTGACGCTCACCGCGCGGGGCGGCCCGGTGACCGGAGCGGCCGGTGACCGGAGCGGCCGGTGACCGGAGCGGCCGGTGACCGGAGCGGCCCGGCCGGCGCGGCGCATCACCGCCTCAATGTCATGAAATAGTTAGCGCATCGCACGTTCCGCCGATAACTGCGCATGACAGCATTAAGGACGATTTTTCGACATATAGCCATCTACGTAGGCATCATCCCTGGCCTGATCTGGAGTACGCGCGTGACCAACGTGGCTCACCTGCTGCGCGGCCTGCTGCTGCCCGTCCTCGTGGCTTCCGCCACGGCGGCGGCCACCGCGCTGCCCGCCGCTGCCGCCGTGGGTTCCGCGGGCAGCCAGCCGGTCACCAGGTCCGGCGAGTGGTGGCTCGCCGCGCTGCACATCCCCGCCGCGCTGCTCGCCGTGCCCGCGGCGGGCAAGGGCGTCACGATCGCGGTGCTCTCCACCGGGGTGGACGCGGGCCATCCGGACCTGACCGGCGCGGTGACCGCCGGGCCCGACCTGAGCCAGACCGGGCGTAAGCAGGGCGGCCCGGAGTGGGGCGAGGAGGGCACGGCCGTGGCCAGCCTCATCGCCGGGCACGGGCACGGTCCCGGTGGCGCCGACGGAGTCACCGGTGTCGCCCAGGGCGCCAGCATCCTCTCGGTTCAGGTGACTCTGGAGTACGACGACACACTCAACTCAGACGCCGCGATCACGCGGCGGCTGCCCGCCGCCATCGCGGCGGGGATCAGGTACGCGGTCAGCCACGGCGCCGGCGTCATCGCTCTTCCGCTCGACCCTGGCACGCTCGGCCCGGCCGCCGACGGAGATCCAGCCGCGGCGGGCGGCAGCGCGGCCGAACGGGCGGCCGTCAGCTACGCGATCGCCCATGATGTCGTCCTTGTGGCGCCGGCCGGGGACAACGGCGCGGGCACCGACGCGGCCAACTACCCCGCGGCCTACCCGGGCGTGATCGCCGTGGGTGCGACCGCGCGTAACGGCAGGCTCGCGCTGTTCACCAGCGACCGGTCGTACGTCGCGCTGACCGCGCCGGGCGCGGGCGACACGCCGGACGTCCCGGTGTCCGGCGGAAGGTCGGCCAATCCGGCGGCCGGCCTCACGGTCGCCGCCCCCGGCGGCGGGTACCAGTCACTGGCCTCCACCGACATGTCCGCCGCGCTCACCGCGGGCGTCGCGGCACTCATCCGCGCCCGCTACCCGCGCCTGACGGCGGCGGCGGTCACTCAGGCAGTTGAGCGTGGCGCCACCGCGCCGCCCGGAGGGGGTGCCCGCGCGGCGGGATGGGGGCACGGCGAGTTGAACGCCACCGCGGCGCTGGACGCCGCGGCCGGCCTTGCGGCGGCTCTGCCGTCGCCCACGCCGTCCATCTCGCCGCCCGTCAGGAGCGCCGCGTCAGGTGCGACGTCAGCTAAGCCGGACCCTGGTCACCTGCTTCGCTCGCTCGTCACCGGGCTCGCAGTCGTCGCGGGCGTGCTGATCGCGTGCCTGATTGGCGTGACCGCGCTGACCAGGCAACGCCGCCGCGGCCGCCGCAGCCGCTCAGCCGCGCGCGCCGGGCTCGCGACGACGGCACGGCCGGGTCACCGCGGCGACCGCGCCCGCCACGCGCGGAAGCGGTCCAACGCGCCCGCCGCACACGTGCTGCCCGTCACGGGTACCTGGCCGGGTGCCCCTGCCCGTCGGCCGCGGCCGGCCGAGGAGCCGCCGTGGCCGCCCGCGCTCCCGCCGGGGAGTGAGGCTCCGCTGTCCCCCTCGCACGCCCCCGCCCGGCCGCACGCCCCTGCCCGGCCGCCCGCCCGCGCCCTGCCGCCGGCCCATGCCCTGCCGCCCCCCCGCGCCCTGCCGCCGGCCAGGGCCCTGCCTGCCGCGCAGTCCGATTCAAGGCCGGCCGACGTGCCGCTCGCCCCCTGGGAACGGTCGCCGGCGGACTTCGCCGCGGCTCCGCCGCAGGCGGAGATCGGCTCGTGGCCGGTGTCAAGCACCGGGCCGATGTACGTGTGGAATCCCGCCGCCACGACCGGCCCGCTACAGGCCGTCGAAGACGACGGGACGACCGAGCGCTAGCCCATCCGCGCCTTGACGTCGGACGCGTACTCGTGCACGTACTCCTGGCCGGACAGGTCCCCGATCGCTCGCATGACCTCGTCGGCGATAGTGCGGCGCGCCCTCGCTGGCGGGTCGCCCGCCAGGTGACCGAACTCAAGCGGCTTGCCGATCCGGACCTCGATCTTCGACGGGCGCGGTATCGGCTTGCCGGGCGGCAGCATCTTCCTGGTCCCGAGCATGGCCACCGGGAGGACCGGGGCACCGGTGTTCAGCGCCAGCCAGCCGAGGCCCGCCCGGCCGCGGTACAGCCGCCCGTCGGGCGACCTGGTGCCCTCCGGGTAGAAGCCGAACAGGTTGCCCGCACGGAGGATCTCGGCGGCTGCCTCAAGGGTGGCCTGCGCCGACTTGGTGTCGCCACGATTCATCTCAAGCTGGTTGGTGGACCGCAGGTAGGCGGCCCACAGCCGCCCGACAGGCCCCTTCGCCGAGAAGTACTCGGCCTTGGCGGGGAACACGACCGGCCGGGGGATCACAAACGGCAGGTAAACCGAGTCGATGATGGACAGGTGGTTGGACGCGAGGATGGCCGGGCCGCTCGCCGGCACGTGCTCGAGCCCGGACACCCGAGGGCGGCCGAGCAGGTACAGGGCCGGACCCATGACGACACGCGAAAGCTGATATTGCACTCCGGCGTCCTCTGCTTCGGGGGTTGTTCAAACCGCGGTGGCCCCGCCTGCGACGGATGGCCCGGCGAAGGCTGTACCAAGGTAGCCTGCCCCGACGGGCGCCCTGGAAAACGAGGAGGCCATGCCGATCATCAGCGGCACCACGAACGGGAGCGCCACGGCGGGCACGACAACCCCTGAGTCATCAGCGAACCACCCGATCACCAGGACCAGCCAGGCGAGCCAGGCGAGCAGGCGCAGCAGGGGAAAGACAGTGAACGCGTCGTGCAGCGTCCGCAGCCGCAGCACGGCCGGCCGCCACAGCGCGACGCCGGCCGCGACCGCGACGAGCGGCACCAGCCAGCCGAGAACGCTCAGCGTGAGAGATCCCACAGTGCCGCTCACCTTTCTCTCGAGCAGGTCACCGGCCCTGCCGTGCAGCAGGTTCCCGGCGAACGCGCCCATGTCGGACACGCCTGCCGCGGGTAGGAGGTAGCTGACGCCGGCGAGCACGAGGAACACCACAAGGCCGCTGACCGCGACGGGCACCGCCCACCGCCCGCCCACCCGGACCCCGGCCAGCCAGGCGAGCAGCAGCAGCAGGCACGGGACGAGCGCGATCGTCCCGCCCACCTTCGCGCCGAACCCCGGCCAGCCGGAGGCGACCACCGCGAGCAGCCCGACCGTCCCGGCGGCAAGCAGCGGCAGCCGCCTCCGCCCGCGGAGCAGTACGGCGCTCCACGCCGCGCTTACCAGGGCGCTGACGCAGTAGACGCCGAGCGCCTCATTGCCGATGCCGTAATAACGGCCGGAGACAAGCAGCGACAGGCCGAACGGCGCGTCAAGCTGCAGGCGGGAACCTGCCATCACGTCGACCGCGAGCAGCAGCAGCGTGGACATGCAGACGGCACAGAACGGGCCGATCGGCTCCTTCCGCCACGGCCCGGCGAGCACGGCCGCGGCCATCACCAGCGTCCAGGCCGCGGTCAGCCCGTACAGCCACCACGCCGGGTGAGCTAGCTGCCACCACGGGGCAAGGTTCGCCAGGTACGAGCCGAGCGGGACGGAGGCGGCGAGCGTGCCCGCGACCACCAGGCAGCGGGCGCGGCGACGACGGCGTTCCGCCTCGGCCCCCCAGAAAATCACAGCCGGGATGCCGAAGGCGAGCACGCCGCCTACCGCGTAACCGATGAAGAACCAGCCGTGCGTGGCGATCCACACCTGCTCCGCGGCGTCCCGCGCCCGCAGGCTTGCCACCGTCGCCGCCAGGCCTGCCCTGTCCGCGCGGCCAATCCTGGCGCCGACGGTGCCCGCGGGAACCTGCCGGCCAAGCCAGCCGGCCACCGTGGGGGTCAGGTCGGTGAGCGCCACGATGCCCTGCCGCCTGGTGGCGGACGAGGTGAGGAGCCCGTCAGCGAAGCCTGGCCCGGTCACCACCGCCGTCATCAGGTGCGGCGGGCCCGCCGGCGGGGTTCCCTGCGTCTGCCAGGCCGCGGCACCGGGAGCGGTGACGAGCAGCAGGGTGCGCGCGGGCAGTTCGGCCGCTATCACGGCGAGCTGGCGGTCGATGGCCGCGACACGCTCTCGTTCTGATGCACCGAGCTGGCCCAGGTCGATGACGGTTAGCGGGCAGCGGGCCAGCACCGGCGCGGACAGGTCCGCGGTGGACGGCAGGTAGGAGGAGACGATGCCGGCCGGGGAGGCGAGCGCCAGGGCAGCGCCGGGGCCGACGGCGGTCGCGCAGCGTGCGAGGCTCCCGAACAGGCCCCACTGCGGCGACTCGTGGTTGGTGCCGTTGGCACGGATGATCGCGGGCAGCGCCGGGACGCGGGCGCCGTGACCGTCCGCGATCACGAGGGGCAGCGCGCCGCAGGGACGCGGGCCCTGCGTCCGGGCGGCGGAGTTCAACGTCAGCCAGCCGTCGACCGGGCAGGCGACCGGTTGCTGCGCGTAGTCCACGAGCGAGCCGACAGAGCCGGCTCCGGCCAGCCGCCACAGCTCCCGCGTGGCGGCCGGGGTCACGTTGCTCCAGGTGAGCCCGGAGATGCCGACCACGACGACGTGGTCAGCCAGCGCCTGCGCCGCGGGCCGCGGTGCCTGCGTTGCACTGGCCTGCGTTGCACCGGCCTGCGTGCCGAGGACGCCGGCCAGCGGCACCGCGAGCACGGCGCACAGCGCCGCGACGGCGGCCGCCAGCCGCGCGCGCCCGGGCATTCTCCTCACCAGGTAAACGGTAGCGGCCAGCGGCAGTCGCCCGGTCGTCGCTCAGCCTGCGCAGATTGACTGGTTCGCGGTCCGTGCCTGGATGGTGGCCGGGCTGGCGGTGCCGCTCGCGGTAGGGCTCGGACTGCCCGATGCGGCAGCGCTACTCGACGGCGTCCCGGTCTGCGAGGTGGCGCCGCTTGCCGACGGCTCGACCAGGTGCTCACCTGACGAGGTGATGACCGGCGGCGCCGCGCTGAACAGCGTGCTGCTCGCCGGGACGTCGTCGCGGAACGAGGCGAAGATCTCGTTGTCTTCCGGCTGCGTCCACAGCACGTTGGCGGTGTCGCCCGGTACCACGTCGCCGCGCGGGAAGTTGGGTATCGTGAAGAAGGCGATCTTGTCCGACGGGATCGAGCGCAGTGACTGTCCCAGGTTGTACAGGCCGGTGATACCGCCGAGCTGGCTGTCGATGGTCAAGGACCTCGTGGCGGCGTCGAGGAACCGGTAGATGGCCACCGGGTCGAGCAGCTCGCTCTTTACCCTGCTGATCAGGGAGGACATGAATGCCTGCTGGCGGCCAATGCGCTCCAGGTCGCTGCCGTCGCCGAGCGTGTACCTGGCGCGGACGTAGCCGAGCGCCTGGGCGGGGGTTAGCAGGTGCGTGCCCGCGGCCAGGTGCAGGCCGGAGTTCGGGTCGTTGATCGGGGTCGGGTTGCACTCGTACACGCCGCCGAGCGCGGCGACCATGCTCTCGAAGCCGGTGAAGTTCACCACGATGAAGTGGTCGATGTAGATGCCGGTGTCCTGTTCGAGCGTCTTAACGGTGCACGCGACGCCGAGCGCGGTGTGGTTACCGTCCAGGTTGCCGATGGCGAACGACTCGTTGATCTTGTACTGGGTCGGCGCGGACAGCTGGCCGTCGCCCATCTCGCAGGCCGGGATGCTCACCCAGGAGTCCCGCGGTATCGACATCACCTCGGCCCATTTCCTGTCGGCCGGGATGTGGATGATCATCATCGTGTCGGACTGGTCGGTGACAAGCCCGCTGCCGTACGCCTTGCTCAGTCCCGCGCGCGAGTCAGACCCGATCACCAGGATGTTCTCCGCCTGCGGGTGCGTGTCCACCGGCTGGGCGCCGAGCAGGCCGGTGATGTTGTCCTGCTCTAGGTTGGCGTTGAAGTGCCGCAGCATCAGGTAGCCGGTGCCAGCCGTCGCGACGAACAGCACGGCCAGGCTCGACGCGCCGACGACGAGGATCTTCCTGCGCGGCCAGTGCCGTAGCCACCGTGTGACCTTCGACAGCGCGCTGCGCATGCGATACCCCGCCGCTCGGGCTTGATCGTGGACTCGGGCACAACCCTTCCCACCGGACGCGCCGTTATACATAATTAGCGATATTTATGCTCATCCGTATAAGAAAGTGGCGTTCCTCGGGATATTCGCAGCTAGTCTTCTGGCTGCCTGCCGCGTTACCCGGCGGCGGCGCTACCCGGGGACGGCGCCACCGGCGACGACCCCGGTGCCGCTCATCTCGGCAGAGGCCGGCCCGTAACGCCCAGTAGGGACATTAACTGCGGAGATGCTCAAACATTGGCAAGGCCGCTAAATCTTCCGCTCCGCCAATGGTTGCGCATTCGACTACGGTCAGTTACGGTGTGCGATGGGTATGCGCTAACAGCGGGTAGCGAAACCGTCCGTTAGGTGCTTTAAGGCCTCGCTCCGCTGACGTGCTGCCCAACTGTGCATGACGAAACGGGGGATTTCATGCCAGCACCGCGGGGCCTGCGCGCCCATTTTCGACTACATAGAGTAGTCGGCACCAAACTACTCGCAATGATCATGCTCGGCGCGGCGATCGCGTGCGGAACGGCCGGCGTCGCATCCGCCGCCACCCGGTCCGTACCGCCGCCGGTGACGACTCCGCTGCCGCCAGGCGGGTTCGGCGCGATAGTCACCTGCCAGACCGTCACCCCGGCCGGGGGAGCCATCGGGCCGGTCGGCGTCGCCGGTGCCGTTGTCACCGTACACATTCCCGCGGGGGCCTTCCCCGCGGATGTGCAGATCTGCCTGACGGCGCCGGACCTCGCCGCGATCCCGCACGATCCGTGCTTCATGGTCGTGGCCGGAGTGGGGGTCGGGGTCAGCATTAACGGCGTTAAGTATCAGGGGACGTTCCTCAAGCCGATCACCGTCGACATCGCCTCGCCGAGAATCACCGCATGGGGCATGGTCGGGGCATGGACCGGGGCGGCGTTCGTGACCGATACCAACTCCACGCTCACCGCGGGCATGGCATCGATCACCATGGACAGCGACGCTGCGTTCATCGTTCAGTCACCGGCCTGTCTGAAGCCGACGCCGGTGCCGGCCGCGACGGCTCCGGTGACCGGCGAGCCGTTCCTCGGTGAGGGCATCCTCGCCGGCCTTCTGGTGCTCGGCGGGACGGGCGCGATTTTCACGAGCCGCCGCCGGCGGGTCAAGGCCGCGTCGACAGGGCCGGCTCAGTAGGTGCCTGCCCGGGAGGAGGGCTGGGGCATCTCGCCGCAGATGCCCCGGCCTGCCCGGGACAAGACACCGGCGACACGGGGCCGTGAGAAGGGCCACAAGACAGGAGGGCAAGTCAATGCATGGGTCAAGGACGCGGTCTCGGGTGGCAGGCACGGTCATCGTGACGCTGACGACGGCCGCACTCGCCGCCTGCTCGTCGGGCGGTAGCCCAGGCGGGCAGCCGGCGCGGCCGGCCGAAGTCAAGCGGGGGCAGATCTTCGCGGCGCCGAAGGACCTGCTGGCCGCGGGCCAGCCGCAGCCGAACGGTACGGTGTGGGCGCTGGCCGGAAACGCGTCGAGCAAGGGGCTGTTCGACATCAATCTTTCTGACGGGACAGGGATCGGCAGCCTCTCCGTCAGCAACGCCGCCCGGTCGGTGACCGAGTCTCTTAGCGGCGTCATCGGCCTGGCGCTCGGCACGTACAAGACGGGCGCGCTTGAACTGCTTAACAGCGCCACCCGCAAGGTCATCCGTACTATCCCGCTCGGCGCGCCGGCCCGTGACGTCATCGTCGGCAGCGACGGTGCCACGTTCTACGTGCTGAACGGCGCGGCCCAATCCACCAGCGTCACCATCGTGAACTCGCAGACCGGTGCTGTGCAAGACACGATCCCTGTGCCGCTTAACACGGTGTCCATCGCGCCCGACTCAATAGGCGTCAGCGTGTACGCCCTGCAGCCTGACGGCCAGGTCAGCCAGGTCGCCGTCGCCGGCGGACAGGTCATGACAAGCTTCGCCACCGGGCCTGGGGCACGCTCCATCGCACTCAGCCCCGACGGCTCGCTTTACGTGCTGCGGAACGACGGGCAGTACGCCAACGTGGCAAAGGTGAACATCGCCACCGAGAGCGTGCGGCAGGTGCTCCCGGCGCCCGCCAACAGCCTGCAGGTACTACTCTCCGCGGACGGCAACGAGCTTTACCAGCTGGTGGGCACCTCGTCGTACGGCAACATCCAGGTCTTCAAGAGCTAGCCCCGGTCGATGGACAGCGTAATAAGCAGCGGGGGCGCGGTACTCACCGAAGAAGCGCATGCCCGTGCGGCGACCCGGGCACGGAGGCGCCGACTCGGCGGGACGCCGGTCGCCACCAGGGCCTTGCGGTCGCTGGCCGGCGTCTTCATCCTCACCTGGACGTTCCGCATTTCCGGATACGGCACGTTCGCCTCATGGTCTGCCCTGCCCGTCGTCTTCCTTGGCCTGCTCGGCCTGCTCGTCATCGTGGCCGCGTGGCTACCCACGTCGGTGGTCAGCGAGCACCGCCAGCACCTGATCGGCTGGGGCGCGCTCGCCGCCATCATCGCCGCGCTCGCGATCTGGAGCTACTTCCAGGTCTTCACCGCGCCCGATTACGGCACCGACGAGATCGCCTTCGACCAGTACGCGGCCCAACTCGCGCTGCACGGTATCAACCCGTACCTGCACTCGATGGCACCCGCGTTCCCGCTGTTCCACGTCTCACCGAACGGTTACACGTTCCGGCTGAACGGTCAGCCGGTGACGGCCCTGTCCTATCCCGCGCTCGCCTTCGAGGCCTACCTGCCGCTGCTCGCCGCCGGTATCACCACCCAGGCGGCGGTGTGGGTCGAGATCTTCTCCTGGGCGCTCGGGGCGGCCATCCTGTACGCGGTCTTGCCGCGGAGCGTGGCACCGCTCGCCGGCGTGGTGCTGAGCGTCGACGTCTACGTCGGCTACGCGGTCGGCGGGGTCACCGACACGCTGTTCGTGCCGCTGCTCATCGGTGCCGCCGTGGGCTGGGACCAGTTCGCGTCGGCCCGCGGCCCCGCGGCCTGGCGCGGGCCCGTGTGCATGGGCCTTGCCATGGCGGTGAAGCAGACCCCCTGGCTGGTGCTGCCGTTCGTCATCGTCGGGATCGTACTGGAATCCCGGCAGCGGAACGGAACGGGGCAGGCGGTGCGCGACGGACTGCGGTACGCGAGGATCGCGTTCGCGGCGTTCGCCGTGCCGAACCTCCCGTACGCCGTCGCCGCGCCCGGCGCGTGGCTGGACGGCATACTGACACCGTTCAACTCGCGCACGGTCCCCGCTGGCCAGGGGCTCGTCAACATCAGCCTCTCGCTCATGGCGGGCGGCGGCTCGCTCACCCTATTCAACGTGGCCGCCGTCACCGTCCTGGCCGCCATGCTCGCCTGTTACGTCACGACGTACCCGGCGCTGAAGCCGACGGCGTTCCTGCTCCCGTCGATCGCGCTGTTCTTCGCGGGCCGCTCGTTCGGCAGCTACCTCGTCATGCTCGTCCCGTCGGCGCTTGCCGCGGCGGCCACCACGGCACGTCCACTTGGGATCAGTGCCGCGCGGAACTGGCGCTGGGTTGCGGGCGGCGGCGGCCTCGCCGTCCTGGTGGCGGTGCTCGCCGCCCTCACGACGCCGAGCCCGCTTTCCGTCTCGATCGAGTCGGTGCGCACGACCGGCCAGCTCGCGACCGTCGGGCAGGTGACCCTGGCGGTCACCAACAACACCGGGGGCAGCGTGCGCCCCGCGTTCACGCTGGAGAACGGCACGGTGATGACCGCGTTCTGGCAGCCCGTGTCGGGACCCGCCGTGCTCGGGCCGCACCAGCACGCCAGCTACACGATCGTCGCGCCGAGCTACCCGGCGATGCCGTCCATCCAGAGCGGTTTCCAGGTCCTGGCGTTCCTCACCAACCCGGCGTCGGTAAGTCGCACGTCCGTGTACCTGGCCAGCGACTGGCGGGTGATCCTGCGGCCCGCCGCGATCAACCAGACTGTGCACGTCGGCCGGCCGATCACCGTCCAGGCGGAGATCGTCAACCGGCTCGACCAGCCGGTCGCGGCCGCGGGAGTGCCGGTTTACCTCGGGCAGATCATCTACGCGCAGCAGGGGCTTGAGTACAGCGAGGCCTTCATCAACCACGGCCTGGAGGGCCAGACACCGGTCGCGGCCCGCACGGACAGGCAAGGCGTGGCGACCTTCAGTATCCGCTGCGCGGAGGGCAGCAACGACCCGGTCTACTTCGAGGCCAACCTGGTCAACCCGACCTATTCCTACCCGTACGGCTACTCGCCGATCCTCTCAGTGAGGTTTGGCTCATGAGCGACACCGCGACCACGCCCGCGACGCACCATGACGACGCAGGATCTCCGCCGCCCCCGCCGCCGACCTATCGACTGCTAGACCGCGTCCGGTGGGTCGGTTATGTCCTGCTCGGCCTGCAAGGGGCGGGCTTCCTCATCTGGTCGGTAATCCTGTACGAGCACTTCTCGCTGACCGGGGATGCCTCGTTCTACACCCAGGGCTGGTTCGAGATCGCGCATGGCAATCTGGACCCGGTCATGACGGACTTCGGTCACCCGTACCTGAATATCGACGGGGAGCTCATCCCGTACGTACTCGCGCCGCTGTACTGGATATTCCACAGCTCCCTAGTGCTGCTCTGGGCACAGGACCTCAGTATCGCCGGTGCTGAGATGGTCGCGTTGACCTGGCTGTGCGCGCTGGCAAGGCGCCGGTGCAGGGAACGGGACGCGGCGTTGCTCGCGGGGCTTGGTGTCCTGCTGCTCGTCGCCAGCCCGTGGTTGTGGTGGACGATATCCTTCGACGTTCATATGGAACCGCTGGTCATTTTCTTCGCCACGTACATGGCTTGGGACCTGAGCCGCGGGAAGCGCCGCGCGTTTATCTGGGCGGTCCCTGTACTGCTGGGCGGAGCGCCGAGCACCACCTACGTCATGGCTATCGGATTCGGCGGTGTCCTAGCGAGCCGCCAGACTCGGCGCATGGGTGCCGCGCTCACAGTTATCGGCATCGCTTACTTCGTGCTCCTTAGCTTCCTGCACCTCAACGCGGGCGCAGCCACGACATCGCACAATACCCTGGCTCTTGGGTATTACCGGCTTGCGCAGCGGCTCTGGTCCATGCGGACCGACGTAATCGCGAACTTGGCCCCGGGCGGCCTGCTGGGCATTGGCATGCCCGTTCTCGTACCTATCACCCTGGGAGTCCTCTTCACGGACACCCTCAACGGTGCACAATACGGCGAGCCGCAATTTCAGAACATACCCGCATACATTTTCCTGCCTATTGGGACCGTGGCCGTCCTCGCCTGGTTGCTCAAGCGGCATCGACGGGCCGCGCTCGTACTGGCTGGGGTCGTGGCAGCGCAGGCAATCGGGTGGGCTGCGGTATGGGGGCCACGGATACCGGGACAGTGGATACGGGTCTCCAACGCCGAGGCAGCGACGCTCGCCAGCGTGACGGCGCGGATCCCGGCCTCGGCTGAGGTGATCGCATCTCAGGGCGTGGTCGGCCGCTTCGCCGAGCGTGCCGTCCTCTACCCCATCTCTGGTTGGGAGCAGACAATACCCGTGCAGGCGGATACCTGGTTTGTCATCACCCCGACATCAGGTATCGAGATGGTCAGCGCCGCGGACAGCATCGCTCTCATCGGCGAGCTTGCCGGGCCGCTGCACGCTACGCTGATCGCCCATGCCAACGGCGTCTGGGCTTTCCGGCTGAACCCGCCACCGGGCGTCACCTCGGTCACGATGCCCGGTGACTCGTCGCCACTTCCGGCGTGGGCCGGAGGAGGCGCGGCGTCCCTGCCTGTTCTCGACGGCGCGCTCTCCGACTGGCACACGGCCGCCACCGGCGCCAAGGGCTACGTGGCGGATGGCATCGAGTGGCTGGAGAGACCCGGCCGGTACCGCGCCGAGGTGACGCTTTCCTCTGGCGTCTCTGCCCCAGGCGCTCCGGTCAACGTGGAGGTTTGGGACAACAACAACACCAGCACACTGCTCGCCAGGCGGTCGATCCGCGCGACCGACGGCATCCAGGAAATCGTGCTGCCATTCACCGCGCCAGCCGCACGGAACCAGACCGTCTTCGAGGGATGGGGCCCGTTCCGCGCGTCATTTGTCCCACCCCCGCCGGGGCAGCGCATCGAGATCAGAGTGTGGTCGCCTGGCGGAGTCGCGGTAAACGTCTATAGCGCATACCTGACCACCGCCTCCGGCGCCGTGCCAAGCCAACCTAGTTCCCCCTAGTTCCAGACCCTCGGAGGTTCCGCAGTCCCATGACCTTGGCGGCGCGGACACGCGCGCAGTCATCTAACTACCAAGAGTGACATCATCGCTACCCTCCGCTTACAAAATCGCTAGACCGCTCGCCGGACTCCACGAATGGAATCGACTGCATACGGGGGTATGTATGGATCTCGCATCTTCCGCGACCGTTCCGCGGGTGGTGGTAATCGGCGCCGGCCCGGCCGGACTGACCGCAGCCTACGTGCTTGCGACCCGCTACGGCATCCAATCGACGGTCCTGGAAGCCGACATGGTCGTCGGCGGGATCAGTCGCAGCGTCGAGCGCGACGGCTACCGCTTCGATCTCGGCGGGCACCGGTTCTTCACCAAGGTCGCGGAGGTGGATGCCCTGTGGCATGAGATCCTGCCCGGCGAGGAGTTTATGCTGTGCCCGCGGATGAGCCGGATCTTCTACCGCGACAAGTACTTCGACTACCCGCTACGGGCCAGCAACGCGCTGCGCAACCTCGGGCCGGTCGAGGCCGTCCGGTGCATCGCGTCGTACCTGTGGGCGCGGGTCCGGCCGCCGCAGGACCAGGACACGCTCGCAGGATGGGTGATCGCGCGGTTCGGCCGGCGGCTCTATGAGCACCTGTTCAAGACCTACAACGAGAAGCTGTGGGGGGTGCCGGTCTCCAAGCTCCCCGCCGACTTCGCGGCCCAGCGGATCAAGAACCTCTCGCTCATGGGCGCCGCGATCAACTCGGTCATGCCCAAGCGCGGGCAGACCAAGATCACGTCGCTGATCGAGCAGTTCCACTACCCCGTGTACGGGCCGGGGATGATGTGGGAGCGCTGCCGCGACCAGGCCGTCAAGCAAGGCGCGGAGGTCATCATGGATGCCAAGGTCGTCGCGATCGAGCACGACAACGGCCGGGCCAAGGCAGTCATCGCGCAGGACAGCGACGGCACCCGCCAGCGGTACGAGTGCGACCACGTGATCTCGTCGATGCCGCTGTCCCATCTCGCCCAGGCGATGGAGTCGCCAGCACCTGAGCCGGTGCGCGCGGCCGCGGCTGACCTGCGCTACAGGGACTTCCTCACCGTCGCGCTCGTCGTGCCTGAGGCAGCCGGGTTCCCGGACAACTGGATCTACATCCACGCGGTGAACGTCAAGGTCGGACGCATACAGAACTTCGGCGCCTGGTCCCCCTACCTGGTCAAAGAGGGCCGCACCTGCCTAGGCATGGAGTACTTCGTGTTCGAGGGCGACGACACATGGAACATGCCCGACGAGGCGCTGATCGAGCAGGCGAAACGCGAACTCCAGACGCTCGGGCTGGTCAACGCCGACCAAGTCGAGGCAGGGTACGTGGTGCGGGTCCCCAAGGCGTATCCGTTCTACGACCAGCGATACAAGGACAACGTGGCCACGATCGTCGGCTGGCTGTCCGAGAACGCGGCGAACGTGCATCCCGTCGGCCGTAACGGGATGCACCGCTACAACAACCAGGACCACTCCATGTACACGGCAATGCTCACCGCCGAGAACATCGCCACCGGCACCCGCCATGACGTCTGGAACGTCAACGTCGAGCAGGTGTATCACGAAACAACCACCTCGGCCGGTGGCTCAGCCAACGGTGCCCACGGCACGGGCCGCGACGCGCCCGTCATCAACCGCGAGCACTACGGCCACGACCACCCGCTCAACAAGGAACCCGCGATCTGAGCGAAGCGGACTGCTACTCACCGATTCTGCCAGTGAGGTTCGGCTGATGAGCGACATCGCGATCACGACCACCGACCAGCGGGGCGGGGGGTAGCGCCGCCGCCGCCGGGCTACAAGATGTGGCGCCGCGTCCGGCGGGCCGGCTATGTCCTGCTCGGCCTGCAGCTCGTGGGCTACCTCGTGTGGTCCGCGGTCCTCCGCGATGCATGACGTCATCGAGGCCCGGGAGGCGGCTCACACCGGCCTGAGAACCCCCCACTGCGACACGAGACCCTTCACGTGGTGCTCGACCGCCTTGAACCGGGGGACCTGGCGAAGGTCGACCAGGTGCGTGTGCGGGCTTGTCCTGCGCTGCAGGAGCCCTGCGGCTTCCCCCAACTGGCAGAGCCAGTCCATGTGCGGCACCGGCGTCGTGGCCATGAGGCGGCCATCCGGTCGCAGCAGGTCGTGGAGCGGAGCCGCGAAATCTCCGTGCTCGACCACTTCGAACGCAAGGATCGCGTCGAAGGAGTGCGCTTCGAGCCCGAGGTTCTTCCATTCACGGATGTCGCCGACGACGTCCGCCGGCGGCATGAGATCGAGACCCGTAATATCGGTCCATCCCCGTCCCCTGGCCCATTTCTCGGCCCAACCGTCGGCGCAGCCGACGTCCAGTATCTTCGCATCCCGCCGGATCTTGCCGAAGAAGAACTGCAGCTTCTTCTCGCGTGCGATCTCACTGATGCGGGGTCCTGCCTTCTTGGATTGAGTCGTTCCCACTTCATTCCTCCAGCGCGGTGATAGAGAGCGCTCGGTCGCCGGGAGCCTTTCGCGAAATCTCAGCCCGTGATGAGGCGGTGCTGCAGCAAACATGCTAGCATCCTTGATTACTGAAAGTAATCAAGGATGCGCTCTAAGTAATGAGTGTCGCGGGCCCCGCCCGGAAGTGACGCGCGCGGGTCCACGCGGAGCAGCAAGCCTTGGCTCTCGTGCCCGTCAGCAGGGCGCGGCGGCTCGCACCGGTGCCGCCTGACCCTTCGCTCGGTTCGAGTAACGGTCACCGTGACTTGGAAAGTACCACGATGAGGAGTCCCGACACGACGAGCAGTGAACCCGCCCAGGTCAACAGCGAGGCCCGCTCATGCAGAATGACGATGCTCGCGGTGAGGATGGCGATGTAGCCGAGCGCGTTAAACGGGTAGGCGACGCTCAGCGGGACCCGGGACAGCACGTCAAGCCATGCCACCGCGGACACGGCGAAGACCGCGAGCCCGCCGAGCACCCATGGAGAGGCGGCTGCCGCGAACATAAGCGATCCGCCCGTGTGATGCGCCCGCGTGGTGGCTGCCTGCATGCCGTACTTGAGCATTAGCTGAGCGCAGGCCGCCGCGATGACCGTGAGAAGGAGCAAGGTGAGGCTTGAGATGGACATGCGCGGACTCCCTTCGGATACGGCCGGCTCTGTCAGGTCAGCCGAGGCGCGCATCGTTGCCTCCGGCGTTTCTGCGTTATAGGCGCGCAGCACCACGCCCATACGGCGTGAATTGTTCATAGATAGTCGGGGCTCGGCGCCCGCATCGGCCCGTTCCCCCATCCCCCTTTCGTTCATACGCACGGTCTTAGGCCGGGGCAAGCTGCGCTTGGGTGACGAGGAGCTTGCCCGTGCGAACCGTCTCTGTGACTTGCAGGTTGTAGCTGCCGACGCCATTCCGGCCGGTGACGGATACCATCGCGGTCAGTGTGGCCTTGACCGGTTCGGTTCTCTCGGCGCGCAGCGTGATCATCAGGCGCGAGTCGTAGGAGTTGAGCCGACCGCCCCACATCGCGCCGGCCGCCGGGGCAGGGACCGACGGCGCCAGGTCCGCCCACCAGGAACGCCTTTCCTGTGCCGCGCTGCGGATGATCCCGAAGTACTCGGCGAGCGCCGCAGCCTCGAACTGGAGCGGCGCGCTGCTCTGGGTCCAGGCGCGGGACGGTGAACCGGTGAGGCGGAGGTTGCCAAGCGGTGCCGGGTTGTGCGCCAGGTCCAGCCCTTGCGCCGCGAGCATTGCGGGCGCGGGGACGGCCGGCGGCGGCCAGCTTTCCTGTGCCCTGGCGGTGACGTGCGTGGGGGCGGAGATGATCAGGTCGGCGTAGACCAAGTACCTGGTGGACGTGATGAACAGGGCGTCGAGCGGATAGCACGTGTCGAGGACCAGTCGGGCGTTCTTGCCGTTGTACACCGGCGACCCCGCGGCGACGATGGCATGCGAGGTCACCTTATAGACGTAGGTCCTGCAGGGCGTGACATAACGGATCTCGTTGCCCGGCTTGAGGTTGCCGATGCGGGAGAACCAGGTCACGTCGTGCGCGGAGAGCACGGTCGTGCCCGCTTGGCCGGGCCAGACGCTCGCCGGGTCGTGCCCGACCGCGTCGCTCAGCACCGAGTCACCCGTGCCCTGCAGGACGGGAGCCACCATGCCAAGGACCGGTACCTCGAGCAGCCCGCGGAGCCCTTGCCCGCCTGATCCGCCCGCCGCTGACCTCCGCACGCCGCCAGCCGCGCCACGCCGCGCCTGGCAGACGAGGGAACTCACCGCTGCCCTGGCGATCTGCTTGCGCTCCTGGCCCACCAGGTCGCGGCCCGCCGTCGATGAATGATAGTAAAAGGCTCCGATCTGTGCGCCGATGCCAATCCCCGCGCCGATCGCCAGAATCCCCGCGGCGGCGAGGGCGGGGCGGGCGCTCAGCGGGAGGCGCTGTGCCCTGCGATGCTTCCGCTGCATCTCTCACCTCTGGCGCACGATGGTTCACACGTTGGCGGCGCGCCGGGCGACGCTGATGCTCTGGTCGGCGGTGCGTTTCAATATTTCCGTAGACGTGCCTGGCGTCGCGGGCGCTAAGACGCCGGACTCGCCCAGACGGCTGACCGCGGCGAGGAGCGCGGGACTCGCCTGGACGTCATCGCGGAACGAGGCGAAGATCTCGCTGTCCGCCGACTGCATCCACCGCACGTCCGTGGCGTCGGACGGCACCACGCCGGCGTGCGGGTAACTCGGCAGCGCGAACAAGGCGATCTTGCCCGCCCGCATGCCATGCAGCGACTGCGCCAGGTGGTACAGGCCGGTGATCCCGCCGAGCTGGCTGTCGACGGTCAGCGACCTGGTGAACGCGTCAAGGAACCGGTAGGTGGCCAGCGGGTCGGACAGGTTGCTCCTCGCCCGGGTGATGAGGGACCACGCGAGCGCCTCCTGAACGGCAACCCGCGCCTGGCCGCTGCTGCCCCCCGGCCCCAGCGAGCCGTGCGCGTAGGCCAGCGCCTGGGCGGGGGTGAGCTGGTGACGGCCGGGCGCGAGCACGAGCCCGGCTCCCGGGTTATCGACGGCGGTCAAGTTGCGCACCTCGACCCCCCCGAGCGCGGCAACCATGCCCTTGAAGCCGCTGTCGTTCATCACGATGAAGTGGCTGATGTAGATCCCGGTGCTCCGCTCAAGCGCCTTGATCGTGCAGGCGGCGCCGAGCGCCGACGCGGACAGCCGACGGCCGGCAGCCGTGCATGACGGGATGGTCACCCGCGAGGAAGGCGGAATGGACATGATCTCGGCCCACTGCCTGTCGCCGGCGACGTGGACGAGCATGAGCGTGTCCGACCGCTTGCCGGCGCCGGCGGCTCCCGCCGCAGCGCCCCGCGCGGAGCCGGAGCCGATGATCAGGATGTTCTCCGCCCGCGGGTGCAGGTCGGCCGGCTGCTTGCCGATGTATGTCTCAAGGTTCACCTGGGCGATGTTGTCGCTCAGGTGCCTGTACACCAGGTAGCCGGACGCTGCGAGCGCGACGAGAAGCACGGCCAGCGTCCCGCCGCTCCAGGCGACGAGCTTCCGATGACGGTACAGCCATCCGTTAGTCACGCTGAGCAACTTAACACGCACCGAGAGTGACTATCAAGTACTCCGCCTTACCATGCCCTCCACGGGCAGCGGCCAGGGTGGACACGCACTGCCGACCCGTCGCCGAGTTACTCGCCAGCCACGGCCGCCGACTCTACCGTCCCGACACTAACGGGCGCCTCGTCGAGGTCGCGGACTCCAGGTTCGGCGCTGACGTGCCCGGTTTCCGGCATCGTATGCCGATGATGTTGGGCTGCTTGCTTCCCTGGCCTGGGTGTTCGTTAGCGCCGGCACCTTGCCGATGGGGATAGTCACGTTCAGTGACTTTATTTGCACGCACTGCTATCTTACTGCCGATGCCGCTGAGCCGACCGGAGAGGGCAAGGTTAAGGGAGTCTTCATGGCTGAAGAGACAATCGCGTCACCATGTGATGAACCAGTGCTTTCAGCAACCCCGCCGCGAAAAAGCAGGGGCCTTACTACGTGGCTGGCACTCTTCGGCGTCATAGCCACGGCCGCAGCACTAGTCCTGTATGGGCTCACCAGATCCCCAGTGACCTGGGATGACGAGGTATTCTTCGCGGAACCCGCACGGGTCCTGGCGAACTCAGGATCGCTTTCAGCGCCCATGTTCTTCAACATAGCCGGGCTTGATCAGCATTTCTTTATTCAGCCGCCAGCATACTTTCTCCTCATGGCCGGAGCATATCGGCTGTTCGGTTTCAATGAGACCGTTGCCCGGCTAGGCAGCGCTGTTCCGTACCTTGCAGGAATCCTCGCGGGTTTCTTCCTGGTCCGATCGATATCGATGAGAATCGGGCTTCGCGGGCGGCGCGCCATGACGGCCGGCTTGCTCGGAACCGTCCTTCTCGCCTTCAACCAGCAGTCGATCCAAACGGCACGGGGCGGCCGACCCGACTGGCTCGCTGTACTGTTGCTTTTCCTCGGCTGGTTTATCGTCGACCAGGCCAGGCAGGCGGGCGGCCATCGACCGGCCTACCTGATTACCGGTTTCGCCGTCCTGCAACTCGCCGGACTGACGCATCCCGCACTGGCCGCACCGGCAACCGGAATCACGCTGGCCACGATCATCCGCCCCAGTTGGCTCGGGATTTCCCGTCGGATGGCTCTCGGTACAGGACTTGCGGGCGCCGGGCTGGTGATACTGCCTTACGCGATCTGGATCATTTCATATTTCAATGACTGGCGAATCCAGTTCCTTCATGTCATCATCTCGTCCGGATCAGGCCGGTGGAATAGCTTCCTTAGCACTCAACTGCATAACTTCATCCTAGATTTCAAATATCAGCCTGCGATTGTCATACTGATTATTCTCGGTCTCGCCGCGTTCCCTTGGCGTGCGGCTCCTGATGGGATTGGCGCGGTTGTCGGCATAGGCGTAGTTGCCGCCGGAAGCACCGATCCATATTTTAAGTTCCTGCTCCTGATCGCGATTATCCCAACGGCTACAGGGATACTTCTGCTTGCCACCAATGGCAGGGCGACGTATCGCCGATCGACGGTTGGGCTTGCAGTGCTGGCAACGCTCAATGGCGTCCTTTTTCCACTAGCCCGCGCTTATGCGATTCACCAGTTCTACTGGCAGCGCGACCCCATGCTTGTAACCAAAAACATTGAGCAATTTGTGCCACATGGCGCCCATCTCATGGGCGGAGGTGGTGTCTACTTTGCAACGCTTGCCGATGACGCCGAGTTTCGGGAGTTCCAAGTACTAGCCGGACTGAGATGGAGCAATAAACAAGATCTTCAGGCTCAGTTCCGCAGCGCTGTGGAAAAGTACCGGCCGAATTGGTTTGCCCTGCCCCCTGGAATGGACCCTTCCCGCGAGTACTGCTACCTGCAGGTCCACTTCCGCCGCGTTTCTGGGGTCAATGTCGCGGTATCGTCTGGTTTCAACACGGGAGGTAACAGCAGCGTGGCTTACACGCTGTGGAAAAGCTATCCAGGACGTTCCGCAGGCTGCTGAGACACAACGGCTTGGGTCAAGCCGACGCGGTTGCCGACTGGCACACGGCGTCCACGGCTAGGTGGCGGACGGTGCACGTGATGCCAACCCCGTCACCGTGATTCAGTCACAATCAGCGACACAGGCAACACAATCTGCTATCTTTGCTGCTGCTGTCGGCGGGTCCCACTCAGGCGAACAGGGATAAGGAGTCTTCATGTCTGAAGAGACAATCGCATCATCGTGTGATGAACCAGCACTTTCCACAAGCCCGTTGGCAAGAAATAGGAACCTTACTCCGTGGGTGGCACTCTTCGGCATCATGGCCGCGGCTGCGGCACTGGCCCTGTATGGGCTCACTCGGTCCCCGGTGACCTCGGATGATGAGGTATTTTTCGCAGAACCAGCCCGAGTCTTGGCGAATACAGGTTCACTTGCCGCGCCTATGTTTTTCGATATATCAGGAATCGGCCAGCATTTCTTTGTCCAGCCGCCAGTTTACTTCCTTGTTATGGCCGAAGCATATCGGCTGTTCGGTTTCAATGAGACCGTGGCCCGACTGGGCAGTGTGGTTCCGTACCTCGCGGGAGTACTCGTAGGTTTCTTCCTGATCCGATCGATATCGATGAGAATTGGTCTTCGCGGCCGACGTGCCGCGATCGCCGGCTTGCTTGGAGCAATCCTACTCGCCTTCAACGAGCAATCGATCGAGACGGCGCGGGTAGGCCGCGCGGACTGGCTCGCTGTGCTGCTGGTCTTCCTTGGCTGGCTTATCCTTGATCAGGCCAAGCAGGCAAGAGCCCATCGACTGGCCTACCTGACTACCGGCTTCGCCGTCATGCAACTCGCTGGACTTACGCATCCGGCATTGGCCGCACCGGCAGTTGGAATTACACTGGCCACGATCATTCACCCCAGCTGGCTTGGAATTTCTCGTCGAATAGCTCTCGGCACAGGACTGGTGGGTGCCGGGCTCGTCATACTACCCTACGCGATCTGGATCGCGCCACATTTCAATGAGTGGCGAATGCAGTTCTTGCATGTCATTGTCTCGGCCCCATCAAGCCTGTGGGGAGACTTTCTCAGCACTCAACTGAACAATTTTGAAGGAACTTTTAAATTCGAGCCTTTTATTGTCGTACTGATTATTTTCGGCCTTGCTGCATTCCCTTGGAGTGCGGCCCCCGACGGAATTGGCGCGGTTGT
>Ga0335078_10003512_pt1 | contig 23321 bp, 25 predicted proteins | sample Lox_Sample_32_FD_206711 | JGI IMG/M metagenome (GOLD analysis project Ga0335078, IMG submission 206711) | Soil microbial communities from Loxahatchee National Wildlife Refuge, Florida, United States - Lox_Sample_3.2 | ecosystem: Environmental > Terrestrial > Soil > Wetlands | place: USA... | reverse complement strand
GCTGCCGGTGACAGAGGAGACGCGCGAACGGCTGCGCGCACAGGCGAACCAGCTGGGCGAGCCGACCGTAATCCGTCTCATCGACCTCCTCGCGATCGCAGTCGACGACATGCGCCAGGGCGGAGACCCGCGTCTCCCCCTCGAGCTCGCGTTCGTCAAGGTGACCCGTCCGGCGGCCGACCTCGCCCGCGAGTCGCTCGCGTACCGCCTCGAGCAGCTCGAGACACGCGGCCTGACCGCGGCGGCGCCCCCGCAGCAGCCGCGGCCGGCGCCGGCTCAAGCGCCCGAGCGGCGCGAGGCGCCGACGGCGACCGCCAAGGCGCCGGACCTCGAGCTCGAGCAGCTCCAGGACGCATGGACGCGCGCGATCGTCCCCGCCGTCGCGGAGCGCTCGATCCCGATCTCGACCGTGCTCGGCGAGGCGCGGCCGGCGCAGCTCGCGGACGACACGCTCACGGTCGAGTTCCCGGCGAGCGCGTCGTTCCATCGCCAGCTCGCCGAGGAGCCGAAGAACGCGACGATGCTCGCGGACGCGCTTTACGAGGTGACCGGGCGCCGGCTCGCACTCGCGTTCGCGGTCGGCGAAGGCGACCTCGAGGGCGCAGAGGAGCTCGACGAGCCGGCGGGCGAGGAGCGGATCATCGAGCTCCTGAAAAGCGACCTCGACGCGCGCGAACGGGAGCCGGAATGAGCTTCGACTTGAACAAGCTCATGCAGCAGGCGCAGGAGATGCAGGCGCAGATGGAGCGCATGCAGGAGGAGGCGAAGAGCGAGACCGCGCAGTCATCCGTCGGCGGCGGGCTCGTCAAGGTGACGGCGAACGGCGCCGGTGAGGTGGTCGCGATCGAGATCTCCGCCGACGCGATCGACCCGGAGGCGCTCGCCGACCTCGTCCTCGCCGGCGTGAACGAGGCGCTCCGCTCGGCGCGCTCGGCGGTGGAGGCGAAGGCGCAGCAGATGCTCGGAGACCTCGGCCTTCCCGGGCTCGGCGGCTAGTGCCCGGACGCGTGCGCGGCCGCTACATCCTCAGCAACTGGCTGTGGAGCGTCATCGTCCTCGCCCTCATCGGCATCGTCGTCTGGGGCTGGGCCTGGGACTTCGCCCGCTGAAGTGCGTCGCATCTCAGCGGGGGAAGGTTCACGCTTCGCGGCAGCGGACGCGGGCAGAGCCCGCCTCCGCTCGAGAGGCGTCCTTCGGCGAGGTGGTGGCTCCGCCGGGCGTGGAGTCCGGCCGGCTGTCAGAGCTCAACCGGTGGTGCGGCGGCGGTAGAGGTGCGCTGCGAGCGGCGCGCAGATCGCGATCAGCACGAACGACCACATGAGCGACGCCACCACCGGGTGCTGCATCGGCCAGTCGTGGATCGACGCGGACGGATTCGGATTCCCGAAGAGACCGCGCGCCGCAGCCGTCACGGCACTCACGGGGTTCCAGTCGGCGATCGCACGGACGATTGCGGGCATGTGCTCGGTCGGCACGAGCGCGTTGGAGACGAACGCGAGCGGGAAGAGAACGATCAGGCCCAACCCTTGCGCCGACTCCGGCCCCTTGCTGAGAATGCCGATGCAGCCGCAGTACCACGAGAGCGCGTAGCTGAAAAGCAGGAAGACGGCGAAGCCGGCGATCGTGTCTCCGATGCTGCCGGTGGGCCGCCAGCCGATCGCGAGGCCGGTGAGTGCGACGATCGCGGCGCACACGGCGGCGGTGAGCAGGTCGGCGAGCGAGCGGCCGACGAGCACCGCGGGCCGCCACATCGGCATCGTGCGGAAGCGGTCGATGAGGCCGCCGTTGAGGTCGGTGCTGAGCCCGACAGCGGTGCCCATCGCCGACGTGGTGAGGTTCATCGCGAGCAGGCCCGCGATCGCGAACGCCGTGTAGCTGCCGCCGTGCGGCAGGACGACCCCGGCGCCGAACACGTAGACGAAGAGGACCGTGAAGAGCACGGGCTGGATGGTGACGTCCGAGAGCTGGAGCGGCTCGCGGGCGATGTGCACGAGGTTCCGCCAGGTGAGCACGAGGACGTCTTCGACTCGCCGCGACATCACGCCGCCTCCTCTTCGGTCTCGACGTCGTCTTCGGCCGGATGCCCGGTGAGCGCGAAGAACACGTCGTCGAGCGACGGCTGGTGGACCTGCACGTCGTCGACGCCGATGCCGGCCGCGTCGAGCGCGCGGACCACGGTCGTCCCGAGCGCGCCGCCGTTGCGTACCGGCGCGCGCAGGCGCTTGCCGTCGTGGCTGACATGGACCTCGCCCGCCACGTAGGGCGCCAGTGCGGCGGCGGCGACGCCACCGTCGCCGTGCGCAAGCGTGAGCTCGAGACGGGCGGCGCCCGTCTGCGACTTCAGCTCGGCAGGCGTGCCCTCGGCGATCGAGCGCCCGTGATCGACGACGAGGATGCGGTCGGCGAGCTCGTCGGCCTCGTCGAGGTACTGCGTCGTGAGGAGGAGCGTCGCTCCGCCCGTGACGAGCTCGCGGATGATGCCCCACATCCGCATGCGACTCGTCGGATCGAGGCCCGTGGTCGGCTCGTCGAGGAACAGCACGGGCGGGCGCGAGACGAGTCCGGCCGCGAGGTCGAGCCGGCGGCGCATGCCGCCCGAGTACGTCTTCAGGATCCGGTCGGCGGCGTCGGCGAGCTCGAACTGCTCGAGCAGCTCGGCCGCTCGCGCTCGCGCGTCGCGCCGGCGAAGGCCGCTGAGGCGCCCGACCATCGTCAGGTTCTGGCGGCCCGTGAGCAGCTCGTCCAAGGTCGCGTCCTGCGCCGTCACGCCGATCTGACGCTGGACCGCGCGCGGCTCGTGCACGACGTCGTGGCCCGCGACGCGCGCGACGCCGCCGTCCGGCCGCGCCAGGGTGGTGAGGATCCGGACGGCGGTCGTCTTCCCGGCGCCGTTCGGGCCGAGCACGCCGAGGATGGCCCCCTGGGGCACGGCCAGGTCGAGCCCGTCGAGGGCGACCGTCGCCCCGTAGCGCTTCTGCAACCCCTGTGCCTCGATCATCGCTGTCTCCGCCATCTCGCTCCTTACCGGTCGGCTGGTAACCGGCGGAGCGTAGCCCACCAACTTGCCGGTCGTCAAGTAAGATACGGGTATGTCCGCAACCCCCACCTCGACGAAGGAGCGGATCCTCGACGTGGCCCTCGAGCTCTTCGTCGAGCAGGGTTACGACAAGACGTCCCTCCGGCAGATCGCCGACCGCCTGGGCGTGACGAAGGCGGCGCTCTACTACCACTTCGAGCGCAAGGAGGACATCTTCCTCGAGCTGCACCTGCGCATGCACCGGCTCGGCAGCGACGTCCTCGACGAGCTCGACGGCCTCGGCCCGGACGAGATCGTGACGGCCTGGCCGCACGTCCTGGACGGCTTCGTCGACCAGGTACTCGCGAACCGCGACCTCTTCCTCCTCCACCAGCGGAACGAGAACGCGTTCAAGCAGATCGTCGACGACGAGCGCCACCGGGCGGAGAACGAGGACATCGAGGAGCGCTTCCGCGCGCTTCTCGCCGATGCGGCGATTCCGCTCGAGCAGCGGGTGCGCATGGCGTGCTCGATCGGCGCCGCGCTGCTGCCTCTCATGGGGGGCGACGTCTTCGGCGACGTCGACCCGGGCGAGATCGCGGGCTACGCGCGCGAGGCCGTCCGCGGCCTCCTGGGCGGCCAGTAGCCTGAGCGCGTGCTGAGTCCCTCGGTCGAGAACCTCGTCGCGCAGCTGACGCGGCTGCCCGGCATCGGCAGCCGGACGGCGCAGCGGCTCGCATTCCACATCCTCCAGGTCCCGAGGGCGGAGGCGAACGCGCTCGCCGACGCGATCCACGAGGTGAAGGAGCGGGTCCGCTTCTGCACGGAGTGCGGGAACCTCACCGAGGAGGAGCTCTGCGCGATCTGCCTCGACGGCCGGCGCGACCGCGCCACCATCTGCGTCGTGGAGCAGCCCGTGGACGTCCTCTCGCTCGAGCGCACGGCCGAGTATCGCGGCCTCTACCACGTGCTCGGCGGCGCCCTCTCTCCGCTCGACGGGGTCGAGCCCGAACATCTCCGCATCGATGAGCTCATGCGCCGCGTCGAGCGCAACGGCGTCCAGGAGGTCGTGCTCGCGACGAACCCGAACATGACGGGCGAGGCGACGGCCGCCTATCTCGCGGACCGGCTGCGCAACCGCGTGCGGGTGACGCGGCTCGCGAGCGGCCTCCCGGTCGGCGGTGACCTCGAGTACGCGGACGAGGTGACGCTCGGCCGCGCGCTGAGCGGCCGCCGCGAGATGTAGCCCTACACTCTGATCGTGACCGCCGCGCACCACGAGGAGGTCCCGCAGCTCGCCGCGGACGTCGAGGCGCGGGGCCGCGACCTCGTCGTCATGAAGTTCGGCGGCACCTCCGTCGGGGACGTCGAGAAGATCAAGGACGTCGCCCGCCGGCTCGTGGCCGCGCGGGAAACCGGACATCGCGTCGTCGGCGTGCTCTCCGCCATGGGCGACACGACGGACGACCTCATCCGACTTGCCCACGAGGTCTCGCCGAACCCGCATCCGCGCGAGTACGACATGCTCGTCTCGGTCGGGGAGCGGATCTCGAACGCGCTCTGCGCGATGGCGATCCACGATCTCGGCCAGGAGGCGATCTCGCTCACCGGCTCGCAGGCGGGGATCCTCACCGACACCGTGCACGGCAAGGCGAAGATCGTCGAGGTCCGAGCGGCGCGCATCCACGAGGCGCTCGACGACGAGAAGATCGTCCTCGTCGCCGGCTTCCAGGGCGTCTCGTCGGAGCACGAGGTGACGACGCTAGGTCGCGGCGGCTCGGACGCGACCGCAGTGGCACTCGCAGCGGCGCTCGGCGGCGCGTGCGAGATCTTCACCGACGTCGAGGGCGTGTTTACCGCCGACCCGCGGATAGTCGCCGACGCGCTCAAGCTGCCGAAGGTCAGCTACGAGGAGATGCTCGAGATGGCCGCCACCGGCGCCCGCGTGATGATGGCGCGGTCGATCGAGATCGCCCGCAGGTACGGTGTTCCTCTCCACGTGCGCTCGGCGTTCAGCGACGTGGAAGGGACGTGGATCGGCGAGGAGGACCAGCTCATGCTCGAGAAGGCGATCGTGTCGGGAGTGACCCACGACACCTCCGAGGCGAAGGCCACGATCCTCGGCGTCCCCGACCGCCCCGGCGTGGCTGCACTCGTCTTCCGTGCGCTCGCCGACGCCGGCGTCAACATCGACATGATCGTTCAGAACGTCGCCTCCCACGGCGCGACCGACATCTCCTTCACGCTGCCGAAGAGCGACTTGGTCATCGCCGAGCAGGTCCTCGAGCGGTTGCGCAGCGAGATCGGCGCAGCGGGGATCGCCTTCGACGCCGACGTGGCGAAGGTGTCGCTCGTTGGCGCCGGCATGAAGAGCCATCCCGGCGTCGCCGCCGACATGTTCGAGGCGCTCGCCGACGCCGGCATCAACATCGAGGTCATCTCCACGTCGTCGATCCGCGTCTCGTGCGTCGTGCGCGCCGACGACGTCGAGCGTGCCGTGAACGCGGTGCACGACAAGTTCAAGCTGTTCGCCGAGGAGCGCGTCGATGCGTGACGACGCCTCGATCGCCGTCATCGGTGCGACTGGCGCAGTCGGCGCGGTCACGCTGCGGATCCTCCGCGAGCGCGGCCATCGCAAGGTGCGCGCGTTCGCGTCGTCCCGGTCGGCCGGGCGCACCCTCGACGGCGGCGTCACCGTGGAGGAGGCGACCCCGGATGCGCTCGCGTCCGCAGGCGTCGACCTCGCGCTCTTCTCGGTCGGCACGGCGGCGTCGCGCGAGCTCGTCCCGCATGCGGTGCGCGGCGGGGCGGTGGTGGTGGACAAGTCCTCCGCGTACCGGCTCGAACCGGGAGTTCCGCTCGTCGTACCCGAGGTGAACGCCGAGCGCGCCCTCGAGCACGACGGCATCGTCGCCAATCCGAACTGCTCGACGATCCCGCTCACGTGCGTGCTCAAGCCGCTGCACGACGCAGCCGGGCTTGCGCGCGTGCGGCTGTCCACGTATCAGGCCGTGTCGGGAGCGGGCGCACAGCGTATGGAGCAGCTCCTCGCTGAGCCGCAAGCCGAGCACGATCTCGCAATGGACTGGAGCTGGGAGGGCGACGAGACGGAGGAGGAGTCGAAGATACGCGCCGAGGCGCAGAAGATCCTCGAGCTGCCCGATCTCCCGATCAGTGCGAACACGGTGCGCGTCCCGGTGCTCGTCGGTCACTCCGAGTCGATCTGGATCGAGACCGAGGAGCCGCTCTCGCCGGCGCAGGCGGAGGCGATCCTGCGCGGTGCTCCCTCCGTGCAGCTCGTCGACATCCCGACGCCGCGGGCGGCAGCGCAGACCGATCAAGTGCTCGTCGGGCGGATCCGCACGGATCGTGCCGCCGAACGCAACGGACTCGTGCTCTTCCTCGCGTGCGACAACCTGAACAAGGGTGCGGCGCTCAACGCGATCCAGATCGCCGAGCTCTTGCTCGACCGCGAGCGCGTCGCGGCCTGAGCTCCGGCGAGAGCATGCCCGCGCAGGACAGTCTTGTATCCTCTGCTGCGTATGTTGACCATGGCCGGTCGCTTCTGCGGCGTGGTGGTCGTCGCCCTGGCGGTCGCACTTCCAGCAGCTGCCAAAGAGGGAGCGCAGGCGCATCTCCTCGCCCCGCTGCCGCTCCATCCAGTGCCGGGCCAGGTCATCTCGATTCGATGGACAGTGGACGTCCCTGGACCCAACAGCACCAGGGTTCCGTTCCGGGCAATTGGAATGTTTGTACGATTACTCGGCGCTGGCGGCGGGTCCACGAGAGCGACGGCGCCACAGCTAGAAGGCCCGCCATACAGCGTCAGAATCCGCGTGCCTCTTGGCGGAATCCGGCATATTCGCTTCGGTCTGATGGGTAGGAGCTGCGGTCCTTCCGGGTGCTCGCCCAGCCCCGCCTACTTCCCTCTTCGCTAGCACCCTCGGGAAGCATTCCCGCACTCGCGCAAGGCACCACCCTGCTGTCGGGAAGCGAGGCTGGCCGGGCCTGGCACTGCTGCTCTTACGGCCAGAGGGTTCGAGCGCGTGAGGCCGCGCCTACGAGTGCGTCTCCGTCGATTTCGACTGTCGTCATCCCGATGTCGACGAGCGGCCATTCACATGAGATCCGCAGCGGCCCACCTGGCGGCAGCGGCCACAGCCAGTAGCCGGGCTTCATCGTGATTTGTCCGCCGGTGGAGTTCCCGCCGCCTCCGGCGTGCGGGAGAAGTAGCGGACCCTCGGGCTCTGCATCCGGGCTCATGAGCTTGCGGTGGGCGCGCCAGCCGCCGAGGTTCGAGACACGGCCGCCATCGGCTAACTCGAGGCCGATCCGCAGCAGGGACTCGGGAAGATCCTCCTCCTCGAACGTGTGCTGCTCGTGGAAGACCCGGTTTGCTTCCGATCGCGCTAGACCTCGCGCCACGGCGAGGAAGTCGAAGGTAGCGCCGGTCGAGTAGACGACCACGTGCGAAAGAGCTACAACTGCTCGCTCGGAACGTGCAAGCACGATGCCTTGCGAGAGCACAGCTCCGAGTTCATCCTCGGGAGGCCCGAACCAGCGCGGCCGCTTCGGCTCCTCCTGCGCGCTCGCATCGTCATCATCGCCACCGAAGCCGAAGACCTCCACAAAGGGGCCGCCCATGCCTCTCGACGCTACGCCGCCCGTCGATCCAGGGCAAGGCGATCGTCTGGGGACATTCGTGAGCTGCCACAGGCGACGCCGTTCAGTTTCGCGGCGGATACCTCGTGGGTTTAGGGTCGCGTTAAGCCGGTGTGCTTCCCTTCGAGGCGATAATCGCTCCGAGCGTTCGTCTAGCCGTGTCGGTCGGAGCCCCTGTGGGCCTTTCATTGCTCGGCAAGGGGGTGTGGCGGGTCGACGTCGGCGTCGGTCGCGAGCATCGCAACGACGAGCACCCCTACGACAGGAACGAACAGCGGCGGAGCGTCGGGGACCTCGAGCGCGTCGTCCGGAAACGTCGCAGGCCGGTCATCGTTCGCGCTCGTGCGCGGCAGTGTCCGGCAGATGACGAAGTTCGCAGCCTGCGTCCGTTCGCACGGCGAGCCGAACTTTCCCGACCCGAACGCGCAGGGGCAGTTCTCGATGTCGGCGGTCACAACCGGAGGCATCGACCCGCGCGCGCCGCAGCTCGGGCAAGCCGTGCAGGCTTGCGAGAAAGATTTGCCGAAGAGCGGGCCCACTGCTGTGAGCCCGGCCACACAGGCGCAAGCGCGCCAACAACTCCTCCAGTTCTCGGCCTGCATGCGCTCACACGGCGTGCCTACCTTCCCCGACCCTCCGCCCGGCGGTCAGGCGATCCGGATTCTCCCCGGCAGCGGCATCGACACACAGTCGCCGCAGTACCAGGCGGCGACGGCGGCTCGCAGGCGCTATGGACCCGCACTCGGCCCGAGTTTGGAGCCTTTGCTGAGGTACTTCTGGCAGGTTCCAATGACCCGCTGGTGCAGCGCTCAGGCGTCATTCCAGCATCGCTGGCGCATCGCAGCGTTGCGTAGCATTTGCACACGTGGAGGCAGGAGTACGCACCGGCGGGTGTCTCTGCGGGGCAGTCCGCTACAGCGTTCGCGGCGACCCTCTGCATGTCATTCGTTGCCACTGTGCGAATTGCCGAAAGGAGTCAGGCAGCACGTTCACCGTGTATGCCTGGTGGCCCGTCGAGGCGTTCGAGGTAAGCGGCGAGATCTCAAGCTATGACGGTCGCGGCTTCTGCCCCCGCTGTGGGTCTCGGCTCCTTGACACCACCCACTCCGGCACGCACATCGAGATTCGGATCGGGAGTCTTGATGACGCGCCCTCCGAGTTGAGGCCCGAACACGAGGTCTGGGTGAAGCGGCGAGAGAGCTGGATACCGCCAGTCGAGGGCGCAGTGCAGCACGACGAGGACTAGCAGTCCACACGCTCCGCGCCGGAGCGCCGTGCGGGATCGATCTCAGGGAACATCTCGGCACGCTCGCGCAGGCGATGTTCGAGTGGCGTGGGGTTGCCGAGCCCGCTTCCCGGTCAGGACCGGGCGAGGCCGTGCTCCGCGGCGACGACGATGGCGAGTCAGCTCGTCTGGAGTGAGTCGGGCGGCTCGGCGGGCTGTGGCCTACGCCGAGGGCCCGCACGATGTCCTAGCCGAGGATCGGATAGAGGCCGTCGGTCGAGTCGGCGCCCAACAGGGACGCGGCGATCACGTTGCCGCCATCGTCAAGAAACTGGTTTGTCTGCGAGAGACCAGATGGCGGGTTGCACACCAGATGGTAGGCGCCGATGTTGTCGCCTCCAACCACATTCCCGGCCACCGCGTCCGGCACCCAATACCCGGCCTTGACGAGCGCGTCCTCCTGGTTGACGTTGAACACCGCTCCCCCGTCCTGTTCGAACCTCGAGTAACACAGGAACACGTTGTTGACCTGCGGGATGGCCACCCCTCCACCATTGAACGTCGCCGAGATGTTCAGGAGGTACTCCGAACTCACGTCGAAATCAATGGTCGAGCCGACTGTCGGCGTCGTGAACAGATAGTCGAGTTGATCGGCGGAGTTGCCTGTGGGGTAGTCACAGACCCAGCCGTCGTTCACAACCCAGGCGCCGATCACATCGCCACCCTGGACGGCGATCGAGACCGGGAAGGTATTGATCACGTTCGGAGTCAGCGTCTCGGTGTCGCTAATGGCGATGATCTTGTACTGGTCGGGTGTGCCGGTCGGGCGGCCAACGACAAACGCCAACTGGGTGCCACCAGTCGAGCCGGCCAGGGTGCTCCAGCTCGTGATCGTCCCGCCGCCCGCCGGAACCGTGTACGACACCGACCCCGACGGAATGAACCCAACCCAGCCACTCGCACAGACGTCCCCGCTGGTAACGGTCTGTCCAAGCACCGTGCCCGCCAACGCAGGCCCGGCCATCACCCCCAGCCCGACAACACACACAACCGCAAGCAACAGCACAGACCGCCGCAGCATCGAACTCTCCTTGGCCTAGAAGAAACGCCAGCTCGCCAACTCTAGGGGCTGTTACAGGATGTAGTCGAGAGAAGATCCATCCCCACGGCGATCTGGCTCACCTACCTTCAAGTCAGGTGGCATGACGGTGATGTGGGAGACGGTCGGCAGCGGACTGAGCTGCAGCGCGGCGAAGCCGTGGGTCATCAAACTCGACAAGGATCACGTATCGGCGGGATTCGGCAACGTCACGCTGCACAACGGCCCGGCGGGCTACCACTGCATGGCGACCGGCGCGCACCCGCACGGCCGGCCATCCGGTGGTCTTTGTTACAAGGGCTCGTTCGCCTTCCCGAAGAGCTGCTTCACCTGGAACCTCACCTAAGCTAGAAGGCCGCCGGGCCTAGCGAAGGGGCCGGATTCCCGGACCTTGGCTGACATCGCGCATCACCGACGCAGGCCACACTCCGTCGGCGGTCACTCACGATCACCCGGAGTACGTTAGAGGTGACGCACTTGGAGGAACGGAGGATCTCTTCATGGCCGAGTTCGTCCCGTCCGACTTCGAAGTCCCACTCGGGCTCGAAACGTCCGACTTCGTCCTCGCACCGCTCGGACCTGAGCACAACGAACGGGACTACGACGCCTGGACGTCCTCGATGGAGCACATCGCGGAGACGCCCGGGTTCCCGTGGGGATCGTGGCCGCGAGAGATGACGCCGGACGAGAACCGCGAGGACCTGGAGCGTCACGCCGACGACTTTCGCAACCGGAAGGGGTTCACGTATACGGTGCTCGACCCGGCGGATCACGACGTGATCGGGTGCGTCTACATCTACCCACTCCGCGACAGCGACGACACCGCTATCGTCCAGTCCTGGGTGCGGGCGAGCCACGCGCGCTTGGACACCCCGCTCTGGCGCGCCGTTACCGAGTGGCTCGAATCAGAGTGGCCATTCCCCGCGGTTCGGTACGCGCCGCGAGGCTAGGCTCGACACACGGCAGTCTGAGTGGCGAGCGGCATTCGTCTCCCCGGCGGCGATCGATCATGGAGGGCCCTATCATCCGGCGATGAAGCTCCCCGGCGTGGCCGCGTCGCTCGCCGCGCTCCTGCTCGTCGGGAGTGCGTCAGCAGCCGGCGGCAACCCCTGGACCGGGCGCTGCCTCACGGCGCACGCCGAGCAGCCGGCGCCGGCGCCGCTGCGGGCGGCCGCACTCCGGTTCTTCCCGTGGATCCGTCCTGCGCCCGAAGCGCTCAACTCGGGCCCCGTCTATGTCGTCGCGCTGTCGAGTCATACCGCGATATCTCGCGACGGAGACTTCCTCGACGGCTCCGGCTACTACCTCCACCGCGCGCTGATCGCGGTCGCACCCGGCTACACCGGGGGGCTCGCGATCGCCGGCCGGAGAATCGGCGGCGGCAGCCGCCGCGCGGCGCTCGGCTTCTCGACCGACGGCGCGAACGCCTGCACAGTGGAGCCACCGGACGTCGACTGCGCATCTCGCCCGCTCCGGTTCGCGACCGTCCTTCGCATCCCCGCGCACGCCGGCTGGCGGATCGTGCCGACAGAGCTCCGGATCGGCCGTACCGGCTGTTTCGCGATCACGGCGTCCGGCCCGAGTCTCCACGCATCGATCCCGCTCTCGGTGCCGGGCCCCGACTACGGCACCCCGGGCTGGTAAACAGAAGGCATGGGTGGACGCGTCGCGTTCGCAGGCGCCGTCCTCGTGACGGTTCTCTCGGCAGTGGTCGGCGTCGGACGCGCCGCCCCCGGCGCGCCGCCGCCCGAGTGGGCCGCGAACGCGGGCGGATGGCCTGCGCACAACCTCGACCTGGCAAACACGCGCGCGGATCTCCACACGCGCATCGATGCCAGCGACGTCGCGACGCTGAAGCAACGCTGGACGTTCACCCTGCCGTACGCGGGCGGCTACGGCTCCTTCACCTCGAATCCGATCGTCGCCGGCGGCGCCGTCTACCTCGAGGACCCGGACTCCGACGTGTTCGCACTCCGGCTCGACACCGGCAAGCTCCTGTGGCAGCACGATTACCACTCGGTTACCCCTTCCGGCGGGCCCAACGGGGTCGCGTACGGCTACAGCCTCGTCTACGGCGAGACCGAGAGCGCCGTCTTCGCGCTCGACCCGCACACGGGCAAGCAGGTCTGGATCCGCAAGCTGGCAGAGCGCGCAAACGAGGGGATCGACATGGCGCCGCAGCTCTACGACGGCAAGCTGCTCATCTCCACCATCCCGGGCAGCTCCACGTCGTTCTACACGGGCGGCGCGTACGGCATCGTCTATTCGCTCGACGCGCGCACCGGCAAGGTGCTCTGGAGCTTCTCGACGGTGAAGGGCGGCGCGAAGCTCTGGGGGAATCCGAAGCTGAACGGCGGCGGCGGGCTCTGGTATCCGCCCGCGGTCGATGCGCACGGCCGCGTCTTCCTCGGCACGGGGAACCCCAGCCCCTACCCGCTAAGCCCCGGCAACCCGAACGCGCGCAGCCGGCCCGGCCCGAATCTCTACACCGACTCGCTCGTCGCCCTGGACGGGGCCACCGGAAAGCTGCTCTGGTACCGGCAGATCACCCCGCACGACCTCCTCGACCACGACTTCCAGGACTCGCCGATCGTCGCCACGGTGAAGATCCACGGCGTCCCCACCGAAGCAGTGATCGGCGCCGGCAAGTCCGGGTACGTGATCGCCTTCCGCGCCTCCGACGGGGCACGACTCTGGACGCTCCCGATCGGCAAGCACAACAAGTACGCGACCGGGCCGCTGCCGACGAAGCCCGTCGTCTACTGCCCCGGAGGCCTCGGCGGCGTCCTCACCCCCATGGCCGAAGCCCGCGGCGTCCTCTACGTCCCGTGGATCGACCTCTGCTTCAAGGGATCGGCCACCGGCCTCATTCGCGGCGGGCCGGTCCCGCCCGTCTCGGGCGGACTCGCCGCCGTCGACGCCTCGACCGGAAAGATCCTGTGGAAGCACGTCCTCCCGACCATGGACGCGGGGGCCGCCACCGTCGCCGACGACGTCGTCCTCACCTCGACGTACGACGGCACGATCTACGCCTTCTCCGACAAGACCGGCACCGTCCTCTGGAAGACCAGGGCACCGGAGGGCATCAACTCGTTCCCCGCCCTCACCCGCACGATGCTCATCGTCGGAGCGGGCGCACCGACCTCCAGCACGAAGGTGCTCCACGGCCGGCTGATCGCGTACTCGCTTCCCGGCTAGGGCCGCTGCGGCGCGGGCGCCGGCAGGAACGCGTCGCGCACGACGCGGAGCACCATCTCGCGCGTTCCCTCCGCAACGGGGACGAGCCCGCCGAGCTCGAGCCGGGCGAGCTCGACACGACCCTGCGCGCGCACGGTCCTGAACCCGAAGTCGGCGAGAAAGTCGCTCGGGAAGATCGTCTTGTGCAGCTGGAAGCGCTCGAACGCGCTCTCGCCGTCGGGGTACCGGTATGCGAACGCCTCGAGCGCGCGGGCGCCGCGCTCACGCGATTCGCCGATCGCGGTGAGGAGGAGCGACTGCATCACCCACGGCTTCGACGCATCGGTGAGGTACGCGCACGTCACGAGCACCGCGTCGTCGCTCGGCGGCCCTCCCGGCAGCTCGGCAGCGCGCGGGAAAAGACCCGCCGGCCCGTACTGCATCGACCCGAGCAGCCTTCCGTCGTCGTCGTAGTACACGGTTCCCCACGACCCCCACTCGCGTTCGGTGCCACGGATCCAGCGCTTTTTGTCGGAGCTGCGTCCGACGCGCGACTGCCACCACACGCACTCGTGGCAGATCGCCGGCGTCGTATCGAGCGTCGCACCGGTCAAGCCGGCTATGCGGGTCGTCATGCTCGCGGCCCGATCTCGTCCACGACCACCGACACCGACGCCGCCTCGACGTCCGCCATCCGTTGCAGGTACTCGCGTACGCGCTCCTGCACGCCGCGGCCGACCTCGGGGATCGACGCGCCCCAGTCGACCGCGAGATGCAGCTCGACCCGGATCTTCCCGTCGGACTCCCGCACCTTCACGCCGCGCCGCTTCGGAACGTCCCGGACACCTGCGATCTCGCGCGCGGCGTCGGCCGCGTACCGGCCGAGGATCTCCGTCGAGATCGACGCCTGTCCATCGTCCATCAGGTGCAGCGTAGATGCAGCTCCGTGGCCTCGGGACGGGCCGCGAACCGGAGCGGCACGAAGGTCGTGCCGAGCCCGGGGGAGACGTGGAGCACGGCCGCCCTCGGCCGGAAGACGCCGCGCGGGTACGGCGCCGACAGATGCGCGAAGCGGAGCTTCCCGCCGGGGTACGGCAACGCGATCTGACCGTCGTGCATGTGGCCGGAGAGCACCAGCTCGAAGCGGCCCGGCTCGAGATCGTCGACGACACGCGGATAGTGGGAGAGGAGGATCCTGAAGTCGGCAGGCACGCTGAGGGAGTTCGGGTCGACCTTCGGCCGGCCGCGGACGATGAACCGGGGATCGACACCGGCGACCCACACCTTCCGTCCGCGCAGCTCGAGGGTCGTCCCCTCGTCGCGAAGGAGGGTCGCCGGCTCGAGCTCGTGCAGGTCGGAGCGCACCGCTTGAGGATCGCGCGAGATCGCGAGGTCGTGGTTGCCGAGCACCGCCACCACCGGCTTCGGCAGCCACTTCACGAACGCGCGCAGGAGCGGCTCGCCGCGCGGGTGCGTGAGCAGGTCGCCGGTGATCGCGACGAGGTCGGGCCGCCGCCGCACCGTCCAGGCGACCGCCTGCGCGACCGAGCCCGTCCCCGGCGACGGCACCCCGAGGTGGAAGTCCGAGAGATGGACGACTCGGAGCCCGTCGAGCTCCGGCGGGAGTCCCGGCACAGCAAGGTCGCGCTCGCGCAGGCGCGGCCACCCCGCCTCGACGAGACCCCACCCGAGCGCCGCCGCTGCGGCGGCGCTCAGGCCTCGAGCTGCTCGAGAACCGGCCGTGGGTCGACGATGTGCCGCTTGAACTTCAGCTCCGATTCCTCGAGCCCGGCTGCGACGCCGACGAGCTGCGCGAGATGGAGCACCGGGAGCTTGAACGAGCGGCCCGTCGCCGCCTCGAGCTTCTGCTGCCACGCGTCGAGCGAAAGATGGCACAGCGGGCACGGCGTGACCATGACGTCCGCGCCGGCCTCGAGCGCCTGCTCGACGGGCTGAATGAGCTCACCGAGCGCCGTCTCCTCGCGCGCCTGGATGATCGGAAACCCGCAGCACTTGATCTTCGCGGGATAGTCGATCGCCTCGCCGCCGCATGCCTCGATGATCCGCTCGAGCGACCACGGCCGGTCGGGATCCTCGAAGCCCAGGATCTTCGACGGGCGGAGGATCTGGCAGCCGTAGAACGGAGCCACCTTGAGGCCCTTGAGCCCCTTGTGCGCGGCCGTCTTCAGGAGCTCGTAGCCGTCCCCTTCCGCGATCTCCCAGAGGAGGTGGCGCACGTCGACCCCGCCGCCGTACGCGGGAACGCCGACCGAAGCGAGGTTCGCGTTCACACGCTCGCGCAGGCCCGCGTCTCCCCTGAGCATGAAATTCGCCTGGCGGAGATTGAGCGTGCACACGTTGCACACCGTCAGAAGCGTGTCCGAGACCTGTTCCGCGTACGCGAGGATGCGCGCGTTCAGGTGGAGGTAGTAATCCGGCTCCGCTTCGTGGATATCCCCCGCCCCACAGCACGTGACCGACGCGAGCTCGACGAGCTCGAGCCCGACGCGTGGCGCGAGCGCCTGCGTCGACGTGTCGAGCTCCTTCGCCGACAGAGAAGCCAGGCATCCCTTGTAATACGCGACGCGCTTCACGACTGCTCGTTCCCTCCTTCGGGCTCTCCGATGAACCGATGGTGCTCGATCCGCGAAAGCGCCCGCTCGCCCTGAACGTGGCCGAGCGCGCCGGGCCGGCCCTGGTCGGCGACGATCCCCCGCAGCTTCCGCGCCTCGCCGACGTCGCGCGCCACGTGCGGCGGAACGGGCGGCGGCACCTTCCCGTGCCGCGCCAGGCTCATCGCGAACTTCATCTGCTTGATCGACGAGACGACGCCCTGGGTCTTCGGGACGAGCTCGGTCTCCCGGAGCCAGCCGGTCGTCTCGCTCGAGCGGACGAACCACTTCGCATGCTTTGCGCCCATGTCGCGGTCGATGCGGTAGCGGATCGACTCGGCCCCGAGCTTCGCGATCGCATCGCGCGGGTCGACGCCCTTCGGGCAGCGCTCGCTGCAGAAGTAGCAGCGCGTGCAATCCCAGATGCCGTGCTCCGAGTTGTAGCGCTCGAGCCGGTCGACCGTCGCTCCGTCCCTCGCATCGCCGACGAACCGCATGCCCTTCGCGAGCGCGGCAGGGCCGAGGAAGTCCGGATCCGACTCCATCGAGTTGCACTCGGACACGCAGCAGCCGCAGTTGATGCACAGCGACTCCTTGTGAATCACCTCGGCGTCGCGCTGCGAGACGCGAAACTCCTTCCCCTCCGCCGGCTCCGCGTAGCCCGGCTGGAGCCACGGCTGCATCGACCGCATCTTCTGCCAGAACGGGGCCATGTCGACGACGAGGTCCTTGATGATGGGCAGGTTTCCCATTGCCGAGATGACAGGCACATGCCCGTCGCTCACGACAGGGAGGATTCGCTCCTTGCAGGCGAGCACGGCACGCCCGTCCATGCGCATCCCGCACGATCCGCAAATCATCATCCTGCAGCTCTTGCGGAACGTGAGCGTCCCGTCGACGCGATCCTTGACGATGTCGAGGCAGTCGAGGAGCGTCGCCTCTTCAGGTGCGTCGATCTCGTACTCCTTCAGCGCGCGCTCGTTCGTGGAGGAGTCGTAGCGCCAGATCTTCAATGCCACCTGCACCGGCTCAGCCTCCCAGTCCGGGAATGGACACCTTCGACGCGTCGACCGTCGCGGACGCCGGCGGCGTCGACACGTGCACGGTCTTGCCGTAATTCGAGAGATTCATCGTCACCGCGGTCTTCAGGCGCTGCTTCGACGAGCTCGACGACGCCGTCACCCGGAGCTTGCGGACGTAACCGTCCGCGCCGACCCAGACGTCGATCGGGATGCTCGGTCCGAGCAGCTTCGAGTCCGTGATCGTCGCCTCGTAGTGCGTCGTCTTCGTGCCGCCCACTTCTTCCGAGCCGACGTCCTTCACGCTGCCGAGCGCCTCGAGCTCCGCGATGATCGCGGAAGGATCCTGCGCGAGGATGGACGACGCCGCCGGGCCGAAGACCGACCTCGCCGTGCCGACGTCGACGAAGAGCCAGCGCTTCCCGTGCCGGAGGATGGTGGCGAAGAACGGTGAGCGTACGTAGACCTTCGACCCGCTCGTGACCTCGTCGAGGGTGCTCCTCACACCGGCGACGGCGAACGTCGCACGCAGCGACCCGACACCGTTCTTCGTGTTGAAGTCGCCCGCTCCGGCGAGTGACAGGCTCTGCGCCCCGGCGTTCACGGTCGTCGTGAGGCTGACGTGCTCGCTGCCGGCGTCCACCGTCTTGCGCACCGCCTGGAGGACCGCGACCGAGGCCGAGAGGGAGACCCCTCCAGAGCCGTGCTTCCCAGACCCTCCGCACGCAGCGGCACCGAGGGGCAGCGCCGCGAGCGCCACCGCGGCCAGAAGACCCGTCCTCCGCCACTGCATCAGTACGTGCGTTCCTCCGGCTGCCAGTGCGTCACCGTCACCGGCTTCCACTCGAGGACAGGGCGCCCGTCGGTCCAGCGCACGATCGTATGCTTCATGTAGCTCGCATCATCCCGGTTGGGGTAATCGTACGGACGCGCGTGGGCGCCACGGCTCTCTTTCCGCGCGAGGCCGCTGACAACCATGCACTCCGCCAGCTCGAGCAGGAATCCGAGCTCGAGCGCCTGCGTGAGGTCGTTGTTGAAGACCGTTCCCTTGTCGTCGACGACGACGTGATCGAAGCGCTCGCGGAGCTCGGCGACGATCTCACCTTGCCTGCGCATCTGCTCCTCGCGGCGGAAGATGCCGAAGTTCTCGTGCATCGACTCGCCGAGCTCCTCGCGGATCTTCCACGGGCGCTCGCCCTCGGCGCGCGCGAGCAACGTGTCGAGCTCTCGCTGCGCGTCGGAGAGCGCTGACCCGCGCACTTCGCCGGCCTGCCGCCCGAGAGCGGCTTCGGCCGCGTGCCTGCCGGCGCGCCGGCCGTACGTGATCGTCTCCATCAGCGCGTTCCCGCCGAGCCGGTTGGCACCATGCACCGAGACGCACGCGCACTCGCCGGCAGCATAGAGCCCGTCGATCTCCGTCTTCCCCCAGACGTCCACGTCGATTCCGCCCATGTGGTAGTGGGCGCCGGGCCGGACCGGGATCGGCTCGTCGATCGGGTCGACGCCGACAAAGGTCACCGCGAGCTCGCGCGTCCCGTGCAGACGCTCGAGGATCCTCTCTGCGCCGAGATGCCTGAGGTCGAGCAGGACGTTGCCGTTCAGTCCGCGACCCTCGTCGATCTCGGTTTGCTCCGCGCGCGAGATGACGTCGCGGGAGGCGAGCTCCATCGCGTGCGGCGCGTACCGGGTGAGGAAGCGGTCGCCCTCCGAGTTCAGGAGGAACGCGCCCTCGCCGCGACATCCCTCCGTGATCAGGACTCCCGTCGGGGCGAGCGTCGTCGGATGGAACTGCATCATCTCCATGTCCTTGAGCGCCGCTCCCGCACGCAGCGCCAACGCCATCCCGTCGCCTGTGCACGCGTAGGCGTTCGTCGTCCCGACGTACAGACGCCCGGCACCGCCGGTGCAGAGGATGACCGTCTTCGCGGAGATGGCCTTCAGGCCGCCGTGCAGGAGATCCCAGCAGATGACGCCGTTGCACACGCCGTCGTCGATCGCGAGCTTCCAGACGAAGACCTCTTCGTAGACGCGGATGTCGCGCTTCATGAGCTGCTCGTAGAGGACGTTGACGAGCACGTGCCCGGTGATGTCGGCGGCGTACGCCGTCCGGGGCTCGCCCGCCGCCCCGAACGGGCGCTGCGCGATCCGGCCGTCCTCGGTCCGCGAGAAGACGGCGCCCCAGTTCTCGAGCTGGTAGACGTCCGCCGGCGCCTCCCGGCACAGGATCTCGATCGCGTCCTGGTCGCCGAGGTAGTCGGAGCCCTTCACCGTGTCGTAGGCGTGCTCCTCCGGGCTGTCGGGGGAGGCGTTCCCGAGGGCTGCGTTGATCCCGCCCTCGGCGGCACCCGAATGGCTGCGGACCGGATGGACCTTGGAGATCACCGCGACGTCCGCACCGAGCCCCACCGCCTCGATCGCCGCACGCATCCCGGCCAGCCCGGCGCCCACCACCAAGACGTCGTGAGTGACCTTCATCGGGAGAGTGACACTAACGGAACCGCAACGGCAGACGCTTCCGGAACGAGCGCGCAGCGATGGGCACGGGGTCGTAGAAGCGGTCGACCACTCGCTCCTTCAGCGGGATGATCGCGTTGTCGGTGATCTTGATGTGCTCGGGGCAGACGTCGCCGCAGCACTTCGTGATGTTGCAGAGCCCGATGCCGCCGTCGCCGGCCAGCAGCTCCCGCCGGTCGAGCGTGTCGAGCGGATGCATCTCGAGGCTCGCCATGCGCACCATGAATCGCGGCCCGAAGTACTGCGACTTCATCTCGTGATCGCGCAGGACGTGGCAGACGTCCTGGCAGAGGAAGCACTCGATGCACTTCCGGAACTCCGCCATGCGGTCGACGTCCTCCTGGCCGATCGACCACTCCGCGTCCGGCTTCGGCGTGAATGGCGGAATACGCTTGTTCACTTCGTAGTTCCACGACACGTCCGTGACGAGGTCGCGGATGATCGGGAACGTGCGCATCGGCTCGACGGTGACCGGACCGTCCGACGGCAGCGCATCGACCGGCGTCTTGCACATGAGCCGCGGCTTGCCGTTCACTTCGGCGGCGCACGAGCCGCACTTCGCCGCCTTGCAGTTCCAGCGCACAGCGAGATCCGGCGCCGTCGAGCGCTGGATCTCGAGAACCGCGTCGAGCACGACCATGCCGGGCCGTACCTGCAGCCGATACGACGCGTGCCTTCCGCCGTCGGCGTCGCCGCGCCAGATCCGGAACGACCGCACGCTCATCGCGCCTCCGCCGCGCGCCGGTCGTCGACGAGCGAGAGGAGGTCGTCGCGCATGGCGACGGGTCTGCGCTCGACGACCATCCCGTCCCCGTCCCGGTGCACGACGACATTGTGGCGGCCCCAGTCGTCGTCGTATTGCGGGAAGTCGAGCCGGCTGTGGGCGCCGCGACTCTCCTCCCGCAGCAGCGCCGCGCGCGTGACCACCTCGGAGACCTTGAGCATGTTGCGCACGTCGCGGCACGTGTGCCAGCCCGGGTTGTAGGCCTTGCCGCCCGAGGGCGCCCGCAGGCGCGACGCGCGTTCCTCGAGCCACTGGAGACTCTCGAGCGCGGAGACGAGCCCCTCCCGGTCGCGGTAGATGCCCACCTTCGTCTGCATCGTGTCCTGCAGCTCGGCATGGAGTGCGTACGGATCCTCCGAGCCGGGCCCCGACAAGAGGCGCGTCATCTCTTCTGCCGCGGATGCGACCTGCTCGTCGTCGACAGAGGGGGCCGGGGCGCTCGCCGCGTGCGCGGCCGCGCCCTCGCCCGCTCGCTTTCCGAACACGAGCAGGTCCGAGAGCGAGTTGCCCCCCAAACGGTTGGCGCCGTTCATCCCGCCGGTGCACTCGCCCGCCCCGTACAGGCCCGGAACGGTGGTCGCGCCCGTCTCGGCGTCGACACGCATACCCCCCATGAAGTAGTGGCACGTCGGCCCGACCTCCATCGGCTCCTTCGTGATGTCCACTCCCGCGAGCTCCATGAACTGCTCGTACATGCTCGGGAGCTTCTTCTTCACCGTCGCAGCGGGTAGATGCGTGACGTCGAGGAACACTCCGCCGTGCGGCGTCCCGCGCCCTTCCTGCACCTCGGTGTAGATCGCGCGCGAGACGACGTCGCGCGTCGAGAGCTCCATGCGCTTGCGGTCGTAGCGCTCCATGAACCGCTCTTCGTCGGCGTTTCGCAGAATGCCGCCCTCTCCGCGAACCGCCTCGGTCACGAGCAAGCCGACGACGCCCGAGGGCCACACCATGCCGGTCGGGTGGAACTGGACGAACTCCATGTCGACGAGCTCCGCCCCCGCGTCGTAGCCGAGCGCATGCCCGTCTGCCGTGCATTCCCACGAGTTCGACGTGATGCGCCAGCACTTGCCGCCGCCTCCGGTCGCCATCAGGATCGCGCGGGCGCCGAAGACGACGAACTCTCCCGTGGCGCGCCAGTAGGCGAAGGCGCCGGAGACGCGGTCGCCGTCCTTCAGCAGGCGGGTCGCCGTGCACTCCATGAACACGTCGATCCCCTGGTGGACCGCCTTGTCCTGCAGTGTCCGGATGAGCTCGAGGCCGGTGCGGTCGCCAATGTGGACGAGTCGCCGATACGTGTGCCCGCCGAACGCGCGCTGCGACATCTTCCGGTCGGGAGTGCGGTCGAACACTCCACCCCACTGCTCGAGCTCGCGCACGCGGTCGGGTGCCTCCTTCGCGTGGAGCTCGGCCATCCGCCAGTTGTTCAGGTACTTGCCGCCGAACATCGTGTCCTGGAAATGGACCTGCCAGCGGTCTTCCGGGGCGACGTTCCCGAGCGCCGCCGCAACGCCGCCCTCCGCCATCACCGTGTGCGCCTTGCCGAGCAGCGACTTGCACACGAGCGCCGTCCGCGCACCCTGCTCGGCGGCGGCGATCGCGGCGCGCAGGCCGGCGCCACCCGCGCCGATCACGAGAACGTCGTAGTCGTGTCGCTCGTGCGCGACGGCCATCGACTCAGAAGATCCTCGGGTCGTGGAACACTCCGGCGGCCGCGAGCCGGATGTACAGATCCGTAAAACAGACCCAGAACAGGCTGAGCCACGCCCACTCCATGTGCATGCGATTGAGGACGCTCACGCCTCTCCACACCTTGTGGCGGCTGCGGGCCGCGAGCGAGCACGTGAAGCAGTCGAGCCGGCCGCCGACGAGATGGCGGAGCGAGTTGCAGCCGAACGTGAAGAGCGTGAGCAGGATGACGTTGACGACGAGCACGAGGGTGCCGAGGCCGAGGCCGACGTGCAGCGATCCGTCTGAACCGCGGAAGAGGAACGCCCGCACGGCGTCGTACCACAGGAACCCGAGGACGATCGTCGCGAGGTAGAGGAAGTAGCGATGGGCGTTCTGGAGGACGTACGGGAGCGACGCCTCGCCTCGGTATCGCCGGCGCCGGACACCTCCGACCGCGCACTCGGGCGGCGCGAGGAAGAACGACCTGTAGTACGCCTTCCGGTAGTAGTAACACGAGGCACGAAGGCCGAGTGGCGCCCAGACGACCCAGAGCGCTGTCGAGATCGGCGCGTTCCAGCCGGTGAGGCTGTGCAGGTCGGGCGAGTAGAACGGCGAGAGATAGTGCGCGCCCCTCTCGGTATAGAGATAGTGGTTGCCCAGCAGGACGACGGTGGCGGCGTAGATCCCGAGCACGGCGAGACCGGCGGAGGCCCGGGCGGGGGCGACCCACCAGGCGTCGGGCCGCGAGGTCGTGCCGAGTCCGCCGGCGGGGTGGCCCGGCTCAGCGTGCGCGTTCATCGTCAAGCGACGCTATCGGGACGGCCGGTCAACTGCGCAGTCGAACCGTAGGGCTAGACGCGTGGGCCTGCCGACGCGACCCCGGCCGGGGCGTCGTGGGCGAACCTCTCGAAGTTCTCCCGGAACATCCGGGCGAGCTCGTGCGCCTTCTCGTCGTACCGCTCCGGTGCGGCCCACGTGCTCCGCGGGTCGAGGAGCCGCGAGTCGACGCCGGGGACCGCGACCGGGACGCGGAAGCCGAAGACCTGGTCATTCCGGTACTCGACGTCGTCGAGCCGGCCGTCGAGCACCGCGTGGAGCAGCGCGCGCGTGGCCGCAATGGGCATCCGCTCTCCCTCGCCGAACGGGCCGCCCGTCCAGCCGGTGTTCACGAGCCAGACGGTCGAGCCGTGCCGCTCGAGCTTGCGACCGAGCATCTCGGCGTACACCGACGGCGGCTGAGGCAGGAACGGAGCTCCGAAGCACGTGGAGAACGTCGGCTGCGGCTCGGTGATCCCGATCTCGGTGCCCGCGAGCTTCGCGGTGAATCCGGACAGGAAGTAGTAGAGAGCCTGCTCGTGATCGAGACGCGCGATCGGCGGCAGGATCCCGAACGCGTCGGCGGTGAGCATCACGACCGCGACCGGGTGCCCGGCCCGCTTCTCGGGATGGGCGTTCGCGATCTCCTCGAGCTTGTAGGCAGCACGCGTGTTCTCGGTCTTCGAGTCGTCGTCGAGGTCAAGCACGCCCTGCTCGTCGATGACGACG
>Ga0335078_10003511_pt1 | contig 23323 bp, 19 predicted proteins | sample Lox_Sample_32_FD_206711 | JGI IMG/M metagenome (GOLD analysis project Ga0335078, IMG submission 206711) | Soil microbial communities from Loxahatchee National Wildlife Refuge, Florida, United States - Lox_Sample_3.2 | ecosystem: Environmental > Terrestrial > Soil > Wetlands | place: USA... | reverse complement strand
GGCCGGCCACGGTGCCTATCCAGGACCATGGGCCGAAGGCCGCGGCGTGATCGGCGGGGGTGAATACCTGCGGGTCGAACTCGGCGGCGGCGAGGTAGGCCTCGAGCGCCGCGCGCCCGGTGGCGGCGGCGCGGTACTCCGCGGCGCCGGAGGGGGCCATGCCCGCGAACCAGTCCAGGCCCTCGGCGCCGAACGGGGCAGGCCCCGACACGCAGACCGTGGCCAGGACCCGCCCGGGCAAGACCACGGCGCAGGCCAGGGCGTGCGGGCCGCCGCCAGAAGCGCCCATGACCGCGAACCGGCCGATGCCCAGCGCGCTGGCGATGGTGGCGACGTCGGCCGCCGCGGACGCCACGTCCCGGCCCGGCTGCGGAGTTGACCCGCCGTATCCTGGCCGGTCATGCGAGACCCAGCGGATGCCCCGTTCGGCCGCGGCGGCGAACAGCGGCTCGGGCGGCGCGCCGGTGCTCGGTGTGCCGTGCTGCCAGAAGACAGCCAGCGGGGTGGTCCCGGCACCGCTGCCGGTGTCGTAAACGTGCAGCGTGCGCCCGTCATCGAGGGCAAGATCGGTCTCGGTCACCACGTGCTGAGCCTAACGACTGGCGCCCGGGGCGGTACGAGCCAGGAAGGGCCCCACCATGGCCACAGACCACTGCCGGAGTCGATCCGGGGCCCGGCTGATCGCCCGGCTGCGCCATAATGCCAATGGAGCAGCTTCCGCTGGAGGTCCCGATGGACGATCTTAACGATCCGAGGATCTCTGCCTACAAGCCGCAGCGCCGACTGCTGCTGCCAACGCCGCCGGGAAAGCGGCGGAAGCTGAGCAGCGCCCAGCGCAAGCAGAAGGCACTGGCCCACGCGCGAGCGGAAGCGCGCGCAACCCGGTGGCACTTGGTCGGCCTGACCGACGCTGCGGTGATCGTCGTGGCCCTGGCCGCCACCGCGATGATTGTCATGTTGTTCGTGCTGGCAATGATCGTCCACCATTAGCCCTGCGGCCAGCGGGCCCGCCGCTCGCACGCGCATAGGCGAATCCGGCCGTAACGCTGCCGGAGCCACCCGGCCAGGCGACATCCAGCCAATCATTTGAAAGGTCAGGTCATGGCGATTTACCAGCACATACGCCACCCGCGGATCGCCGCGCGGCGGGCCGACCGCCCGGTGAAGGTGGCTGATCTGTTCCGGCGGGACTCGGCGGTCAACCGGTTCAACACGAAGGTCGCGCTCGTGATCACGGCGGTGGTTGGCAGCATGTGGTGTGCCTACGCGTTCGCGCTGTTCGACCTGATCAGCCTGCCGGAGGCGATCCGGGGCGGCGCGTCGACGATCGTCTCGTGGGTAGCGCAGACCTTCCTGCAGCTGGTGCTGCTGTCGATCATCATGGTGGGGCAGAACGTGCAGGCTGCCGCCGCGGACAAGCGCGCGGAGGCAACTTTCCATGACGCGAGTGCGACGCTGCATGAGGTAGCGCACGTGCAAGGTCACCTCGCCGCCCAGGACGAGTTGCTCACCCGGATCGCCGCCAAGATCGGCCTGGACCCGGTGCCAGTCATCGACGCGCCGTCCCTGGACGAGATGGCCGACCCGGATCCGGGATGCTGACGGGCAGGCGGGCCTTTCCGGGGCGGTCATGGCTCGCAGCTCCCCCGCACCAGCCGCGACAGCACGTCGACCCCGGCGGCGGTCCGGTCGCTGTCGAAGCGCTTGATCTCCTCGAAGCCGAGAGCCGCATGCAGCCGCAGTGAGGCGGTGTCCTCCGCCCCGGTCACATAGAACACCGCGCCGGTGCGGGCGAAGGCCCAACGCAGGCGGCGCCGGGTCAGCGCGGTGCCGATGCCCAGGCCGCGCCACGCCGGGTCCACGAGGACGCCGCCGAGGTAGAAGCCAGCCGGGGTTTCCGGGCCTGCCTCCTCGGCTGCCAGCATGAGGATCCGGCCGTAGGCCACTACCTGGCCGTTGGCCTTGGCCACAAACATCTGGCGGTCACGGCCAGTGATGTCGGCCGCGAATTGCTCCGCGCGGTCACCGGGCTTCACCCGGAGGGCACGCACGGCAAGCTCGACCGCAGGTGCGATGTCCGCACTCGTTAGCGGCTCGATCCGCACATCGGCCCCGGACACGCCATCAGCCTCCAACGTCCCTCGGGCCTGGGGCCACCCGGCCTGGTGCCAAAGGGTTAGCGCGCCCGCCACACCCTATGTGAAGGGGCTTGTTGACATCTTGGTGGAGTTCAGCGCTAATGGCGGAGTACAGACTGTCTCGCATGCCTCAACTGGCTGGCGGGAGCTGCGGATGTCCCAGGTGCACGGATCGGCTGGTGCCACCGGACATGAGGCAGGCCTGAGGAAAAGGCTCCGGCGGGCGCTGCGCAGGGGATGGCGCCCCGTCGCGTTACTCTTGATCGTGCTTATCGCGATCATCGCCGGGTTTCATTTCAAGAATCGTGCTAGCCCCGGCTCCGAAAGCCAGCAATTCGCGAGTGAAGAGCTACCGTCCTTCAATGTCTTTGTGAGCAGCCCGAAGACATCCGTTCACGTCAGGGTTGGCATTGCTTGTGACCTGGGGTCCAGGTCCGTGCCGTGCACAACAGCGTCATCGACCGCGTTGGCAACGCTGGCGGTCTCTCCCGCATCATCATCAAGCGGCACCATACTGATAACATCAAGCCTCAATTACGTCGCCCGGAACGCGGCCAGGCCGTTGCCATTTAGCCAGGATAATCTTGCGCCGGGGCATGCGCGCCTCTACGAAGACGAGATCCATATCGAGCCCGGAGACACCGGGGACGTGGTAACCATCGGTATCCCTAACGTGGTTGACGAGGTACGCGGCTCTGTCTTCGGGCGCCTGCCCATAATCGGTAATCTGGAGAGCAGGGACCTGTGGCCGTCGATGCTCGCGGAGTACCACGCAGGGGGGAGTACCCCCGAAGACCTCATCTACCATCCGGTGATGGAGCCGTGGGCGCAGAACAACAGGCTGGACGTGGATAAGCCTGACGCGTACGAAACCTTGCATAGAGGCGATTCAGGGCAGCTCTTCTGGAATCCTCATGTCCTCGCCATCTCCGAGAGCCTGGCGGATATTACGGGAGTGGTCAGCGCGCAGCAGGTCGACTACATGACTCCAGCGGTCACGATCAGCGGCACGGCCTACCGCTGGAATGCCGACAATTTGCTGCAGCCCCAGTTCAAGTCAACCGATCCGCAAGCCTCCAGCTCGCAGACCGACGACGCTTTTATCGCGGGCATCCTCCTCGGCATAGCGGGAGCGGCGGTGATCGCTCTCCTGCAGGAGCTGCCCCCGCATGACACCTAGCGGTGCCGCATGACTGGGGCCTGGCCTCAGGCGTCGCGGCGGAGGATCACGACCGCGGTCACGGCGATGAGGGCGGCGGCGAGGGCCACGAAAATCCCGGTCTCGATGCCCTGGAACGTCCAGTACCGGTCCGCGGGCTGGTAGGTGATCAACCCGTAGTATCCCCGCGCAGCCAGGCAGGAACCGAATTCGTGCGGGCCCTGGAACAGCAGCGTCCGGCACGCGGCCGGGACGTTGGCGATGGACACGGGCACGCCGCCGAAGGAGATGCTGGGCCCGCCATGGGCAGGATTGCTGACCACCTGACCGCCCGGGCCGACGAGGCCCCCCGAGACCAGCCAGTAGGACCCTTTGGGCAAGGCCGGGGGGTGCAGGAAGTTGAAGGTCATGGTGAGCGGGGCCAGGTAGTGCGCGCGGAGGTCCTGGCCGATCACCAGGCGCAGGAAGGTGAAGACGCCGATGGTGATGGCCAGCGCGGGCAGGGTGCGGCGGAGCAGCGTGCCCACGGCGATGCCGAGGGCCACCGCGAACAGCGCGTAGCCGATGGGGACGATGCCCTGGATGTCGAACTGGCCGGGCTGGAAGTTCTGGTTGTTGAGAGCGTTCAGCGGGCCGGACCACCAGGTGACGAGGGCCGAGACGGCGCCCGCCCAGACGGCTGCGGCGAGCAGGGCCCAGCCCGCCTTGGCGGTGAGCCAGCGGCCGCGGGTGATGCTCTGCATCCAGGCGAACTGGGTGGTGCCGGTTTCGAACTCCCGGGCCACCAGCGGGCCGCCCCAGAACACTCCCAGCAGGCACGGCACCACTACGGTCAGCGTGACCAGCAAGGACATCACGGGGGTACTCAGGGTCAGCGATCCGGCGAGGTTGCCACAGGTATGGCCCGCCGCGCACGAGGTGAGGGCGGACTGGTACTGGGACGCCATCTGTCGGCCGGTGACCAGCAGCAGGACCGCGAACGCCGCGAGGACGGCGGCGGCAACGTAGGCCTGATTGCGGTGCTGGCGCCAGACAAGCCAGGTCATGAGTCCTCTCCAACCGTGGTCAGGTGGGCGATCGCTGGCGGGGCGCCCTGGCCGAGGTAGCCGAGTACCAGTTCTTCGAGGCCGACGTCGGCGCTCTCCCAGGCGGGATCGGCGATCGGGCCGCGACCGCGGATGAGCAGGGTGCTCTGCCGGGCGGTGTGCGTAGCCTGCACGAGCCTGTGGGTTCGCTCGATCGCCGTGGTGTCCTTGCGCGGGCCGACCAGGACCCGGTGCTCGGCGAGCACCGTGTCGATGTCGCCACACAACTGGACCCGGGATGCGGCCAGCAGGATGAGGTGGTCGCAGACCCGTTCCAGGTCGGCGACCAGGTGCGAGGACAGCACGACGGTCAGCCCACCAGCGGCCACCGCGTCGGCCAGGGTGGCCAGGAACTGCCGGCGGGCCAGCGGGTCCAGCGCCGCGACGGGCTCGTCCAGCAGCAGCAGCCGGGGCCGTTTGGCCAGTGTCAGCGACAGTGCCACCTGGGCGCGCTGGCCCCCGGACAGCGTGCCCACCGCCTGGCCGAGGGGAACGTCGAGGCTCTTCAGCCGCTGCCGCACGGACGCAGCGTCCCAGCGGGGGTTGAGATGCGTGCCCGCGGCGATGTGATCCCCGGCGGACAGGCGCCGGTACAGCGGGATCTCCTGGGCGACGAAGCCGATCTCGGCCAGGAAGGCCGGCTCCTGGCGCGGCATGCCGCCGAGCACGCGGACCTCACCGCCGCTCGGCCTGGCCAAGCCGCTGAGCAGCCGCAGCAGCGTGGTCTTGCCGGCGCCGTTCGGGCCGATCAGCGCGGATATCCGGCCCTCGGGAACGGTGATGGTGCAGTCGGTGAGCGCGGTGACCTTGCGGTAGCGCTTCGCCAGCCCGCGGGTCTCGATCGCGGGAGGGGCTGTGTCCAGGGGATCCATCACGCGATCTCCTCCTCGGCCGCTGCCTGCAGCGTGACACGCAGCAGCGACTCGATCGAGTCGTCATCCAGCCCGGCCTCGCGGGCGTCCCGCACCCAGCGGGTCAGGCTGCGGGCCAGCCGCGAGTGCGTGCCGGGAGGCGGGCCGGGCGGCCGGCGCACCACGAACGTGCCATGACCAGCCCGGGGCTCAACCAGGCCCTCCCGTTCCAGGTCGCGGTAGGCCTTGAGCACCGTGTTGGGGTTGATCGCCGTCGCTGCCACCACTTCCCGCACCGTGGGGAGCTTGTCGCCCACGTCAAGCACGCCCATCCGGAGCGCCTGACGGACCTGCTGGACGATCTGCAGGTACGGCGGCACGACCGAACGGCCATCAAGCCGGAAGCTGATCACGTCCGCCTCCATAAAGTACTAAGGCACTAAGACTTTAGATCCCTCAGGTGCGGCTGTCAACGAGGGAGCCTGCGGCTGTGCGCGGGAGGGAGCCGCGGCCGCCGGCGGAGGGCCCACGGCGCTGGGTCGCGCCGGCCCGGCGGCCCGGGAGGGTTACCTGACCAGGTCGTAGCCGGTCATATGGAAGAAGGACGTGCCTTCCTTGGCGTTCGGGACGCCGGGGCGGATCTCGATGGTGTGCGTGCCCGGCCCCGCCCATCGCCACGCGAACAGCACCGAGTCAGGCAGCGAGCACCCGGAACTGGACTTGTTCTGCCAGATGCCGGTGTGGTCGTAGGTCTGCTGCCCGTCAATGAATACCCGGGCGTGGCCGGATCCGCAGCAGACCTCGCCGATCGTGCCGACCAGCGCTATCGCCCGGCCGGTGAACGTGATCGTGACCGGGGTGCGTCCAAGCTGCTGGTCGTCCGGGACGAACGTGGCATCGGCCCAGAACCCAGGGCTGGCGGGACCGCCACCGGGATCCAGGGCGGCCGCCGCGAAGGCGAGCGCCAGGCCGCCGTTGACCTGCCATGCGGTCGCGGGTGCCTGTGGTGGCGGGCCGCCGAAGAACCGGCCGTAGGCGCCGTCGGAAGCCACGTCCGACGCGGCGGCACTGGCTGCCGCCAGCAGCCACTGGCGGGCGAAGTCCTGCTGTCCCCGGGTGGCGAGCAGGTACATGGCCTCGATCAGCGGCTCGGTGACGTCGTTTCCGGCCTGCAGGTCCGCGTATACGCCCGTGGCGTCGCCCAGGTCCTGCGCCACCGCCCTCGCGGTGGCGATTGCCTGGCTCAGGTAGGTGGCATCGCCGGTCGCCTTGGCGAGGTAATAGCCGGCCCAGATCATGTTGCCGTTCACCGAGCCGAAATACCTGGCCGCGAGCCGCTTGCAGGCCGTCCCGTCATCGAAGAGATAGACCGTGTACAGCGGGGAGCAGCAGTGCCGCCTTGACGTAGTTCGAGCCGGTTTCCAGCGTCTTGAGCAGCTTCGTGCCGCCGCCGGGTTGCTGGTAGAAGACGCTGGGACACGCGCCGCGCGCGAACCTCCCCCCATGGCCGGCGGCGACGTAGCCGAACGCGGTCTCCGCGTCCGCCAGTGCGGCCCGGCTCTCGCGATGGCGACACCGGCTCCGAGCACCATCGCCAGGGTGGCGGCCAGCCTGGTATGGATCCGCATACGGCCCCCGGAATCCGGGTGGGTTGCGAGGCTTTGTTTCGCTGCTACCCACGGGAGCGGGTCACCCGACATTGCCCGTACCGGAGGGTATCGTCCCCGGCCTCGGCCGGGTCCCGGCCGGAATGATCATCCATCCGTGAGCCGCGGGTACATCCGTGCGCTCTGGCGGCCGAGCCATCCGCCGATCTTGGATCCCGCGGCTGAAGGGCGCCCTGATCGGATGACCCGGCCAATTCAGTGCTGCATCGTGGTGAGAGTCTTACTGTTTTAGTTGACTGCTGTGGACTCCCAGAGTACGGTAAGCCCCAGAGGGGTACCATATGGGCGGACTTCTGTTAAATCCCGATAAGCTAATCAGACTGGGGGGAATTAGGTTATGCCTCGGACGTGTTTCATCATCATGCCGTACGGTGGTGAAGACGACGACCGCCAGAAGCACTTTCTTGGCGTATATAAGACCATCTTTTCCGTTGCCGCACGCGAGGCAGGGTACGACCCTAAGCGAAGCGATATGCATGGCGGAGCGGGAAACATTACTTCCCAGATAATACTGGACCTGCTTAATGCAGATGTCGTGATCGCCGACCTGACCGACGGTAATGCCAATGTCTTCTTCGAGCTTGGCATCCGGCACGTCTTCCGGAAGAACGGGACGGTCCATGTCGTCGACGCGACCCGCCAGATACCATTTGACATAGCACAATACCGGGCAATTAAGTATACTGCCGACCTCGCCGATATACCCAATGTGGTAGAAGAGATCGTCGCGGCTATAAAGGAACGCGAAGAGCAAGTGGGCATCTCGGATAACCCAGTGCACGACACCGTACATGACCTGCCGAACTTTATTCGGGACATTAGCGAGGCCGCGCAGGCCCAGCGAATGGCCGAGCTGCAGGAAAGCCTGGAGAGCCTGAGAGACGAAAACGGCCGGCTCACGGCCAGGCTGATTGAACTGGATCCGGCAGGCGTGCTGAACGCCATGCCGAATGACGTAACCGTCGACAAGCTGCTGGACGAGGCAGACGAGGTCATGAAGTCGACGGGCGAGTATGTCATGTTCAACCTCGCGCAACGTGCCAACACGGAAGGCAAAGAGGGCTTTGTTGTCGAGCTGAAGAAGGTGCTGAAGAGCCCTTACCTCACGGAAAACGACTTTATGAGCATAGCTCGCATGTGCCTGACGCTGGGCCTGGCGGCACACCGCCAGGCCGCTCTGGAGCTAGCGCACAATCGTTATCCGCACGACGACCAGATTACGCTCGCCCTCATCGACGCGTACGACGACTCCGCCAATGCCACGATCAAAGAGCGCGGGCGGCTGATGGCCGAAGACTTTGTTCGCCTCGAGCGCGGCCCGAACGAGTCGCCCCGCCTTAGCGACGCCTCGGCCGGGGTGGGCTCAATCCAGGTGGCACTCGGCCTGCTGTTCAACTTCTACTATAAGATCGGGAAGCCCGAATGGGTCCTGTCGGTCTGCAGGTCCGCACTGGACCTGGGCCTTGACAGTGAGGTGGTCCGGCGCAACATGGGCCGTGCGCTGCACCGCCTGGGCCGTATAGAAGAGGCGGACACCACATTCCGCGAGGGTATTGAAAAATTCCCGAACGACGCCCAGATCCTGCAATGGTACTCAGACGTCCTCGACGACCAGGGCCGTTTCACCGAAGCTTACGAGTACTCGGAAAGGGCGATAATCGCCAACCCCGACGAGCCGACCCTCTACACCAACCACATCATCCAGATACTGAACCGCGGATATGTGCGGACCGCCTCCGGCAAGATCGAGGGGCCGCTCACGATGACCAACATGCTGCCGTACTGCCTGCCGCTGTTCTCCGAAGCCGTGATCCGCAGCAAGGATGCGGTAGGCGTACGGGAAACCGTGGTCAACATCCTGATCCGGCGTAACCTGACCCGTGAGGCGCAGGCCTTCATGGATGGGACCGAGCCTCCCGGCCGACAGGATCGTTCCACGTTGGACTACATCCTTGAGCGCGTGGAAGCCACGACGGTGTAGCGGTGCACCCGGTCTATGCCGGGCTGGGCAGGAGGCTGCCGACCTCGGCGCGGATCTTCTCCATCGCCTCCCAGTCGGCGGTCCGGAGGCTGGCCAGCGCGGCCGGGAAGACCCCGTCCTGCTCCTTGTGGATGTGGGCGCGCAAGATCCTTAGCGCCGCGTCCAGCCGGTCCGGCCAGGCCGGGTCGGCGGGCAGGCCGCGCGCCGCCTCGCCCAGCACCGCCGCGACCTGCCGGTGCTCGGCCGCGAGGATGGCTATCTGGTCCGGGAAGTCGGCCGCGAGGGCGGGGAACAGGCCGCGTTCCTCGACCTCGGCATGGGGGCCGAGGACGGCGGCGATCCGCGAGGCCAGCTCGGCCATCCGCGCCCCGTCCCGCGCTTCCCGGGCGACCCGGACCTCGCGGACCAGGCTCAGCACCAGGTCATGCTCCTCGGTCAGCTCGCTGATCGGTGCCAGGACCTGGCAGCCGCAGTGCTCGCACATGGTGCCTCCTCGGACGGCGCCCGCACTCCTTACTTGTGATGTAGGCCGCGGGTTACCGGCGAGCCAGGGGCGAAGGTCCCCGCGCACGGCCAGGACCGTCCCGCGGGCTGGAGCCCGCCAGGGTGCCTCGGCCCGCCGCGGCCGCCGGATACCTGGTTACACGCCCGGCGACGGCCGCCGGGCCACGAGCACGGCGCCAAGCCCCAGGAGTATCAGCGCGAGCGGAACGGGGCACCACCAGTGCTCCCAGAAGGCGCCGAGGCCATGGGTACTCTCACGTCCTGCCCAGAAGACGCCGAGAAGCAGGAGAACGGCCCCGGCGACCTGGCCGATCCGGCGCATGGCCCAAGAGTATCCCGCCGTCCGGGCCGCGGAGGGCTGGCAGAATTAACCATAATCACGATAGGATATATAGGTATTAGGACGCTGCCAGCTGGCCGGTGCTGACAAGGAGGCCACCCGCATGACCCCCTCTGACGTGCTCGTGGACGCCGACTGGGTACAAGCCCACCTCGACGATGCCCGTGTCGTCCCGGTCGAGATCGATGACGGAGGCGGCGCGTACGGCCGGGGACATATCAAGGGCGCGGTCAGGCTCGACTGGAAGCAGGACCTCCAGGATCCGGTGACACACGGCTTCGTGGACCGTGCGGACCTGGCGGCCCTGCTGTCGCAGCGCGGCATATCCAGCGACGACACGCTGATCCTCTACAGCGGCCGCAACAACTGGTTCGCCGCCTACGCCTACTGGTACCTGAAGGTCTACGGGCACCGCAGCGCCTGGCTGCTCGCCGGCGGCCGACGGCAGTGGGAGGTCGACTCGCGCGAACTGGTCACCGAGGTCCCGCACCGCCCCGCGACGGTGTACCGGACGCAGCGGCCGGAGCGGTGGCTCCAGCGGATCATCCGCGCCCGGAGCCGGGGCGCGCGGCCGCGCACGCGGCGCTGGCCCCGGCCGGGACTCAGCAGACGGGCCCCGGCCGCCCGGCCGAGCCCGGGCTGACCCGCCGGGGGGCAGCCGGCGGACCTGCCGGGGGCAGGCGACGATGCGGGCGCTGCCCGGCCGGCCACGGCCCGCACCTGGACCAGCCGGAGCGTTCCGCGCCGAGCCGGGTGCCCAGCTTTCGCGGCCCGATCCTTTCCGGGGCCTGATCCTTTCCGGGGCCTGATCGCGGCTGCGCCGCCGTGGGAGAATGAACCAGGACAGCCCCGTGGAAATGACGCGGCCGGAAGGGGGATCCCGGTGCTCTATGCCTTCGGATTCGACCGGGTGGGCGTGGTGGTCGGGGACCTGTACTTCCTGGATCCCAGCCCGCGTGCGGGGCAGGAGGGCGCCGAGCACGGCGTCCGGGTCGAGCTGCGGGTGCTTCGCCGCGGCGAGCTGAAGGGATCGATCTACTCGGCCACGCCCATCGAGGTCGGCGAGCCGGTCTGGCGGGCCGACCTGCTGGAGACGGTGGCGGGCGCGCCTGGCAGCTTCGACCGCACCCATCATCATCCGAAGTTCGACGGCTGGAACCCCGGGCGCCGTGTCTTCGCCGACGAGCTGTCGGCCGACCCGCTGGGCTGGCTGGCCGGCCGGCTGGCCGACCTGGACGGGCTGCTCGGCGCCGCCGGGTTCGCGGGCGCGGCCGGCCCGGACGACGCGGCAGACCTGCGCCGGGCCGCGCCGGAGATCGTGGATGCCGCCCGCAGGCTGCTGGGCAGGGTGGCCGCCGGGGAGCTGGGCAACCCGCCCGCCGGGGCAATGGCCGCCGGCCCCGGGGAGCCGGTCCTGGTCCGCTCGGGCTGGCTCTAGCAGGCCGGGATGGCATCGTTTCCCGGAGGTGCCATGACCGACCCCACTGCCCCCGTGGCGGCGCGGCGGCGGTGGCGCCGGTGGGCAGTGCTGGCCGCCATCGTGCTGCTCCTGCTGGCGGCGGCGGCTGCGCTGGTGGTCTGGGCCCCATGGCGGAGCCCGCCGCCGCTGCGGCCGGCCGGGCTCACCGCGGACTCCTCGACCACCAGCTCGGTGGCGTTCCACTGGGCGCGCCCGGCGACCGGCCCGGCACCGGACCGGTACCTGATCATGCACGAGGGCAGGGTGGTCGCCAGCGTCCCCGGCAGCGCCACCTCCTACCGGCGCGCCGGGCTCGCCCCGGACACGGCGTACCAGTACCAGGTGACCGCCGAGCGGGGCGGCAAGCGCTCGGCCCCCTCCGCCGCCGTCACGGTGACCACGTCCGCCCCGCCGCTGTCCCAGGCCCGCTGGGAGGGCCCGTGGACGGTCGACATCAGGATCGTCCACGGCGGCTCGGCGCTGCGCGGCAAGGGCCCCAAGGGGTGGACCGAACCGTGGCGCGCCCGGCCCAGGTGCCCGGCGGGGCCGTGCACCGTACGGATCTCCGGCGGCCTGAACCGGCGCACCTTCACCGCGACGCTGACCCGCAGCGGCTCGGTCTACCACGGCACGACGAAGGCTGCCATCTTCCGGTGCGGGTCGCACTCCGACCGGGTCTGGATCCACTCGACCCTGGCGATCCGGGTCACCCTGACCAAGGCCCAGGTGAACAACGGGACGTGGGCGGCCGGCTCCTGGGCGGGCAGGATGGTGATCTCCAGCCCGCACACCTCGACCGCCACCTTCTACTGCACCGCCTTCACGCTGACGACCACGCTGTCCGCGAGCTTCTGACCCCGCTGGCGAGCAGCCGGCGCCGGGCAGCCAGACTGGCTGGATGAGCGAGACAGACGGCGCCGGCGGCAGCGACCCGTACCGCTGGCTGGAGGACGTGACGGCCCCCGCGGCGCTGGACTGGGTGCGGGACCGGAACGCGCGGACGCTCGGCGAGCTGTCGGCCACCGCCAGGTTCGCCGAACTGCGCACCGGGATCCGCCAGGTGCTCGACTCCGACGACCGCATCCCGTTCGTCCGGCGGCGCGGCGGCTACCTCTACAACTTCTGGCAGGACGCGGCCAGCCCCCGGGGGCTGTGGCGGCGCACCACGCTCGAGGAGTACCGGCGGGCCCGGCCGGACTGGGAGGTCCTGCTGGACGTCGACGCGCTCGCCGCGGCCGAGGGGGAGAACTGGGTCTGGCAGGGCGCGTCGGTGCTGCGGCCGGGCGGCCACCGGCTGGCGCTGGTCAGCCTGTCCCGGGGCGGGGCCGACGCGAGCGTGGTCCGCGAGTTCGACGTCGCCGCGCGGCGCTTCGTCGACGGCGGCTTCAGCCTCCCCGAGGCCAAGACCGACGCCGGGTGGATCGACGCCGACCGGATCTACGTGGGCACCGACTTCGGGCCGGGGTCGCTCACCTCGTCCGGCTACCCGCGGCTGGTGAAGGAATGGCGGCGGGGCACCCCGCTGGCGCAGGCGGCGCTGGTCTACGAGGGCAAGCCCGACGATGTCGAGGTGCACGGGTTCCACGACCCGACGGAGGGGTTCGAGCGCGACTTCGTGGTGCGCAACATCGAGTTCTACCGTAGCGAGTGGTGGCTGCGCCCGGCCGCCGGCGACCTGGTGCGGGTGCCGGTGCCCGAGGACGCCATCGCGGACGTGCACCGCGACTGGCTGCTGATCCAGACCCGGTCGCCGTGGCAGGCAGGCGGCGCCACCTACCCGGCCGGGGCGCTGCTGGCCACCCGGTTCGAGCCGTTCCTGGCCGGGGAGCGGGACCTGACGGTGCTGTTCGAGCCGGACCCGCGCACCTCGCTGAGCTATCACGCGTGGACCCGCAACCACCTGATCCTGAACACCCTGCACGACGTGCGGAGCCGGCTCACCGTGCTCACCCCCGACGGCGGCACCTGGCGGCGGGCCGCCCTGCCCGGGGTGCCGGAGTTCGCGCACACCGACATCGTGGACGCCGACCCCTACGACAGCGACGAGTACATGCTGGAGTCGACCGGCTTCACCGAGCCCGGCACGCTGCGATACGGCCACGTCGGCGCCGGCGCGGAGACGCTGAAGCAGGCGCCAGCGTTCTTCGACGCCACCGGGATAGGCGTGCGGCAGTTCTTCGCCACCTCCGCCGACGGCACCGCGGTGCCCTACTTCGTCGTCGGCCGGGACGGCCCCGGCTCCGGGCCTGCGCTGCTCACCGGCTACGGCGGGTTCGAGGTATCGCTCACCCCGTCCTACAGCGGCATCATCGGCCGCGGCTGGCTGGCCCGCGGCGGCACCTACGTGGTGGCCAACCTGCGCGGCGGCGGCGAGTACGGGCCGGACTGGCACACCTCGGCCATCAAGGAGCACCGGCACCGGGTGTACGAGGACTTCGCCGCCGTGGCGGCGGACCTGGTGACCAGGGGCATCACCACCCGCGACCGGCTCGGCATCGAGGGCGGCAGCAACGGGGGCCTGCTGATGGGCGTGATGCTGACCCGCTACCCGCAGCTGTTCGGCGCGATCGTCGGCCAGGTGCCGCTGCTGGATATGCGGCGGTATCACGAACTGCTGGCCGGGGCGTCCTGGATGGCCGAGTACGGCGACCCGCGGGAGAGCGCGGAATGGGACTACCTGCGGCCGTTCTCGCCGTACCACAACGCGTCGGCGGACCAGCGGTACCCGCCCGTGCTGTTCATCACCTCCACCCGGGACGACCGGGTGCATCCCGGGCACGCCCGCAAGATGGTCGCGCTGCTGTCCGGGCAGGGACACGACGTCAGCTACTACGAGAACATCGAGGGCGGCCACGGCGCCGCCGCCGACAACGAGCAGCGGGCCCTGAAGTGGGCGCTCGTGCTGGAGTTCCTGTGGGAGAAGCTCGCCGGGTAAGCGCGGGCCCGGTGAGGGCGGGCCCGGGTCAGGGCCGGTTGCGGCCGAGGCGCTCGTGCGCCTCCACCCATTCCTCGGCGATGACCGCGGAGCCGAGCGAGATCTCGCCGGCCAGCACGGTCGCGGCGACGATCTCGGCGAGCTTGCGCACCTTGCCGGGGCCGTAGCAGCCGAGCAGTTCCAGGCACTCGCGCTGGGTGGGCAGCGCGGTCCCGCCGCCGCAGGTGGCGACGATCAGCGCGGGGATGGTGATCGAGTAGTAGTAATAGCCGCTGGGCAGCACCTCGGCGTGCACCAGCGCCGCCGACGACTCGGCCAGGTTCGCGACGTCCTGGCCGGTCGCCACGAACAGCGCGGCGATCCCGTTGGCCGAGTGGTTGCCGTTGTTGTTCACCCCGGCGAGCAGGCCGCCCAGGTTGGAGACCTGGCGGCCACGGAACATCTCCTCCGGCGTGGTGTGCATGACCTCGCCGATCAGGGCCGGCGGGATCGTCACCTCGGCGGTGACGCGCTTGCCGCGGGTGTCGAGGATGTTGATGTGCGAGCTCTTCTTGTCCGTGGCCAGGTTGGACTCCAGGTAGAACTGCCGGATGCCCGGGTAGTGGGCGCGGATCCAGTTGCACGCCCGCCAGGTGGCCTTGCCCGCCATGTTCTGCCCGGCGGCGTCGCCGGTGGTGTAGTTGAACCGCAGGAACAGGAACCTGCTGGCGGAGAACTGCTCGATGTCGTGCAGCCGGCCGACGTGGGTGGTTTCCTCCGCCTCGCGCTTGATGGCGTCGAAGCTGGCCGTGACCCACTGGCCGAACCCGGCGGCCTCGCGCGCGCTGTCGAAGCCGAACGCCGGTGCCCGCTGCATCCGGTCGTCCATCACCGTGACCCGGGCGCCGCCCGCCCGGTGCACCAGTTTCATGCCGCGGTTGTAGCTGGCCACCAGGGTTCCCTCGGTCGTCGCCAGCGGAACGTAGAACTCGCCCTGGGCGTGCTCGCCGTCGACGAGCAGCGGGCCGGCCAGCCCGATCGGCACCTGCGCGACGCCGACGAAGTTCTCGACGTTCCCGGCGAGCACGGCGGGGTTGACGGAGTACTGCCCGACATGCTGGGGGGCGGCGCCGGTGACCTGGTGGATGAACTCCAGCCGCTTGGCCGCGGCCGCGCGGGTGTAGTCGTTCTGCAGACGGGGGATCCGGTTACGAGGAATCCCGGTGCGCGGGGTGATGGCGACGGGCATGACCGCGCTCCTTCCATCGTCTCGGGTGGCCGGCGCCGGCGGCGCCCGTCACCGGGGTGCCAGCTGGTCTTTCAGGATCTTGCCGAGCGCGTTCTTGGGCAGGGCGTCGCGGAACTCGACCACGCGCGGGTACTTGTAGGCGGCGACCCGCTCCTTGCAGAAAGCGATCACGTCCTCCGCCGCCAGCGAGGCACCCGGCCGCAGCACGACGACGGCCAGGACCTCCTCCCCGAGCCGCTCGTCCGGGATGCCCACCACGGCGGCCTCGGCGATCGCGGGATGGTCGTGCAGCACGCTCTCGATCTCGGCCGGGTACACGTTGTACCCGCCGCGGATGATGAGCTCCTTGCTGCGGCCGACGATGAACAGGAACCCGTCCTCGTCGAAGTAGCCGAGGTCGCCGGTGTGGAACCAGTTCCCGGTGAACACCGCGGCGGTCTCCTCCGGCTTGTTCAGGTACCCCTTCATCACGTGCAGGCCGCGGGTGACGACCTCGCCGACGCTGTCCTGGCCGGGCGGCAGCGGCCTGCCCGCGGGGTCCCACACCTGTGTCTGGGTGCCCCAGATGGGCTTGCCGACGCTGTACACCCGCCGGTCCGTAGCGCTCTTGTTGAACGTCGTGGTGGACGCCGTCTCGGTCAGCCCGTAGCCCTCCAGGATCAGCACGCCGAACCGCTCCTCGAAGGCGTCCAGCACCGGTGCGGGGATGGAGGCGCCACCGGAGATCGCGATCCGCAGCGACGACATGTCATAGTCGCCGAGCTGCGGGCAGGACAGCAGCGCGATGAACATGGCGGGCACGCCCTCGAAGATGGTGGCCCGGTCGCGCTGTATCGCGGCGAGGACCGTGGCGGGGTCGAAGCGCGGGATGAGCGACATCGTGCAGCCGAACCGCACGCACACGTTGAGGATGCTGGACAGGCCGAACACGTGGAACAGCGGCAGGACCGTGATCACGATGTCGTCCGGCTGCACGTCGAACAGCCGCCCGGGGATGTCGGCGTTCATGTACAGCTGCAGGTGGGTCAGCTCGGCGCCCTTGGGCCGGCCGGTGGTGCCCGAGGTGTACACGATGACCGCGGTGTCGGTCGGCCCGCGCTGGGCGAACGGCCGCTCGCTGCCGGGGCCGGCGAGCAGCGCCTCGAACGGGGCGGCGCCCGCGGCGTCCTCCGCGGGGCCCACGGCGTAGATCTCGCTCAGCCCGGCCGAGGCGGCGCCCTTCGCCGCCTCCGCCAGCGCCCCGGCCCAGCTGATGAGGAGCTTCGCGCCCGAGTCAGCCAGGTGGAAGGCCACCTCCGGGCCCTTGAGCAGGACGTTCAGCGGCACGGCCACCGCGCCGGCCTTGAGGATCCCGAAATAGGCGATAAGGAACTGGGGGATGTTGGGCAACTGCACGGCCACCGCGTCGCCCGGGCCGATCCCGCGGGCCTGCAGGCCCGCCGCCAGCCGGTCCGACAGCGCGTCCAGCTCCCCGTAGGTCAGCTGCCCGCCGGGGTAGTACGCAACGGGCTTCCCGGCTGAGGTGAGCGCCGTCTCGCGCAGGATGACCGCGAGGTTGAAGTTCATCGCCCTGCTCCTTTCCCGCGCACGCGCCCGGCGAGGCAGGGACGGGCTGCCCTGGTCATCCGCCGAAGCAACGGCAATCCCAGCCACCCGGCGGTATTCCCACTTTTGGCCATTCAGCCGGCATTTGTCACCGGCCTTCGTCCCAACCTGCCCGGGACCTTGGCCCGGGGGCGGCCGGGCCAGAACCGGGCAGGCCCGCGCCTGTCCGGCCCCGGTCCCGGCTGGCGGCAGGGGACCGCGGGCCCGGGGGCACGGGGCGTATTGACACGGACTCAGCCGCCGGCCGCCTTCAGCAGTTCGGCGACGCCATCCTCGATACCGCGGGCGAGCACGCCGAGGTCCGGCGTGCTGTCGTAGTCGCCGGTGATCCCGAAGGTCATGTTGTCGCAGTAGGTGAAGATCGACACGCCGGTGCGGAGCGTGGTGGCGATCGGCACGTACGGGATGATCTCCAGCAGCCTGCGCCCCATCGCGTACAGCGGGATGGGCGGCCCCGGCACGTTGGTGGTCACCGTGACGACCTCGTGCTGCGGCAACTGGTAGGCGAGCCGGACCGCCAGCGAGGCGAGCGGATAGGGGATGAAGCGGCCCAGCGCGACCAGCGCCTCGCCGGCCGCGGCCTCCTTGCTCGCCTTGAGGCCGGACAGCTCGGCGCGGATGTACTCCAGCCGCGCCAGCGGGTCGGCCAGGTGCACCGGCAGGTTGGCCACGAGCACCGATACCCGGTTCTCGTAGATGTTCTCCTCGCCCGCCGCGCGCAGCGACACCGGCACCAGCGACGGCATCATGTGCTCGTCCGGGTCGTCGCCGCGGGCGAGCAGGTAGCTGCGGAAGCCGCTGCTGATGGCGGCCAGCACGACGTCGTTGACCGTGCCGCCAAGCTCTCGCTTGACCTTCTTCACGTCGCTGAGCGAGGCCCGGGCCCAGGCATAGCGCCGCTGCCGGCCGATCGGGCCGCTGAGCGAGGATCCGGTGGCCGGCGGTGCGGCGGTGGCCAGCTTCGCCGTGGCCCGGGCCACCACGGCGGCCTGCTGGGCGGCCTCCTGCGGGCGGGCCAGCGCGCCGGCCAGCGCGCGGGCCCCGCGGGCCGGCAGGAAGGCCATGTCGTAGGCCGCCTGCACGGCCAGCGACAAGGGCGAGGGCTCCGCGGGCACCGGCCTTTCCTCGGGCGGCGGCGGCGCCGACGGCTCGGGGGAGAGGTCGAAGATCACCCGGTACAGGTCGGTACCGGAAACGCCGTCCACCATGGCGTGGTGCACCTTCGACAGCAGCGCCCACCGGCCCTCGGACAGGCCTTCGACCAGCCAGTACTCCCACAGCGGGTAGTCGCGGTCGAGGCGCTGGGCCATGATCCGCGCGACCAGCGCGGCCAGCTGCTCATCGCCACCGGGCGCGGGCACCGCCGTCTGCCGGACGTGGTAGCGGATATCGAATTCGGGGGCGTCCACCCAGACCGGCGGCCCGAGCCGCAGCGGTACGGTGCGCAGCTTGCGCCGGTACATCGGGACCAGCGGCAGCCGCGCGGTGATGGCGTCGACGAACTCGGAGTACGACGGCGCCGGGCCCTCGAACACCGCGACCGAGGCGATCGCGAACGAGGTGTGCTTGTCCTGGTCCTCCGCGTCGACGAACTGGGCGTCCAGCGGATTCAGTCGCTCCATGACACCTCCTGCGCATGATTGCCCGGCCCCCGGGACCGGGCACAAAACACCCATCTGACGCGATGATAGGCAAAGCCAGGCGGCGGCCGCTGCGGTCGTTGGTCCCGGCCCGGCGGACTTCCGGCCCTGGGCGGAGCGCTAGCGCAGCTTGCGCCCCGGCCCCTGGCGCAGCAGCCGCCACCAGGTCAGGAAGGCGAACAGGACGCCCAGGCCGAACAGGATGCCGACGTCCATCAGCCAGACGTTCGGGCTGTGCCGCCACAGCCCGTCGGCCGGAGAGCCGGGGGCGGGCGGCACCAGCTTGTTCAGGTGCGCCGTGGCCGCCGTGGCGGCGAACCCCCACCGGGACGGCGACAGCCAGGCGATCTGCTCCAGCCCCGCCTTGCCGGCGATGGCGAACACCCCGCCGGTGAGGATCACCTCCACCACGACCAGCACCATCAGCAGCGGCATGGTCTTCTCGGAGGTGTTCACCGACGCGGAGATGAGCAGCCCGAGCGACATGGACACCAGCGCGAGGACCGCGATCGCCACGATCAACTCCGCCAGCGGGAACCCCTTGATGAACGCGCCGTGATGCGGCAGCGGGCGCCCGATCAGCCCGATCAGGACCAGCACCGCCGCCTGCGCCGCCGCGATGAAGCCGAGCACGGCCAGCTTGGACCCGAGATAGGAGGCTGGCGACAGGCCGGCCGCGCGTTCCCGGGAGTAGATGGCGCGTTCCTTGACCAGTTCCCGGACCGAGTTGAACGCCCCGGCGAAGCAGGCACTGATGATCAGGATCAGCAGCAGCGACTCGGCATCGGGGTTGGACGGCGGGCTGCCCGGTGGCCCGGTCTGGTGGCCGAGCGTGAGCCCGGCCTTGTCGGGGATGACCAGGATCACCAGGCCGAGGACGATCGGCGCCCCGGCCAGCAGGGCCAGGTAGACCCGGTCGGAGCCGATCACCGCCAGGTAGCGGCGGCACAGCGTGCTGAACTGCGACAGCCGGTTCTTCGACTTCGGCGGCGCCGGGACCTTGCGCTCGCCGCCCGCCGGGCGCGGGCCGGCCATCGCCTCGGTGATGTACTTGGCGTACCACGGCGAGCGGCGGAACTCCCCGGCCCAGTCCCGCCCCGGCTCGTTCTCGAACGCCTGGAACACCTCGGCCCAGCCGGGCTGGCCGAAGTGGCGCAGCCCGTCGGACGGCGGCCCGAAGAAGGCCACCTTGCCGCCCGGCACCAGGACCAGCAGGCGGTCACAGACGTCCAGGTTGGCGACGCTGTGGGTGACCACGATGATCGTCCGCCCGTCGTGGGCGAGCCCGGACATCATCTCCATCACCGACTTGTCCAGCCCCGGGTCCAGGCCCGAGGTCGGCTCGTCCAGGAACAGCACCGACGGCTTGGTCATCAGCTCCAGCGCGACGTTGACGCGCTTCTGCTGGCCGCCGGAAAGCCGGTCGGTGCGGGTCTCCGCGTGATTGGCCAGCGACAGCTCTCCCAGCACTTCGTCCACGCGCTTGTTGCGCTCGGCTTTGCTCGTGTCCTTGGGAAAGCGCAATTGTGCGGCATAACGAAGAGCGCGGCGTGCCGTCAGCTGCGTATGCAGGATGTTCTCCTGGGGAACCAGGCCAATACGGTGCCGCAGCTCGGCGTAGTGCGCGTACAGATCCCGGTTGTCGTAGAGCACGGTGCCCTCGGTCGCGGGCCGCAGCCCGGTCAGCGCGCCGAGCAGCGTGGACTTGCCCGCTCCGCTGGGGCCGATGACGGCCAGCAGGCAGCGCTCCCCGAGCGGGAAGCTGACCCGGTCCAGCAGCACCTTGCCGTTGGGCAGCTTGACGGTCAGGTCGCGGGCGGCCAGCGATACCTCGCCGGTGTCGGCGAACTCCTGCAGCTCCTGCCCGGCCAGCCGGAACGTGGACGGCCCGATGCCGATGATGTCGCGCTCGGTCACCGGCGCCGCGGTGACCTGCTGGCCGTTGACGAACGTTCCGTTGTGGCTGCCGAGGTCGGTGATCTGGTAGCCGCCGTTCACGCGGCGCAGTTCCGCGTGGTAGCGGGAGACCTCCAGTTCGTCCACCACGATGTCGTTGTCGGGCGCCCGGCCGATCCGCAGCGTGGTGGCCGGCAGCCGGCGCACCGACGTGGGCGGGCCGCGGCGCCCGAGGTCTTCGGCCGCGGTCCCCGGCCCGCCCGCGGTGCCTGCCGGGGTACCCGCCGCTCCGGCGGCACGGACTGCCCTGGCGGTTTCCGCCGCTCCCGCTCCTGCCGCCCCCGCTCCTGCCGCTCCGGCGGCCCGCCCGGCCCTGGTCTCACCCGCGTCCGTGCTGAGATAGTCCGCCCCGGCGGGACCGGCCGGACCGGCGGGACCGGCGACGACCTGCCGGGTCTGGCCGCCACCGGGAGTGGGCGGGGCGGACGGGGCCAGGGCGCAATGCAGCTGCGGCCCGTCCACCGGGTGGCCCAGCCGCACGGTGCAGCCCGTGCCGACCTGCACCCGCGCGACCCGCTGCTCCCCGGTGTAGGTGCCGTTGGTGCTGCCGATGTCCTCGAGGATCCAGGTCTCCTGCTCCAGCCGGAGCACCGCGTGCCGCCAGGACACCCGCGAGTCGTCCACGACCACGTCCGACCCCGGGTCCCGGCCGACGCTGTAGGCGGGCCCGGGCGCCAGGTTGCGCACGACGCCCAGGACCCGCACGTCGAGCGTGCTGGTCGAGCCGGGCAGAACTGGACGGTCTATCGTCATCTGCCAACTCTAAGAGCAAAGGATGGGGAAAAGAAGCTGCTGACGCGCGGATCGACCAGGCATGAGGCGGCCGGCGTGGCGGCCCGCGCCGCCCCGGCCCGCGGCCCCGCGCCGCCCGCCCCGCGGCCCCCGCGCCCCGCCTTCGCCCGCCGCTGCTCCGGCCTTCGCCCGCCCCGCGCCCCCGCCTTCGCCCGGCCCGCCCTCCGGCCTTCGCCCGCCCCGCGCCCCTCCCGCGCACCGGGCCGGTGAACGGCTGTATTGGCGTACATTGTCAGGCAAGCGAGAGGGCACCAGCGCCGGGGCTGAGCGGGAGGTGCGGTGAGCGACGAGGCGCCCGTACCCGGCGAACTCGCCATCGGGGATCACCTGGCCGGGTACCGGCTCGACGGGGTCATCGCCAGGGGCGGGATGGCCGTCGTTTACCGTGCGTTCGACGAGCGCCTCGGCCGGAGCGTCGCGCTGAAGGTGCTCGCCGCGCCGCTTGCCCGGGACGAGGCGTTCCGCCAGCGGTTCATCAGGGAATCCCGGGTCGCCGCCTCGGTCGACCACCCGAACATCGTGCCCATCTTCGAGGCCGGGGAGGCCGGCGGGGTCCTGTTCATCGCGATGCGCCTGGTCCAGGGGCGCGACGTGCTGGCGATCCTGCAGCAGGAGGGCCGGCTGCCCGCGGGCCGCGCCTGTCACATCGTGACCCAGGTGGCCGCGGCCCTGGATGCGGCGCACGCGCAGGGCCTGGTGCACCGGGACGTCAAGCCGGCCAACATGCTGCGGGACGCCGCCGCCGGGGGAGAGGACTACTCCGACCACATCTACCTTTCCGACTTCGGGCTGAGCAAGCGCTGGTCATCGTCCAGCCAGCTCACCTCGGTCGGCGAGTTTCTCGGCACGATGGACTACGTCTCGCCGGAGCAGATCGAGGGGCACCCGGTGGACGGGCGGGCCGATCAGTACGCGCTGGCCTGCTCGACGTTCGAGATGCTCACCGGCGCGCCGCCGTTCAAGCAGGACGAGACGATGGCGATCATGTGGGCGCAGGTCTCGGCCACGCCGCCCGCCCTGACCAGCCGCCGGCCGGATCTCCCCGCCGCGGTGGACCCGGTGATGGCGAAGGCGCTCGCCAAGCAGCCGGACGAGCGGTACCGCACCTGCCTGGAGTTCGCCTCGGCGCTGCGCCGTGCGTGCGGACCCGGTCGCGGCTCGCCCGAGCCCCCGCCGGTCCCGCCGCACGAGCGGACCGAGATGATCGGTGCCGTGGCGGCCGACCCGCTCCCGCCCGCCGGCACCCCGCCCTCGCCCGTTCGACCTACGTCGGTCCCGCCCCCGCCCGTTCCACCTACGTCGGTTCCGTCGGCGTCGGTTCCGCCGCCCGCGGAGGGCCCGCCGCCCGTCCCGTCGGCATCCGTCCCGCCCCTGCCCGTTCCACCTACGTCGGTTCCGCCGCCCGCGGAGGGCCCGCCGCCGGTCCCGCCGCACGAGCGGACCGAGATGATCGGTGCCGTGGCGGCCGACTCGGTCCCGCCCGCCGGCACCGCGCCGCCCGCCGGCACCGCGCCGCCCGCCGGCACCGCGCCGCCCGCCGGCACCGCATCGCCCCCGCCGGCAGAGACGCCGCCCCCTGACGCACCACGGCCGGCGCCATCCGACTCGCCGCCGCAACCGACGGGAGCGCCATGATCACGATCGCCGGTTTCCGCCTGCGGATGCTCTTCACGGCGCTGATCGCGCTCACCTTCACGGTGCTGCCGCTGCCGACGTGGCTCGATGTGCTGCGGCCGCCGTTCCTGGTGCTGACGGTGCTCTTCTGGTCGATCAACATGCCGCGGGCCGGCGGCATCGGCCTGGGGTTCATCTGCGGGTTGGTGCTCGACGTCTTCCAGGGCCCGGTGCTCGGCGAGCATGCGCTGGCGCTCTCACTGATCGCCTACATCGCGGTGCGCGAGCATCAGCGGATCCGCTCCAAGCCCGCCTTCCAGCAATCGCTCATCGTGCTCACGGCGCTCATCGTCTACGAGTTCGTGGCCT
>Ga0335078_10003510_pt1 | contig 23324 bp, 23 predicted proteins | sample Lox_Sample_32_FD_206711 | JGI IMG/M metagenome (GOLD analysis project Ga0335078, IMG submission 206711) | Soil microbial communities from Loxahatchee National Wildlife Refuge, Florida, United States - Lox_Sample_3.2 | ecosystem: Environmental > Terrestrial > Soil > Wetlands | place: USA... | reverse complement strand
TCTCGTGGAACGCTGTGAGATAGGGCTCGACCCCGTCTTGCAGGAGGTTGTCGCCCAGGTGCATTACGAAGGAGTCCTCACCCAAGAACTCGCGAGCCGCCAGAACCGCGTGAGCCAAACCGCGCGGGTCTCCTTGTTCAATGTAGGTCAGCCGTAGACCGAACATGCTTCCGTCCCGAAGGGAAGCCCGTATGGCATCTCCGCCGGGTCCCAGGACTACCCCGACGTCCCTCACCCCCGCTCGGCTAAAATTCTGCAAGGCGTAGTAGACCATGGGCTTGTTGGCGAGCGGGATCATGTGCTTGTTTCGCGTCGCAGTAATCGGTCGGAGACGGGTGCCGTTCCCCCCCGCCAAAAGCAATCCCTTCATTCGTCGATTCCTCCTCCCGGCCTAACGAAGAAACAGTTCCTGGATGGCGACGACGGGGGCTCGCCGCCAACCATCGGGAGGGTGCCCGTTGATCTGCAAATTCTTCATGACCGAACCGCTTACCGTGGGATCTCGGCGATGAGAGGACTCCACCAGCCCCCGTGAGCTCGGTACCAGTCGACCGTTGCGTGTAGGGCATCATCGAACCGTAGCCTCGGCTTCCAACCTAGCTCCTGGACGAGGTTGCTGGGGTCGAGCGCATACCTCCGATCGTGACCCGGACGATCCGAGACGGTGTCGATGCGATCGGGCCCGAGTCCAAGAATCTTCAAGATTGACAGCACTACGTCACGATTCGATTTCTCTGTCTCGGCGGAAATAAGATAGGTCCGGCCCGGAGTCCCGCGATGTGCGACTAAGTCCAGGGCCGCACAGTGGTCGGTGACGAAGATCCAGTCGCGAACGTGCAACCCATCGCCATAGAGGGCAGCATTCTTTCCCCGCAAGAGGTTCGTGATCGTGAATGGAATCAGTTTCTCCGGATGCTGGAACGGGCCGAAATTGTTTCCGCAATTTGAGATGGTCGACGGAAGTCCGTACGTCTCGAACCACGCGCGGACGAAGTGGTCCGAAGCGGCCTTGCTCGCCGAGTATGGGCCCCTCGGGGCGTAGGGCGAATCGAGGGTGAATCTACCACTGCCGGTCAGGGGTAACGAGCCGTAAACCTCGTCGGTAGACACATGATGAAAACGAGAGATGCGAGACCTGCGACAAGCTTCCAAGAGGACGGCGGTGCCCCAAGCGTTTGTCTGGACCGCGGACAGCGGGTCCGTTATCGCTCGATCATTGTGGCTCTCCGCGGCTAGGTGAAGCACGAGGTCGATATCCTTTAGGACGTGGGAAACCAGCGTCGAATCCCTGACGTCACCCTGTACGAAGGCGAATCGTGAATCTGTCTCGAGGTCAGTTACTGAGGCCCGATGACCGGCGTAGGTCAGTGAGTCGTAGACGGTGACGTGATCCTCGGGATGCTGCTCCATCCAGTAGTGCGCCAAGTTCGAACCGATGAACCCCGCTCCCCCAGTCACGAGAACTCGCATGCGTGGAATGCAACGGACGGGGTGGTAAAAGGCCGTCGAAGAGCGCACTAAGCCTGCGAACATTCGAAGGGCCCGCGGAGGTTCTACCAGGGATGGTCACGGCCGAAACCAGCTGGCCAATGATTCATCGAAGGGGATATCGTCGGACCGGACGAGAGTGCCACCCCAGAAAGTCCCGACCGACCCGCGTTGGCCCGGGACGACTGGCCCGCGCCCACTTCGGAGTTGACTTGCTGCTCCTCGAAACCGCGGAAGGAGAGTTCATCAGACAGAGCTATCAAGAGACCCTCGTGTGGGGGGATAGGAAACAGGTTGGAGTGAACCGACCGGCGATGGAGGCGAGTCGCGACGGAAATGTGGTCGACTCCCGACCGAAGGATCTTCAGTGGGTTCGCGACTTTCTCCTCAGAATGCCGCTCGTGGAAGGAGTCGGGCGTTCGTTCGTCAAAGCTTGGTGCGTCATCCTGCAGTCACGGCTGAGGGGTAAGTTCGGCGACGCCACCGTCATCCCGCTGGGCCGCGCAAGGATGTCTCTCGATTTCAGAGCCATGCATGATGTGCGGATGTACTGGTCGATTCAACGCCACGGCGGTTACGAGCCAGAAACCGGACTGCTCTTGGCCCAACTGTTGAAACCCGGCGACACCTTCGTGGACGTGGGCGCAAACAATGGCTACTTCGCCATCCTCGCGAGCCAATACGTCCGACCGAATGGTACTGTCCTTGCAATCGAACCGAATCCGGGGGCGGTACAGCGGCTCAAGAAGAATGTCGAACTGAACGGCCTCGGCGATACTGTGCACATCCTGCAGATCGCTGTGGGCGAGGCCGGCGGCTCCGGTAGCCTGTACGTTTCCACCTTCGAGGACGGCTGGGCTAGCTTGACCCCCCAGCGCAACCCGACCCCTCCTATCCAGGTGCGAGTATCTGCGCTGGACGACGTGCTCGAGCCGTCCGAGTCGGTTGTCCTGAAAGTCGATGCCGAGGGGGCTGAACCCAGCATCCTCCGGGGCATGTCCAGGACTCTCGCCCGAACTCCGAATGTCGCGATCATTCTGGAGTGGAACCACCTGTTTGGCACCCGGGCGCTCTGGGATTACCTCCGCTCAAATTTCAAGATTTACGACATCGTCTCGCGGGCCGGTTCGGGCGTCGGATTGGAGGAAGTGAATTCCTTCGAGGACCTCCAACACACGTTTCTGAAGAACATCCTGATCACCTCAGGAACCCGTTGGTCGCCCCGCTCGCTGCCAAGCTAGACTCTATCTCGATGGAGAAGGTTCCGCGTCGAACCCATCCATGGTATTACCTCGAGCCGGGCGTCGCAAGAACCCGGGACGACCCCCGGTTCGCAGAGGAACCTCATCGCCACAGCATGGGAACCCACGAACGGCGGCCCTGGTGAATGATGATTGACGGATCCAGAGCCGCTGAAGGAAAGGAAGCCGGTTCAGTCGGCGACGGAGAGGGGTCGCCTGCTCGCACTCCACTCCCACCGCGGCTCTCGGACTTGCTCCTGCTTCTTGGGGTCATCACCGCGTTTTCGCTGTTCTACTTCTCGCTGAGCTCCCTGCGGTTTACGGAGTTCTATGACTCGAACTGGGACCTGGGTATCAACATGCAGGCGGCCTGGACCAGCTCCCACGGATACCTCGCGTGGAACTCCGGGACGTACGAGTTTGTGGGAACGGGATCGTTCTTCTTCATTCACTCGACCTACGTATTGCTCCCCGCTTCGTGGTTGTACAGCATTTCGCCCACGGCGAATACCTTGTTCGCCCTCCAAGCAGTCGTCTTGGCTTCCTCTGCTGCGCCGCTCTATTTGATCGGTCGGCAGTCCGGCGCAGATCGGCGCGTCGTCCTGGTGGGGGTGATTGTGTACCTTGCATCGATCCCTATCCTTTCGGGATTCCTGTACGACGTGCACTGGGAAGCGTTCATCCCGGCCGAGTTCCTGTGGACCTTCTACCTCTGGGAGCGCAGTCACTACTGGTGGGCCATTTTCCCCGCGACTTTGGGATTCCTCACTCTTGAGGTCTTTCCGGCGTTGGTGATCGGCATTGCGGCGTACTTCGCGGCACCATACGTCCGGTCATTCCTCACTTCGCCCAAGAAGAGCCGAGCGGAGGTCTGGAGGACGATTGTAGGACCCGCTCGACCCATCATCGGATTGGTCCTCCTTGCGGCGGTGGGCTACTTGGTTCCGAGCTTGGTGGCGCACTACCTGCTCCCGGGGATAGTGGGTGGATCTCCGATCTTCCCCCCGTCGGGACCGAACACCGCATTCGGGGTCCCCTACTGGGGGGTCTCGCTTGCGACACTCGGTGTGCGATTACTGTACTGGCTCATCCTCTTCGCGTCGTTCGGATTCATCCCTCTCTTCCTGCGACGGCGGCTGTTGATCCTCAGCGTTCCGTGGGCTCTCTACACGGTTGTGATGGTTCCCAATCCCGCCTACACTACCCTCGGCTTTCAGTACTCTCTCGTCGCGGTGGCCCCGCTCGCGATCGGCTTTGTTGAGGGGTTGGGCCTGATGGCACGAGCTCCATCGTCGGGGTCCCGTCACGGATTGCTGTCGGTGATTTGGCTGCTCGCGCTTCTCCCTCTTTTGATCGTTGCCCTTGGCGACCCCTCCGATTTGATTCGACCGACGCCGACCGGCGAGTGGCTCGGGTGCGCCCTCGCCCTCTGGGTGCTAGCTTGGTATCTCGTGCAGAGGCACGTTAATCGACCTCAATTTTCGTCCGGGGCACGCCGCCCACGATTCCGGCTTTCACCGCACTCTACTCGGGGCGTTGCTCGAGGAGCGCTTGTCGCTGCTGTCATTGTCCTGGTCGGCAGCAACATCGCAATCTCTCCCTTGAACCCCGCAAACTTCCTTGGCCAGGGCGAGGCGAGCTATTCCCTCTCGTTCAGCCCGAGTCCGAGCTACCGTTACATGGCCAATCTGGTGGATGAGATTCCGGCCGGTTCCTCGATCTTGGCTTCCGACAACCTGTTTCCGTTTGTAGCGAACAATCCCAACGCATACTCCCTGCTTTGGTATCCGAGCACTCCTCCTTACTTGCCGTTTAGCGCGGCTCACTTACCGCAATACGTTCTCATCAGCACCAGCGAAGGATTTGGCATTCCTCCGTACATCAATTCTGTATTGCTCAACGAGAGTGTCTATGGCATCCGGAACATGCTCTACTCTGCCGATTATCCGGGCAGCATCTATCTCTTTCAGCTCGGGTACTCGGGTCCCACGCACCTCGTGCAGGTGACGCCGTACCCCGCGACAACTGTACTCTGTGGGCACGACTTTGCCATCGGTCCATCGGGTGTCGTCATCCCCGAGACCGGGACGAGATGCGGCACGGTCGTGGAGAGCAGCCCGGCGAGCAACCTGTCGGGCAACAATGCGACGATTTGGTATGGCCCCTATTCCACGCTGGTCCCCGGGAACTATACCGTAACGATCTCGCTAGAGGGTTCGCTGAGCGGACCGGGCCCGACCGACGCCCCTATCCTCGTCATGAATGCGAATGCTCTGGGGACCGGATATTGGTATTACGTCGTCATACAAGCGAACGAGGTATCGCCGACGCAATGGACAAATTTCACTTATCATTTCGAACTCACCTCCCCTCACCCGAATGCTGAGTGGCGGGGATACTTAGCCGGCCCCACCGTGAACGGGGTTTTCGTTCCCGGGAGCGATCGCCTCAACTACATCGAGCTCGACTATACCCCGCCTCCGAATTGACAGGTCCCCCGGGGGTTCTCCCCCGACCGTTCGATGAGTTGGCTCGCGAGCGGCCCCGCGCATCGACCCGTAGGTGGGTCCGAGCCACCAAGGGTTTTACGGCGTCCGCTCGGCTACCTTTCTGAGTCTCCCCGTGCGCCAGCAGGGCGGCTGCACTTCCGGGGTTCGTTTTTATCAACACGTGCTAGTTGTCTAATAGCGCGTCAAAAGAGGAGTGACGGTTGACCCGCAACGTAGTGATCATCGTCGCGGATACTCTCCGCCACCCCACCGCCACGCCGTGGTTTGCCTTGGACGAGTGGATGCCCTTCCTTTCTAGCGCGGCGAATAAGGCCTGGAACCTTCCAAAAGTGGTCGCGTCCTCTTCGTGGACCGTTCCGTCCCACCTGAGCCTCTTGACTGGGTCCGACCCGTGGCTGGTGGGTCTCACCGAACGGACGTGGCAATACCGGGTCGGAGGCACCCCCTCTCTCACGAATCTCTGGACCGCGGGCGGTGGTGAGACCGTAGCCTTCTCGACGAATCCCCTCGTAACGCCGGCCTCGGGTCTCTTGGTTGGATACGACGCTTTCAATCCGGGGTTGCCGTTCAAAGTCGCGGCTTCATCGGTCCGGTTGCTGGAGGCGAGCGGGTACGAGCGAATCCTGGGGCGCCAGATGCAAGCTCAAGCCCAATCCAAGTCCGCACCGGCGCGTGGGTCGGACCTCCTCACAAAGCGGCTCGGCGCCGTCGCGCTCCGAAGCGCAGCTGCTCCTCGAGCCCAATTGAGTCGGGCGCTGGATCGGCAGTTGTCCCGCCGCGAGCGACGGACTCCCCTCTTCCTCTTCATGAACCTGATGGAGGCCCATGAGCCGTATCTTCCGAATTCGCCGCCGACCGAGGCGGCGGCCTGGGAAGGGATAGTTCCGACGTGGTCGCTCGGGCTGCATTCAAAGGTGTTGTCCCAACTGAAGGGGATTGAGTCGGAACTGCGCAAACAGTACCTTTTTTCTCTCCAAGCCCTCGACGACCAGCTGCGGCAGACTTTCGCCACCTTAGAACGGCACGAAGTCCTTCGTGATGCCCTCGTAGTCGTGTTGAGCGATCACGGCCAATGTCTCGGGGAGCATGGGTATTTTGGACACGGCAGTTTCCTCTACGACGAGCTCGTCAGAATTCCGGCCTACATCTGGAACTACTCGGATGGCCGGCCCGTCAACCACTTCCCTCCGCTGCCGGGCTGGATCGATCATCGACATATCCATGACATCATTGCGCACTGGATCTCAAACAGCTCTGCCCCGCCCACTTCAAGTGATTTGGAGAGCTTGATCGCGGCCCGCGGGTCCGCGGTGTCGTATTGGGAGGGCCGAACTCCGAACGCCGCCCCATCCCTACGAGAGCTATTGGGCCCCCGAGGGCCCGCGACGCAAGTACTTCGGTTTACGACCGACGAATCCGTGGTCTTCGCTTCCAACGACGGGGGAGGCCGCGAAATTCGACCGAGAGTGACCTCTCGAACCACCTCGTCTTCGAATCTGACCGATTCGGTGGAGAAGACCATCGAAAATGTTCACAATCGGGACGCCACTTTGGGCCAGGCCGACCTGACCGAGAGACGGCTACAAAGCTGGGGATACGTCTAAAGGGCGCCCCTTGGCGGTCCGTCCTGCGACTGCCGCATCGGCACTGCGATACGGCACTTGGTGCTTCGCCTCGCCGCATCAATCGTGGCCCGAGTCGGGCGGAACCCCACGCGCCCGTTGACGAGGGTCACCGGAGTGGGTCTGCTTTGCCGAACCGGAGTGATTCTACGAGTGCTCTGGCAAAAGATGCCCGTGAACTCTCGATTTCAATCGCCGTTCGGCTTCGGCAGGCTGACGAGGTGGTCGAGGAGCCGCGGAAACTCAGGTTCCGAGAGATGCCACCTCCCGCGCATACAACCAACGAGCAATACTTGGGGCAATACCGAACAACCAGAGCGCTTGACGAAGTCGAGTCTCCGATCTGACCAGAAAGGCGAATCGTCGAGCAGTGATTTCATGCCGCAACCGTATGAACGTAGATCGGCGCGAGCTTCGCTCACGTATCGCGGCATACGCCAGCTGCACTTCGAAAAGGCCCTCGGCCTCCTCGATTGCCAAGCGGTCCCCCGTGCCGCGAACCGCCTCAACCAGCTTCGCATAGCTCGGAAGGTACGTTCTAGAGAACGTGGCCCGGCGGGACAGGGGATCGACGCCCGGTTGCTGCTCAAGCGATAGATTGCGGGGGTGTATCCGATACTCGGTCAGAACCGAAGAGTCGATGCAAACGCTGCTTGTCGAGGTGAGAGCGGCGAAAAGTGCCAGCTCGTCCAGCAAGCCGAACCCGGAAAGGTCCCGGGTTCCGATGAACGCGCGGATCAACTCGCGGCGAATCGCCATGCAGCTGCTGTTGAAATCCACCCCGAGCGCGGGGAGCTGGCGCAGTCGTTCGACCCGGTCGGAACCTACGAGGGTGACCTGCCCGAGACGTTCTACGTTCCTTCGTTGATTCGCGCGGAACGGATGCTCGGGTCGCTGGTGTCCGCCTCCGTCGATGACCACATAATTGTTCCGGAGAAATCCGAGGTCTTTCTGATTCCAGAACAGGTCATGGACGAACGAGAGCTTGTTCGGCAAAAAACGATCGTCGTCGTCGAGGAAGGCGAGAACCTCTCCTCGGCATGCCTGAACCCCCGCTCGAATTGCAGAACCGATGTCACCGGCCCCCACCCGAACCGATCGGATGCCGTTCTCCGTCAACACACGCTCCAGGCGTTCGTCGTCGTAGTCCCGGATGACGACGAGTTCGAATTTCGATCGGTCCAAGGTTTGTCGGCGCACCGAATCGATCGCCTCGAACACGAACTCCCGGTGGCGGGAGGCATTCAACATCACGCTAACGAAGGGGGGGTTAGCGCCCTTTTCCTCGAGCGTCTCTGCCGAGCGGAGTTCGTCCAATGCGATGCTCATTGTTTTCGCCCCCCTTCGGTACTTCCTCGCCCAGATTCGGGTTGTCACGTCGCAAGAAGCTATCCCCGCCCCCGTTTATCGGTCAGCGGACCTTCTACCCTCCACAGCGGCAGCCCATTCGTGCTGCACGTTTCGGAATCTGACCAGTAGGATAATGAATTCGCGACCATCCCGGCGGAAGGCGGACACGCAAGGTGCGACGGGGGGTCTCTCTTCAACCGCCCGGCTGCTAAGTGTAATCTCCCGCGTCCCGCGCGGCAAGGTCATTACCTACGGCCAAGTGGCGGCCGCCGGAGGTTTTCCCGGTGCCAGCCGGCTCACAGTACGCGCACTACAACGGTCGGACGGGTTGCCGTGGCATCGCGTTGTTGCGGCCGGCGGCCGCATCGCGCTTTCGGGCGACGAGGGGCGGGAACAACGGCTGCGCCTCGAGATCGAGGGCGTCACGTTCAGGGCTGGCCGTGTCCGTATGGACCTCCACAATTGGAAGCCGAAGAACGGCCCTGCTCCTAACGCCGAGAGAAAGAGAGCACTCCGAGAGCGCGACTTCTAAGTTTGACTCCCCTTGGCACTAGCTCCCACTATAAGACTGCGGTCGAAGGGCATTCGAAGAGTGCCGAAATGCCTGCCCCGAGGATGGGTCGGAGTAATGGTGGACGGGTCGTAACCCGACCGGCAGCAATGGAAGTGATTCTCCGATGAAAGCGCGACCGCTCCTCGTGATCATACGGGGCCCCATCGGTGCGGGGAAGACCACCCTGATGCGTGCGCTCGCCCGCGACCATCGCCTTCGATTCTGGGTCCTGGACACGGACGCGGCCAATTCTCACCACCCACCTGATCCATCGGGGGAGTTTCTCGATCAGGAGTGGAATCTGGAGATCGAAGTTCTCGCCTTACACGCGCGTCTCGTCCTGGGGCGTGGCTTGAACCTCGTCATGGACCCGGGCCTCCTCCTCACGACCAAAAAGGTCGACCGATTCCTCCGGAAGACCGGCCGGCGTCGCTCGGACCCTCGGGTAGTACTGTTCCGACTCACTGCCTCCGCCCGGGAAGCGGTCCGAAGGAAGTCGACCCTCCCGCCAGCCTACGTCCGGGCGAGCCATAGGGGGTGGGTCACCCGCCCGGTCCGGGGGGAGCTCCTGATCGAGACTGACGGGCGAACCCCCGAACAGGTGGCGGCGATCGCTCGGAAGTTACTGAGGGGACGCATCTCGGCTTGAAGCCGCCCTGCGCCCGCACCGGCCCCGTTGGGGTTCTGCCTCGGGTATGGGTCGCGGTCGTGGACCCGGTCGGGGCCGCGGCGACACGCATCGACACGGTGCACCAGGAGAGCGGGTACGGAAAGCACGCGGTCGTTGCGGTCTACACGAGCCAGAGCCACGACCTGTGCCTTCTCGGCACCGCCGGCCGCGGCGCCGCGGACCCGTTCACGCCGGGCATGCACGAACAACTTCTCAACCACGGCACGGGGACTTCGGGACCGTTCGAGGATGGGACCGGGTAAGCGACGTTCTCCGCGGCATGGCGGACAGGAAGTTTTTCCCTCGAAGCGGGCCTCCTCGAGGCATCGGCCTGGAACGCGATCGCCGTGGGGCTACTTCCGTAATCCGCGGGTACTTAGACCGTTTTCACGAGGTGCACGATCGACGAAAGGTGAATCTTGTCTGACGGAGCGAGGAGTAGGAGCCGGTGACGTTGCGAGATCCGCGATCGAGCGGGTCGATACGCAACTTCGTTTCCGGGTGAGTCCCCGACAAATCAGGCAGACCCGAGAGAAGCTCGCAACTCTGTCGGTAATGGGCCGAGGTGGTCGGCCGAGAACCTGAATGCCATCAACGCAATGGCGGGGAGAGCGCTGAAATCGCCCGACGCCCCCTCGGAACCTCTCGCTCCAGGAAGATCCGGAACGCCGACCGTCAATCGCGCTCGTCGGTCACCCGGAACTCCTCACAAGTGTCCGGTAGGTCGGTACGTGATGGCCAGGACCCCGTTCTGGTTGCGGATCAGGTCGACGATCTTCATCTTTTGCGATGCGAAGTCGCCTTCGAAGAGGCGGGCGCCCGTGCCCGCGACGATCGGCATCAGAAAGAGGTGGAGTCGGTCCAGAAGATCGTTCTGGATCAGCGAGCGAACGAGAGTGGGGCTCCCATGTACCCCGATGGTCTTCCCTCGCTGTGACTTGAGTTTGAGAATGGACCTGCGAACGTCCCCCGACAGCACGGTCGCGTTGCCGATGGCGCCCCAGGGGGCTTCCTTCAACGAATTGGTCACCACATACTTTTGCACCGCGTTGATGTGATCGGCGAACGGCTGGATCTTCGAAGATGGCCAAAACTGGGACCAGACGTCGTACGTCTTTCGGCCCAGGATCATCGCGTCCTCCCGGATGAGTTGCGAGGCCATATCCTTCGCAACCTTTCCATTCGACATCCGAACGACGGCGTCCTGCACCGCCCCAAATTCCACGACTCCGTCGAGAGTTATGATCAAGTGCGCGACAATTTCTCTCATCTGCTCCACCCTTCTGCCTGCGGAGGCTCCAGTTCGGGCGCCACTTCTCGGCCACGTCGTCGGCGGTCATGAACACAATCGCCAACACTTTGCCGATGGAAGCCAGGCCCCGAGACCGCCGGCATCACCGTCATTCCCCAATCCCGCAGCGCATCGGCGAGGCTCCTTATCACTGCCCGTGAAGCGACCGAATCCCTTCGAGGTCCTCGAACCGCGAATCGGCTTTCGCTACTCGAGGTTGATGCCGGACGTGCGCGACCGGGCCGGGGAGGCTTCGCTGCCACCGACGGACGAACCTTGCCGGGCCGCCCGGTGACGGGACCGCAATCACCGCGCGAGACGGATATGGTCCCGCAAGGGCGCGATGGACCGAACCGGGACCACCGCATCTCCGGTGCGGAATCCGCGGTCGGAACCGGTGTCAACCGCCGTTGACCGGTCCGATTAATCTCCGATCCGCGTCGGGCCCGTCATGTCCAAGCACGACAGGAGCTGGAAGATCGAAGGGCTACCCGCGTATGGTCCGGCTCGCGATCTTCGAGACAAGCTCCGCTTATTCGGGCAGTTCGTCGGTAGCTGGGATATCGTAGAGCACCGCACACTGCCATTCGGATTGCTCTCGAAAGGCGAGGTCCATTTCAACTGGATTCTCGGCGGGCGAGCCGTCCAGGATGTCTGGGGATCTCTTGACCCAAAGACCGGCCGCCTGCTCCCCTGGGGCACCACCGTGCGCTATTACGACCCCGGACTGAACGCCTGGCGAAGCACCTGGATCGCCCCTCGACAGAAGACGGTACGACGCTTCATCGGGCGTGAGAGGGGCGGCACGATCTTGCTGCAGGAAGAAAACCGGGGGCTCCGGACCGAACGCTGGGTCTTCTCCGACATTCGGCCGAACTCATTTCGGTGGCACGCTCTGAAACGACACCACGCGGGCGGTCCGTGGAGCGTCGTGGAAGAGATGAAGATCCGGCGACGCGCGTTGCCTTGATCGTGTGACGGCGATCCGCGGGTACGGGCACACATGAGTCAGGCTCTGCCCCGGATCTGGGATTCGTGCGGCCGCCGGTGGAGCCGAGATCAGCGCGCGGGGCGAGGGACCGACCGGGAGGAGCGGGTGCGGCGTCTGATGTTCGGCCCCGGCGGCGGGGCCAACTTCGCGGGACGAGATCGACGCTTTGAACCCCACCCCATCAGTTCGATCCAATTGCCGTCGGGGTCCTCCACGTAGAAATTCTGGCGGACTCCGAGGGGGTCGGTCGGGGTCAGCACCACCGTTCCGCCGTGCTCGACCAAGCGACGCGCCATGTCCGCGGCGTGGCCGGTGGAGTACCCCAGATGATCCAGGCCCTCTCCTGCCACATACGATACTGCGTAGGGTGACCCCTCCGGATACCAGTTCAGCTCGAGTCGCTGGCCGGTTCCGTGGTCCACGAGCAAGACGCGCCGGCCGCCATGAGGCAATCGTCCCCGCCGCATCTCTTCGAGACCCAGCCCGTGGAGGTAGAAGTCCAAGGATCGCTCGAGGTCAGTAACTCTGATCCCGAAGTAGATGAGCCCCATCGGACAGGCAGTCGACACTTCTGGCTTTAGGACTTCGGGTCGGGCGGCGGATACCTTCGCCGCAATCGGCGCGCGAGACCGGGAAGACCGGCGGTTCCCATCCCCGGGAGGGACACCTCTGGCCAAGGGCCGGACACATACCCGCCTTGACCCTGCGCCGCAGGAGGGATCTGTCCCCAGGGTCCCAGACCACGCCATCGAGGGGTTATCGGTGAGGAGGAGTCGGAGAAGAGCAACAGATTGGTTGGAGGAAGGACTCACCACGGGGGCCAGGATTCGATGGCTCTGTCCGCAATTCGTTCCCACGCTCCCTGCGCTGCCGCGATCCGGTCGGATTCCAACGATTGATGCGACCGGAGATCCTCCGGTGACTCCAGAATCGCCCCGCACACCGCGCAGACCTGGAACTTCGGGTCGATGAGTTGAACGAGATCCCGCCACATTGCGTCCTCGAGCCGACGTTCCTCGTGCACGTCCACCGCGGCAGTGACCCCAAGGGAAGCGATTCCTTCCACCACCGGTACGATGAGATCCTTTCCCCAGACTCCCAACCGAAATTGCACCTCAAACCTACTCGGGCTACCGGCCACCACGACATCGGCATCCCGCACGGCCCCGAGGGCGACTCGTAGCGTACCGCGTTTGCTGGCTCTCAAGTCCCACAAACTCGGTTGCGAGTGTTCTCGGTCGATCTGGAAGCCGTTGTCAGTAAGGAACTTTTTGATCCGCGTAGCGACCGATGCCGGATCTACCCCCTTGTCTCTGAATACGTAATGTTTCATTCAGGGGGCCGACACATTCAGATCACCCTTCTATTTCACTTCGGTCGCGTAGCGAGGGAAATGGGACGAGCGTCACCCCCGAATCGCACTTGCTACGGCGCCCCCGCGATCCGCTAACGGAACTCAGGGGAAATCAGACGCGGGAGGACTTTTGCGAAAGTTCGAAACCCGAACATACACCGAGGAGAGGCAAGGATTGACTCTCGGGGATCCCCCCGCCGAGAAATCCCAGCTACTCCGCCCGGGTCATCCCCGGAGCCGTTGAGCGGGGCCGCGGACCGGTCCGGCCCCGAGGTCGCCCCCTTCGAAGCCCGGCGCGTTAAGGATCTTCGATCGCGGCATCGATCTCGGTCGGCCGCCGCGCCCCGTCGGGGGTCGACCCGGGCTCGAACGCGCTATCGTCCGGTCGACCGTGGTCGAGAACTTCGCAAACAGAGACTCTCGTCTATCGCCCGTCAAAATACGCAGTTTCCGTCAAACGTCAAACATCGAGTTTCTTAAGCCAGAAAGTCGTCGGCTCACCCCCCGGGGTCAGGACCATGAGCGACTCGAACGGAGTGTCCCGCATGAATGTGAGAGGTATTGGCGCCACGCACGTCTCCGCGTTCATAGTTTGCGCCGTGGTGGCGCTCGAGCTACTGAGCTTGCTTCTGGTCGGGGGCTTCAGCGCGGAACCAACGCCGCTGAGTGCCGCCGCCTCGGCGGGCCCGAGCGAGGCGGCCGGCGGTCTCGCCGCGACGCAACTGTCGCTCGCCTCCGCTTCGCTCGGGCAAGGGTCGGGTCCGGCGGATGGAGTCCCGGTGAGCTGTTCCGGCGGGGGGACAGCGGCCGCCAGCGTCTGGTGCGGGGGGAGTTCGCCGCTCCCAGGTGGGCCCATCGCCGGACCAATAACCTCGCCGTCCTGGAAGCTGGTCACCGCCCCCACCCCCAGCGTCCTGGAATTGGCGACCATGGTGTACGATGTGCGGGACGGTTACGTCGTTTTGTTCGGAGGATTCACCGGGGCCGCCTTCCTGGGACAGACCTGGAAATTCTCAGCATCAACGTGGACTTTGCTTCATCCCTCCGTTTCCCCACCGGCCCGGGCGGGGTGATGGCCTTCGACACCAAGGATGACTACGTCGTTCTCTACGGCGGCCAGAACAGCACAAAGATCCTGACGGACACCTGGACGTTCTCGGGGGGTTCGTGGACCAAGCTCTCGCCGACCCATGATCCGGGAGCGATTGCCCTGGCCGCCATGGCCAACGACCCGAAGGATGGCTACGTCGTGTTTTTTGGTGGAGCGAACTCGACCGAGGTGCTCCAATCGGCTACGTGGAAGTTCGTCGGCGGACAGTGGACGAAGCTCACCCCCACAACGCACCCCACCGCCCGATTCCTCCCTTCCTTTGCCTACGACGCCAAAGACGGGTACGACCTGTTGTTCGGTGGAATGGGCACAACGTTCGATTCGGACACATGGAACTTCTCCGGAGGCCAATGGAAACAGCTCTCTCCAATCTCGCACCCCAGCGCTCGATACGCCGGTGGATTGGCGTACAGTGCGAAGGACGGAGAGCTGGTCCTCTTCGGCGGTGTGACCGCGAGCGTCTACGTGTCGGATACCTGGACGTACTCGGGAGGGGTTTGGACCAAAATCAGTACTTCGGTCCATCCTTCAAGTAGGGCCACAGTCATGATCGCCGACGGTACCGCGACGACCAACGTCATCCTGTTCGGGGGCTTCACGGGGACGAAAGAACTCAACGACACGTGGAACTTCCACGGACTGGTCTGGACTCACCTGCTGCCCAAGGCCCCCGCGGCCCGCTACTTCGACTCGATGGCGTATGACGAGGCAGACGGCTACGTACTCCTGTTCGGAGGCACCGGGGTCAACGGCGGGGTCTTCGGAGACACGTGGAAGTTCTCCCAGGGGATATGGACCCAGCTGAATCCTCCGACCTCTCCGTCCCCTCGGTACGGCGCCGCAATGACCTACGACCAGGCGGACGGATATGTCGTTCTCTTTGGGGGAACCAGTGCGTCCGGGGGCGTGCTGAACGACACCTGGAACTTCGTCGGCGGGAAGTGGACCGAAAACACGACGTCGGTCGGCCCGGGCCCGCGCGCCTTCGCCGCTATGACCTTCGATGCGGCCGACGGCTATCTGCTGATGTTCGGCGGGATTGAGGGGACGACGGAACTTGGGGATACCTGGGCTTACCAAGATGGGGTCTGGTGGCAACCGGAGTTTGCACTTCCCCCGGACACGCCCACCGCTCGAGGCGAGGTCCAGATGGCCTACGACTCCGAAGATGGGTATGTGGTCCTTTTCTCCGGCGCGCAGAAGTCCGGCGAATTCTCGGACACGTGGGTCTTCTCCGGGGGGTACTGGTCCAATATCACCTCGACCCTGACCCTAAGTCCGCCGGGCGCCGCTTCGGGTGCATTGGTGGACGATACGTACGACGGGTATCTCGTCCTGGTCGGCGGCATGGATTCCAATCAGACGTGGAGCTTTGTGGGAGGGACGTGGACCGAGCTGTTCCCCGCCGTCAATCCCGGTGAAGACTTCCTGATCGCCGCGACATTCTCTCCCACGTCGAACGCCGTCGTCCTGTTCGGAGGCTTTACCGCCGGAACTTGGACCTATTGATCCCCACCCCGAAATCCGGCCCTCGCGCTCCGGGTCGACTGGGTCCGCGCCCGCCCGGGCTCTGGTGACGCACCCAAGACCCGGTCCGGGTGCGATCTAGAGAAGCTGGGAGTCCCGAAGCAGGGGTCGCCCCCGGAGACGTGCAGGGGCTCCGGATGTGCCCGGACCCCGACCGGCGGCGGGTTGTGGAGACGCACCACGATCGACGCCAACCCCCATGTGGGATTTCGCAACGGTACCTTCTCTGGGACAGCGACCTCTCCTGCTCCCCGAACCGAAGGAGGCTGGAACGACCCCGGGAAATGGATCGTGGAAGGGCTCGCCACTATCGTTCGAGTCGCTTCGGCCATGGCATTTCAAGTCGAATGCTGGGGGCGTCTTCTAGACCGGGCGCGGGACGTCCTTCCGAGGGGATTATTCTAGGGCCCCAACCCGCCCAGGTGCCCCCACGTGATGTCCTGCCCGTACCAGATCGCGGCGATCCCCGCGAGCACGACCACGACGAGGAAGAGGAAGATGAGCACGGTCCACATCCGGGGGAACGCCGGGGTGGAGGAGGAAGCGAGGGGACCGGCGTTGGGGTTCACGGACCCGATCACGAACCAGTCCACGAACAGCGTCGCGCCGTAGCATCCGATCGCCATCACACCCCAGACCAAGAACAGCAGAAACGTCTCGAGGTGGTCCAGCGTGAGGTTGTTGCTGTATCCGAGGTATCCGTAGTAGATCACCCCGCCGCCGCTCACGACGGCCATGAGCCCGACGAAGTGCGTCGGGAGCTTGGCCCAGACTGCGGCCCCGAATGCGACGAGGAGAAGCGAGAGCAGAATCAGCGGGTCGAAGAAGAAGACGTTGTAGACCGTCAGCGCACCTCCCGGAGTCTGAATCGTGAGGGGCCAGACGAACTCCCCCCACAGGGCAAACAGACCGAGGAGGCCCCCCAAGAGCGCCAAGACGAAACCCCCCTCTCGGAGGTGAGTGTAAGCGCGGGCCGGATCCTTCCGGTACAATGTGTGAAACCACACAAGGAATCCCGTGTAGAAGATGACGACCGCGACCAACACCAACAGGTCAACGATGACGCTCAAGTCGTCGATGAATCCCATGCTGTTCCCACTCCACCCGCCGGCGGATTGCCGCGGGACCCGCGCGGCGGTTGATAGACCTTCGGTTTGTACCGAACGACCGTACCCCTGACCAGATGCCACCAGACAGGAGAGGGGGGCAGCGAGGAGGTTGATCCTCCCGGGCCTACTGCAGGGGCGGTGCGCCCACGGCGCCGAGTGAGTCTCGAGATGCGTCCGTCACAGGGGGAATCAGCCGGGGGAGGACTTTGGCGAAAGTTCGAAGCCCGTTCAACGACCCTGTGGAGGTGGACCTGTGGGGACCCACCGCGCTCAGAAGGGAATCTCCGTGAGTCAAGTTATGGCGCGCGCGGCCAATGACAGGGCCACAGGCGGCGCGAAAGCGCGAGTTTAATGGGGGATTCGCTCGGACGATGAGCGGACTTCGATGAGCGCGACGAAATCGCCCCTGGAACCGATTGTCGCTCACGGCGCCCGGATGAGTTGGGCGGGACTGCTACGCCCGGGCGATCCGTTTCCGCCGGCCCTATGCTCAAGGCTTGGAACGCTGACCGCGGAGTCGGGGCCGCCCCTTCGACGATTCTTCGGCTCGTGGTCAGAAAGGTATCGCCGGTTCACGTCAAACCTGAGTTCGGCAAAGATGCGAGTACAAACGGTAGAGCCGGGACAGCGTCCGGATGGTGGGGTTCAGTGTGTCGTCCACTGGGTGGACTCCCGCGCGATGCGCGGCCTCGGCCGGGGTTCAGTCTGCGCCGGGGATGGTTGGCCCGCCGAGCTGTGGAGGGCGTTCAATTCCCAAATCGAAAACCTGCCTCCTGGTTCATTAGCCGAGAGGTTGTCCAGTTTCCGGGACTCCCGGCTCGAAGAACGCAACCCCATCGTCTCCGGTTGGAGAGATGCGATTCGCGAGGGCAGGCTTCGCCCTTCCGCAGAACCCCTAGCACATCGCGGTGGTTTGATCCCTGTCCCTGCAACCCTGGTGACGGAGGCGGGACCGACCGCGTGCATCGTCTCGTGGGACCCAAGGGGCCAGGAATTCCGCTCCCTCAGCAGCGCAATCAAGTCTCCCCGGGCCCAGAGCGGTCCGCTCGATCTTGAGAGTCAGGCACGCTACTATCTGGAGTGCACTTTGGCGACGCTTCACGGGGTCCGGTTTGGTCCCTACGACGCCATCGAAGACGAAGGGTTTGCTCATTCTCGAGATGTCCTGAGGTTAGAGAATTCCCTGAAGGGGCTCGAACAGGAACGCATCGCCGATCCGAAATTCGGTTTGCTGGACCGCCTCGGCTGAATCGCGCTCCACGGACGCGCGACCGATGAAGTGACTGCAATCAGCGCGTGGGTCGCTGCAGAACCCACGCCTGGAGAAAGGGCCGGGCACATGCCCGCTGTGACCCCGAGTCGCGGGAGGGCTCGCCATTTTGGTTCGAGTCCCTCCGTCCCCCGTTAACTTGAGGGGGACTCCAACGGCCCCGACCATGTCGTCGGGTAGATGTATCGGTAGAGACTGGACCGCTTCGGAAGGGCCCGTTCGGAGGGGTCGGACTGCAGGATGGTTAGTGAAGAGAGTGGCCCAGGTTCGCTCGAAGAAGTACGCCGTCAAATCGAGCGGTCTCGAAGGCTGTACATCGAGGCGATGAAGCGAGGAGACTCGACCCGACTGGCTTCGCACTTCGCGGAAGAGGGAGTGTTGCTCCCAGAGCAAGCGCCTGCAGTCCGAGGTCGTCCTGCGATCGAGCGATGGTTCCAGAGCTGGTTACCTTCCGCGAAGGTCACCGAGTTTGAGGTCGTCTCCGAAGAGCTCCATGTCATTCAGAACGTCGCCGTTGAGGTGGGCAGACACCGCATGGTGATTCAGTTCGGGGAAGCTGACCCGGTGGAAGAGGAAGGCAAATTCCTCATGGTCTACGAGAAGGGAGTGGACGGTGAATGGCTGATCTCGAAGGACATGTTCGGTTCCAGCCGACCGCGACCTGGGTAGCGGTCGAGGTCATTGACTCCGGATTCGTACCGCGGAACAGTTCGAGTCCCATTGCATCGGATCGTCCAGCGAAATTCGAGGGTAATCAGCCGCGGGAGGGCTTGCCGCTTAGGTTCGAATCCCTCCGAATCCGCTCACGATAGGCCCATTATTTGGCTGCGCTCCTACCGGCCACGAAGCACCCGGGGTGATCTCGTGCCATTAAAAGGAGCCGCTATCAAAGCGTGGAGGGCGCCGCCGAAGGACGCGGAACTTGTGTTCAAGGGCAAGGTCTTCAGCGTCTACCAGTGGAAGCAGAAGATGTTCGACGGTCGCTACGTGACCTACGAGGCGGTATGGAGACCGGCTAGCGTGAACATCATCGCGACGGTGGGACGGAAGTTGGTGATGACGAGGGAGCGACAGCCGGGCATCGCTGGGTGGTATCTGGGGATTCCGGGAGGGCGCGCGGTTGAAGGTGAGACGCCGCTCCAAGGGGCGAAGAGAGAACTCCGGGAGGAGACGGGGTACGCGTCCGACGATTGGACGCTGATTGGCACCGACCAAGCCTGGCCGGTGACGCGGTGGATGACCTGTTGGTACCTCGCGCGGAACTGCCGGAGAGTTGCACCTCAGTCCACGAGCGTGAACGAAAGGGTAGAGGTCTTCACCGTTGGCCTCGACGAATTCCTGAGGAAAACGATATCGATGTGGGGAAACATCCTCTGCGATTTCGCTGAGATGAAATACGATCGGGAAAAGAGGGACGCGTTCGCCCGGAAGGCGTTCGGCTCCGGCTCGGCCGACTGACCGTCACCGCAGGCGATGATCGAATTACCCGGCACGGGCTGGTTGCAAGAGGTTCGAGCCCCCGGAGGGTTCGACCTCCCCAACAGCTCCGCAGCGCGGGTTCTCGGAGGAAGACAGCCACGGAAGGACTTTAGCGAAAGTTCGAAGCCTCACCCCCATTCCCTGCGGGGTTTGCCGGACAGTTCAAACCCATCTCCTCCGTAAGTCAGTAGGGGGTCTTAGAGGACCCCCGACCTAGCCGGAGGTTGAAGGGGCTCCGAGTGGGCCAGCGGGGCGTATGGGGCTCATTGGTCTCTGGCACGAGGGCCCACCGCCGGTGTCGAGCGGAGTTCGCCTCCTCGCGTGGTTTAACACCCCGCCGGGCATCATGTCGATGTGACTGTTAGCAGCCGAGGCCCCAGACCTACGTCGAACTGCAGAGGGGCGATCGCCGAGTCGTCTCGGAGAACAGAACGGTGGAGACGATTTCGAACTCTACGCGAATTCAGCTGACCACTGTACGGAACCGGCTCGCTACCTCTCAGGGACAGCTATGAAAAGTGAAGCCGAAATCTCGGTCCGACCCTATGCTGAAGGAGACCTCTGGCTGTTGGAGAGGACGCTCGGAGACGCAAGGCAAATGGAACACTTGAACGGGCCGGAAAGTGCTGAAGGCATCCGGAAACGTCACAACAGATTCCTTGCGATGTCTGCGGATCCCCGTGCCGGAGGTCAGTTCACGATCTTGGTGGGCCCCTCCCACGCTCCAGCCGGAAATGTAGGATTCTGGGAGTGCGAATGGAAGGGTCAAACCGGCTGGGAGATGGGATGGTTTGTGCTGCCTGAATTTCAGGGGCGGGGGGCCGCAACCGCGGCGACCAGATTGATCATAGACTTGCTCACTAAGCTTCAGGGTCACCAGTTCGTCTTCGCATTTCCTTCGGTGGACAATCACCCGTCTAATGCCATCTGCCGAAAGCTCGGATTCACCCTGACGGAGCAAGTGACCTCCGAGTATCCACCCGGCAGCAAACGCTCCTTGCACGTAAACATCTGGAGATTCACTCTTCCGGGCGTTGGGTTGAACGCCCGTGTCTAGGAGTGGGTCGTCAACGTACCGCGTGAGTTACGGCCGGGCACGTGTCCGTGATGCCCCCGAGCCGCGGGAGGCTTGTGCGTAAGCCGAAGTCCCAACGCTCGGCCCCCGTCTACCCCTTGCCCTTCCGGGATCGCACATACTGCCGGAACCAGGGCAAGTCCTCGCGAAACGCGTTCGCGAACATCCGGCGGGCCTCGCTCCGGATCTGCTTGGGGGTCCGTTCCGTCGACCTCATCCAGCAAAGCACGTCGACGGCAGTCCTTGAGCCGCGCGGCGAGTACACGTACACCTTGATCGAGCCGGCGTCGGGGCCCTCAAGGTCCTCTTGGACCCGCACCGCCGGTCGAATCACGGTCATGCGGCAGGCCCGTTTTCTCCACTGCCCCGCCTCGAGCGCTTCGTAGCGCACGAGGGTCGTCACCTCGGAGAGTTTCTTGTCCCGGAAGTTCCGCACTTTAGAGGTGTGGGCCCGGGAATGATACGTCTCATCCTTTTGCCAGAAGTCCCACACCACGTCGAGGGGCGCATCGTAGACGGCTCCGCGATCCTCGAAATACACCGGTCTCGGGCTGGCCACCACGCGCTTCTCCTTCGCGCCCATGGTCGCCAAAACCACGTGTCTGAGCTATAATGGCTCGCGTCGGTCGAGGCGAAATCTTCCGCCCCTACGAGGTTCGGCGGGTCGGACCCCAGGTACGCCGAGTGGGTTCTACTCACCAAGACGCCAGGGGCCGGGCATATGCCCGTTTTGACCCCGAGCCGCGGGAGGAATCTAGCGAAAGTTCGAAGCCCCATGCCCATCCCTTAGAGGGAATGAGTGAAAGTTTGAATCCCGACTCTCCGCAAGCGGAATCCCTGCGCGCGAGGGCGTTGGGGAGAGTTCAATACCCTCCCGCTGCGGTTGTGGCCGGGCGGTTGGCGCATGGGAGAGTATCTCGAGGTCAACGGGGTCAGAACCTACTTTGAAACTCGTGGGAGCGGCGAACCAGCCGTCCTCCTCCACGGCGGCGCAGGAACAACTGAATCGCTTTACGCGCAGGCTCTCGAATTGGCCAAGAAGTACGCCGTGATCGTGCCGGAAAGGCGCTGGCACGGGCGGTCGGCCTGCGTAGGAGGCGAACTGACCTACGAAAACATGACTGCGGACACGATCGCTTTCATGGATGCGTTGAAAGTGCGAAAGGCGCATCTGCTCGGTCACAGCGATGGCGCCAACATCGCCGCGATGGTTGCAATCCAGCGGCCGGATCTCGTGCGAAAACTCGTGTGGATTAGCGGCAACTTCAACAACGACTACTTGTCGGAAGAAGCGAGGATTTGGTTGAGGGGATGGACCCCCGATGACGCCCGTCGGCTCTTCCCAGCCGCGGTCGACCAGTACTACAAGGTCGCCCCCGACGCGGAAGCTCGATTCCCTGTCCTTCTCAAGCTGCTGGGAAAGCTCTACGCTTCCGATTGGAGAATTCCTACCGAAGACCTGGGTCGCATTGTCGCGCCAACTCTGGTCATGTCGGCCGATCGAGACGCTGTTCCGCTGACTCACACGCTGGAGCTTTTCCGATCCATACCTAAGGCTCAGTTATGCGTGATTCCGAATGCCAACCACCTCTTGGTGATGGAGAGGCCCGAAGCAGTGAACCCTGTGATTCTCCGCTTCCTCGAACCGTGAGCTCGCGCGTACAAGATCAGTGGTTTGCTAACCCCACCTTTGCAAAAGTGCCGGGCGGATGCCCGTTTTCACCCCGAGCCGCGGGAGGGATTTGAACCCTCGGCCTGCTCCTTACCAAGGAGCCGCTCTACCAGCTGAGCCACCGCGGCGTCAGTCCCGAGTCGACGTTTCGCCCTTATTCCGCTTTCCCATCGATGGCCGCGTCGCGCCCTTGGCCCACGGGAAGCCGTCCGAGGCGGCGTCCCAGCCGTGACGGGACATCTTCGGCGGCCTCCGTTTCTCGAGAAATGCCCGCATTCCCTCTCGCTGCCCGTCGGTCCCGAACAGCCGGGCCCAGAGGTCGAGCTCGTAGCGGAGCCCCTCCTCGACCCCCGGGTCGAGCGCCTCGAGAATCGCGAACTTTGCGGCCGCGAGTGCGAGCGGGGGCTTGTTCGCGAGTTCCTCCGCGAGGGCAAGGGCCGTCGACAGCAATTCGTTCCGAGGGACCACTCGGTCCACCAGTCCCTGCTGGAATGCGTCGGCGGCCCCGACGGACCGACCCGTCATGATCCACCGACGGGCGGGCGCGGCGCCGATCCGACGAGGCAGCCGGCGGGTCCCGCCCCACCCCGGCATCACCCCGAGGTTGATCTCGGGTTGTCCGAACTGAGCGTCCTCGCTGGCGATGATGAAGTCGCACGCAAGGCAGACCTCGCAGCCGCCTCCCAGGGCCACCCCGTGGACAGCCGCGATCACGGGGAGGGGGAGGTGCTCGATCTGACGGGTGACCCCTTGGCCACGACTGCCGTGGACGAGCGCGTCCTCGCGGTCGAGGGGGGCCATCTCCCGAATGTCCGCCCCCGCCGCGAACGCCTTCTCCGCGCCGCTCGTCAGGACGACTGCGCGAGCCTCGGGGTCGGATTCGGCCTCGACAAGGCGAGCGGAGAGCGCTTTCAGAACGGCCCGGGACAGGACGTTCACGGGCGGGTGGTCGAGCGTCAGGATCACCGTCGTGCCTCGTCGTTCGTATCGGACGAGGTCGGGAGTCTCCGT
>Ga0335078_10003508_pt1 | contig 23333 bp, 24 predicted proteins | sample Lox_Sample_32_FD_206711 | JGI IMG/M metagenome (GOLD analysis project Ga0335078, IMG submission 206711) | Soil microbial communities from Loxahatchee National Wildlife Refuge, Florida, United States - Lox_Sample_3.2 | ecosystem: Environmental > Terrestrial > Soil > Wetlands | place: USA... | reverse complement strand
GAACGGCGCGGTGATGATCGGCATGGGCGAGCGGACCACCCCGCAGGCGGTGCTGTGGATCGCCCGGTCGCTGTTCCAGGCGGGCTCGGCCCGGCAGGTGCTCGCGGTGCACCTGCCTAAGTCCCGGTCCTACATGCACCTGGACACGGTGATCACGATGTGCGACCGGGACCTGGTCACACTGTTCCCCCAGGTGGTGTACGGGGCGCGGACCTGGGCGATCCGCCCAGGCGAGACCGCCGAGGACCTGGTCGTCGAGGAACAGAACGGGACGCTGCCCGAGATCATGGCCAGGGCCCTGAGCGTGGGCACCATGCGCGTGGTGGAGACCGGCGGGGACTCCTTCGAGGCCGAGCGGGAGCAGTGGGACGACGGCAACAACGTCGTCGCGCTCGAGCCAGGGACGGTCGTGGCCTATGAGCGGAACACCGGGACGAACACCGCGCTGCGCAAGGCCGGCATCGAGGTGATCACGATCGCCGGGTTCGAGCTCGGCAAGGGCCGCGGCGGCGGCCACTGCATGACCTGCCCGCTCCAGCGCGACGCGGCGTTCTGACCGAGGGAGAGATCATGGCTTACAACCTGCGCAACCGCAGCTTCCTGAAGGAGATCGACTTCACCCCGGCCGAGCTGCGCTACCTGCTCAAGCTGGCCGAGGCGCTCAAGCTGGCCAAGTATGCCGGCACCGAGGTCCAGCGCCTGCCGGGCAAGGAGATCGCGCTGATCTTCGAAAAGACCTCCACCCGGACCCGTTCGGCATTCGAGGTCGCCGCCTACGACCAGGGCGCGCACGTGACCTACCTGGACCCGTCCGGGTCCCAGCTGGGCCACAAGGAATCGGTCGCCGACACCGCCGCCGTCCTGGGCCGGATGTACGACGCGATCGAGTTCCGCGGCAACAGCCAGGCCGACGTCGAGGAACTGGCCGCCCACGCCGGGGTGCCGGTCTACAACGGGCTGACCGACGAGTGGCATCCCACCCAGATGCTCGCCGACTTCCTGACCATGGGCGAGGCCAGCGGCAAGCCCTATGACCGTCTCGCGTACGCGTTCGTGGGTGACTGCCGGTTCAACATGGGCCGCTCCCTGCTGGTCACCGGCGCGCTGCTGGGCAGCGACGTCCGGCTGGCCGGCCCGGCCTAGCTCCACCCGCCCAAGGACGTCGTCCAGCTCGCCGAGGAGATCGCCGCGCGCACCGGCGCCCGCATCACCATCACCGAAGATCCCGCGCAAGCCGTGGCCGGCGCTGACTTCATCCACACCGACGTGTGGGTGTCCATGGGTGAGTCCAAGGACGTCTGGGCCGAACGGGTCAAGCTGCTCGCCCCCTACCAGGTCAACGCCGACCTCATGCGCCAGACGCACAACCCGGCCATCAAGTTCATGCACTGCCTGCCCGCGTTCCACGACCCGAACACAGCCGTCGGGCGCGAGATCATGGAGCACACCGGGATGACCTCCGGCCTCGAGGTGACCGGCGAGGTGTTCGGCTCGCCCGCCAGCATCGTCTTCGACCAGGCCGAGAACCGGCTGCACACCATCAAGGCGATCCTCGTCGCCACCCTCGGGGGCTGAACAGGGGCCGTGCGGTTCAGCTGACCTGACCACCGGGAGGGGCAGCGCCGGGGCGTGGCGTGAATGAAACGAGGCGTGGATGGGCTCACGCACCTCAGAACCTGCTTCAGGGTGAACGCGGCCTCGTGAGGCCGTCCGCGCCTTGTCGCCCGGCCGGGGAGCGTGTGCTCAGAGCGATCCTGTTTCCCGGGCACGGCGTACCGCGTCGCGCCGGTCAGCTACACCGAGCTTGCGGAAGCTGTTCTTGAGATGAGACTTGACCGTATTTACCGAGATGAACAGCTTGCCGGCGATCTCGTCCGTGCTGAGCAGCTCTCCCGCCAGGCGCAGCACCTCGCGCTCCCGTTCGGTGAGTGCCTCGATCACGGGGGGCGGCTGGCTGTCAGGGGCCTGCGGGATGGGGGCCGTGCCCGCTGGGACGAGCCGCGGGCCGAGCACGTCTTGGTGGGTATAGGCGAGATCGGTGTGGCGTTCCAGCGCTGGCCTGAGCCATCGTCGCTCCAGGGCGAACGGCAGCCGGAGGTGCTCGGGCCCGGCCAGGCGCAGGGCGCGCTCCAGTGACCGGCGGCCGCGAGTAGGATCACCGGTGCGGAGACTCAGGTGGGCGTCGGTCAGCCATGCCTCGACCTGGACCCGTTCGGCCGTGTCACCTGCATGCGTTGCGGTCATAGCGAGCGCGTCCTTGGCCGTGCTCAGGTCGGACGTGCTCAGGTCGGTGGCAGCAAGACAGACATGGGCCAGCGCGACGGCCGCGTCCAGTGCACGTTCGGGGTCCGCCCGGCGGGCCGCGTCCATGGCCGCTCGCGTGTCGCCCGCCGCGGCGTATACGTGGGACTGCGTGACCGTCAGCAGGTGGTCGAGCCACGGCGGCGGCGACCAGCCGCTGCGCGCGCGGGCGAGCATGTCCGCGGCGGCGGGCTGGTGGCCGCCGGCCAGCCTGGCGCGTGCCACTACCAGGCAGGCAACCGCGCTGACCAGCTTGTCGGGATGGGCACGCAGGCTGGCGTCGGCCAGCTTCAGCCAGCGGTGCGTTTTGGCCAGCTCGTCGCGTTCGAGGTGCACGTGGGCGAGTGCGACGGCGGCCGCCGCGCAGGGATGCGCCGCCCGGCTGTCTTGGGGAACGACTGTTGCGGCGGCGGCGAGGTCGGCGGCCTGGCTCAGCTGCCCGCGCAGCGCGTGCAGCAGCGCGAGGTATCCGCGGCAGCTGGCGGCCTCGTAACTGCCGCACGGCATGCCGGTGTTTTCCGCGTCGGAAAGCGACGCCGCTCTGTGCAGCAGTGAGGCGGCGCGGTCGAAATCGCCTGACCAGAACTCAACGGCCCCGCGCCCGGACAGCATCCGCGCATAGGCGTCCCGGTATTCCGCGTGTGCGCCCGCGGCGAGGTCTTCGAGCAGGTTCTCCGCTGCCGCTGCCGCTGCCGCGGTGAAGTCTCCGGCTCGACGGGCCAGAGCCAGGCCGATCATCGCCGCCGCCAGCCGCGACGGAGCTTCTTGATCGTCCGGAAGCTTCTCCAGGATCTGTTCCGCGGCGGACAGAGACGCCCTGGCCGCCTGGTCGCGGGCATCAGCCAGGGCGACCGCCGCGCCGGCCAGAGGCAGCTGCGGCCGCGCCAGGTCTTCCGGCGCGGTCCGGAGGACCTCGTCCGGCAGCTCAAGGCCTCCGGGTTCGATGAGGTGCCCGATGGCCAGCTCGTCGACGATGATCCGGGCCGCGAGCTGCCCGTCGCCGGCCTGCCCGGCATGGCGGACCGCCACCGGGAGATCCCCGTGGCGCCGGTACCACTCGGCGGCTCGCCGATGCAGGTCAGCCAGGCTGCCGGGCTGCTTGTAGCGCAGCTTGAGCCGTAGCACGTCGCGGAACAGCGCGTGGTACCGGTAGTTCCCCCGGCCGGTCGGCTGGACGAATCCGGTCTTCCGGGCAAGCTCGGAAAGGGAGCTCGCCGCGCCGGCCTCACCGGCAAGATCGGCTGCGATATCGGCATTGACCGTGTCAAGGATGCTGGTGCGCAGCAGGAGGTCCCGGACCCCGGGGGGCTGGACGTTGAGCACCTCCTCCACCAGGTAGCTGGTGACCGGGGCATCGTCGCTGACCAGGTTCTGCACGAATCGCTCGGGGTCGGGATGAGTGCCCAGGGTGATCGCGGCCATGCGCAGGCCCGCCGCCCAGCCCTCATTCCGCGCGTGAACGGACTCAAGCGCTGCCGCGGGCAGGTTGACGCCATGCTGTTCCATCAGCAACGCGGCTTCGGGAACGCTGAAGGCGAGGGCACCGGCGCGGATCTCGGTCAGTTCTCCGGTCAGCCGGTACTGATGCAACGGCAAAGGCGGATCCATCCGCGACGCCACCACCAGGTGCAGTCCCGATCGCGTATTCCTGAGCACGTAGCCCAGGCCGGCCAGCGTGGGCGGGTCGGTCACTAGGTGCAGATCGTCCAGCACCAGCACCAGCGGCGGGTCCTGACCGGCCAGGGCAGCAGCGAGCCCCAGCAGGAAGTCATGTCCGGTCACATTCCCGCGCGCCAGCGCGGATGCGGCCGCGGGAATGGCGACGCCTGCGCGTCGCAGCGCCGCCACAACGTACGACCAGAAGGTCCGCGGACGATTGTCATACTCGTCCAGCGTCACCCACGCGATCGGCCCAGCCCCTCCGCTCGCCGCCCACGACGCGATCGCCATCGTCTTGCCTGCCCCCGGCGGCCCGGTGACCACTGTCAGCGGGGCTTGCACGCCCCCCGCGATCTGTTTCTCGATACGCGGGCGTGAAACCACCCAGCCGGGCAGCTCGGGAATGGTGATCTTCGATGCCAGGATCGGATCGTCCAGCCGGCCGGCCCGCTGCCAGAGGTGAGTTCCCTCCTGTTCCGTGGGGCTGGTCACCATCGCTCTCCCAAACTCCGGCTGTCACGCCGGCGGCCGTCATGCTCGCCGAGCCCAGATATGCACCGCAGCTTCAGCGCGATCCCTGCGGTTGCCATGCCCTCAAGGATTTCCCCCATCCGGTGACCAGCAAAGGGGCCGTTCGGCACCTTCCAGCAGGGACCTTTGGCCTCTGCTGTAACGGCAACAGCTCACCCTGCAGGTGCTCACCCTCCTCAGCCCGCGCACGACAAGGGCAGGGCGGCCCAAGCAGCCGTAGGTCGTTGACAACCGTGGGCAATGAATCCGAGACGGCCGGGATCAAGCCCTGATACCGGCTGGTCCGGCCGTGCCCGTCTGTCGTCGGCACCCGTGTGAATACGCGCTGGTGGCGGTGCTGCCGTCGGGCGCGCGGAAGGCGAAACCATCTGCCCGACCTCCCGCGACGGAAACTCCGCGCGCGCGAGCCTTCGGCGGCAGGACGGGCAGGCCAGCAGCCTGTATGCCCGGTCGGCCTCCCGGCACTCGGGCTGATCGGCCCCGAGGATCGGGACCTTTGCCCCTCAATGCGTGCTTCACCTGGCGAAATGCTGAAGTTGGCCGCGTGCGCGCCCACGGCCCGTCTGGCGTCGCCTGGTGCGGCGTGGGCCCGGCGCGGAAGCGGTTACACATCCGGGCTATAGGGCCCGGGTGATGCCGAACAGGAGGTCATCATGACATCGGCAACACTGAGGCACCACGGCGCGGCCGGACGTCACGCCGAAGGCCGCGGCCTCGGCATGGTTGTCTTCGCGGGCGCGCTGGTAGCGCTCATCGGCTTTTTCAATCTGCTCGACGGCATCGCCGCGATCGCCAACTCGCACATCTTCATCGGCAACGCCCACTACGTGGTCGGCGACCTGCGCCTGTGGGGCTGGGTCATGACCGTCTTCGGCGCCGTCCAGCTGCTCGCGGCGCTCGGGGTGTGGGCAGGTAACCAGCTGGCCCGCTGGTTCGCGGTGGCCGTCGTCGGGCTCAACGCCATCGGCCAGATGTTCTTCATCCCGGCCTACCCGTTCTGGTCCCTGCTGATCATCGCGTTGGACATCGTGGCCCTGTGGGGGCTGTGCGCCTACGGCAGCCGCGAGAACATCGGTATGGCCTAACACCGGGGCGCCGGGATCCGCCGTGGACGAGACGAAGCCCGTTGCCGGGTCCGGCGGAACCGGCACAGAGCGTGGTACGCCTGAGCTGAGAAGGAGGCACGTCCGCAGCCCCGTGGGCCGGGCTTTCCCGAGTCCGGCCCACGGGCTTAGCCGACCGGCACAGCAGGCCAGGCTGGCGCCAGGAGCCTGTTGTGCAGGTGAGACGACTCCGCGCCGGCCCGGGAAGGGAGCTTGTGCGGCGGCTGATCGCCGCGATCCGCGACAACGACGAGCGCAATGCCGGGAAGCCGGTCCTTCAGCTGGCCCGGACCAGAAGGATCTTCGCACCGCTGGTCCTGACGGCCGGCGCGTTCGTCATGCAGTTCAACGGGCTCGGCCGGGGTTTTCCCTGGATCCTGGCCGGATCGAGTACCCTCATACCCCGCCATGGGTGTATCTGATCAGCCTGTTAAGCGCCTGCAGTCCTATGACCCGTTTCCTCCGGTGTGGCGTATGCGCTGCCCGTGCTCGTTTAGGGCTGGCAAGGTAGGAGAGATCGCCGCGTGCAGGTGCCGCTTCTGGTGGCGTGTAGGCAGCCGCGGGCGTTGGTATGCGATCTCCAGGCGCCGCGCGCTGGGCGTGCTCGCCCGCGAGCTGAGGCGTGAGCTTGACTACTTCGATGTGACCGGGAACTGGTCGGCCGGGTAACGTGCCCGCGCTCCGATGAACCTCGTCCTCATGCCAGGCGGCAATCAACCCGCTGCCCGGCTGCCTGACTTGTCAATGGCCCGTGGCCCGGTCGCCTCGCGCGGCCGTGAAGCGGGGGATGGCTTGCTCGAGGGTGGCGGCCTGGCAGGCTTGGCGCTGGTGCATCAGGCCGTGGGTGAAGGTGTCCTCCCCGGCCGCCGAGCGCGGGCACGGCCAGGGCACGCTGCAGCCGCCGGGCTGCCCGCCGGACCGGCCTGGCGAGCTCCTTGCCTGTCTTGCGTGTCGCCCCGTGGCGTCAGCGGCGGGTCGGCCAGCTGCGCGTCCAGGTCATCGAGCAATCATCGCTCACTGCGGTGTGCCGCCGGACGGCCGCGCACCATACCGTGAGCCACGTCACCCGAGGATGTCTGGTCCGCGGGTGACGTGGCTCTGGACCGCTAGGTAAGTTCTTCCACCTGCTCCCCGAACATTGACATCTGGGACATGAATCGCGCGCCCAGGGCCGCGTCCACAATCCCGAGGTTCTCGACGACGAGCAGGGCTCGAACGGTCAGCCGTTCGAACTCTTCGCTGCTGCGTATGCGCGCGAGTTTGTCCTGGTCACCGCGCAGCAGGTAAAAGCCGCCAAGCTCCCCGCCGTGCGCCTGGAGGAGAACCGGCTCGAAGCTTTCGATCTCGCCCTCTCGCTGCAACCGGGAGTAATAGTCGAACGTTTCGTTGAACACCTTGCTGGCCTGTCGCTCACGGCCTGGCACGGGAGCCCCAAAGCCAATGAAGAGCCCGGAATCTGCCATGATCCACCCCTTTACTTGTCTCGTGATCGCTGATGATCGCTACCTGGAATTACGGCTTCCCGATCTGGCCGCGTCTAGTGCGGTGGCCGGGCCGGGATGGGGGGTGTCGTCACGAACCGGCCGCCGGCGGTCTGCCGGAGCGTGATCATCCCGTCTTTGGCCGGGCGGGTCAGCAGGAGGGTGAGGTAGCCCTCGGAGTCGCAGATGAGCGCGGGGTTGGCGATCGCGCCGGCGTCCGGCGCGCCCAGGCTCGTCCAGCCCGTCCACGCGCCGCCCTGGTCCTGCTGGCGGCAGTGGGTCACGGTGTTGTTCTTGCGGGTGGCGCAGACGTGGAGGGCTCCGCCTTCGTCTTGGGCGGCGGTGATGCCGGTGACGGGGCCGCCGGTGCTGCCGAGCGAGGCCCAGTCGGACCAGCCGCCGGCTGCGGTCTGCGCGTTGTGCCAGATGGTGCTGTCCGCCGCTACGGCGAACAGTTCCAGTCGTCCACAGACCAGTCCAGCGTGGCGAACACGCCGGACTCTGTATAGCACACTGTAGCAACCGGTGCTACGTTAGTTTCATGAGCAGTCAGCCCGAGATCACCCAGCGAGATCTGAGGATGCGATCCAAGGAGATCATGGATGCAGTCGAGCACGGCCAAGCCTTCACGGTGACCCGGGACGGTCATAGCATCGGCGAATTGGTGCCACTGCGTCAGCGCCGTCGTTTCGTGTCACGGGCCGAGTTCGTCGCTATGTCGCGCACCGCGCCAGCGATCGACACGGACGCGTTCCGGGCGGACCAGGATGCCGCTGCCGATCAGGCCAGAGGTGCCTATGACCAGTGAGGCGCCCCGACGAGGCCTGCTGGACACCAACATCATGATCCTGCGGAGCCGGATTGCTCCCGAGGACCTTCCCGATGAGATGGCAATCAGCGCCGTCACGCTGGCCGAGCTTTCCGCTGGGCTGCATGAGGTACGCCCCGGCACCGAGCAGGACGTTTACTTCGAGGCTACCGAGCGGGCTCGTCGGCTGGATGTCCTGCAGCGAGCTGAGCACGAGTTCGACCCGATCCCCTTCGACGCAGATGCCGCCCGGGCCTATGGCCGGGTGACGGCAGCAGTGATCGCCGCGGGCCGGAAACCTCGCCGCAGAGCAGCGGATCTCATGATCGCCGCGACGGCAATGCTCGCCGAACTCCCGCTGTATACGACAAATCCTGGTGATTTCGTCGGCCTGGATCACCTCGTGACGGTGATACCTGTCACCAGGCCGGAAGTCCCAAACGAACGCCATTCTGGTCAGTAAGCGCGCGACGCATACGGCTGGCAGCGAACTTCCCGAGCGCAGGGCGTCAACGATCACGTAATTCCCGCCGGTAGGCACACACAGGGAATGAACTTGGCGCGGTGCGCTACCGAATTGGCTCTAATATTTGTCGAGGCGGCTCCGCTGCGTGGCCCTTCCCGCCTCAACAGTGCTTTGCATCCCGCTGCGTGAGGTCGTAGCGTGCCTGCAGGTATATCCAGAACCGCTCCGAGGGCCGAAGACAGAAGAGGTCAGATGCGGAGTTGACCCGCTGAGCATACGTGCCCACTCGCTGGGCTCAGTCGACGCGGGAGAGCCGGATGACGGGGATGGCGCGGTCGGTTTTCTGCTCGTACCCCGCATAGCGCGGCTGGAGCTGCGTGATCCGCTGCCATGCCTGCGCGCGTGCGTCTCCGTCGAGCTGGGCAGGGGTCACCCTCAGCTGACGCCCGCCGAATTCGATCCAGACCTGGTCTGGATGCGCGGCGAGGTTGTGGTACCAGGCAGGATGATGAGCGGACCCAGCGGCGGAGGCGACCACCAGCCAGGCATCCTCCCCGTCCGGGAACCGGGCCACGGTCGTTTGCCGCTTCTGGCCGGTCTTAGCCCCGACCGTGGTCAAGTACAGCAGATCCTGGCCCTGGAACTTGTCTCCGGACCGCCGGTGCCAGCTCATCGCTACCCGGTTGAGGCCCCGAGTCACGGCATTCGACGGCGGCACCCGGGCGCCGCGGGTCCCGCCCGGAGGTTTCTGGAAGCTCATCAGATCCGTCCTTCCCCCTGAACTGGCATCGTCATGCTTAGCCGGTTACAAATGTCATTGTGACGTAGGTTAGCCGGTCTCCCAATCCACGAGTCGGCTTATCAACAGAGGACCACGATTCAGCCTGAGCCCGGCGCCGTCAGCCCTCCGCCTCGTTCGGCCGCCCGGCATCCTTGAAGGCAATGGCAAGGTTGTCACGGGAGGTCAGGGTGTCGGGGTGGGCGTGGCCCAGGATCCGCTCGCGGTCGCCGAGGGTCTGCTCGAATAGCGGGACAGCCTCGTCCAGTTGCCTGGCGATCATGGGCTGGGGAGGACGTTGCACCCGGACGTGCCGGAAGCTGCCAGGCGCATGGGCCACTACCTGGGACTGGCACCAGAGCGTCGAGGCGGTCTGCAGACCACTCCGGCCTCAGCTATCTGCCGCAAGGCGCCGGGACAGCGTTTGCCGAGGTCAACACGGCAGAACCGTAGCAGTCAGGGCGGAGTTGAGCCGCGCTTTCCAGGCTAGCGTGCAAGGCTCGGGGACGTTCTACGATCATCCTCCGGGCTCGGTACGGTGCCGCAAGCGTTCAGCCTCATCCAGCCGCCCGACGGTCCGGTAGAGGCCAGCTAGATTGCTGCGGGCCGCCAGGGTTTTGGGGTGGGTCTCGCCCAGCACCCGCTCGCAGTCGGCGAGGGTGCGCTCCAGGAGCGGGACGGCCTCATCCAGCCGCTCAGCTTCGTAGTAGACGCCAGCTAGATTGTTGCGGACCGCCAGGGTCTTGGGGTGGGTCTCGCCGCGCACCCGCTCGAAGTCGGCGAGGGTGCGCTCCAGGAGCGGGATGGCCTCATCCAGCCGCTCAGCTTCGTGGTAGGCGCGGGCGAGGTTATTGCGGACCGCCAGGGTGTCGGGGTGGGTCTCGCCGCGCACCCGCTCGCAGTCGGCGAGGGTGCGCTCCAGGAGCGGGATGGCCTCATCCAGCCGCCCGGCGACCCGGTAGGCGTGAGCGAGATTGTTCCGGGTGGTAAGGGTGTCGGGGTGGGTCTCGCCCAGTATCCGCTCACGGTAGGGAAGGGTGCGCTCCAGGAGCGAGATGGCCTCATCCAGCCGCCCGGCTTCTTTGTAGGCACTAGCGAGGTGGGTGCGAGTGGCAAGGGTGTTGGGGTGGGTCTCGCCCAGCACCCGCTCACGGTCCGCGACCAGGGCCTTGCCGTAGTCGATGGCTAGGGCGAAGCTGTCGCCGAGGTCGTTCAGGCACCAGAGCGCCCAGCCCCGCAACCGCAGCAGGGTCTTGGTCAGTGCGTCGTCTTGGCCGCCGAGGTAGGGGGCGAGGTGCTCGTGCAGCGACATGATCTGCCCGATGGCATCACGGGCAGCTGCCCGGTTCTGCCACGGCTCGGACAGCGACCTGGTTACCGCATCCAGAAGCTCTGCTATTCCCGCGCCGAGCTTGGCCAGGGTCCCGTCATGTGCCTGACGTTCCACCGCAACGCGCATAGTCAGCCGATGCGCGGCCACCGTGGCATCATCGGTGCTGAACGTCAGTAGCGACGCACTGGCCAGCCGCCCCAGCGCCCCGTCGATGCTCTCCGGTCCGACGACCGCCTGGGTGCCGGGCTGTGAGAGCAGGCCCTGCTGCCCGGCCGCGTACAGAAGTTTCCGGGACACTCCCGCCGCCGACAGCAAGGCGACCACGTTGACCAGTCCCCGGCACATGCCCGCCGGGTCGGCGTCAAACGCGGCATCTAGGGCCAGCACGATGGTCTCGGCGGCACCCTGCGGATACGGCTCCCCAGTCGCTCGCTGGAGCAGATCCTTGACCGGTGTGGCACGCAGCCGGGCCAGGTAGGCCGGGTATTCCAGATGCTGGGCAGCGATCACTGCCGCGGCCTGCGCCAAGGCCAGCGGCAAGAACCCCAGCTCGCCAGCCAGTTCCCGCGCTCCGGCCTCATCGTGGCGGCCGGTACGCTGAGCCAGGAACGTTAGCGCTTCCTGCTCGGTGAACACGTCCACCGTGACCGGCTCGCCGAGCCCTCCAGTCTCCACCTGGTTGCTGGTGATGATCACCTGACATCGCCCGGCCGCGGGGACGAACCGGGCCAGCCCGTCCAGGTCGGTGGCATTATCGAACACCACCAGGCACCGGTCCCCGTCGGCCTCCAGCCGGTGCCGGACCGCCTGGCCGAGGTCCTCCAGGTTCGCGCCCGGCTCGCCCACGCCCAGGGCTGCGGCGATGCCCGCTAGCCCGCTCAGCATCTGGGCCGAATCGGCGGCGCTGACCCACGCCACCAGCCGCCAGCCCGCGTCGATACAGGAACGGGCGTACGCCGCCGCCAGCTGGGTCTTGCCCACCCCGCGCATCCCCGTTACCGCCCGCACCACCGTGACCCCTTGGCCGCGTGCGCTCAGCCGTGCCACGAGGTCGGCGCGGGGCTGGAACGCGGGTGCCCGCTGCGGCATCTCCCCGGTGACCGCCGTTCCCGGGATCGGGGCGCCCCGGGTCCGGCTTCCCGGACCCCCGGCCTCGCCTAGCGCCCGCAGCGAGCGTTCCACCAACCGCCCGAGCATGTCCGGGTTCGTGAACGATCCTGTTACCAGCCCGGCGTCTTGGACCCGGCGGCGGAACTTCTCCTGCCGCGCCCCGAACTCGTGGTCCACCAGCGCCGACACCGGGATACCCACATCGGCGGCGTCCTCATCCAGCAGGAACACCAGCCGGGCCAGGCCTGCCTGGGTCGCGGTGTCGAACTCCAGCTCCGTGTAGGACATCTCCGGCCGCTCCCGCACCGGGGACCCGTACCGGGTGCCCAGCACCCCCACATACACGTCGCAGCCGCGCACCCTGTCGATGCACAGCTGCGCGGGAGGCTGGCTGGCGACGGGAAAGTCGGCCATGTTCACGATCACATGCCCGCAGGCCGAGACCGCCCGTTCCGCCGCGGCTACATACGCGCTCCCTATGGGGTATTTTCGCAGCTCAGAGGTGTGCGACACGAAAACCCGCCATCCGGCGACATCACCGGGCCTATCTGAGCCAGCCACGCCCACCCCTCCAACCAGCACGCCGCCAGCGGGCACCCGGCCAGCGGGGTGCGGTGCTGAAAGTACAGCAGCAAAGTACATCAACAACTCCGGTCAGCCATTGGCATGAGCGAACGCCGACACCTTCCGCTAACTTGAAGGTCATTCAACCGACCAGGGCCGCCGCTAGTTCGGGACGACGAAGAGGCTTTTCAAGCTGACAGCGCCCGACATGAGCTAGCGCATGGTCGGAAGGTGGCCTGCGCCCGACCTAGTCCCGCGTGAGGAACAGGACCTGACCCAGCTGGATCTTGGCCGTGCCGCTATGCTCTGCCGCCGGGCGAGAGACGCATCGCGTCGGCGCTCGCTCGGGACGAGTCGATATCAGGGCGGCGTCTCGGACTCCAGCGCGCTGGCCGCGGCCCGGCGGATCGTCCCCGCGCCGCCCATCCGGGCCCGTCGCCAAGGCGCAACGCCCTCGATCTCGGTTTCCAGCGAGAAGCTCAGGAACGTCCTGATCACTACGATCAGCCCGAGCACGAGGACATTGTCGAGAGAAGGCGCGACCGCGACGGTCCGTACCAGGTCGGCGGCGACTAGGACTTCCAGCCCCAGCAGCAGGGTCCCGCCGAATGCCTGGCGCAATACGAGGTAAGCCTTTGCCGACCAGCCGGATCGCCGCGCGGCCACCGCCGCGAGCACGAACGACCAGATCACGCCGACTACCAGGATCGCAGCTCCCAGTGCCTCGAAGCCTTGGGCAACGTGATCCATAAACCCGGCGAACGTCTCAGCCGACTCCCGGGCAGCGACCACAGCGAGGATCATGTGCGCCTGCTCCGCAGCCTGCTCCGCATGCCGTCCCCCAGCTAGCCCGGCGAGACGACGACCAGGCGCTCACCCGCCGGGCAGTCCCGGTGCACCTGTCGTACCGGTCATGTGGTCCCGCCCGCTGAGGCATCCTGCGTTTCGTCAACACTCGGGCCGGTGTTGTTACCTCCCGGTCAGCCTACGCCGCTGGTGAGCCGCTGCGTGCCCGGTCGGGAGCAGGGAAGGAGCTCGGAGAACCGGACGATCCGCCCGTGCTGGTAGATCGGCTGGACCTCGGGGCTGCCGGGGTCGCGGAACTCGCGGAACAGCGTGTTGAAGTTGGGCGGCCCGGCGAACAGGACCCCGCTGGTGAGGTTGGCCATGCTGCACTCGCCGCTGAAGGCGGTCTCGCCGCCGAACGACCCGAGGCTCTCCCCGGCCACGTACAGCCGGGGGCGCTGGCCGGCGGGGATCTGGGTCCAGGCGCCGTACACCGCGTCGAACAGCGCGCGGCCCGCGTCGCGGGCCTTGGACTGATCCACCAGGTAGGAGATCCAGGACGGCAGGTAGGAATACTGGATCGCCACGATCGCCGAGTCGCCGCTTCCCTCCGCGCTCATGGCACCAGCGCCGGCTTCCGGGCTTAAGGGGCGGTTCGTCCCGCCGGCAGGGTCATTGGTCCCGCGGCTGGCGAACGCGCCGAGGACCAGGACTGGATCTGGCCACAGTGAGGACTAAAGCCCCTGCCCCGGCCCGGCTTTCCTGGCGGTATGCCTGAGGTGGAGGTGGGAACTGTGATTACCGTGCTTACCGTTGACGAGGCCCTCCAGCATGTGTGCGCGACTTTCCGCGAGCACGCGGACCGGGGCGATATCACTGCTGCTGAGCGTGACCTCCTGATGGATGGTGCCATTCTGCTCGCCATGCGCGTCGACGACCTGGCCCGGGGTGGCCGCGCCGGCTGGGGCGCCGGCTGGCCGGAAGGGGCGCTGGCGGAGCGTGCTGGGCGGCACGAACGGCACGCGATCGCGGCGGCCGCCTGAACCGGGGCGTCGTCTGGGCGCTGCTCGGCGGATCGCCGGGGCTGCGGGGGATCCCGGCCGGGTTGACGTGCGGCTGTCTGCTCCCGGGTCTGGGTGCCGAACGGGCAGGGCATGTGAGGACGAGGCCGCTGGGCGTGGCCGCTTATGCCGTCGGCGCAGGCGGGCTAGAGCCTGCGATCATGGTGGCGCGAGATCCGGGTCCGGCCTAGCAAGCGGCTGAGCAGCAGGTCGCGACGACCCTGGCGCTCCGGCGCTTTCACGCCGCGAGCGGCTTGCGCAAGGTCAGGTCAAGGAAGAACGGCATGGAGACCCACTCGTAGCCGCCGTCCTTCGCGGCACGGAGATCACTCACCAGATCGTCGATCTGCTGCCCGGTTGCGATGCCCGAGGCGACGGCACGGTCCCTCGCCGCCAGCAGGGTGGCCGCGTGCAGGTCGAAGCCCAGCTCCGGATCGATGATCCCGAAGCTTCCGTCGACCGCGACGACGTCGAGGCCCGCGGCCCGCGCCGACCCCGCGAGGCCATCGACGGCGCCGCGCGGCACGCCCCCGGCGCGTTCCAGCACCTGGTACACCAGATCCCAGTAAGCGCCAAGAGCGTCGAGGTGGGGGTGTGACCGCGGGGGCGGGCTGCGCAGCGCCTCGTGCGCCACGACCCAGCCGCCAGGGCGAAGCAGGCGCGCGACCTGGCTGAGGGTCCGTACCGGGTCGGGCTGGTGCATCAGGAATAGCCGCGTATAGGCCAGGTCGAACGGGCCGCCCAGCGCGGCCGCGTCGAGCTCGTGGATGTCACCGGCAAACAACTCCACGTTGCCCAGCTGCAGCGCCGCCACGACCGACTGGGCCCGCTGGATGGCCGGGTCGCTGAAGTCGACGCCAACCACCCGCCCGGCCGCGCCCGCCATCTCCGCCATGACGGCAAGCCCCCCGATCGGGCCGCAGCCGCAGTCGATGACATGCCAGCCTTCCTGCATGCCCACCCTGCGGAAGGCAGACCGGGCCATCTCCCGGGTGCTCTCAGCGACGCCAAGCAGCCGCCGGAGATCCTCATCGCTGCCGTCGAGAATGTAGCGCCTGACCCGCTCCGCGATCGCTTCGGCCATGACCGGCCCCTCCCTTGCCGTCGCGAGCCCGTGAGGGCTTGTCATCCGGGCCCCCCGCCCTCCTTGCGGAGGGTGCCGCGGGCCGGCTTGATACAGCGGTCCGGATCAGTACGTCCAGGCGGGCCGGATCCCATGCCCAGAAATGCCGGGCAAGCCAGGCGAAGTCCGGGACTGACGGGTCGTCCACCACGTTGCCGTCGGAGTCGACGGACCGGGCGAGCAAAGGATCGCCGTCGGCATCGATGGATGCCAGGCCCCGGCGGGCAAGCACCCCGGCGATCGTGGACTTCCCGGCACCGGACATGCCGGTGATCAAAACTGCGCTCATCGGTGTCTATCGTCGGCCAGCCGTGAAGGCGGCGCAAACGAGTTTGCGCCACCCAGGCGGCCCTGTGTCTAGCCGAGCTTGGACGCCAGGGCTTCGTAGGCGGGCTGCAGCTCCTGCCATCGCGCGTCGGCGTCGCAGCGCTCCCGCCCGGCGATGTGGGCGGCGAGGTCTTCGATGTGGACCTGTATCCCGGCTCCGTAGGCAGCGAGCAGGTTTACGGGCATGCCCCGTTCTTCAAGGAACAGGATGGTGTGGTCGCCGTCGGCGGTCAGCGTGGCCTCGATGTCATGCGCTTCGGCTTGGCGGTCGTGCGTGGTCGTCACCAGCAAGTGCCGCGGGGGCTCGCACACCTCTACCCGCCCGGTACCTTCCCATCCACTGGCAAAAAAGCGCGCCCGGAACTCGCCGCCCAGGCGCAGGTCGCCCTCGAACTCGCCAAGCCAGCGAGCCAGGCGGCCGGGATCGGTGAGCGCCGACCACAGGTCGTCGATATCGGTGCCGAAACGGTCCTCCATGCGCACGACACCCTGGCCGTCCGCCGTGCGCAGGGTGCCCACGATGCGGTTGCCCGCGGCCGCGTTGCTGGTCATGTGGTGCTCCTTCGTTCGTGTTTCCCCCGGGCCACCTCGGTGTGCAGGGCGTCCAGCCGCTGTTCCCACAAGGCCCGGTACCGGCCCAGCCAGTCATCGACCTCGGCGAGCGGCTCGAGGCGCAGACTGTAGACCCGCCGCTGCGCCTCCTGGCGCACCTCGACCAGCCCCGCCTCGCGCAGCACCCGCAGGTGCCGGGATACCCCCGGCCGGGCGATCGGCAGCAGTGCCGCCAGTTCGCCTGCGGTGGCCGGGCCGCGGGTCAAGGTGTCCAGCACCGTCCGCCGGCTCCCGTCGGCCAGCGCCCGCAGGGCAGCTTCCATGGGTTGAATGTACCAAGCTAGTTACGTAACCGTCAAGGTACATAACAGCCGCCAACTAGTCCAGGAGCGACTGGCATGGAGCCGGGCCGAGATGGCGGACGGTGCCAGCCGCACCGGTGCTTTCGGGCCGGCTGCCGACGGCTGGCCTAGGTCGCCAGCTTGGTGATGGCCGGGATCTTATAGGTGCCGTCCATCACGGCGGGCTCCGGCTGGTACAGGCGCATGATCGGCCGGAACGGCGCGGCTGGGGCGGGCAGCCAGTTGCTGGTGTCGGCGGGCTGCTCGTGCTGGATCACGATGGTGAGCGAGCCGTCGGCGTCACGGCGCAGGCCAGGTGTGCGGTCGCCGATGGAGTAGCGGCCGATCGGGTTGGCGACCAGGTAGAAGTCGGGCAGGTCGTACATGGTGATAGACCAGAATGCGCCGACGGGCGGTTCTTCCTCGAAGGTGATGGTGTACCGGTTGTGCCCGTCGAGCTGGTCCCCGTCGGCGTCGGTGTAGGTCATCGGGTAGGCGGCCTCGTAGCCGTGGTTACCCCACAGTCCGCCGCGGGCGGCCAGGGCCCGGGCCAGGTAGCTCGCCTTGCGGTCGGCCATTTTCCACTCGGGGTTATCAAGGGTGCCCGGGCCGAGATGGTCCAGGTTGTAGTCGAAGATGTGGAAGGAGATCATCCAGCCGTTGATGACCGGTGTCAGGTTGCCTCCCTTGAGGAGGGTTTCCATCTGCTGCCTGGCCGCGTCCGCGCCTGCCGTCAGCGCCTGGGCCAGTTCCGGCGGGCAGTCAGCGTAAGGTGAGGCCTCCTCCAGCAGGCCGAGCGGGGCGAATCGCTTCTGGTAGGCCTGGTCAGGGCCGGACGGCGGGAAGGCCTGCATCCAGGTCCGCATCTGCTCGAAGAAGGCCAGCCCGGCGGGGACAGCGGCCGGGGCCGGGATTCCCTTCAGCGGCGCCGGGCTGCCGTGCGGTTCGAGAGACAGCCCGTTCTGCAAGGCTCGCACCGCGGCTAGGTCGGCCTCACCGTCACACGCCCAGCGGCCCACGATCGTGCCCGCCGTCGTCGGGAACTCGATCACCTGGGTTCCGGCAGGCGTGTCTGAATGCCATCCCGGCGGGACCAGCAGAAACGCCCCGGCCGCGGTACCCGTCGCCCGGCGGCCCACGTAGGCGAAGTTATTGGTCCACACATCGACGAACTGCAGCACGTAATAGCGCCCGGCCGTGTCCGGGACTCGCAGCAGCACCGGGCCGCCGCTGACATCGATCTGCGCGACCGAGTAGATGGTGTCGTTATTGATCGACACGAACCGGTCGTCCGGGCCGGCCAGCTTCAGTGCGTGGCTGAAGATGTTGGCGGGCGCCGCCGTGAGTGACCCCATGCCCTCGCGGGTAAAGCGGCTGACCTGCTGAAGGTCGAAGGTCAGCGCAAATCCGTAGATGTAGGCGTCAGCAGCCAGCGCCGCCAGATCATCACTCACACAAGCCTCCCAGCTCCGCTCCCACGACACTCGCGGGCCGTCGCTGGCCGCACATCACCCGCCGCGGATGAAGCCCAGGTCAAGCTCGGTGCGGCCGTGACAGTGTTCCTACTCCCCGGACTGTCGCGGCTGGAGCGGCTGGAGCGGCTGGCGGGTCTGGGTCGGGTCGATGAACACGTTCAGCTGCAGCGGAAGCTTCTCCGACAGCCGGTGGTCGATCTCGTCCGCGAGGTCCTCCGTCTGGTCGGCTCCCATCTCGTCGTCGAGGGCGACCCGGGCGGCGACGATGAGGCTATCCGGCCCCATGTGCATGGTGCGCAACTCCAGCAGCGCGTCCACGCCGGGCTGGGCCTCGATTTCCTCGCGTATCAGCTGCTGCACCTCGGAATTGGCCGCGCGGCCTATGAGTAGTTCCCTGCTGTCCATCCCGAGCTTGATCGCCACGGCCACGAGTAGCACGCCAATCGCGATGGACGCCGCGCCGTCCCAGACCGGTGAGCCGGTCAGCTGGCCGAGCCCGACGCCCAGGGCGGCGAGTATCAGGCCCGCCATCGCGGCGCTGTCCTCGAACAGGGCCACCTTGACGGTGATGTCGGGGCTGGATTTCACGTGGCCGAGGACTTCCTCGCTGCGGCCGCCGGCTTCGCCGCGCACCTGCCAGAAGGCGCGGACGAACGAGGTGCCCTCGGCGACGAATGCGACCGCCAGCGTCACGTAGGCGGCCAGGGGATTCTCGTGGTGGCTGCGGGTGAGGGACAGCAGGCCCTCGAAGATCGAGAACCCGGCACCGGCGATGAAGATGCCGAACGCCGCCAGCAGCGACCAGAAGTATCGTTCCTGGCCGTGGCCGAACGGGTGGTCATCGTCGGCGGGGCGTTCCGCCTGGCGCAGTGACGTCAGCAAGAACACCTGATTGAGGGTGTCGGCGGCGGAGTGGGCGGCTTCGGCGAGCATGGCGCTGGACCCGCTGATGATTCCCGCCGCCAGCTTGGCCAGGCCGACCACGATGTTCGCCACGCCCGCGACGATCACGGTACGACGGGTTTCGCTGTGTCCGTTGCCGCTCTTCACCGAGGTACTGCTTGCCCGAGCGCGCCGCGTCAAACCGCGGAAGCGCGATCTCCGTCAGGAATCCGCATCGGGCACAGCCCGGCTCCCCGCCGCCCGGCTAGACACGCCCACGAGGCAGTAGGGACGGGCATGTCAGATGCGACCGTGGACCAGGTCAGGCCGCCGTCGTCATAGCACGATGGCAGGTCCCGCCGTACCCGCGGGGTGGGAGAGCGCACACGCCACCCGGGCCACGAAGCTGCGGATCGCCACCGTGGCGCAGCGGCGCAGGACCGCCTCGTCCAGCCCGGCGCCGGCCGGGCCGGGCTGCGGCCGGAAGCCTCCCGCCAGCGCGAGCGCCGTGTTCTGGTCCCCGTCCGGGACCATCATCAGGTCGGCCCACAGCGCCGTGAACAGCTTGCCGTCAGCCGCTATGGCCTCCCACCTGAGCGAGACGTGGGCGCAGCCATCTGTGCCCGTCAGCTGGTCCAGGTAAGCCCCGGCGAGCCTGGTCAGGCCGGCGACCGGGCCGGCCGCCGCCACCAGGTGAGTGATGCCCGCGCCATAGGCTGCTTCGGAGGCCCGCAGCAGTATCTCGTCGCTGGCCAGGACCTCCAGGCGGTCCCGGGAGGCGCGAAAGCCGAGGGGGAGCACAACGCGGTCGCCGATGACAACGTGATCCGTCATGACACCAGTCCAGTGACCCGGGCACGGTCCCGGCAGCGGCCGCAGGTCCCGTCCGCCGCGCCGAAGGTCCCGGACCGTCGGCCGGCTCATAGCCGGGGACCAGAGCCATCAGGAATCGGGCCGATCGGCCCTTCCCCGCCGCGGGCCGCGCGGCCACGGTGAGGCCATGGGAACAGAGAATCGTGACTGCCAGCGGAGGAAGGCCCGCGCCCTCGCCGTGGCGGCCGGCCTCGGCGGCCTGGTGGCCATCCGGTCCGTCCTCCCCGCGGGAACACCCCTGGCCCGGGGCAGGGGCGGCCTCGCCACCCTGGAAAGGGTCCGCATCGGGGACTGCGATCAGTGGATTCTGGAGCGGTCGGAGGACGTCACCAACCCGGTGGTCTTGTTCCTGCACGGCGGCCCCGGGACGTCCCAGCTGACGTCGAACCGGCGTAACACGCGCCATCTCGAGAAGTACTTCACGGTCGTGAACTGGGACCAGCGCGGCGCCGGGAAGTCCTACCGCGCCATCGGGGACGCCGGCCGGATGAACATCGACCAGTTCGTCGCCGACACCAGGGAGCTGACCCTGTACCTCCTGGCGAAGTTCGGCCAGGAACGGCTGATCCTGGCCGGGCACTCGTGGGGGAGCGCGATCGCCGCGCTGACCGTCTCGCGCTACCCCGAGCTCTATCACTGCTACGTCGGGATCGGCCAGGTGGCCGACATGGCCGAGGGCGAGGCGGCCTCTTACCGGTGGACCCTCCAGCAGGCGAGGAAACACCGCGACCGCCGGGCGATCAGGGCGCTGGAGCAGATCGGGCCGCCCCCTTACGCCGGTGACTGGCGCCGGAAGACCGTCACCGAGCGGCGTTACGTCGCGCGCTTCGGCGGCGAGGTCCACTCCAGCAGGAACGGGGCGTCCGGGCTGGTCATCCGGAACCTGCTGTGGTCGCGCGAGTACACCGTGGCGGACCGGATCAACTACTTCAGGGGAATCCTCGGCTCCATGCGGCTGCTGTGGCCCGAGCTGCTCCAGGTCGACCTGTTCCAGACGGTGCCGGAGATCAAGGTCCCGGTCTTCTTCGCGGAGGGGCGATACGACCGGGAATGCCCCTGCGAGATCGCCGAACGGTACTTCGAATCGGTCAAGGCGCCATCCAAGGAGCTGATCTGGTTCGACCGTTCGGCCCATCTGCCCAACTCCGAGGAGCGGGACCAGTTCAACCAGCTCATGGTGACCAAGGTACGGCCGCTCGCCACCACCGGGCGCGCCGCCACCGGGCCCGCCGCCAAATCCGGCTAGCGCCTCCGGCCCACCACCCACGCGGTCATGACCCAGCCCGCCACGGTCCAGCCGGACAGGATCAGGTAGGCGGACGCCAGGTCGGTCACCAGCCCGGTGGTCAGCCCCGCCCTGATCACCTCGGCCATGTTGTAGAACGGCAGCGCCCGGTCGACGGCGAACAGCCATTCCGGCAGGTGACTGGCTGGGAAGACGATCGGCGTGAACAGCAGCACGACGAACATGAGCGCGTTGGTGATGAGGTTGGTCAGCAGCGGGTTGGCGATAATCAGCCCCATCCCGAACCCCACCGAGACCGCCATCACCGCGCTCAGCACGATGGCCGGCAGGAGCTGCGGCGAGACGCTCAGGGTGACACCGTAATACCACGCGGACACCACCAGGGCGAGTACCGCGCCGGGCAATGACAGCACCGTGAACAGCAGGAACGTCGAGACCGCCTGGGCGCTCCTCGGCACCGGCAGGGACCAGGTGAAATCAAACGTCCCCTCCAGCTTCTGCTGGCCCACGCTGGCCGGCACCATGACGAAGCCGAGCGGGATCAGTGCCAGGGTGGGTGTCCCGGTGGTGATGAGCAGGGCAGTCTGGTGGCTGACCCGCGGGTAGAAGAACCCGTAGATCAGCGCCATGCCCACGCCCATCAGGACCTGGATGATGACCATCATCGCCGCCCACTGCCTGGCCCGCGTCAGGTCGAACCGCAGCATCGAACGCAGGCTGGCCACCCAGTACCCGGCTCCCGCGCGGGTCGTGCGCGCCAGTTCGACCGCCGCTTCCGTGCTCATCCCCGCCTCCCCAGGGCCCAGGCCGCAGCGGCCGAGCCGATGCCGCCCCACGCCGCCACGATCAGGTAGGAGCTGGCGACGCCTGTGACCATGTGGGCGGTGAGTCCGTCCCTGACGATGACCGCCATGTGCTCGAAGGGCAGCCACCAGTTGAGCGTGGCGAGCCAGTGCGGCAGCTGCCACGCCGGGAACAGGATGGGCGTGAACCCGAAGATCGCGAAGACGAGCAGCTGGGTCACCAGCTGGGTGACCATGGGGTTAGGCACCGCGTGCCCCAGGCCATAGCCGATCATGGTCCCGGTGAACGCGGTAAGCAGCACGGCGGGCACGATCGCCGGGGAGACGGTGAGCGAGATGCCGTACCTGGCCTCGGCGATCAGCAGGGACACCACGACCGCGGGGAGCCCGGCCAGCAGGCAGACCGTGTACCAGGCCATCGCGGCCGCGGTCTGCGGGGTCGGCATCGACCGCACGAAGTCGTAACTCTGCTGGAGCTTCTGCTCCGCCACCAGCTGCGGTCCCAGGATCAGCCCGATCAGGACCAGGTTGATCACCGGTACCCCGGTGCAGACGTACAGCGCGACGATGGCCGGGATGTGCGCGAAGAACAGCCCGATCCCGAGCACGAACCCCGCGCCGGCCATGATCTGGATCACTACCAGCACCATCACCCACATCCGCAGGCCCGCCAGGTGCCACCGGGTCAGTGCCCAGTAGCTCGCCAGCCAGTACGGCAGGCCCCGGCGCAGTGTCGTGGCGGGGTGCGGGGCGGCGACGGCGGCCATCTCAGGTCCGTTCGCCGTCGGCCGAGGTGTGACCGGTCAGCCTGATGTAGACGTCTTCGAGCGTGGTGGCCCCGAGCGCGTACTCCTCCGCCGTGCCGCCCTCGATGAGCCCGGCGGCCCACCCGATGCCGTACGCCGCGTCGGCCTCGCCGATCGTGGCGATGAGGTTGTGGCCGACCCGGACCTGGTGACGGGCCCACGGCGGCAGCGGCGGGGTCTCCGCGTCCGGCCGCAGCATGACCTGCAGCCGCAGGTGGCCCCGGTCGCCGGCCTTGAGCGACGAGGGGGTGCCCTCGGCGATCAGGCGGCCGCCCGAGATGATGGCCAGCCGGTCCACCGACTTCTCGGCCTCCATCACGTTGTGGGTCACCAGGAAGACCGCGCAGCCCCACTGGCCGAGCAGCCGGATCTGGTCCCACAGCAGCCTGCGCCGCAGCGGGTCGACGTCGTTGGTGGGCTCGTCCAGGATCACCACCCGCCCCGGCCACACCGTCACCATGGAGAACCCGACCAGCCGCTTGATCCCGCCGGACAGGCGCTGGCCCATGGTGCCGGCCCAGTCGCCGATGTCGAGCGCCTCGATCAGCTCTCCGGCCCGGCGCCGCACGGCGGCGCGGCCGCCGCCGCGGATCCGCCCGGTGAGCTCGATCGCCTCGCGCACCCGGAAGGAGTCGATGGGCATCGGCGCCTGCGGCAGGTAGGAGCAGAGCTGGCGGGCCGCGTCCGGGTCGGCCACCAGGTCGTAGGGACCGAGCCTGATCAGGCCCTGGTCCGGCTTCAGCAGGCCGATAACCTGCTTGACCAGCGTTGTCTTGCCCGCTCCGTTCGGCCCGAGCAGGCCGTAGACCTCCCCCGGGCGCACGCTGAGCGTGATCGAGTCGTTGGCCCGCAGCGTCTTGCCGTAGATCTTGGTGACACCCTCGGCGCGGAAACTCCAGTCGCACGCGGACTGCCCGGTCTCCG
>Ga0335078_10003506_pt1 | contig 23336 bp, 17 predicted proteins | sample Lox_Sample_32_FD_206711 | JGI IMG/M metagenome (GOLD analysis project Ga0335078, IMG submission 206711) | Soil microbial communities from Loxahatchee National Wildlife Refuge, Florida, United States - Lox_Sample_3.2 | ecosystem: Environmental > Terrestrial > Soil > Wetlands | place: USA... | reverse complement strand
TGGCTATGACGACCTGCGCGGCTGGCAGGTCGGTCACGCCCTGGCCGGTGACGAAGGCATCAGCCTCGGCGGTCAGGTCGGTCTCGCTCACGTCCGCCGGGGGGGCAGTAGCATCCTGGAACACGCCCTCAAGCACGGATCCGCCGAACGCCGGGTGGCCCGACCCGTCACCATACTGGCCGGTGACGGCCGACCACGTGTCCTGCGGCCCCACGCCCAGGCCCTGGTAGAAGCTGGCGAGATACTCGGTGTCGGGGCTGCTCGCCTGCCATTGCGGGCCCCAGAGCAAGAGGTAAACATGCGGGTCATGCTGCACCGAACCGCCGTTGTAGGAAACGTCGCAGTTCGGCTCCACGCAGCTGGCCGGCCCGGCGGACCCCCTGACGGCCGTGCGCCTTCCGCGCGGCCGCAGCTTGTCGACTACCGCGCCGTGACGGGCATCCGGCAGCGCCCGCAGGTACGCCCGGTGCAGGTCGACAACCTTGATCACGGGAACGCTGGCACCACCGCCGCCCTTCGGCAGGCTCACCGAATCCCCGGCAGCGGAGGCGGAGGCGGAGGAGGCGCTGAGACAGGCCGCCGCCACGACGGGAATGACAGCAGCCTTCTTCCATTGCACGTAATTGTTCCCTTTTCTTCAGGCTCACATACGTAACCGCGAGCCCACAGAGTAGCGACCCGCCGTTCTCGGCGAGAACCGTAAGTTCAATTACGCGAAATGCGGGAGTCTAAGAATAGTGTCCATTCACGGGGTACCGTGAGCTGGCTTCAGACGATTGCGGGCAGTGGCGGTAGCCAGGCTTCTCCCTGGTAACGTCGTGCCGTGGGTCGCGGATGACTGAATCGCCCTGCACCGACGCCCTGACCGTACGGTTCCACGCTGCCGGGGATCACCCGCCGTCAGCATGACCCAGCCCGAGTGCACCGCGGGCGACGGCCTCTACCCGGTTGAGATCCCTGTGGCCCGCGCTCGACCGTGATAGCGCGGCACGCCTCAGCAGCAATGTACAAAAGCGCTGAGGAGAGGTCATACTGAGGAACTGACCAGATGGGGGGTATAAGTTGAGCAATCTCGGCAATCTGGGAAAAATTGGCAATAAGGGCAGGCAGGGCCGCTGGATCGTGGCGATCCCCGCCTTAGGCGGGGTCGGCGCTGCCATCAGCCTGATCTACGTCATGCAGGTTCCCAGCGGCGTCCGCTGGACCGCCTTCGGGACGGCGCTCGCGATAGCGGGCGCCGCCGGCCTCATCGGCGGGATCATCGGCTTCTTGTTCGGAATCCCGCGCACGGTGCAGGGAACCTCGGGGGCGACAGGCGACACGCAATATCAGGGCAACACGAACCTGGAACAGGTGTCCGACTGGCTGACAAAGATCATCGTCGGCGTCGGTCTCGTCCAGATCGGTCGTTCTCTCCCTGCCCTCACGAAGCTCGCGGCAAGCATGAAGGCACCTCTCGGCGGGCAGCCGTCGAGCGGGGCGTTCGGCCTGGGCCTGGCGATTTCTTTTGCCTTGCTCGGTTTTCTTTTCCTGTATCTGTGGAGTCGCGAGCGCCTCCCGCAGGAGCTTTTGCTCGCCGGCACCATCCAGGTTCAGCTCGATAAGCGCGAGTCGGTTCGATCGACCGCACTGACACTGGTTAACCGGCAGCTTGACTCCCTAAAGGGCGGGGCTCCGCCGACGCAAGACGAGCTTAATAAGGCCATTGCCGCCGCTTCTGACTCCACTCGCCTTCAGATATTCAACGAGGCGGAGCATGTCCGTAATTCGAACTGGCGTGACAAGAAACCTCTCATGGCCATGTCCATTCCCGTGTTTCGTGCGCTTATTTTCTCGGACGCGGAGGAACGGTACCACCGGAATCACGGATCACTGGGCTGGGCCCTCAAGGACCAGGCCCAGCCCAGCTGGCAGGAGGCCAGCGACGAGTTGACCACGGCGATCACGATCCGGGACAGGTTCAACGTGGCCGGCTGGAAGCTATACGAATCCAACCGCGCTCTCTGCTGCATCCACCTCATCAGCGGGCTGCCGGCCGGGGATCCGAGGATCGGTTCTCTCACCGCAGCCGTGAATCAAGACCTGGACTCGGCCTTGAAAGACCAATTCGCAAGGCAGATGATCGCTACGAACGATGACCTCCAGCGCTGGCTGCACCCGCCGGCCTGACTCGGACGCCGGCCCGAAGCCTGCGCCGGAAGGAATCGCCGAGGTACCGGTCGTGAATCGCTGTCCAGGCACTGAGGCGACTTGGCCGATGTCGCGCGGCTAGCCAGCGCGCAGATCCTGGTCGCCTGGCTGGCGCGGCGCGGTGGCGAGGGCGCGGGCCAGTGTTTCGGAGGCGATATTGGCCCCGCACGACACCACCGCTATGGAACGGCCGCCGGTGGCTCGGCCTGCCCTCAGTCCCGCCGCGATGGCCACGGCCGCCGATCCCTCGACGAGCTGATGCTCGGTGTCGATCATGAGACGCAGCGCGGAGTGGATCTCCGGCTCCTCGATGAGATCCCATGCGTCGACGAGCTCAGTGCACAGCGGCAGAGTGATCGAGTTTCCTTCGATTCCCCCCGCCGTGGCGTCGCTGATCGTCGGAAGGGCGTCGATCTGCACGACCTTGCCGGCCCGGACCGACGCGGCCATGGCCGCGTCGTTCGCCGGAGACGCGCCGATGACGCGGACACCCGGCAGCGCCGACTTGATGGCCGCGGCCACGCCGGAGACGAGCCCGCCCCCGCCCACAGCGGCAACGACCGCGTCCACGGGTCGGCCATCGAGCTGTTCCACGATCTCGCTGCCCACCGTGCCCTGGCCGGCGATCACGTCGAGGTCGTTGTACGGGCTGATGTAGCTGAGCTGCGCTTCGCACGCCAGGCGCCGCGCCAGGCTCTCGGTCTCGGCCGGCTGCGCTCCCATGACCCGCACGTCGACGCCGTAACGGCGGATCGCGGCCACCTTTACCGGCGAGGCGTCCTCGGGGACGCACACGACCGCGCTGCCGCCGAGAGCGGACAGCGCGTGCGCGACGCCCAGCCCATGATTGCCCGTCGAAGCGGTGACGACGCCTCGGTGACGCTGGTCGCTGCTCAGGCTCATCAGCTTGGCCAGGGCGCCGCGGACCTTGAAGGATCCGGTTTCCTGCAGGTGCTCACGCTTGACGAGGATCTCGCAGCCGCACAGCTCCGCCGCCACCCGCAGGCCGACAAGCGGGGTGAGCACCGCGTGATCGCGGATCGGCCCCGACAGCGCCCGCGTCCTGGCCGCTACCAGTTGCGCGAGCAGTGACAGCGGCATGCACCCACCGTATCCGGGACGCCTCGCGACCGGCCCGGCGCTCATCCGGGCCGTGCCCCAGGGCTGCGCCGACGGCCGCGGCGGCGCCGGGTGGTGCGGCCGGGCTCGGCGCAGCCTGCGAGGATGGCGCAATGGCTGATGTCTGGGTGCGACTGTTGCCGGGGGCCCTTGTCCGGCCGACGCCTGGCCACACCGCTGGTCATCAATCGCTTACCGTCCGCCGTCCAGACAGGGCGGTGACCGTGGCGGGGCAAGGCCACGACACGGCGGCGCAATACGCTGCGGGCCAGCTCGCGTGGCAAGCCCATCGTGACGCTCACGGTCAGCCCCTGCCCGGCATCCGGGACTGGATCGACGCCCTGCAGCGGCTCGGCCCTCGGGTGGTCTTCTTCGCCCACGATCGCTCGGTCTGGGTCCCCTGACGCGTGCGGCAGCCGGCGAAAGAACCGCGACGCGGGCTTGGCTCGTTGCGGCCGTTTCGATACCGGAGCTTCACGTTCCTGTGGATCGCCGGGTTCATCTCCAACGTCGGTTCCTGGATGCAGACCGTCGCCGTCGGCGCCCTCATCATCTCGGACACGGGCAGCGCGACCTGGGCGGTCCTGGTGGCGGCCGGAGCGTTCCTGCCCATCGGGGTGCTCTCACCCATCGGAGGCGCCCTGGCGGATCGCCTGCCGCGCCGGCCGGTGCTCGTCGCCGGGAACCTCGCCGCGGCGGGAACCGCTGTCCTGCTCGCGGTTCTCGTCGCCGGCGGCCGCGGTAACCCAGGAGCCCTCGTGGCTCTGGTGACCCTGCAGGGCTCGGTCTCGGCTCTGACCGGGCCCTTCCAGCAGGCGATCCTGCCCGACCTGGTGCCGAGCTCGGAGTTTCTCGCGGCCACCTCGCTGAACTCGGCTGAGTTCAACCTTGGCCGCATCGCGGGGCCAGCCCTCGCGGGCGCCGCGGTCGCCGCCTTCGGGTACCCGGTGGCCTTCGTCGCGAATGCCGTCTCGTTCCTCGTCGTCGTCGCCGCGCTCGCGCTCGTTCGCCTTGGCCCTCCCGGCGGCCAGCCGTCCGGCCTGTTCCAGGCGCTGCGATCGGGTTTCACAGCGGCCAGGGGCGAGCCGTCCTGCCGCGCAGCCATCGGCGGCATCGCGGTCGTGGCCTTCCTCGCCTCGCCGTTCATCGCGCTCGTCCCAGTGATGGCGCACCACCTGACGCACGGCGGTCCCAGAGCGGTGGCGCAGACTACCGCCTTGCTCACCACCGCCCAGGGCGCTGGCGCCGTGGGCGGCGCGCTCTGCCTCGCCCCGCTGGCCGCCCGCCTGCACCGCGGCCGGCTGCTTGCCTGGAATCTGGCCCTGCTCCCGGTGGCGCTGATCGGCTACAGCACGTCCCGCAGCCGTTGGGAGGGGGCGGCGCTGCTTTTTGCGGTCGGGCTGGTGTACATCGGAGTCCTGTCCGGGCTCATGACGCTCGTCCAGCTTCGGGCACCGCAGGCCTACCGGGGCCGGGTACTCAGCTTCTTCCTCGTGGCGCTGGGAGTCGCCTACCCGATCGGCTCGCTCGTGCAGGGACCTGTCATCGACCGGATCGGCCTGGGTTGGACCACGGCCGGAACGGCGCTGCTGCTCGCGCTGATCATGGCTTCCGTGGCGGTCTGGAAACCAGCCATCGTGCGAGCGATCACCCTCGATTGACCATCCCCTCGGAGCCGTCCCGGCCGCTGGCCCGGGTGCCGTCCCGGGTGCCGTCCCGGCCGCTGGCCCGGGTGCCGTCCCCGGTGCCGTCCCCGGTACCGCCGGAAGCGAAATGGCTGCCTCCCCGGGCGGCACGGGCCAGATCCGGCAGCCGGCCGAGGATCTCCTGTGCCTCGGCCACGTCACGGTCGGCGATGCTGGCGGTCACCCGCCTGCCCGCGACGTCGAGCCGGACCGACGCGAGCCCCAGCCGGCGCTGCACCGGGCCCTGAACCCACCGGATGCTCTGCACCTTCTCCAGCGGCACCCAGCTGGTCTTCCGGCACACCCGGCCACGCGAGGCCACCACGTAACGGTCGTCACTGTCCCAGGCCAGGAAGTGATACACCAGCGGCGCCTTCCAGCGCGCGTTTGGCGGTGCCGGACGAGACGGGCTCGGCGGCGCGGCAAGCAACTCACCGAGCATCTCCTCCGCGTCCGCGCGCGACCCGACCGGGATGAGGGCGCGAAGGCGCTGTGCCTCCGATCGGTTTTCCCGCCGCTGGCGCGGCCCGGCGACGTCTACCTCGAGCCTGCACCAGCCGAACGCCCGCCACAGGAGGGGCTCGACGAGGCGCACCGCCTGGACGCGGCCGGGCCGGATGGTCTCGGCGGTCGTCTGCACCAGTCCCGAACGCAGTCGCAGCCCCTCGGGCGCTGCGGACACAGCGGTCCCGTACTCGCCGTTGAACTGACGCCAGACCGCGAGCACGACACCGAACGCCACTGGCAGCAGGTATCCAACGACGGCCGGCGACCTGGCCAACGCGACAATCGACACCACAGCGGCGATCACGGCGCCCGCGTAGGCGCCGGTCCGGCTCAGCGCGATGGCCCCGGCAAGACGCTCGGACCGGAGGCGGAACAGCAGACGCCCGGGCGGGGCATGCTGCTCCAGGTACCCGGCCGCCGGAGTCGCCGCGCCAGCCGCCGGAGTCGCCGCGCCAGCCGCCGGAGTCGCCGCGCCAGCCGCCGGAGTCGCCGCGCCAGCCGCCTGGGCCATCGACAGCAGCCGCTGCCGAAGTTGCTCGGCGTGAGCGAGCGGCAGGCAGGCCAGGCGACCGCCGGATGAGTCGGCGCCCGCCATCCGCAGCCGGAGCTCGGCCAGCCCGAGCACGCGTGCCAGCCCCGTCTGCACCACGTCGATGGCCTGGACCTGCGATAGCGGAAAGCGCCGCGAGTCACGCCGTAGCAGGCCGGTATCGATGCGCAGCACCCCGCCGACGACCTGCCACCGCGTCACCAGCCAACTGATCACCCCGGCACTCAGCAGGAACGCGACGGTAACAAGGTCGATCACGAGATCACTGCCGCTCGGGCGCTGGTTCGCGAAAAGAAGCAGAATCACCAGCACGCCGAGCCCCATGAAGTGACGTCCGGTGCGGACGAGAGGAGACAACGGGTGCAGCCGGTGCCAGGTGGCGATGTCCTCTGGCCTGCCCGCCCGGCCGGGCGGGCCGGGAATGCCGGGGGGGCCGGGAATGCTGGGCGGGCCGGGAATGCCCGGCGGGCCGGGAATGCCCGGCGGGCCGGGAATGCCGGGCGGGGCGCCCGGCTCTGGACCGGTCACAGACCGGCTGCCTGGGCCTCGCCGAGCGAGGCGAGCTGGTCACGCAGCTTCGCCGCGACCGCACCGTCCAGGCCCGGGATACGGGCGTCGCTGGCCGCTGCGGCGGTGTGCATGCGCAGCGTGGCAAGTCCCAGGCTCCGCTCCACGGGCCCCGCGGTGACGTCGATGAACTGCATCCGTCCGTACGGAATGACCGACAGGCGGCGGATCAGCACCCCGCGCCGGACCATCAAGTCATCACGCCGCTCGGCGTAGCCCCACGCGGCGACCCGTCGGGCGAGGAAGCGCTCACCCAGCAGTCCGGCCAGCAGCAGCCCCAGGCCCAGGCCCAGGCCCAGTTCACGCGATCCCGCCGCGCCGGCGATGATTCCTGCGCCCAGCGCGACCGGCACGGTCACCAGGCCCGCCTGAATGCGCCTCGCACGCAGCAGCAAGCGCGACGGCCGCTGCCACTGGATGCCGGGATCCTCTGCCCGCGGGCCCGGGTCGACTACCGACATGCGGCCAAAACTATCCGGGAAAGGCGCCCGGCGCTGCCGCGCGGACCGTGACGAGCCGTTGCGATCTGAGCTGGCGGCGGCGCGGTCAAGTCTGGCCAATGCCCATGCCGGCCGGCCAGCACGACCCGGCCGCGGGCCAGGATGCCGGATCCGGCCAGCACGACCCGGCCGCGGGCCAGGATGCCGGATCCGGCCAGCACGACCCGGGAGCCGACCACGGAAGCCGGTCCGGCCAGCAGGGGCCGGAAGACGGCGGGACTTCGCGGCCCCACCAGCCAGAAGCGAGCGCCAGATCACCGGCCCGCCCCGGGCCCGGAAAGCGCCGGGCGCTCTGGGGGTTCCTCACGCGACGCGCCTCTTGCGGCTGCCCGCGACCGAGCCTGCCAGCCCGGTCAGGCCGTAGGCCACGGCACCGTGCCAGACGGCGGTAATGGTCCCCCCGACCAGGCCGCTGCTGCCGATGACTACGGACAGCACGAAAACGACCAGCGCGGCGGCCACGCCAGGCAGCAGCGCAAAGCGCCACGGATTGGTGCGCGCCCAGCGCATCGCCCGGCCCGAGTTCTGGCGCAACAGCGCGCCACCTCCGGCAACGGCGAAGAGGGCCACCGCTCCGGCCGACAGCGCGGTAGGCACGGCCAGGTGGCCGCTCATGAGGTGCAGGGCCAGGTCGCCGCCCGCTACGACGGCGCCCGCCGCGCCGGCCGCCTTCCATGGTGCGCCGGACATGGCCGCACTGGAGACGGCTAGTTCTTCCTTCCGGGTCAGTCCCGGCTCTCCGTTGCGAGTTGGTGCCGACATCTTTTCTCCCTGGGGTTGCGGGCACGTCCAGACTTAAGATATATCGCTTCTTGACGGTACGCCAGCGGACACGGGCGCGACGGCGACAGGTGACAGAAGAGTGACCCCGATTGCGGCGGGGAATCCTCAGGGGGCGTTCAGTCAACACCCAGGCCGGTGGTGCTTACTGGAGGATGTGCCGGGACACGTCGGTAGCCACGTCTGCCGCCCGCGATTCACGGGGCGGCAAATGGAAAGTACGCTGGCTTCGGGGCAGAGGTGAGGGAGACATGCAGGAAGAGCAGAGCGGCGGCGAGAGCCAGCAGCCCGAGTACCTGGGCCCCTGGTCGCCCCCCCGAGGCGAGGCACCGCCGCCTGAGCCCGGCCACCTCGGGAATCCGCCCTCTGCCGCCGAGCCAGGCCAGCCGGGTGATACCGCGCCACTGAGCGGGCATCGCGGCGCATACGGACAGCCCGGCCCGCACACCCAGCCCGGATACGGCCAGCCCGGATACGGCCAGCCCGGATACGGCCAGCCCGGATACGGCCAGCCCGGATACGGCCACCCCGGATACGGCCACCCCGGATACGGCCAGCCCGGATACGGCCAGCCCGGATACGGCCAGCCCGGATACCCCGGATACGGCAATCCATCGGACTACATGGAGCAGCAGCCACGCCGGCTCGGCCGGGCCCGGGGCGTGCTCGTCTACCTGGTCGTGGCGGCGCTCGCTGCTGGGATCGGCGCCGGAGCGGTTGCGGCCCTGGACCACTCCACGCCGAGTTCGCAGAATTCGCCCAGCGCGGGCTCCCCGCTGAACCCGGGCTCGAACAACGGCTTCAACCCGAATAACGGGCTGGGAGGTTCCGGCAACGGCGTCAACCCGGGTACGGGGGTCAGCGCCGCCAAGGAGCAAGCCATCGCCAACGCCGTCGAGCCGGGAGTGGTCGACATCTCGAGCAGTCTCCAGTACGTCGGCGGTAATGCCGAGGCCACCGGAATGGTGATCAGCAGTTCCGGCCTGGTGCTGACCAACAACCACGTCATCACCGACACGACCGGGCTCACCGCGACGGTCGTCTCAACAGGTCAGAAGTTCACCGCGAAGTGGCTCGGCTACGACAAGGCTGACGACGTGTCCGTGGTCAAGCTCGAGGGCGCGTCCGGCCTGCGGACGGTACCGCTCGGTAACTCTTCGACGGTCAACGTGGGTGACGGCGTCGTCGCGATCGGGAACGCCGAGGGCGTGGGTGGTAAGCCGACGGTCGTGGCCGGTTCTGTCACCCAGCTAAACCAGACGATCACCGCGAGCGATGACCTTGGCGGCAGCGAGACGCTGCACGGCATGCTGCAGACGGATGCCAGCATCGTGGAGGGTGATTCCGGCGGCCCGCTGGCGAACCTCTCGGGCAAGGTCATAGGCATGGACACGGCCGCCTCCTCGGGAAGCTTCGGGAGCCAGACCTCTGACGTGGGTTTCGCGATCCCGATCAACCGTGCGCTTGCCATCGCCCGCCAGATCATCAAGGGCCGGGGCAGCTCGACGATCAAGATCGGCGCCTCCGGGTTCCTGGGTGTGCTCGTCCCCTCCCAGAAGGCAAGCTCGGCCAGCAGCCCGCAGAAGCAGCAGCAGATCCAGCTCAGCCAGCAGGGCGGCGGCGGTATCTCTTCGGGCACGGCGTGCCTGGCCAACGACCAGAACGCCGGAGTGCCGCAGACCATCGCCCCGGTCGGCACCGGCACCCTGATCCTCGGCGACCTGTGCGGCACTCCCGCGGACTCGGCCGGGATCAGCGCTGGCGACGTGATCACCGCGGTGAACGGGCGCGCGGTCACTTCGCCGGATTCGCTGACCGCCATCCTGCAGAGATACCGCCCGGGTAACACCGTCTCCGTGACCTGGGTGGACACCTCCGGAGGACGGCACGTCAGCAGCCTGAACCTGCTTCAGGACCCGCCCGCATAACGCCGCGGCCAGAACGTGGACGATTCTCAGCCCATAAGCCCATAGAGCATAGAGCTGAAAATCGTGCACGTCAGCCTCAGGTCGCGGCGGCGTGTCCACCCGTCCGTCAGGCGGTCAGCCAGGCCCGCATCCGCTCCTCGCACTCGGTGACGGCGGCCAGCCGGACGTGCTCGTCGGGGCGGTGCGCCAACTGGGGGTCGCCCGGCCCGTAGTTGACCGCCGCGATACCCAGCGACCCGAACCGCGCGACGTCGGTCCAGCCGAGCTTGGCCCGCGGCGTGCCTCCCATCGCGGTCACGAACGACGCCGCCGCCGGATCGGTCAGCCCGGGCCGGGCGCCGCCGCTGACGTCGGTCACCGTCACCTGCCAGTCGGCGAAGACCTCCCGCACATGCTCCTGCGCCTGCCAGACCGAGCGGTCGGGCGCGAACCTGAAGTTGACCGTGACCAGGCACTCGTCAGGAACCACGTTCCCGGCGACGCCGCCGCTGATGAAGACGGCGTTCAGCCCCTCGTGGTAGGCCAGCCCGTCCACGTCGGGTTCGGCCGCCTGGTAGGCGCGCAGCACGTCGAGAATCCGGCCGGCCTCGTGGATGGCGTTGACGCCCAGCCAGGACCGGCCGCTGTGAGCCCGCTTCCCCCGCGCCAGGACCTCGGCCCGGAGCGTTCCCTGGCAGCCGCCCTCGACCACCGCGCCGGTGGGCTCCAGGAGCACGGCAAGGTCCCCCGCGAGCAGTTCCGGGCTGCTGCGGCTGAGCCTGAGCAGGCCGTTACGCTGCGACTCGACTTCCTCGCCGTCGTAAAAAACGTAGGTCACGTCCCGGTTCGGATCGGAAAGCAGCGCGGCGAGCCGAAGCTGGACGGCCACACCGGATTTCATGTCGCTGGTGCCACAGCCGTAGAGCGCGCCGCGTTCGGTATAAGAAGGAAGATTGGCCGCTACCGGGACGGTGTCGATATGCCCGGCGAGTACCACCCGCTGGCCGCGGCCCAGGCCGGTGCGCGCGACCACGGCATTGCCGTCGCGGTGGACGGAAAGGTGCGGCAGCCGGCGGACCGCCGCCTCGATGGCATCGGCCAGCGGTTTCTCGCCGCCGCTCACCGACTCGATGTCGACCAGCCGCGCGGTCAGGTCCCCCGCGGAAAGGGAGAGGTCTAGATCCACAGCGGCAGCCTAGACCGCAGCAGATGCCAGCGCTGGCCGCACTCCCTAGGCTGGGGGTCATGTTTCACGTCGACTCCGAGGTCGGCCGCCTGCGCCAGGTCATCCTGCACCGGCCGGACATGGAGCTGAAGCGGCTGACCCCGGAGAATGCCGCCGACCTCCTGTTCGACGACGTGCTCTGGGTGTCCGAGGCACAGGCCGAGCACGACGCGTTCGCCACTACACTCCGCGATCACGGTGTCACCGTGCACTATTACGGTGAGTTGTTCGCGCAGACACTTCAGATCGGCGAGGCGCGCGCGTACGTCCTGGACCGCGTCTTCGACCCGCGGATGCACGGGCCGCTGGCTGCGGCCGCGCTGCGCGGCGCGATGGACGGGCTCCGCCCCGCGGAGCTGGCGAGGTTCCTGATCGGCGGCATCACCAAGCGGGAGGTGCTCGAGTTGGCCCCGGAGCCCAAGAGCATCGCCTTCCACGCGCTGCGCCCGGACGACTTCGTCCTGGCGCCGCTGCCGAACCTGCTCTACCAACGCGACACCTCGAGCTGGATCTATGGCGGGGTGTCCATCAACGCCATGCGCAGGCGGGCCAGGATGCGGGAGACGGTCAGCGACGAGGCGATCTACCGGTGGCATCCGATGTTCGCGTCCGCCGGCTTCGATATCTGGCTGCACGGGGCCTCCTGCGCGCCCGCCACCATCGAGGGCGGCGACATACTGGTGCTGGGCGACGGAGCGGTCCTGGTCGGGATGAGCGAGCGGACTCAGCCGCAGGCTGTCGAGATGCTGGCGCACCGGCTCTTCTCCTCGTCGGCCGCGGACCGGCTGGTGGCGCTCGAGATGCCGAAGGCGCGGGCGTTCATGCACCTGGACACGGTGCTGACCATGGCCGACTACGGGGTGTTCGTGAAGTACGCCGGGCTGGGGATGCTGGCGTCCTACACGGTGGAGCCCGGCAGCGGGCCGGGCGAGCTCAAGGTCACCGATCATCCGCCGCAGGAGATGCACGCTGCTATCGCCGCCGCCACCGGCTGCGGCAGCATCCGGGTGCTCACCGCCACCCAGGACGTCCACTCCGCGCAGCGCGAGCAGTGGGACGACGGCTGCAACGTGCTCGCGGTGGCTCCCGGCGTGGTGATCGCCTACGACCGGAATGTCACCACCAACGCCCACCTGCGCGACAACGGCATCGAGGTGATCACGATCCGGGGCAGCGAACTCGGCCGGGGACGCGGCGGGCCGCGCTGCATGACCTGCCCCATCGACCGCGACCGGTGACGGCACCCGCAACGCGCGTAACCCTCTCACCGTGGTATCGGCAGGTAGACGCGGAATGTCGTGCCCTGACCCGCCGTACTGGCCGCCTCCACCCGGCCGCCGTGGAGCTCGGTGATCGCCTTGACGGCGGGCAGGCCGAGATCCGTCCCCGGCGAGCCGGCGGGCCTGGCGCCGGACCCGGCGGGCGTGTCGAAGATACGGCCGAGCTCGTCGGCCGGGATGCCGGTGCCCGAGTCCTCGACGTCGACCCGCCAGGAGCCCTCGTCGTGAGTGGCGAAGATGCGCACGCCGCCGTCCCGGCCGGGCCGCCCGTCCCGGGGATCCCGGGCGGTGAGCTTGACGGCGGTCGAGAGCAGGTCGTCGAACACCTGACGTAGCCGGACCGGGTCGGCCCGCACCGGCGGGCCCGCCTCGGATGAGACCTCCACGCGGACGCCCCGCTCAGCCGCGCCGGGACGGGCAGACCTGGCCGCGTCCGCGATCAGGTCCGGAACGCAGACGGAGGCGAGATCGAGCGGGATCTCGCCGCCCTCGATCCGGCTGAGCAGGAGCAGGTCACCGACGACGCGCAGCAGCCGGCGAGCGCTGCGCTGGATGACGTCCAGCGAGCCCGCCGTGTCCGCGCTCAGCTCCCGCTCGTTGTCCCTGATCAGCTCCGCGAGCGAGATGATCGAGCTGAGCGGCGTGCGCAGCTCGTGCCACACCTCGGCGAGCAGCTGCGTGCTGGCGTCGTCGAGCCGCCGCAGCCGGAGGTTCTGCTCTGCCAGCCGCTGCTGAGCCAGGTCAGCCAGCTCGCGTGCGGCGAGTTCGGCGGCGAGGGCACGCTCCCGGTGCTCCTCGATCGCCTTGCGCTGCGAGGCGTCCCGCACCAGCCACAGGTCGCCGCGGTAGGCGCCGTCGACCAGCACCGGCCAGTAGTCGCACTGGAGGGTGCGGCCGTCGGTACACGCTATCTGCTCCCCGGTCACCGGCCGCCGCTCGATCAGCGCGGCCCGGGTCCGGCGGGCGAAGTCGGCCGGGTCGGCGAACACGCCCTCAATGCGCCGGCTGAGCTGTTCCAGCGGCGTGCCGACCAGCTGCCCGGGAAGCTGCATGATGCCGAAGAGGTCGCAGAAGCTCTGGTTGACCTGCGTGATCTCCCTGCGGTTGTCGGCGATGACAACCCCGGGGTGCACGCCGCTGACCAGGCTGCTCAGCCGCTCGGTCTGGTCGGCCAGGGCGCTGCGGGCACGCTGCCCGGCGGCGAGGAGCCGCTCCCGCTCGGCTTCGCCGCGCTTCCTGCCGGTAACGTTCGTGATCGCGGTCAGGTAGCCGAGCTGGCGGCCATCCGGGCCGGGCAGCGGCATGGCCGCCAGGTGAACCCAGATCTCGTTCCCGGTCGCCGCCGGCCACAGGCGGCAGTCGGTGCGCAACTCGGCCCCGCGATCCGCCGCGTGCGCCCACTCCCGCGCGACCCGTTCCGCATCGCCGGGATGCACCGCATCAGTAGGGCTGGCGCCGAGCGCCTCGGCCGCGCTCATCCCGGTCAGCGCGCACCACCGGTCGTTGGCGAACGTGCACCGCCCGCTGGCGTCGGTCCGCGCGATCCCCACCGGAACCAACTGGGCGAGCAGCCGGAATCCTGGCTCGCGATGCCCCACGACGTCACGGCCCCCCGCCCGTCATCTCGCGCCTCTCCCCGGCGTCCCTACCCGCCGCCGCGCCGGGCGAACCGGACCCGCGCGCCCGCCGGCCCGCGCGCCCGCCGGCCCGCGCCCGCCGTCCCAGGCGCTTACCGGCCCAGGCGCCCGGCGGCCGCGTCGAGGGCCGCGAGGATGACCGCGACCGACGGCCTGCGCACGCTGGAGGCACGGGCGGCCGCGTAGACGTGGCGTGCCTGGGTCTGGGTGGCGCCGGGCAGCTCGCGCACCGCCACCCTCCGGTCCCCGGCGGCAAGGGCGAGCCGGGGGAGCGCGGCGATCCCGATGCCCCGAGCGACCAGGCTGAGGATGGTGGACAGCCCCTCGAACTCCCAGGGCGCGGGCGGCATCCCGCCGGTGCTCTCCAGCAGCCGGTCCACAGCCTGCCGGGACGGCTCCCCGGAGGGCGCGGCCAGCCACGGCTCGTCGCGCAACTTGTCCAGGTCGATCGGCCTGGCCGGGTCGGCGGCGGGGTGGCCGCGCGGGAGCACGAGCACCACCGGGTCGCGGATCAGCGGATAGAAGCGCAGGGTACCGGGATCGGCTGTGGCCAGCCGCCCAGACCAGTCGGCCACGAGCGCCACGTCCACCTCGCCGGTCCGGACCAGCCGCAGCCCCTCCTCCTGCGCGGTCTCCCGGAGCAGCAGGCTCAGGCCGGGATGGGCGCGCACCCGCCGGACCAGCGCCGGGCCGAACGCCACCGCGGCGGTGGGAAACGCGGTGACCGTCACCCGGCCGCTCGGACCGGACGCCGAGAGGTCGGCCTCGGCGGCCTCGATCATGGACAGGATGCGCTCAGCATGGTCGGCGAGCCGACGCCCGGCATCGGTCAGCTCGGCCGCGCGCGCGGTCCGGTCCAGCAGGATCGCCCCGGCTTCCCGCTCCAGGGCGGCGAGCTGCTGAGACACCGCGGACGGCGTGTAGCCGAGCGCCGCGGCGGTGGCCGCGATGGTCCCGCGCTCGGCGAATTCCCTCAGTAGCCGCAGCCGGTGGGTATCTAGCATAAGAGAAGCTTAGCCTCTGCCACAGAAATGTGAGGCTTCCCTGATGCTTGAAGGGATACATCCTGGTGAGCGCATTTGTTGTAATTGAGTGATGCCAGACGCCGGAGCCTGGCGCATCTGTTCCCCCCTCCCCGCAGCTTGGAGTTCTCTCATGCCTTTCGCCGGGACGGCGACACCGGCCTCGCTCACCATGCCCCTTTCCCCTGCTGCCCCTCCGGCAATGCCGCCCGCCGACGAGTACCGGCCGGTCTCGGCCACTCTCGCGGCGAACGAGGCGCTGGCCGCCAGGCGAAGCCTGGGCCAGCCCGTGCTGCCGCTGGCGTTCGGGGAGGCGGGCCTGCCCGCCCATCCGGCGCTGCGCGAAGCGCTGGCCGGGGCCACGGCCAGCAACGGCTACGGGCCCGTGGCCGGGCTGGCGGCGCTGCGATCGGCGGCGGCCGGCTACTGGCAGCGGCGCGGACTGCCCACCGCCCCGGGCTCGGTTGTCTGCGGGCCCGGCAGCAAGCCGCTGCTGTTCGGCCTGCTGCTGGCCACCGGGGCCGACGTGGCGGTGCCCCGGCCAAGCTGGGTCAGTTACGCCGCCCAGGCCAGCCTGGTCGGCGCGCGCCCGCACTTCGTGCCCGCCGCTCCCGGCGAGGGCGGGATCTGCGACCCGGCCGCGCTCGGCGTCGCCGTCGCGGCGGCCCGGGCTGCCGGGCGCGAGATCCGCTCGGTCGTCGTCACGCTGCCCGACAACCCCACCGGCAGGCTTCCCAGCCCGGCCACGGTCAGGGAGTTCTGCGCGGCGGCCGCCGATCTCGACCTGATCATCATCTCCGACGAGATATACCGTGACCTGGTGCACGATGCCGCCACGCCGGTACTCAGCCCGGCCGCCGTGGCGCCGCAGCGAACCGTGGTCACCACGGCGCTCAGCAAGAGCCTGGCCCTGGGGGGCTGGCGGATCGGCGTGGCGCGGCTCCCCGAGGGGCCGCTCGGCAGGTGGCTGCGAGGCCAGCTCGTCGGGATCGGCAGCGAGATCTGGTCGGCACCCGCCGCCCCGATCCAGCAGGCCGCCGCGCTCGCCTTCTCCGAACCCCAGGAACTTTCCGAACGCATAGCCGCCAGCCGGTCGCTGCACGCCAGGGTCAGCCGCGCGGTGGCGGGCATCTGCGCCGATGCCGGGCTGGACGTCCCGCCCCCGCAGGCGGCGTTCTACGTGTACCCGGACTTCGAGCCGTGGCGCGGGCACCTCGCCCGCCGTCACGGCGTAGCCACCGGCGCCGGCCTGGCCCGGCTCCTGCTCGAGCGCTACGGCGCGGGGACGCTGTCGGGCGACGCGTTCGGCGAGAGCCCCCGGGCGCTGCGGCTCCGGCTGGCCACCGGGTCCCTGTACGGGGAGAGCGACGCGGAGCAGGAGGCCGCGCTGGCCGCGCCGGACCCGCTGGCGCTGCCGTGGATCGCCGTCGAGCTTGCCAGGCTGGAAGAGATTCTCGCCGACCTCGCTCCCTGAGCCCGCCTAGCGAGCCCGCGTCCGAGCGCCGCGTCCACCAGGTAGGCGTCCGCCCACCTGGTGGGTGGGCGGACGAGCCGGATCCAGGGGCGGCGGATCGAGGTCGCTGAGGACCGGGCCGGCGGCGCGGCCCCGGCCCGGGGGACGGGCTGCAGGGCGCGGAGCGGCGGCTGGCCACATCCGGCGGCATCCTGGCCGTGAGCAGCCCGCCCGGCGAGCCAACCACGACCGGCCCGGCCCCGTCCGCCGAGACAACCGCCCGGGTCCTCGCCGTCCTGGCGTTCCTGAACTCCCAGGCATAACCTCATGCCCAGGCAGTGACTCTGCGTGCCGGCGGGGGTAGCGTTGAGGACGGACCCGGGAGATGTCGTACCGAAGAGCCGGCGAACGAGGGCGCAGGCCGGCCACCCTGGTTGGGCCGTAGCGGCCCAAGGTGAGGTTCCCTCAGTGACACCCCGGGTCCGCCAGTTCCCCCGTAACGTCGGTACCCCGTCACAGTGCCCGGCGACGAATAGCGGGATGCGAGGCGACGGGATCCGGCTCGCCAGCGTCCGAGGCGCGGGGTCCGGGGCGCCTACGTCCGAGGCGCGGGGTCCGGGGCGCCTACGTCCGAGGCGCGGGGTCCGGGGCGCCTACGTCCGAGGCGCGGGGTCCGGGGCGCCTACGTCCGAGGCGCGGGGTCCGGGCACGGCCCCCAGGCACGGGGTCCGAGGCGATGAGGGCCGGGTGACCGCCGGCGACCGCCGACGGCAATGACGGCAGCGGGAGATTGCCGCACCCCAATGTCAGTTGCCGATTAAGAATGAATTCTTGTGATAATGCGGCTATCGATTCGACCTATTGGCATTTCTTCGCCAACTAATCTGCCGCTAATCCCCCCTAGGCCCGGCCGACTTCTCAGCGTATGCTTGCGAGTAAGTGCAGGAAAAAGGGGGTCATTAGAATGGCTGTGCAAAGCGCGCAAGGACTCGACGTCAGCAACTACCAGGGGAAATTCAACTGGTCGTCCGTCTCAGGGCTGTCATTCGGAGTTTACCGGCTGACCCAGGGACTCGGCCACGGAACCAACTCGCCGGACCCGTACGCGTCGTGGAACAATCAGCAGATCAAAGCCCATGGGCTCGCCCGCGGAGCCTATCATTTCCTCGATCCGAGGCTATCAGGCGCGGCGCAGGCCGAGTATTTCGTCAGCCAGTATTCGGCTATCGGCCTCGAAAACACCGACATGCTGTGGCTCGACAACGAGACCAGCGGGCCGTCCCCGCAAAAGGTGTCAGCCGCCGCCGTCGCGTTCATGACCGAACTCCGCAAGCTGCGGCCGAAAAACCCGTGCGGCGTTTATACCTATATCAGCTTCGCGACCGGCGGCAACTGCGCCGGCCTCAGCGACTGGCCGCTGTGGCTGGCCTACCCGGCGTCGGCGTCGCCCAAGCCTCCGCCCCCCTGGACCAACTGGACGTTCTGGCAGTGGGGCACGCGCAAGGGCGTGGACGCCGACGCCTTCAACGGCACCGCCGACGGACTGCAGGCGTGGATCGCCAGCTACTCGACGCCAGCCCCGCAGGCATTCTCAGCCCCGGCCCGCACGTCGATCAGGGCGGTGGCGAAGCAGCACGGCCGGACGGTGCCCGAGGTCATCTGGCTGACGGCGAGCCACCGTCAGCAGTGCTTCGGCAAGATGCAGAGTTCCTACATCGCCGCCGGCAACTGGGACGCGCCGATGCCCGTCGGCATGGTCGTCTGGACGTAGGGCCCGCTACAACGGCAGCATCTGCGGGCGCTTGGGCGGGATGCCGTCTCCGGAGGAGACTCCCCGCAGTCTCCTCGCGGCCCAGGGTACCGCGTGCTGCCGGGCCCAGCGCGCGTCGAGGCGGCGTGCCGCGAGCCAGCCGGCGGTCTGGTTCAAGACCGCGGTCCGGTCCTGGGCCGCGGCCTTGAACCGCACCGGTTCTGAACCCGCGCGCGTTGGCAGCGGCTCGCGCCAGTCCTCCTCGACTGGCACGCCCATCACCTCGCAGGCCCGCAGGGCGACCCTCCGGTGGCCGTCCGAGCTCAGGTGCAGCCGGTCCGGGCTCCACTCGCGGGGATCGTCGAGCACCCGCATCGACCACAGGTCCACCAGATGGCAGCCGGCGCGGTCGGCGATCGCCCGCAGGTGCAGGTTGTAGGCGGCCACCTTCCCTCGGATCAGGCGGATCACCGGGAACGTGCGGGGATCGAACCCGGTGAACACCATGACCTCGCACCCGGCCGCCTGCAGCCCGCCGACGGCCGCCTCGAAGGTGAGGGCGAGCGCGTCGGGATCCGCCCGGCGCCGCAGCAGGTCATTCCCGCCGGCCGCGATGCTGGCCAGGTCGGGCGTCATGGCAATGGCGAGGGGCACCTGCTCGGCGACGACCTCCCCGGCCAGCTTGCCCCGCACCGCGAGGTTCGCGTAGCGCAGGCCCGGCCGGCCGGCCGCGAGCCTCTCGGCGAACCTGTCGGCCCAGCCGCGGTAGCCCAGGCCGGGATAAGCCGGGCCCGGACCCGCCGCGTCGAGGTACGGATCCCCGAGGCCTTCGGTAAAGCTATCCCCCAACGCGACGAAGGAGCCGATTTCCGGCGACGTATCCCGCATTGACTCACCCGTTCCGCTGTCTTGCCTGCCCCCGTGGCAGCCCTACTGGTAAAAGGCTAACCAGGCGCGGCCGGGCGGCCCTTCCCGGGGGCCGGCCGGGCGGCCCTTCCCGGGGGCCGGCCGGGCGGCCCTTCCCGGGGGCCGCCCCAGCGGCTATTCGCGCGCGCCGGTCAGGCCGGCGCGTCGGGCGTGACCGTGGACGGGTGCCGCCGGGCGAACGCGGCGACCGAGTCGTCCCTGATCGCCCTCCACAGCTCCCGGCTGAGCTTGCGCCGGAGGTACACCGGCTGGAAGTCGCCCTTGCGCGGCGTCCCGGTAGTGGGCACGTCGATGGACACTCCGTCCCGGCCCCTGAGCGCGCCGAGGTGCAGCGCCAGCGACTCCAGTTCGGTATTGCTGAAATTGCTGTCCACGCTGAGGGCGTCAACTACCGCGTGGAGCACGCGGTAGTTGACCATAGCGTGCCGGAAAAACCGCCGGCTGGCGATCTTGGCCAGGATCGTCCTGAGCAGGTTTTCCTGGAGCTCCATGCGGCCGACCTCACTGACCCCGGGCTGGCGCACGTATGCCAGCACGTTGGCGGTATTGAGCTCATTGACCCCGGCGTGGAAGGTAAAACCGAAACTTGTGGTGGTGTAGGGCACATTTACCTCGACGCCGTTCATCGCCCCGACGACCCGGGGGAGCCCGGAGAAGGCAATCGCCGAATAGTGGTCGATGCGGACGTCGGTGAGCCGCTCGAGAGTCTCGATCATCAGGGACGGCCCGCCCAGCTCGAGCGTCTCGGCGATCTCCCTCCTCCCGAAGCCGGGCACCGGCACGACCGTGTCCGCCGGGAATGATATGACAGCACCGCTATGCTCCCCGGCGTTGAGGTGCATCAGCTCGACGAAGCCGGTCACCCGGTTTTCGTCGGGTACCACGCCGGTATCGGTGAACAGCACGTTCATGCTCCCCGACCGCTGCGCGGGCTGGTCTTTCGCGTCCAGCGCGAGGATGCCCGGGATCCGGTGCACGCTGCCGGCCAGGTTGTTCACGAACAGGTAGCCGCCGCCGACCACCGCGCCGGCCAGCATGACCAGGCTGACGCCGGACGCGATGGCGATCGTCCTCAACCGCCGCCGCCTCCGCTTCGGCGGGCCCTGCGACTCCGGCCCGCGAGCTTCCTCCGCCTGCCGGGTGTAGAAGTCCCGCGTGGAAGTGTCGGACATTTCTGATTCCCCCTCAAAGCCATTCGGCTCGGGCCTGCCAGGTCTTGTCAGGTCGGTTTCTTGCAGCTACTTAGCGCATCTTACAAGGCACGCAGAGTAATGTAGCCGACGCGGCGGCCGAATGCCAGCTTCGAGTAACGCCGCACAACCGCGCTGATCCGGGAAACCAACCAGAACGGGGAATTCGTGAATAACAGTGCGCTGTGTGGCGGCAGGCGGCGGCGACAGGCTGATATCGCCCGTATTCGGCAGCGGATTGGCCGGACCGCCGCGGAACTCAGCTATGACAATATCGTCTGGATCTGGGGCATGCTCGCCGCGGCCTGGGTCACCCGCGACCTTCCTGCCGCGGCCATGCAGACCTTTGCCCTGCGCGTCACGGCAGCCGTCTGCGTCCTGTCCCCCGCGTCCGGCCTGCTCGCGGGCCTGTACCGGAGCAGGCAGCAGCGGGGCAGCCTCGACGAGGTCGTCGGCGTCTGCGTCGCCGCCCTCGGGACGTGCGCCTCGCTGGCCGTGGGCACCGGCTTCCTGGTCGCCGACCAGCAGGCGCCGCTCGCGACCGTCGCGGGCGCGGCAACCTTTGCCGTGCTCGCCATGCTTGGCGCCCGCTACATCCTGTTCGCGGTCCGGCAGCGCATCCGGACGCCCGCGCCGGCCGCGGCCGCCGTGAAGATCATCGTGTTCGGCGCGGGCGCGGCCGGCACCCAGTTACTGCACAGCTTGCTGACCCAGGCCACCGCGGAGTACCGGCCGGTGGCGATCCTGGACGACGACCCGGCGAAGCGGCGGCTGCGGATACTCGGCGTGCCGGTACTGGGCGACCGCACCGCCATGGCCCAGGCCGCCGCGAAGACCGGCGCGACGGTGCTGGTCATCGCCATCGCCGGGGCGAGCGGATCGGCGATCCGCGACCTCACGGCCGAGGCCGAGCGGTGCGGCCTGGCACCGAAGGTGATCCCGTCGATGGCCGAACTGCTGAGCGGCGTCGAGCGCATCGAGGGAGTGCGCGACCCGCGGATCAGCGACCTGCTCGGGCGCCGGCCGGTGCAGACCGACGTCACCTCTGTCGCCTGCCACTTCGCGGGGAAGCGGATCCTGGTCACCGGCGCCGGGGGATCCATCGGGTCCGAGCTGTGCCGCCAGCTGCACGGCTTCCAGCCCGCCGAGCTGATCATGCTGGACCGGGACGAGTCCGCGCTCCACGCGGTGCAGCTTGACCTGCACGGGCGCGCGCTCCTCGACTCCGACGGCTCGGTCCTGGCCGACATCCGTGATCCCGCTCGTATCCGGCAGGTCTTCGAGCAGTTCCGGCCGCAGATCGTCTTCCATGCGGCCGCGCTGAAGCACCTGCCGCTGCTTGAGCGCTATCCCGCCGAGGCGTTAAAGACCAATGTCTGGGGGACCTGCGCCGTCCTGGATGCCGCCGCGGCCTGCGGCGTGCAGTCTTTCGTGAACATCTCGACGGACAAGGCGGCCGACCCGGTCAGCGTGCTCGGCTACTCCAAGCGCGCCGCCGAGCGGCTCACCGCCCACATGGCCGGCCGGGCCGCCGGGACCTACCTGAGCGTCAGGTTCGGCAATGTCCTCGGCAGCCGCGGCTCGGTGCTGACCGCCCTGAGCGCGCAGGTGGCCGCGGGCGGCCCGGTCACGGTGACGCATCCGGACGTCAGCCGTTACTTCATGACCGCGGACGAGGCGGTGCAGCTTGTCCTGCAGGCGGCGGTCATCGGCCGGGACGGCGAGGTGCTCGTCCTCGACATGGGCGAGCAGGTCCGCATCGCCGACATGGCCCGGCGGCTGGTCGCCACCGTGCCCCGCCAGGTAGACATCGTCTACACCGGGCTGCGGCCCGGCGAGAAACTGGCGGAGGACCTGCTGGGCCGCGGCGAGCGGGACGAGCGCCCTTACCACCCGCTGATCCGGCACGTCCCGGTGAGCCCGCTGGCTCCCGACTCGGTCCTCGGCCTCGACCCCGCCGACGGGGTCGCGGGCGTGCGCGCCGCGCTGGCCGACCAAGCTGCCCTGGCGGACCGCGCCGCCCTGGCCGACCGCGCCGCCCTGGCCGACCCCGCCGCCCTGGCCGACCGCGCCGACCATACCGTTGCCACGGCGGTCCGGGCCGCCCCCGGCGACCCGGACGCGCCGATCCTGGCACGCCGGTAGCCGCGCAAACCCGGACTTCTCTCGGGTTCGGTGAGGACAAACCAGGTCATACTACCCTTGATCATGACCCGAAACCATGAAGAGTGATAGTGATCAAGGAAAGTGACCGGGCACGGCGCTGCCGAGGAGGCGGGTGGCGGCAGTCCCGGGGGGTCAGGCGGACCAGCAGAGGCCGACGAGGCGGTCGACCAGGCCGCTGAGGACCGCGGCCGTCACCGTGTAGCCGCGCTGCGGGCCGCCGGTCGGGTCGGCGACGTCGTCATCGGCGCAGTCGCCGAGCAGCGCCGACCGCTGCCTGCCCTCGTGGGCGCGGGCGAGCCACCTGGCCAGGCTCTCTCCCGGTGGCCGGCGCCCTATGGCCCCGCCGCGCCGGACTAGCTCAGGGAGCGTGAACGCGCGGGGCCAGACGGCCGGGGCGGTGACGACCGCGTAGCGGAGGTTCTCGCGGGCCATGGCCAGGATGAGGTCCGCTGCCTCGAGATCGCCGGCGGTCAGCTGGCGGCTGCGGTGCGAGGACACGTCCAGTCCGTAGCCGGCCATGGCGGCGGCCACCTCCGGCCCAGGCGGCTCCCCGCCGCCCAGCATGCCGCCAGAACGCACGGTCACGGCGGCACCGGCCGCTGCCAGCCGGCCGGCGAGCAGGGCCTGCGCCATCGGCGAGCGGCAGATGTTCGCGGTGCAGACCACCACTACTTCTGACCCGGAAACCATCACCTACCTAGCGTAGCGATATGTACACTCACCGTTGTGTCTCATAGTGCGCCAGGTAACGGAGGGAAACGCATGACCAGCGAGTCCGGTTCCGATCCGACCCTTCGTTCCTATGCGCACCTGGTCCGCAGGCGGAAATGGTGGGTGCTCGCGTTCGCCGTGCTCGGGTTGATGGCCAGCCTGGGGATCTC
>Ga0335078_10003505_pt1 | contig 23337 bp, 15 predicted proteins | sample Lox_Sample_32_FD_206711 | JGI IMG/M metagenome (GOLD analysis project Ga0335078, IMG submission 206711) | Soil microbial communities from Loxahatchee National Wildlife Refuge, Florida, United States - Lox_Sample_3.2 | ecosystem: Environmental > Terrestrial > Soil > Wetlands | place: USA... | reverse complement strand
CGATCCAGCCGCCAAGATGGCGGCGCTACGCTTCGTTCCCGCCAACCACATCCTGATACCAACCTGGCGCAATGAGTGATTGCCTAATTCTCCCTCTGTGTCGCGGTGTCTCCCTGGTTTATCCTTCAATGTTATGCAGGTGCGAGTGCTCTACCTTGGGATGCTGCGCGAGATCGCGGGCCGCGACAAGGAGGTTGTCCAGCTTGACGAGAACTCGTGTCTGGCTGATCTCTTCGCCCAGCTGCAGCACCGCATCCCGAAGCTCAGCGATTTCCGCGGTGCGATTGCCCTGGCCGTCAACTATGAGTACTCCGCCGGCGAAACAGTCTTGCACGAGAACGATGAGGTAGCGCTGATCCCGCCGGTCAGCGGCGGCAAGGTCGACGACGAGCCGTCCACCGCGGAAATGCCATCAGCGCTGACTTCCGAGCACGCGCGCATTACTTACAGCCCGATCAAATCGGCACGAATTGTTGCAGCGATCAAGAAGCCCGAGGATGGCGCGGTCGCCACCTTCGACGGCATTGTGCGCAATCACTCGCGCGGCCGCTGCACGCTCTATCTGGAGTACTCCGCCTACGATCGCATGGCTCTGGTCAAGATGGAGGAGTTAGCCCGCCAGGCGCTGGCGAGGTTCGCCATCCGCGATGTTCGAATCGTCCATCGCGTGGGGCGATTACAGATCGGCGAAAGCAGCGTCTATATTGCGGTTGCGTCGGCGCACCGCGCTGCGGCCTTCGACGCCTGCCGCTGGCTCATCGATACACTGAAGACCACTGTGCCGATCTGGAAGAAGGAGTTCTTCGAAGACGGCGCAACCTGGGCCGACGGCGAGCCGTTTCCGGAGGACATTCCCCGCGTCGGCGGTGGTAGTGCCGACGTTTAGACCAGCCTCCAAGTGAGGCAGAGTTGGCCTTTAGGCCAGCCTCAGGGGCGCTTTGTATCTGGGCAAGACTTTAGTCGTGCCGATATGTTTATTTTTTTCCAGAGCCGGCTTCAGCCGGCAACACAAGTCAAATTGTCAGAAATGGTGTTTACTCTAGCGAATGTCTCTTAACCTCCGGATCCGGCGCGCCCCAGGCGCTCTTGTGCACACTCTTGCCCTGACGTGCGCCCTCGGCTGCGCTCCCGTATTCATTCAGGCGCAGAGCAACGTACCGCGCCCTCCGTCCTCAGTTCCTCGTCCGCCCAGCGCGCAAAACCAGCAATCCACCAGCCCTGACGATCAGCCGACTACTACCTTCAAAGTGAACGTCAAGCTGGTGAACGTCTTCACCACCGTGACTAACCCCGGCGGCGCGCCTGTGTCATCGCTCAAGCAGGACGACTTCCAGCTCTTCGAGGACGGCATCCCACAGCAGATTGCGGTCTTCCATCGCGAATCGGAGCTGCCGCTCTCCATCGTCGTCGCCATCGACACCAGTCTCAGCACGCGCGGCGATCTCAAGCTGGAGCTGGAGTCGGCACGCCGCTTCGCGCATTCCATCCTGCGCCCCATCGACGGCCTGTCGCTGTTTCAGTTCAGCGAGATTGTCGATCAGCTGACGCCCTTCACCGCCGACATGAAGACCATCGATCGCGGCATCGGCCACGTCCATCCCGGCGCAGCGACCGCGCTGTATGACACACTCTATCTCGGCTCTGACGCGCTGCTTGACCGGCGGGGCCGCAAGGTTATGGTCCTGATCACCGACGGCGGCGACACCGTCAGCAAGACCAGCTACCAGGACGCCATTCGCGAGGCGCAGCAGGCGGAAGTCATCCTCTACAGCATCATTATTGTGCCGATTGAGAACAGCGCCGGTCGCGACATCGGCGGCGAGCACGCGCTTATCCAGCTCTCGCGCGATACCGGCGGCAAGTATTTCTACGCCAGCGGCATGGAACAGCTGGACGCGGCTTTCCGCCAGATCGGCGACGAGCTGCGCACGCAATATCTCATCGCGTACTATCCCAGCCGCCGCATCGCCGATTCCGATTTTCGCCGTATCGAAATCAAGGTCAATCCTGCGACCAAAGACTATCCCGATCCTGCCGAGCTAGTAGTACGCCATCGCACTGGGTACTACACCATGCCAACGAAATAGCCGTGGGCAACGTAGCGCCGGCCTCCGGCCGGCTGTCCGGCAGGCGTCCTCGCCTGCCGCCGCGGGCGCAGGCCGGAGGCCTGCGATCCAGCCGCCCAGAGGGCGGCGCTACTCTTCGCCGAAACCGCCCGCCGCGATATTTAATTTGCTCTCTATCCTCATAGTCTGTCGCCGGTAGTGACACGTCACTCGAAAGTACAAGTGGGAAAAGCCCATGCGGCGCAATATATCGCCTGTAACTCATAGCTCATAGCTCACAACCCATCGCTCAGTATCTTCCGCAAATCCGTATAGGACGAAAGCGCCATCTCCGAAAAGTGGTAGGTGAGTTGTCACGATTCAAAACACTCAAGCTTGAACCGGCATTTGAAATGCTCGCATGCCGTGACGATCGCCACTTCGCATGTTGGCACGTTCCTTGCATGATCTCCCTCTAAGAACGCGCACGTCCTTCCCAGCTTCGTGCGGATTCCGACAAGAAAAGAACGTGCAAGCTTTGCCCGCGTAACCCCGCGTGCATTGCGAAGGAGAAGTATGTCTTACGAAAGAGTAAAAGGAACGATTGCCGGCGCGGTTGCGTTGTTGGTGATCGCGCTGATGATAGCGCCCTCGCTGATGGCACAATCGCTGGTTTCCGGCGACCTCACGGGAACCGTCACCGACCCCACCGGTGCCGTCGTGCCCAACGCCACCGTCACCCTCAAGAGTGACGCCACCGGAGCCACCCGCTCCGTCACCAGCAATGCAAGCGGTGCCTACCGCTTCTCGCTGTTACAGCCGGGCAGCTACACCATCAGCGCCACCGCGCAAGGCTTTAGCAAGGCCCAAACTACCGCCAGCGTCAACGTCGGTCAGGCGACTATCGCTGACGTAAAACTGGCCGTGGGCGCCAGCTCGCAGACGGTGGAAGTTACCTCCGCCGTTCCGCTGGTGCAGGCGGACAACGCGGATCTCTCTACCAACTTCGATCAGAACCTGGTTGCGAACGCCCCCAACCCAGGCAACGATCTCACCTACATCGCCCAGACCGCGCCGGGAGTGAACATGAACAGCGGTATGGGCTATGGCAACTTCAACACTGCCGGGCTTCCCGCTACATCGAATGTCTTCACTATGAATGGCGAGAATCAGATGGATCCCTATCTGAATCTCAACAACTCTGGTGCGAGCAATCTGATGATGGGCAAGAACGCCGTGCAGGAGGCGACCGTCGTCACCAATGCCTACGGCGCGCAGTATGGCCAGCAAGCTGGCGCGCAGGTCAACTATGTCACTAAATCGGGAACCAACGCCTATCACGGTAACGCCAACTACTGGTGGACGGGCAGCACACTGGACGCCAACAGTTATCTCAACAACCTGACGTCCACGGCGCGGCCCTTCAACAACAATAACCAATGGGCAGCTTCCGTCGGTGGCCCCATCAAGAAGGACAAACTGTTCTTCTTCGCCGACTGGGAGGGAATCCGCTACATTGTTCCTTCCACCCAGACCGTCTTCGTTCCCAGCACGCAGTTTGCAACCGCGACGCTGGCCAACCTGGCCGCCACCGATCCGGCGTCGTCCGCCCTGTACTCCAAGGCGTTCAGCTTGTATCAGGCAGCGCCCGGCTATGCCAATGGCGTTGCCTACAATCCCGCCGGCAATCCTGGCGGGTGTAACGAGTTTGCCGGAACCTCGGCCGCCGGATTCACCTTCGGCGCGGGCACGCCGTGCTTCAACACCTACACCGCCAATCCTTCCGAACCAGCGAAGGAATGGCTCCTCACCGGCCGGGTGGACTACAACCTGTCCGACCGCGATCACCTGTTCTGGAGCGTCAGCGCCGATCACGGCACGCAAGCCACCGGTGCGGATCCCATCAACTCGAACTTCAACGCGTTCAGCTATCAGCCGCAGTACAACGGGCAGGGGCAGTGGACGCACACCTTCGGCAGCAGCGCTACCAACCAGTTCGTTTACGCCGGCAGCTATTACCGCGCGATCTTCGATCAGGTCAACGCTCCTGCGACCTTCCCCACGCAGCTCGATATGAATGCTGTGCTGGGATACACGCCGTTGGGTGGCCCTGCGCTGTTCGGCGGCATGGCTGACTTCCCGAATGGCCGCAATGCCACGCAGTATCAGTTTGTGGACGACTTCTCGCTTACCAAGGGCGCTCACAATCTGAAGTTCGGCGCCAACTTCCGCCGTTACGACATCACCGACTACACCTTCGGTGTACTCACCAACCCGCTTACCGTCCCAACCTCAGTGACCGGGTTGTTCGACGGCAGCGCCGGCGAGTTCCTGCAGAACTTCCCGGAGAGCCAGAGCCAGCCGGTTGCGCTTTGGGGCCTCGGCCTGTACGCGCAGGACGAGTGGCAGGTGGCCAAGAACCTGAAGCTAACCTTCGCTTTGCGAGCGGAGCATGACTCCAATCCCGTTTGCCAGACCAATTGCTCAGCGCTGCTCGATGGTGCGTTCAACACCATCAGCACTAACCCGGCAACCCCATACAACCAGATGGTGAACGCCGGCAGAAACCAGATCTTCAGCAACGTCGACCGCATCAACTGGGCGCCGCGCTTTGGCTTTGCCTGGTCGCCGCACGGCAGCGACAAGACCGTGGTTCGCGGCGGCTTCGGTATCTTCTACGACGCGTTCCCCGCCGTGCTGGGTGACACCTTCATGACCAACCTGCCCGGCGTGGTTCCCACCACGCAGTTCGGCGTACCGTGGGCCGATCAGACCACCGCCGGTGTAAGTCCGTGGGTGATCGGTGCGACTTCGGCCGCCGGAATCCGCAATGGCTTCGCCAACGGCGCTTCCTTCAATTCGTTGTCCGCAGCCATTCCCGGCTTCTCTGCGCCGAACTTTGGCAACATGTACGGAACCTTCCATGTTCCGCGATACCAGGAGTGGAGTCTGCAAATCGAGCAGCAGCTGGACAGCAAGAGCTCGATGACTATCGCTTACATTGGTAATCACGGTATCAACGAGCCGCTGGACTCCTTTGCCAATGCTGCTGCTCCTTACGCTGGATTCCCGACCACTCCGTACACCGGGAACTTCGGCTTTGCCCAGCAGATCTACTCGGGAGGCGTCTCCAACGACAACCAGTTGACGGCGAGCTATCAGCGCCGTTTGACGTATGGCTTCACCGTTTCGGCCAGCTATACCTGGGCGCACGCTCTGGACGAGATCTCCAACGGCGGGTCCTTGCCCTACAGCTCGACCAGCAGCCTGTATCTGTACGACCCCTTCAACCCACGGGCTAACTACGGCAATGCGGATTACGACATCCGCAATTCCTTCAACGCGCAGTATGTCTGGAACACGCCGTTCAAGTTCGGCAATCGATATGTGAACGGCGCTCTTGGCGGCTGGACACTGTCGCAGAACTTCTTCGTCCGTTCCGGACTGCCGCTCACCGTGCTCGACGGCGCGACCGCCGGTACGGCGACGATTGCTCCCATCGCCAACTTCAACGGCAACCTCATTCCGGCGCAGGTGGTCGGCATGGGACAGGGCGGCTGCGGGATCTACCTCACCGGCTGTCTCAACTCCGGAGGATTCGTCAGTGCCACCGGTCTGACGACCTTCCCCAATCAGTTGCGCAACCAGTATCGCGGGCCCGGGTTCTTCGACTCGGACTTCTCGATCAACAAGAACTTCAAGCTCACCGAGCGGGTAGCGTTTGGCGTGGGTGCCAACTTCTACAACGTGTTCAACCACTCCAACTTTGCCAACCCAATCAATGTCCTGGGAGCGGCTAGCTTCGGTCAGATCAACCTGCAGGCAGTGCCTCCGACCGGTCCCTTCGGATCGTTCTTCGCCGGCGCTCCTTCGAACCGGATCATCCAGTTCCAGGGCAAGCTGACCTTCTAACCGATTGCAATCTGCTTCTCCTTTCTTCGGGCGGCTCTTTTCAGAGCCGCCGAAGCTTTCTGGAGCGACAGGTCTGAGTCGGTAGATTTCGCGAACTCGGGCTTTGTTCCAAAACGGGAACAAGATACTTACAATAAATAGGATGGAGGACAGGCCAATTTCTATGGAAAGTAGTATCACTGTCGCCGCGATCTAATCAGCTTCTCGTAATCTTTCAAGGCTCTCAAGCTTCTACAGCCCGTCCACGTCACAAACCTACTTGGCCTGCCATTTGCATTTTTCCTCAAGGGTCTTTCCGCTCTGTGTCTTGGAAGGATTCTCCGAGCTATCGAGAATTCCCGAAAAGACACACAAATCGACACGTAAATAGCAGCCTTTGCATGACCTTCTAGAGGGATTATGAGAGCAAAAATACTAATCATTCTCACCATACTAGTGATCGCCGTGATGGCTACGCCGTCATTGATGGCGCAGTCCCTGATTTCCGGCGACCTTACCGGAACGGTTATGGATCCAAGTGGCGCCGTTGTCAGTGGTGCTACCGTTTCGTTACAGAGCGCGGCAACGGGCGAGTCCCGTAAGACCACGACCTCTTCCAGCGGCGGGTACCGCTTCTCGCTGTTGCCTCCCGGTTCCTACACCATCACCGTTAGTGCTCAGGGCTTCAGCAAGGCCGAGACAAGAGCATCGGTGAGTGTAGGACAGACCAACATCGCGGACGTGAAGATGGCTGTCGGTGCCACTTCACAGACCGTAGAAGTTACTTCGATTGCTCCCCTGGTGCAGGCTGATAATGCCGACCTGTCCAACAACGTCAGCAGCACCATGGTCGCTAACCTGCCAAACGGCGGCAACGACCTCACTTACTTCGCGCAGACCTCTCCCGGCGTGACCATGAACTCTGGCGGCGGGTATGGAAACTTCAGCGCTAACGGCCTCCCTGGTACTTCGAACCTGTTCACCGTGAACGGCGAGAATGACATGGATCCCTACCTCAACCTGAATAACTCCGGTGCCACCAACCTGACGCTGGGCAGGAACGAGTTGGACGAAGCCACCGTCATCTCCAACGCCTACTCGGGCCAGTACGGCCAGCAGGCAGGTGCGCAGATTAACTACGTTACCAAGTCGGGTACCAATGCCTACCACGGCAACGCGTCGTATTGGTGGACCGGCCGCGCCATGGATGCCAATGACTGGTTCAATAACTTCACCAATCCGGTCACTCCACGGCCCTTCGCCAACAACAACGAGTGGGCGGCTTCAATCGGCGGGCCGATCAAGAAGGACAAGCTGTTCTTCTTCGTGAACACCGAAGGTATTCGCTACATCGTGCCTTCCACCCAGCCGGTCTACGCGCCGACGCCTGAGTACGCCGCTGCCAACCTGGCGAACATCGCGGCGACCGATGCCGCTGGACTGCCGCTCTACCAGCAGTACTTCAACTTCTGGAAGACGGCTCCCGGATACAACCCCTACAACAACCTTCAGGCCAACAGTTGCGTCGACACGAACTGGGGCGTCAGCTTTGGGCCGAGCGTAGGTACCCCGGGCAAGCCCGGTTACATTCCTGGTCTAAACCTTCCTGGATTGGGCTACAACAATTGTGTTGGTCAGTACGAAGCCAGTCCGGCGCTGCCCGGAACCGAGTGGATCCTCAGCGGCCGCGTCGACTACAACCTCTCCGACAAAGATCACCTGTGGTGGCGTGTTCGTATGGATCATGGCACTCAGGACACGAACGCCGATCCCATCAACTCTCAGTTCAGCGCAGCCAGTTATCAGCCGGCTTACGATGGACAGGGACAGTGGACCCACAGCTTCGGCGGCAATGCCACCAACCAGTTCATTTATGCCGGAAGCTACTATCGTGCCATCTTCACCCAGAATGACCCGACGGCTTTCCCATATTCGATTACGGGATACGGGTTCAACCTGACCGGACTGAACTATCTGGCCTTCGACTTTCCACAAGGCCGCAACGTCACTCAGTATCAGTTCGTGGATGATTTCTCCTGGTCGAAGGGTAAGCACGACCTGAAGTTCGGCGCGAACTTCCGTCGTTATGACATCAGTGACTACGCCTTCAGCCAATACCAGTATCCGCGAATCTATGCGTACTCTCTCGGCGACCTGTTCTACGACCAAATGTTCTACTATCGCCAGCGCTTTGCCAGTAACCTGGAGGAGCCGGTCGCGATGTGGGGCCTTGGCATCTACGGACAGGACGAGTGGCGTGTCAGCAGAAGCTTGAAGCTGACTCTGGCTCTGCGCGCCGAGCACAACTCCAACCCCGTCTGCCAAACCAACTGTGCATCGCTGCTGGGCCAGAACTTCTTCTCCTATCCGTCCGGCGTGCTTAGCGATCCCACTACTGCGTACAACTCCATCGTCAACGCCTACCGTCACCAGGTGTTTAATTCGACCGACGCGATCAATATCTCGCCGCGCTTCGGATTTGCCTGGTCACCGGGCGGCAGCGATAAGACCGTCGTCCGCGGTGGCTTCGGCATATTCTATGACGCTCTCCCCGCCGTCATCGGCGACACCATGATGACCAATATGCCCAACGAGGTTGAGGAACGCCTGGGCTACAACTATGGATCACCCGTTGGCTGGGCTGATCCCTCCACCTATGCGGCGGCTTCACAGTGCGCCAGCTTGATTGGCTCCGGCTTCAATTCCGGAGCGTCGTGGGCTACCGTCTCCACTTTGCCGGACGGCACCCCCTGTCGCAAGCCGACTTACTACACCCAGACCGGTACCTTCCACACTCCGTATTATCAGCAGTGGAGCTTCGGTATCCAGCAGGCGATTACCGACAAATCGTCGGTGGCAGTGGGTTACGTCGGGAACCATGGCGTTCACATCCCCATCCTCAACGAGGGTGTCAACGCTAAAAGCGCAGACGGCACCTATCCCATTCTGCCCACCACCGCGCCGGCCGCAATGTTCGGTATTGCCGAGCAGTGGCAGTCTGCCGCCGTCTCCAACTACAACGGCCTCACCGCAACCTTCAATCAGCGTCTGGTCTACGGCTTCTCCATCCAGGCGAACTATACCTGGGCGCATGCGATGGATGAGGTTTCCAACAGCGGCGTTACCGCTACTCCCGCGGGTTCGGCTGCGCTCCCCTATCAGCTCAACCCCTATTGCCTGCGCTGCTATAACTACAGCAACGCAGACTACGATATCCGCAATTCCTTCAATGCCAACTACGTGTGGCAGCTACCCTATAAGTTCACCAACAAGTGGGTGAATGGAGCGTTCAGCGGCTGGACTCTGTCGCAGAACTTCTTCGTCCGTTCTGGCCTGCCGTACAGCATCATCGACAATGCCAGTGCCATTTCTAACTACGGTCCGACCAGCCCGCTTGCGGGAATCAACCAGTACGTCAACAACAGCTGCAGCAATGGCTGGAGCCAGTGCGTACCGGTTGCCTACTTGCCCGATGGTAGCCTGAATCCGATCTATAGCAGCCCAGGATCCACTGGTATTGGCTATACCTCATGGCCGAACCAGCGCCGCAATATGTATCGCGGCCCTGGCTTCTTCGACTCGGACCTCTCCATCAACAAGAACTTCAAGTTGACGGAGCGGGTGAACTTCGGGATCGGCGCCAACTTCTACAACGTGTTCAATCATCCGAACTTCGCTTTCCCCGACCAGAATCTGGCAGATCCGACCTTCGGGCAAATCACCGCCACGACCGCTCCGCCGACCGGGCCTTATGGCTCGTTCGCGACCGGTCTGCCCTCGGGACGCATCATCCAGTTCCAGGGCAAGATTGTGTTCTAGTCAGTTGATTCTGCTTCGTCTCGGCGGCTCCGCTTCGGGGCCGCCGGTTTTTTTCAAGCACCAGCAACCGGCAAGGGCCCGCCCGCTTTTGTTACACTGCAAGGCTTGGACGTCGCTGTTCGTTAGGCTTGTAGCGCCGGTCTCCAGACCGGCTGTCGGGCGGGCGTCCCGCCTGCCCAGCGAATAGCGAACAGCTAACAGGGAAGCGCGAGAAGGAGACCATGACCAATCCCACGCCGGCAATTCAACTGACCACCACTCCCGACTACCGCGAAACCTATGCCAACAGCGTTCAGGTGCGGGTGAACGTCTGGGATTTCTTCCTGGTCTTCGGCACGCTGCAGCAGCAGGATGAAACGCGGGTCGAGGTGCGCAACTTCCAGGGCATCTACCTCAGCCCGCAGCAGGCCAAGGCGCTGCACACCATCCTGCAGCAGAACCTGGTGAACTACGAAAACACCTTCGGCGAGATCAAACTCGATCCCCGCGTTGGTCCCGGCGTCGGCCCGGTACACTAGGACGTCGTTATGTAGAAGACTGCGATGACCAAGGCAAGCCGTTTACTGGCCGTGTCACGCGAGCACGTTTCCGCCTACGCTCTGCTGTTCACTTTCCTCTTCATCACCCACGCTCCACTTCTCCGCCTGCCCTACTTCTGGGATGAGGCCGGCTACTTCATTCCTGCCGCCCGTGATCTGCTGCTGACCGGCTCGCTCATCCCGCACACCACGCTGTCCAACGCGCATCCGCCGCTGGTGATGCTGTGGCTCGCGTTCTGGTGGCAGTTCAGCGCCTTCACGCCGGCAGTCACGCGAACCGCCATGCTGATGATCGCCGCTTTCGCGCTGCTCGGATTGTGGCGCCTGGCGCGCAGCGTCGCCAGCGAGGCGGTTGCCATCGCCACCGTGCTCTGCACCGCGCTCTATCCCGTCTTCTTCACGCAGAGTTCCATGGCGCACCTCGACATGTTGGCCGCGGCGTTCACGCTGTGGGGACTGGCTATGTATGTCGAGCGACGGCCGATCGCCACCATCGTATTCTTTTCGCTCGCCCCGCTGGCGAAGGAGACAGCAATCGTCACTCCGATGGCGCTGCTGGTCTGGGAGTTGATTTGCCCGCTACTAAGAGAACATTGGGCGCCCCATTCTAGCCATCCTTTGGCCAGGGCGGGGCAGTGGGCTGACAACTCATCCGTCGAGCGACCTTTGTCCTTGTACTCAACTACATGCCACGCCCTGTTGTTCCTGATCTGTCTCGCGCCCCTGCTCCTCTGGCTTGTCTATCATCATCACCGCACCGGCTTCAATCTCGGTAATCCCGAATACCTTCGCTACAACCTGCAGGCCACACTCAACCCGCTTCGAATTCTGCTGGCGATCCTGATCCGGTTATGGCACGTCTTCGGCTATCTCAATCTTTTCGTGCTCACGCTGGGCTGTCTGATTGCGATGACTCGCCCGCCGCTGCGCGATCCCGACGGCACCGTGCGCCGGCGAATCGCCATCAACGTGCAACTGGTCTTTGCCGTGGTTCTGTTGGCGAATGTCCTGGCCGAATCCGTGTTAGGCGGCGCCGTGCTCGCCCGCTATATGCTTCCGGTCGTGCCGCTGGTGATTCTCGTGTGCGTCTCAACCACGCGGCGGAGAATCCGTCGGTGGACCTGGTTCATTGCCGTCGCGTGCGCCGCCTTCGTAGCGCAGCTTTTTGTACCGCCGCCATATCGCATCGCGCCCGAAGACACGCTTCTGTATCGCGATTACGTCATCCTTCACAAAATCGCTGCCGACGACCTGTCCGCCAGATATTCGCACTCACGAGTGCTGACTGCCTGGCCAGCCTCCGACGAACTAACGCGGCCATTTCTCGGTTACGTAAAGCAGCCGCTCGAGGTCGTGCGCATCGACAATTTCTCGCCGCTGAATATGGAACTCGCTTCGCAGGCAACGGATCAATTCGATGTCGCCTACCTCTTCACCACGAAGTGGGAGCCGCCGCATCCATTCCTCGCCAACCTGTTCCTTGGAAAGCAGCTCCAGGAGCGCTTCTTCGACTATCACGAAGACATCGCTCCGCGCCGGGCAGCCAATCTTCTCGGCGGACGAACCGGGACCTATCTGAATCGCAACAACGAATGGATCGCCCTCATCTCCATCGAGAAAATCGAAAACGCTGCAATTCGCAATCCTCCTTCCCACCCGTGACCTCGACACTGCATCCCACCCGATATTGTCGGCAATCCGAATCGGTAACAATCCAACTGCATTTCTAAGGAGGAATTCATGGCAGAGAAGAAGCTCGATAAATATCGCGTGGCAATCCTGGCAACCGATCTGTTTGAAGAGTCAGAACTGATCGAGACTCGCAAAGCGCTACAGGAAGCCGCGCCCAGATCTCCGTCATCGCTCCGAAGTCCGGAGAGATTCAGGCCGTACAGCACGACAAGAAGACCCAAAAGGTCAAAGTCGACTTGACCCTCGATCAAGCCAATCCCAACGATTTCGACGCCGTGCTTCTGCCCGGCGGCGCGATGAATGCCGATGGCCTGCGCATCGAAAAGAAGGCGCAGGAATTTGTACAGAACCTAGATGGCAACGGAAAGCCCATCGCGGTGATCTGTCACGGGCCGTGGCTGCTGATCTCCGCCGGCCTGGTGAAAGGCCGCCACATGACCAGCTACAAGACCATCCCCGACGATCTGAAGAACGCCGGCGCCCACTGGGTCGACGAGCCCAGCGTGCGGGACGGCAACTGGGTGAGCAGCCGTCAGCCGTCCGACATTCCACAATTCAACAAAGCCATGATCGAACTGTTCCATGAATCGCGGCAGAAGTTGCACAAAGCCGCCTGAGACCACACTATTCTTCGGGCGCTCTCGCAGCTGTGGGAGCGCCGTTTTCTGCCACTACTCTGCGCATAATTTGTCGTCCGAACCATCCCCGCCTATGATGACGGCAGGACTTGTCCCTTGGCATCGCACGTCAGCAAGCCGGCAGAATTAACCTTTCGCATCCGCGATTATCGCGCCGCCGATTTCGATCGGCTCTGGCGGATCGATCAACTCTGCTTCGCCCCCGGCATTGCCTACACGCAGATGGAGCTCAACGGCTTCATCATGAAGCGCAACGCCATCACCCTGGTAGGCGAACTCGTGTCCGACGAAGCTGCAAGCGCTGGTGAACGAATCGCCGGCTACGTCCTCGCTCATCCCATCCGGCGAAAGTACGCTCGCATAATCACGCTCGATATTCTTCCCGAAGTGCGTCGCCTCGGTCTGGCGACCAGGCTGATGAACGCCTGCGAAGACCGGCTGCGATCTTTGGGATGCACTGAGGTTTATCTCGAGACTGCGGTCAACAACGAGCCCGGCATTCGGCTTTATCGCAAACTTGGCTACGAAATTCTACGCACGATTCCCGAGTACTACTCCAGCCATTCCCTCGACGCCTACCAGCTAGGCAAGCGGCTATAAGCGGCTTGAAACCACGTGCTACAATCGGCGCTTCTTAAGCCTCTCGTCGCGCTACCATGGCCTCTTCCCGCACCAAGTCCCCACAGCCTTCGCTGCGCGTCGCAGTCGACACAGGCGGCACCTTCACCGACTGCGTCTGGATCGAGCGCGGCAAGCTGCGAATGACGAAGGTTTTTTCCACCCCCGCCGATCCTTCGCAGGCCATCGGCGAAGCGCTCTCGCAGATCGTGCCTGATGCGGACATCCTCCTCCTCCACGGAACCACCGTCGGCACCAACACGTTGCTGCAACGCAAAGGCGCGCGCGTGGCCTTCGTCACTACCGCCGGATTCGAGGACACGATCGAAATCGGCCGTCAGAATCGCCCCAAGCTGTACGATCTGAATTTCGAGCGCGTACCAGCTCTCGTCGAACGCGGCATGCGCTTTGGCGTTCCCGAGCGCGTCGCGCCCGATGGCAAGATTCTGCAGAGGCCCACGACCGACGATCTTCGTGTTCTTGCTCGCGATGTTCACGCCAGCGGAGCCGAGGCCATCGCCGTTTCAACGCTGTTTTCGTTTGCTAATCCGGAAACCGAGCGCGCGATCGGCCGCGTGCTGGAAGAACTCGGCCTGCCACTCTCGCTGTCGCATCTGATCCTGCCGGAGTTTCGCGAATACGAGCGGGCCAGCACAGTCGTCATCAACGCATATCTGCAGCCCGTGATGCAAAGTTACCTGCAGCGCCTCGACCTGCACATGCGCCAGGGCGCTTCCTCAAAGGCCAAATCCTCCGCGGTGTTCGTCATGCAATCCAGCGGAGGCATCACGTCTCTGGAATCAGCGGCGCGTCAGCCGGTCAGGACGGTGCTTTCCGGTCCGGCCGGCGGCGTCGTCGGCGCAGCGGCAATGGCCCGTCTGAGTGGCTTCGATCGCGTAATCACCTTCGACATGGGAGGCACATCGACCGACGTCGCGTTGGTCGATGGGGAAGCGAAACCCAGTAATGAAGCCGAGATTGCCGGCCTACCCGTGCGCATCCCGATGCTCGATATTCACACTGTCGGCGCCGGCGGTGGTTCGCTGGCGCGCTTCGACGCCGGCGGTGCGCTGCGCGTCGGTCCCGAGTCCGCGGGCGCAGATCCTGGTCCCATCTGCTACGGCCGCGGCGTCCAGCCGACGGTGACGGACGCCAACCTGCTGCTCGGCCGCCTACCGCCGGACAAGTTTCTTGGTGGATCGTTTGTTCTGGATCTGGCGCGAACGCGAGCTCTTACCGCCGCATGGCTCAAGCAGCAGGGCTCGCGCTTGTCGCTGGAGCACTTCGCGGAAGGCGTGACGCGCGTCGTAAACGCCAACATGGAACGTGCGCTGCGGGTGGTCTCGGTCGAACGCGGCCACGATCCTCGAGAGTTTGCCCTGGTTGCCTTCGGTGGGGCCGGCGGTCTGCACGCTTGCGATCTGGCGCGCGCGCTCGGAATTCCGCGTGTCATCATCCCCGCCCTTCCGGGTGCCCTTTCGGCGTACGGAATCCTGGCCAGCGACATCGCCAGGGACTATTCGCGAACCGTGATGTTGAAGGTAGATGCAAAATCGCCGACGGCCAACCTGCGCAGACAGTTCGCAGCTCTTGAAGCGCGGGCGAGAAAAGAGTTTCATGAGGAAGGATGGAAAGGGAATCTCCACTTCGACTACAGCGCCGACCTGCGCTATCGTGGACAAGGCTATGAATTAAATGTTCCTTATAACAGTCGATTGATTTCCGAATTTCATCGTTTTCACCAATTCCGCTATGGCTACAGTCATGTGGAGCGCGCAGTCGAACTGGTGACGCTACGCTTGCGCGCGCGAATAAAGTCGGCAAGAGTTCCTACGAAGGCCGTGACCACGTCCCTAATGAAACAGTCCGGACCGGAAATTCGCTTAGCATGGTTTGATGGAAAACAGATCACGACAACTATCTATGATCGCGCCAGTTTAATTATCAGCAAGAAATTTCGTGGTCCGGCTGTAGTCACCGAATATAGTGCGACAACGATTATTCCGCCTGGAATAGTTTCATTTGTAGATAAGGCCGGGAACTTGCAGATCAATCTTCAGACTAACCGCCCAAATAAAAGGCGCCCAGGTTCGAGCGCCTCTAATGGTTGGAGCTAGCTATCGGCTAAGCAGCATCTTTTTTACGCCGCTCGTCTTCCAGCCGCTGCTCGCGCTCCATCTCGCTACGGTTTTTGTGTTCGTCGGCCTTGCGCTTCGCGTCGTCGCTGGCGTCCCGAACAGCGTCCTTGGTCTTGCCCCAGGCGTTCTCGACCTTGCCTTTTACCTGTTGGCTGGCGCCCTCCGCCTGAAGCTCGCTGTCATCTGTCCACTCACCCACCTGACGCTTTACGCGTCCGGCGGCATCGTCCATCTTCCCTTTTACCCGATCCTTATCCATTCGGTTACCTCCCTGGGCTCGTTCGTTTAGAAAATGCATTTCGTTACTAGCAACTTGCGCGTGACCTGAAGGCCAACTACACGCTGCTGAGCACCAAAGCCTTACCCTGCTCCGGCGCTACACTGCCGGTCTACGGCCGGAAATCAACTGGATGATCAGCGCTACCACCGCCAACACCAGAAGGATGTGGATAAATCCTCCCAACGTATAGCTTGATACCACTCCCAGCAGCCATAGAACCAGCAGGATTACGAAGATAGTCCAAAGCATCTTGTTGTCACCTCGCTGAGTAGTTCCTCGCACGCTACCGACAGACACCTATTGGAGGCTGATTTCCGGCTGGATGGTTGTTTGGCGGACTGATCCTGGCACGCACTATTGGAGCTGCAATTTACTTAGCTGCAGGCAACCCGCAGCGCAGTCCATTTTGCTTCTGTTATCCTCAGCCCACGGTTATGAAAGTTGCGATCCAGGGAGAGCTGGGTTCCTTCAGTCATGAAGCCGCAACCAAGATGTTGCGGCAGGCAACGCTGGTGCCGTGCGCCCGATCCGCCGAGGTCTTCGATCGCCTGCAGAACGGCTCGGTACGCGCCGCGGTGATTCCCATTGAGAACTCTCTGGCCGGCTCCGTGGCCGAGCACTTCGACCTCTTGCTCACGCGCGAGGTCTTCGTCCACGCCGAATTTCATCTGCGCATCCGGCACAACCTCATCGCCGCTTCTGGAGTAGCGTTGCCGCAAGTTCGCCGCGTGTTCTCGCATCCGATTGCGCTCGAACAGTGCCGCGACTTATTTCGTTCTCATCCCGATATGCGAGCCGTCCCGTTTTATGACACGGCGGGCGCACTGCGCGATGTCATCTCTGAAGGCTGGAAGGATGCCGCTGCCATTGCTCCTAAGCAGGCGGCGCGACAATACGGCGGCCGCATTCTACTGGCGGGCATCGAAGATGATCGGCAGAACTACACCCGATTCTTGCTGATCAACAAGTCCAGAAAAGTCGTCGGCCGCGGAGCGAATAAAACTTCGATTGCCTTTTCTCTGAAGAATACAGCGGGCGCCCTGTTCAAGGCATTGAGCGTGTTCGCGCTGCGCGACATCAGCCTCAGCAAGATCGAATCCCGTCCCATGCGCGGACATCCCTGGGAATATGTCTTCTTCGTCGACTTCTTGCGCGGCGATGACGAGGCGGCTCGCAACGCGCTGCGTCACCTCGGCGAGGTGGCGGAGTTCGTCAAGATCCTGGGGATTTATCCGGCGGCAGTGATAACAGAAGGGGAGCGGCGCTTGAATCCTTAAAGCGACCGAAGAATTCATCGCTGTCCACGATCGGAAGATCGACCCGGTTAACAAGATGGGTTTCCTGCCAGGCAGTTGACGATGGCGTCTCTAAAGCAAAAGGCGCGGTAACCCGCGCCTCACTAGCTCCAAATTCTATTCTGCTGCTACTGGTTGTCGGTCGCGCCGCCGGGCTGCGTCTGCCCGTCGACGCCCAGTTCATGCGGAGACGGAAAACTGGCGGTTTCAGGATTCAGCAGTCCCGTATGGTCCGGCCCCAGTCCTAGCTTGATGAGCGCGCGGGAGTCGGGCGTGATCTTGGTCTGCCAGCCGTTCGCGGCCTGGTAGCGCAGCATCGCGTCCTTCGACTGCTGGTCCCAGACGCCGGTCGGCTCGCCCGCGAGGTAGTGCTCGTGGATGAGCGCGTTCTGGATCGCGACCGTCCGATCCTGATCGATCGAGTGTTGACCGTGACTGCGCGACGCCGTCTTCGTTACACGCTTGGCTGAGGAATGATGGCTGGTCGAACTATGATGCGTGCTGGAAAGCTGCGTGTGCTTGGTCTTCGATTTGGTTGTGCTGCTCGCCGCGGCCCATGTGGCCAGCGACAGCGAGACCAACAATACACTGGCGATTTGGAAGGCTCGTGTTCCGCTAGGCAAAATCCACCTCTCCGTCACCGACTAAGGGGAGCTGCAAATGACGGCCCATTGTAATTAAACATTCACCGATTTGGGAACCACAAAAAGCACCCCAGTTCCCAGTTTGAAAACATTGGTCCCGAAACGGAACACAGCCGCGCTGCCCATCGCTCTTCTGGGATGCGCCTGCGCCGCCCCGAGATTGCTAGGGAGTTAACACCCCGGCGGATCACCGGGGTGTCTCGCTGGTTACGGTAGCGTGCCGCCCATGAACACCGTCGAGTTATCGCGCGTGCCCCGTGGCCGCACCAGGAACACCACATCCTGGCCGCTCTTGGTCTGCGTCTCGATGCGACGGAAATCGTCCTCGTTGTTCACCGCCTGCTTGTTGATCTCCAGGATGACGTCGCCGCGGCTGAGTCCGGCCGTATCGCCGAAGCCATCGGGCTTTACATCCTGCACAATCACGCCCTTGGTATTAGGCAGCTGATAACGCTGCGCCAGGTCCGGCGTGATCCCCTTTACCGTCACCCCGAACTTGCTCTCCTCCGGCTGGCCTTCCTCGCCCTGCGCTTCCTCGCCGCCCAACCGGGCCGCGAATAGCTTGGACCGGTCGGCAATCGTGATCTCAACGCTCTGCTCCTTCCCGCCGCGAATGTATCCGATCTTCGCTTGCGTGCCGGGCTTCAGCGCCGAGATGTCAGCCACCAGTTCGTCGCCATTCTTCACCGGCTTGCCGTTGACCGAGATGATGGTATCGCCCGTCTTCAGCCCGGCCTTCTCGGCAGGACCGTTGGGCGTAATGCTGGCGATGGTCACGCCGCTGTTGACGCCATAGACGCGTGCGACCGCCGGATTCGGCACCGCATTGAATTGCACGCCAATCGATCCGCGCGAAACTTTGTGCTCAGGCCCGATGAGCTGGTTATAGACGTTGACGACGGTGTTCGACGGCATGGCAAATCCGACGCCCTGGTAGCCGCCCCCGCTGGTGTAGATCGCGGTGTTGATGCCGATGACCTCGCCGTTCATGTTGACCAGCGGACCGCCCGAGTTGCCGGGATTAATCGCCGCGTCGGTCTGGATAAAGGACTCGAACTGCCGGTTGGGAACGATGTTGCGCCCGATCGCCGAGACGATGCCGGCGGTCACAGTTTCATTCAAGCCAAAGGGGCTGCCGATGGCCAGCACCCAGTCGCCGACATTCATGCTGTCGGAGTTGCCGAGCTTGGCCGCAGGCAGCGCCTTCTTGGCGTCGATCTTGATTACCGCCAGGTCGGTTTCGGCATCGGTGCCAATCACGGTCGCGGTGTAGGTCACCGTCTCCGGATCGCCCATCAGGTTGACGCGAATCTTGTCGGCCTTCTCGACGACGTGATTGTTGGTAAGGATGTAGCCTTTGGGATCGACGATCACGCCCGATCCCAGTGAGCGCTCGCGCATATCCGGCGCTCCACCGAATTGTCCACCCTGGCCGCCCTGACCACCGCCGCCCGGCTGGCCGCCGAAGAAGCGGTTAAAGAAATCCTGAAATGGGTTGTCCTCGTCGCCGCCGCCGCCGCCGCCCGGACCTTCATCCTGCCCCGGCGGCATCATGCGCCGGTGCGGATTCTTCAGCGTAGTTTCGGTGTTGATGTTGACCACCGACGGCTCCAGCTCACGCGCAATCGACGAGAACTGATTCGACATCTGGACGGGCGAAGGAACCTTCAGCGGCGTGGCGTCGGCCGAGCCGCTCTGCTGATTGCCCTTAACGGCCCCAGATACGACCGTGCCAATCAGAATACCTAGCGAAAGCGTCGCCAGGATTACCACCGTCGAGGCAAAGCGATTGGCCTTGAATCTTTGCCTGAAACCTGCTGCTTGCGAATCCATTCACTGTCCTCCGGCTAACAAAGCCCAAATGGAAATTATACAGTCGCCGCGTTTGTGGGCTGTAATAATGCGGGAAATCACGCAACTTGCTTGAGCATTAGACGACCGTGTCACGCGGTTGGTCACCAACCTGCAATCGGTAGGATGCGAACCGCGCGGGCCGTGCTTAAGGGTGATCCGAAACATGCCGCCCAGAGAAACGCCGTCTTGAGAAATGCTGTCTGGAGAAGTCCCTTCTTCAGATCGCCCTTGAGAAATGCCCTGCTTCATAATCACCCTTTGAAAAATGCCGCCCATCGTAGAGTCCATGGCCCTTTTGCTATCAGAGAGAGTGATTAGCTCAGAGCGGAAGCGCGGGGTAAGGGTATCCAGTTGGACCTCCGGAGCCCCTTCCGGGGCGACAGGGAACAACTCATCTCGCCTCATAAACCGTCTTCCCCCCAACCACCGTCCGCAACACCTGCGTCTTCAAGATCTCCGGTGGCGCGACTTTGGTCAGATCGCGATCCAGCACCACAAAATCCGCCAACATCCCCGGCGCCAGCGTCCCTTTCTCCTTCTCGGCGAACTGCGCATACGCCGCGCCCGTGGTGTACGCGGCAAGCGCCTGCTCGATGGCGATCTTCTGCTCGGGGAAAAACTCCTTCGACCCAGCTTCATTCTTACGCGTCACCGCCGCATACACGCCGCGGAAGGGATCCATCGGCTCGACCGGGAAATCCGTGCCAAACGCCAGCCGCACGCCGTTGTCCAGAAACTGCTTCCACGGATACGACGTCTTGGCTCGCTCCGGACCAATGCGCTCGATCACCCAATTCATGTCGGTGAGCAGATGACACGGCTGCACCGACGCGATGACACCGAGCCGGCGAAACTGCGCAAACTGATTGGGCGCGATCACCTGGTCATGCTCGATACGAAAACGGAAGTCGCGCATGCGATCGTTTTGGCGAGCATCGCGTTCCACTTCAGCGAAAGCGTCGAGCGCCATCTGCGCCGCGCGATCGCCGATGGCGTGAAATCCCAGCTGAAATCCCGCCGCCGAGCGCTCCACCGACATGCGATTGAGCGTGGGCTGGTCATACTGCGGAAGGCCAGAATTGCCGGGATCGTCAGCATACGGCGCCAGCAGCGCCGCGGTCCGCGAGCCCAGCGAGCCGTCCATGAACGCCTTCACCATCGCCGTGTGCAGCAGCGGATCCTCAGCCGGATGCTCGGCGCGGTGCTGCACGATCAGATCGAGCGGCTGGTTGAAGGTAATCCACTCGCTGATGCGCAGCGTCAGCTTCCCTTCATGCTCCAGGTCCTGATAGATCAGAAAATCTTCCCAATCGGAGTAATCCTGAACCGAAGTGATTCCCCAGCGCGCGGCGTCGGCCAGGGCGAGCTCGATTCCGCGCCGCCGCAAGGCCAGCGACGGCCGCGGAGCTTTCGCCATGATGGCTGCGCGCGCCGTCTCCCGCACGATGCCCGTGGCTGTGCCGCTCGCATCCCGATCGATCTCGCCGCCCGGCGGATCGGGAACTTTCGCCAGCATTCCGGCGGCTTTCAGCGCGGCGGTGTTGGCGACGGCGATATGTCCGTCGACGCGGGACAGTACCGCGGGATGATCGCCGGTGACGGCGTCGATATCCTGGCGCGTCGGCAACTTCTCACCCGGCCAGAGCGTGTGATCCCAACCGCCGCCGACGATCCAGTCTTCCGGCGAAGCGGTCTTGGCGTGTTCCGCGATGCGCTGCTGCATCTCGGACAGCGACTTCACGCCGACCAGTTCGACTTCCAACGCCTGCCGGCCTCCGTAAGCGAGATGCATGTGCGCGTCATTGAAGCCAGGCATGACGAAGTGCCCGCCGAGATCGACGACCTGTGTGTGATCGCGCTTCAGCTTGCGAATCTCGTCATTGGATCCGATTGCGACGATGCGCCCATCGCGCACCGCCATGGCCTGCGCGCGAGCGGCAGTCTCGACAATCACATCGGCCAGAGCCGTGACACGCCCGTCACGCGTTGCTGTCAATCCTTTGTGCATGGGCGCAGCTTCGGTGTAGATGTCGCCGTTGACGAAGATGATGTCGGGAGCGACGCCTGTGGGCGTTTCGCGATCTGAAGCATTGCCTGGAGTAATTATCCCTGCGGTCATCAGCAGCACCGGCGTCAGAGCTATGAATCCAGCCGCGAAGCGGCGGGATGATGTTAGCCCGGCGCGTAAGCACCGGGTAAGTTGAGGACATGACCTGAGCCGCGTCAGCGGCGACACTGGGGTTTGAGGCTCGGTGCCGATCTGACACCCGGGCCCCCCCCTCCCCCCACCCTGTCGGTAAAATCTTGAAAATACGGAAGATACCTTAACAGTAACCCCGTAAAATCTTGAGCCCCAGGGACTTACAGGAAAAATCTTGAGCGCCAGGGACTTATACGAAAATCTGCCCGTCTGAACGGAGGCGTGATCTTGTACTTTGCGGCGGGGCGGGCAGTGGAAAAATCGTTCCAAGACTCGAATCACTCGACGTCGTTCTGGAGGATGCTACCCGAGCCGTCGCCCGAAGACAACTCGGCATTCATCCTTCCATCTGCATTCTACCCCAACCGCCGATAGGCACCTAGCGTCCTTGTCACACATGCCTGTGACGTCACAAACCCGCCTGCCACAAGCGGGCGGAAATGAGATAATCCCCAGCCATATGGCTCTGGCCGCCGGGGCAAAGCTGGGACCTTACGAAATCGTGGCGCCGCTGGGTGCGGGCGGCATGGGCGAGGTGTATCGCGCCCGCGATCCGCGCCTGGGCCGCGACGTTGCCATCAAGGTCTTGCCTGCCGGCCTTTCCCACGACCATGATCGTCTGCCGCGCTTCGAGCAGGAAGCTCGAGCCACGGCAGCGCTCAACCATCCCAACATTCTTGCCGTCTTCGATATTGGCCAGCAGGACGAATCTCCTTACATCGTGTCTGAGCTGTTGGACGGCGACACCTTGCGTTCGCGGCTGCACGGCGGTCCGTTGCCGGTAAAGAAGGCGGTGGACTACGCGCTACAGATCCTCCGCGGCCTGGCTGCCGCGCACGATCGCGGCATCTTCCATCGCGATCTCAAGCCGGAGAACATCTTCGTCACCCGCGACGGCCGCATAAAGATCCTCGACTTCGGTCTGGCCAAACTCACGCAAGCGGAGCCGTCGCAATCCGCCAGCCTGTCAGCCAAGCCGACCATGGAAGTGGCCACCGAGCGCGGGGTCGTGATGGGGACGATGGGCTACATGTCGCCCGAGCAGGTGCGCGGGGAACGCACTGATGCGCGCAGCGATCTGTTCAGCTTCGGGGCGGTGCTGTACGAGATGCTGAGCGGGCGCCGCGCCTTTCACGGCCAAACCAGTGCCGACACCATCAGTGCCATTCTTCGCGAAGACCCGCCCGAACTTACGGCCACCGGGCGCGACATTCCTCCGCTGCTGGATCGCATCGCGCGCCACTGCCTCGAAAAGGATGTGGGCGCGCGCTTTCAATCGGCGCGAGACGTGGAATTCGCACTCGAGTCGCTGTCTACGATCTCTTCTGCCGTAACGGCTCCGGTGGGCGGAGGGAAACGGCTGGGCTGGCGAATTCCGGCTTTACTCGCGGCCGTCGTTGCGTTGATCGCGGGTAGCGTGTGGGTTGGGCGCAAAAGCGTTCCTGTGCCCGTGCCACCCAACTATCATCAGCTCACCTTCACTCGCGCGTTTGTAGGTTCGGCGCGATTTGCTCCCGATCAGCAAACCGTGGTCTATAGCGCCGCGATGCCGGGAACGCCGCCAGAGATTTATTCGCTGACCGCGGGTAGCCTGGCGCCGGTCAGCATGGGGCTGAAGGACGCATTTATCGAAGCTATCTCGCCTGCCGGCGAGATGCTCGTCCTACAAGGTCTTAGGAACATA
>Ga0335078_10003503_pt1 | contig 23338 bp, 17 predicted proteins | sample Lox_Sample_32_FD_206711 | JGI IMG/M metagenome (GOLD analysis project Ga0335078, IMG submission 206711) | Soil microbial communities from Loxahatchee National Wildlife Refuge, Florida, United States - Lox_Sample_3.2 | ecosystem: Environmental > Terrestrial > Soil > Wetlands | place: USA... | reverse complement strand
ACCGGCTGAGCATCTCGACCCGGATGGGAAATGGTTGAAAGCGCCGCCGGAAAGTTTCGTAGTGCTGGAAAGTCAGGACAGTTGTAGGAGCGAGCACGGCGACCTGTTTGCCGTCGCCCATGGCCTTGAAGGCCGCCCGCATGACGACTTCCGTCTTGCCGTAGCCTACGTCGCCGCACAGCAGGCGATCCATGGGCTGGCCGGTTTCCATGTCGCGCTTGATATCCTTGATGGCGCTGAGCTGGTCGCGGGTCTCGGTAAACTCGAAGGCGTCTTCAAACTCGCGCTGCCAGTTGCTGTCGTGCGAAAAGGCGAAGCCCTCGGCCATTTTGCGGGAGGCGTAGAGCTTGAGCAGTTCGCCGGCCATGTCGCGCATTTTGGCCTTCACGCGGGTCTTGGTGCGGGACCATGTGGCGCCGCCCATGCGATCGAGCGCAGGGACGGATTCGCCGGCGCCGCGGAAGCGCTGCACCAGGTCCATGCGGGTGAGCGGCACGTATAGCTTGGCTTCGGCGGCGTATTCCAGCAGCATGTAATCGCCGCGGGTCTCGCCGTGATCGATCGCCCGCAAGCCGAGGAAGCGCGCCACGCCATGCTCGGCGTGCACGACGTAGTCGCCCGGTTTCAGGTCGATCAGGTCCGCGGTAAAGGCGGCGAGCGCTGATTTGCCGGCGGGGGCGCGCGCCACCAGTTCCGAAGTTTCAAACAGGTCTTCGCTGCCGAAGATGGCGAGGCCGGAGTCGCGAAAAACGACTCCCCGCCGGACCGCGCCCCGGATCAGATAGATGGAGGCGACCGATCCCGCCATGTAGGCCCGCTCGGCGAGGTATTCGGACGGGGAGTCGGACTGCTCCACTCCAAGCTGATAGGGCACTCCGTACTCATTGAGGATGTCGGCCACTCGTTCGAGCTCGCCGGTGGATTCGGCGAAGAAGGCCACGCGGGCGCCGGACTCAACCAGGTTTCGCGCCTCGGCGATGGCCACTTGCATGTTGCCGTGGAAATTGAGTGAGGGGCGGGAGGAGATGTGGAGGTTGGGGGCTGGCGGCTTGGGACCCCCGCTCGGCAGTTCGGTTCCGGGGGCCGGTGGCGTCGGACTCCCGCTCGGCAGTTCGGGTTCGGGCACCGGCCGCTCCGGACTCCCGCTCGGCAGTTCGGGTTCGGGCACCGGCCGCTCCGGACTCCCGCTCGGCAGCTCGGGCTCGTGGACAGACGCCTCCGGACTCCCGCTCCGTAGCTCAGGCTCGTGGACCGGCCGCTCCGGACTCCCGCTCTGCAGCCCGGGTTCGGAAGCCGGCGGCTGGGGCGTGGGGCTCACGGCTGGGACTGAAGGCTGCTCGCAAGCGGGCGGCTCACCGCCGCGGGCGATCAACGGCTGCCCCGCCTGGGCGTCAACCAGCAAATCGAGCTCCCGCAAGCTGATCCGCGGCGCGGCGGCGGCTTGGACCTCCAGCTCTTCCCAGCGAAAGAAAATACTACTCGGATCGTATATCGGAGAAGCGGGCGTCTGCTCGAGTCTCGTCCAAAGGCGCTCGGCGGCCCCGCGTAGCTGCTCCGGCTCGTCCCACAACACCAGCGGCCTTTCGAGCAAAGCGAGCACCGAGCTGCGCCGTGGCCGGACCATGGGAACGAGCAGTTCCCAGCCGGGAAAAGGCTCGCCGGACGGCGGCAGATCGCGCGCGGGTACGCCGGATTCCTGGAGACGCTCCGCCAGTTCTCGAAGCAGTTCGCGCGACTTCTGGTGTTCCGTCAAAGGCAGCAGCACCGCCTCTTCGAGCTTCAGAATGGAGCGTTGCGATTCCACGTCGAAGCGGCGTATGGACTCCAGCGCGTCGCCGAACAAATCGACGCGGACCGGTTTGGCGGCCTCCGGCGAGAACACATCCAGAATGCCGCCGCGCACCGAGTATTCGCCGACCATTTCAACCGGCTCGCGCCGCTCGTAGCCGACGCTTGCCAAGTGAGCTACTACATCTTCCATGGAAACCTCGTCGCCGGCGTGCAGCGTGAGGGCAAGCTGTCTGTAGAACCCGGCCGACTCGGTCCGCAGCAGCGCCGAAGCCACCGGCATGATGGTGACCGGCACGCGCCGGGTCGCCAGCCGCCATAGGCCGATAGCCCTCTGCTCGCAGATTTCCGCGTGGGGCGACATGCCCTGCATGGGCAGAACATCGAGCGCGGGAAGTAGTTGGGGTCCGCCATGATCGCGGCCAGACGCCATCAGGGCATAGAAAGTCTCCACCGCCTCGAACAGCTCTTCGGCGCGCTTGTTTCCATCTACTACAATTACCAAAGAACGTTCGGTTAATTGCCAAAGGAGCACGGAATAGAGGGCCTTGGCGGTGGTGGTCAGGCCGGAAAGCGATACGTTGCCGGCGGACGGAAGACACCGGATCAACTCCTGAAAAGCCGGATGGCGGCTCAGGGCCAGGAACAGGTCACGTATGGCCGGATGGATCAAGTTCGGGTCAACAGCTTTTCAACTATTCCGGTAGTAGAATAACCGGGTTCCAGGCTCAGGGCTAACACCCTGCCGCCCGCGGCTTCGACTTCCTCGCGCCCGGCGATCCAGTGTGCCCAGTCGGCGCCTTTGACGAGGATATCGGGAAGCAGGGCCGCAATCAGCTCGCGGGGCGTGTCTTCCTCGAACAGGGTGACGGCATCCACGGCCTGGAGACCGGCGGCGAGCTCGGCCCGTTCCATTTCAGAGATGAGCGGCCGGGTGGGTCCCTTGAGGCGCTCGACGCTCGAATCGGAATTGAGCGCCAGGATCAGGACATCGCCCAGAGAGCGCGCCTTTTCGAGCAGCCGGACATGGCCGGGATGGAGGAGATCGTAGCAGCCGTTCGTGAAGACGACGGTCTTGGCGGCGAGCTTCCAGCGGGCGCGCTGGGCGACGAGCTCCGGCCGGGTGTAGAACTTTGGCATCCCAATTTTGAGTTTAACAGAGCGGGTGGGCCCGGCTGATTTTCAGACGACCACAATGGCCCGGGGCCGGCCGTGAGAGCCGCTTCGCGGGAGGGGCGGACTTGCGGTAGCGGCGCAGCGCCCGGCACGCCGGCCCGCGAAACCGCTGGTACAGCTAGAACCCTAAATCGGAACAGCCGGCACAGTTCCATCGTGCTCTAATAGAACATCATGACGGGGATTCAACGGGAGGGGTGGGGACGGCGCTCCACACATTCTCCGCAACGCGCAGTGCTGCTGTGGCTGGTTTGCGCATCCGGGGCCATGGGGATTGCTCCGGCGCAGGGGCACGCCGCGAGCGAAACCGTTCTCCACAATTTCGCAAGCCAGCCAAACGGCGCGAACCCCGGCGCGGGCGTGATCCGCGACTCCGCCGGCAACCTATACGGGACGACCATGAGCGGCGGCACGACGAACGCGGGTGTGGTGTTCAGGGTGGATGCATCCGGTCACCAGACCGTGCTGTACAACTTCACGGGCGGCGCCGACGGAGGCACGCCTTACGCGGGCGTGATTTGCGACCGGGACGGCCACCTCTACGGAACCACGCATTTCGGCGGCGCGGCAGGCTTTGGCGTAGTGTATAAGCTGGATGCCGCGGGCCATCAGACGGTGCTCTACAGCTTCAGCGGCGGAACCGACGGAGGCTTTCCCGCCGCGGGCGTGATCCGCGACTCCGCGGGCAACCTGTACGGCACTACCGTCAACGGCGGCGCCGCGGGATATGGCACGGTGTACATGCTGGATGCCGCCGGCCAGGAGACGGTCCTCTACAGTTTCACGGGCGGGACCGACGGAGGCTTCCCTTACTCCGGCCTCATGCGCGACGCGGCCGGCAATCTTTACGGAACGACCACCAGCCGGGGCACGGCGGGCGGGGGTGTGGTGTACAAGCTGGATACGGCCGGCCAGCAAACGGTGCTCTATAACTTCACGGGCGGCGCCGACGGCGGCTACCCTTACGCCGGCGTCATTCGCGACACCGCGGGCAATCTCTATGGGACCACTTACAACGGCGGAACGATGAAGCTCGGGGTGGTGTACAAGCTGGATGCGGCCGGCGATGAGACGGTGTTGTACAACTTCAGGGGCGGGCCGGACGGAGCTTCTCCCCAAGGAGGCGTGATCCGCGATCCGGCCGGCAATCTCTACGGGACTACGGTCCATGGCGGCGCAGCCGGCGCGGGCGTGGTGTACAAGCTGGCGGCTTCCGGCGATGAGGCGGTGTTGTACAGTTTCACGGGCGCGGCCGATGGATCCCAGCCCGATGCGGGTGTGATCCGCGACTCCGCCGGCAACCTCTATGGGACGACGGCCTATGGCGGCGTGGCGAACGTGGGGGTCGTGTACCAGCTCGATCCGGCCGGCCATGAGACCGTGCCGTACAACTTTCCGGATGCGGCCGGCGGCAGCTATCCGAATGCGGGTGTGGTTCGCGACTCGGCGGGCAACCTCTATGGCGCGACTTTCCATGGCGGCCCGGCGAACGCGGGCGTCGTGTACCGGCTGGACCCGGCGGGCCGCGAGACCGTGCTCTACAGTTTTACGGGCGGGGCGGATGGCGCAGGTCCCATGGCCGGTGTGATCCACGACACGGAAGGCAACCTGTATGGGACTACTACCGCGGGCGGCGCGGCGGGCTGGGGCGTGGTGTACAAGCTGGACGCGACGGGCCATGAGACCGTGCTTTACAGCTTCACGGGCGGGACCGATGGCGGATATCCCGTCGCCGGCGTAATCCGCGACCCGGCCGGCAATCTCTACGGCACAACGTTCTCGGGCGGCGCAGCGAGCGAGGGCGTGGTCTACAAGCTGGATCCGAGCGGACATGAAACGGTGCTATACAGCTTTACGGGTACGGATGGGGCGCAGCCCTACTCCGGCGTGATTCGGGACTCGGCGGGCAACCTTTACGGGACCACGGGCGGAGGCGGCCGAACGGGCGCGGGAGTGGTCTACGAGTTGAATGCGGCAGGCCAGCAGACGGTCCTGTATAGATTCACGGGCCAGGCGGATGGCGAATATCCCTTCGCAGGCGTGATTCGCGACTCGACCGGCAACCTTTACGGAACCACGTACCGGGGCGGCGCGGCCAACGCCGGTGTGGTATACAAGCTGGACCCGGCTGGCCATGAGACGGTGCTGTACAGCTTCTCGGGCGGCGCCGACGGGGGCCAACCCAACGCGGGCGTAATCGGCGACGCGGCCGGCAATCTCTATGGCACGGCCACTTACGGCGGCGCGTCGGGCGCGGGCGTGGTGTACAAGCTGGACGCCGCCGGTCACGAGACGGTGTTGTACAGCTTCACGGGCGGCATCGATGGAGGCGGCCCCGAAGCAGGCGTGATCGGCGACGGGGCCGGCAATCTTTACGGCACGGCTGTGCGAGGCGGAAAAGAATCCAGCGGCGTGGTATTCGAGCTCACGCCGCAATGACGCCGGGCCGGCGGCGAGGGCCGGGCGGAAAGGCGAAGCCGCCGATCACCGCCAGCTCGCAAGAAGGTTCACCGCGCGGACACGGCGGTCAATGCCTATCCCCGCATGATCCCGGTTTCGCTTCGATGCGCGGCGGAACCTCAATTCGCAGAGTCCGGCGCGCCGGTTCATCGGGCTTGCAATTCTAACTCAGGGCCGGTAGGATTGTGCAATATCATGCACTCTCTAATCGATCTATTGAATTCCCGAATGGAAGCGAAACATCTGCTCCGGCACCCGTTCTATGTGGCTTGGGCAAACGGCGAACTTACGCTGGCCGATTTGCGGCTGTACGCCACGCGCTACTTCGCGCACGTGCGGGCCTTTCCGGCCTACCTGAGCGAGATGCATTGCCGGTGCGAGGATCTGGATGTCCGCAAAGTGATTGCCGGCAATCTGGCCGAGGAAGAAGGCGGCGCGGAGACGCATCCGGAGCTCTGGTTGCGGTTTGCGGAGGGGCTCGGGTTGGATCGCGCGTCGGTATGCCACGCGCCCGCCTGCAAAGAAGTCCGCGCATTGATCGAGACCTACCGCGAGGTGGCGCGACTGGATACCGGGCTGGCCGCGGCGGGGTTGTATTGCTACGAGAAGCAGGTTCCCGCGGTTTCCGCTTCGAAAATCGCCGGATTGGAACGGCGCTACGGAATCACCGATGCCGCCACCCTGCGCTACTTCACGGTGCACGAAACCGCGGACGTGCGGCATGCCGCGGAATGGGAATCCATCATCGAGCGGACGGCGCCCGATACCGGGCGGGCATTGGCGGTCGCGGACCGGGTGCTGAACGCACTGTGGAGGGCGCTCGACGGGATCTACGCCGAGTGCGCGGCGGCCGTGGCATAAACGGCGCGGTTCGTATCGCCGGAGACTTCAATCCGGAATAGCGGCATGCGCCGGGCGGTGCGCGGCGTTCGCGGCCATAAGGTCCCGGCGCACGGAGCGCGGCCTCACCCCAAAGTCCGAAGGGCCTGTTCCAGGTCTTCGAGAATATCTTCCACCGCCTCGATGCCCACCGACAGCCGCACCAGGTTGTCGCGGATGCCCATGCGCTCGCGGTGGCGGGGCGACACTTCGCGGTGGGAGCTCATGACCGGATAGAGCATCATGCTGTGCACGTCGCCCAACGAGGTGGCGCGCACCACGAGTTGCAGCGCGTTCATGAAGCGGAAGACTGCTTCGCGGCCGGCGCCCCGGAGCTCGAAGCTGACAATCGCGCCGTAGAGCCCGGCCGGCAGCAGGCGACGGATCACGGGGGCATCGGGGTGCGCCGGATCGGCAGGAAAATACACGCGCTCAACGGCGGAGTGGGACGCGAGCCAGGAGGCTACCCGGCAGGCATTGGCGCACTGCCGCTCCATGCGCAGCGGCATGGTCTTGATGCCGCGCATGGTGAGGTAGCTCTCGAAGGGACCCAGCACCGGACCGACGGCGCGCGCCAGCGTCCGCAACCCATCGTAATGCGCCGCGTCGCTGACCACGATGCCGCCCATCACGTCGCCGTGGCCGGCCAGGTACTTGGTGGCGCTGTGCACCGCGAAGTTCGCGCCCAACTCCAGCGGGCGCGCCAGCAGCGGCGTGGCGAAGGTGTTATCCACGACCAGGGCGGCGCCGGCTTCGCGGGCGATTCCGGCGATGCGGTCGAGCGGCGCGACGCGCAGCAGCGGGTTGGAAATCGTCTCGATCAGGATACAGCCGGGCTTCTGCTTTTCGACGGCGGCGCGGAACGCATCCAGATCCCAGACATCGGCGAAATGCACCGCTACGCCGGAGGCTTCCATCACGTTGAGCAGCAGGCTGACGGTGGCGCCGTACAGCGCGTTGGCCGCAACCACGGATTTGCGCCGGTCGGCCAGCGCGGAAAGCAGGGCCATGTGGATCGCCGCCATGCCGGAACCGCACGCCAGCGCGCCGTGCCCGTTTTCGAGCGAGGCCGCCAGCTCTTCAAGCGCCGCATTGGTGGGGCTGTCGTAGCGCGCGTAGCAGTAGCCCGGTTCCTCCTGTCCGAAGACGCGATCCAGCTCCTCCATGCTTTCGTAGAAGTAGCTGGAGGCGGTGTAAATGGGAGTGGTGACGGGCACATGGCGGCCCGTCTTCTTCCGGTCGCCCGCGTGTACGGCCTTGGTTTGAATCTTCACGGGGACTTCCTCTTCCAGCGCGTGCCGGACTTGGTGTCTTCCAGGATGATGCCCTGTTCCTGCAACTGCTGGCGGATCTGATCGGCGAGCGCGAAGTTGCGCGCCTTCTTGGCCTCGTCCCGCGCGCGGACCAGCGATTCCACTTCCGCATCGCCGACCTGGCCGCTCTCCGAGGTGGGCGTCAAGACATCGAATACGGAATCGCAGCGCTGCACGAAGTCGAGCGCGGGGCCGCCGTTGCCGGAGCGGAACTCGCCGGCATCCATGGCGGTGTTGACGTCGCGCACATACTCGAACACGGATGCCAAAGCTTCGGCGGTATTCAGATCGTCGTCCATGGCGGCGGTGAATTGCGCTTCGGCGGCCGCGGTGCGATCGGCGAGCGCCTGGTTCAGCCCGCCGGCGAAGGCGCCGGTTTCGAGGCGCCGCTTGAAATTGCGCAGGCGCTCGATGGCGGTCTTGGCGGATTGCAGACCGTCGAAGGTGAAGTTGAGCGTCTTGCGATAAGGCACCGAGGCCAGCAGATAGCGCACGGCTTCCGGCGCATAGCCGCGGCCCAGAATGTCGCGCAGGGTGAAATAATTCCCCAGCGACTTCGACATCTTCTGGCCTTCCACCATCAGGAACTCGGCATGCAGCCAGAAGCGCGCGAACGGTTTTCCGGTGAGCGACTCCGATTGCGCGATCTCGTTTTCGTGATGCGGAAAAATCAGGTCCACGCCGCCGGCGTGAATGTCGAGCGTCGCGCCCAGAAACTCGAGAGCCATCACGGAGCATTCGATGTGCCAGCCGGGCCGCCCGCGGCCGATCTTCTCGTCCCAGAAGACTTCGCCTTCCTTGGGAGCTTTCCAGAGGGCGAAATCGCGGGCGTCGGCCTTCTCGTATTCGTCCACGTCGACGCGCGCGCCAGCGCGGATGCCGCTGAAATCGTTGTGGGACAATTTGCCGTACTCCGGAAACGTGGAGATGCGGAAGTAGATCGAACCATCGCTCTCGTAGGTGTGGCCGCCCGCCGTCAGGCGCGCGATAGCGTCCGCCATTTCGTGGATGTGCGCGGTGGCCGGGACCAGACGCTCGGGTGTTTCGAGGCGCAGCAGCGCGCAATCGTCGCGAAAGGCCTCCTTATAATGCGCGGTGTACTCTTCGAGCGACTTCTTCTCCGCCACGGCGTTGCGGATGATCTTGTCGTCCACGTCGGTTATGTTCATAACGTGATCGAGCTGAAAGCCGCTGGCGTGCAGCCACCGGCGCAGGATATCGACAAAGGTGAACGTGCGGAAATTGCCGATGTGGGCGTAGTGGTAGACCGTGGGACCGCAGGTGTACATGCGCACCGTATTGTCCCGCTCCGGGCGGAAGTCCGTCACTTGCTGCGTGAGCGTGTTGTAGAGGCGCAGGGACATCGCCGGGGAATTTTTATGGTAGCAGACGCATCTACGTGCGCAGGGTGCGCGAGGCGGCCGCCGGGCTCTTCAGGAGCTTTTCGAGCTTATGCAGCGGCCCTTCCAACTTCTGCGGATTGGTCAGCACGCCCGCGAACAGGTCGCCGGTTTTCGCGAATCGCTCCGGCGCGTTATAGATGTTGAACTGGCCGGGCGTGAGGCCGGGCTTGACTTCGTTCCAGGCGAGCGGCGTGGCCACCGGAGCTCCCGGATAAGCGCGCAGCACATACGGCGCGGCGATGGTCTTCGATTTGCCGTTCTGCATCCAATCGAAATAGACGCGGTTTTTCTGGCGCTTGGAAACCGTTCGCGGCGTGGTGAACAACTCGGGCCGGTCGCGCACGACCAGGTGGGACAGAATCTCGGCGAAGGTGCGGCTTTCTTCGTAGGTGTATACCCGCTCGAGCGGAATGTAGACGTGCATGCCGTCGCCGCCGGTGGTCTTCGGATAGCCTTTCAGACCGATGGCCTCCAGCTTTTCGCGCACCAGCAGGGCGGCCTCCACGATGAGGTCGAAGGGGCAGTCCTGCGGGTCCAGGTCGATCAGCACGAAATCGGGATTATCGAGCGTTGGCGCGCGGCTCATCCACGGGTTGTGATCGATACAGCCCAGGTTCACCAGGTAGAGCAGGCTGGCGCGATCTTCGGCGAAGACGTAGCGGATCGGCGCTTCATTGTGATCGGAGTGGATCTCCTCGGCGCGCAGCCACGGCGCGAAGGTGAGGGGCGCGTCCTTTTGAAAGAAGAATTGCTGCTCGATGCCGTTGGGATAGCGCTTGAGCGAGAGCGGCCGGTCCTTGAGGTGCGGCAGGATCAGGCCGGCGACGGCGTCGTAGTAATTGAGCAGGTCGCGTTTGACGATGCCTTCGGCGGGATAAAAGACCTTGTTCAGGTTGGTGAACTTGAGGGGCTTGCCGTCCACCGTGAGCGAGACTTCGGCTTGCGTTCCTGTAAGCAGCGGTTCGGCGGGAGAGGCGGGCGCTGGCCCGGATTCTTCGCGCACGCAGTCGCGGGGATTGACGTCGGGACGCAGGCCCAGGTACACCGGGGCGCGCAGCTTGCCGTCCCCGGTCCAGTTGGCGAACTTCACTTCGGCCACCAGCTCCGGCTTCACCCAGGTCACATCCTTACCCACTTTGGGCGCACCGGCGAAAGGCGATTCGGGCGTGATGAGCGGCTCCAGTTTCTGGCGCAGAAAGGCCAGCGTTTTCTGATCGAAGCCCGTTCCCACGTTGCCCACCCAGACCAGCTTGCCTTTGTCGTAGAGGCCCAGCACCAACGCACCGAAGTGATCGCGCTCGCCGGCGGTGAAGCCGCAGAGGATGAACTCCTGCCGCTCAACAATTTTCAACTTGAGCCACTCGCTTGAGCGCCGCGGCTCGTAGCGGCTGTGGGCGTGCTTGGCGACAATGCCCTCAATGCCGGTCTCGCGCGCCGCTTGCAGCATGGCTTCGCCGGCGCCCGGGAAATGCTCCGAAAGTCGCAGCACCGGACCGGGGGTGAGGATGGATGCGAGCAACTGCTTGCGATCGGCGAGCGCGGCCTGGCGCAAATCGTAGCCGTTCAGATAAAGCAGGTCGAACGCGAAATACACCACCGGCCGCGAGCGCGCCATGTGCGAGATCGCATTGGCGTCGGATTGCGCGATGCGCGGCTGGATCAGCTCAAAGTGCGCCACGCCTTTTTCGTCGAGCGCGGCGATCTCGCCATCGAGGATCGCCTGCCCGGCGGCGATGTAATGCGGGATGACACTCAATTCGGGATACTGCTTCTCGCAGGAATGGCCGGTGCGCGACACCAGCCGGATGGACTCCCGCTCGAGGAAGCAGATCGCCCGCACGCCGTCCCACTTGACCTCGAACAGCCATTGGTCGCCGCTGGGCGGCTTATCGGTCAGCGCCGCTTTCATAGGCGTGATGGCCGTGGGCATGGGAGCCTTCACCGCGCCCTTCAGCGACGCGGGATTCGCGGTGGTTTGTTTGGGTGCGGGCGGCGCGGCCTTGGCGGCCACGGTGGACGCACGGCCGGCGGGACGGCTCTTCCATTCCCTCTGCGGATCGCCGGCGGTCTTCTGCTTGGTCTTGCGGGCGGGCAAGCCCTGCGCGATCTCCTGCTGCGTGCGGCCGGATAGCACGCTCCACGCGTGTTGCTCGATATCCCATCCGGGCGCGGCATCGGAGTCGCGCTTCTTGATCATCAGCCATTCGTTGCCCTTGCCGCGGTTCTTCATGTGGACCAGTGCGAATTCGCCTTTGAGCTTTTCGCCATGCAGGCGGAACTTGAGATCGCCGCGCGCCAGTTGCGCTTCGACGGGCGCGTCGCCCAGCAGTTCCCAGGTTCCGCGGTCCCACAGCATGACGCTGCCCGCGCCATAATTTCCAGCCGGGATATTGCCCTCGAACCCGCCGTAATCGAGCGGATGATCTTCCACTTTCGCGGCCAGGTGTTTTGCCAGAGGCTCGAGCGATGGACCTTTGGGAACGGCCCAGGAGACCAGCACGCCGCCGATCTCCAGGCGGAAGTCGTAATGCAGGCGGGTGGCGTCGTGCCGCTGCACGAAAAAGCGCGGCGCGCCGCCGGCGGCCTCCGGGTTGGCTTCCGTTTCGGGGGGCGGCTCGGGCGTATTTTCGAATTTACGTTTGCGGACGTACTCCTCCAGTGCCATAAAGCCTTGCCCCTCCTCCATTTACATGATATCTTCGGAACTGTCGATTGCCAATGTGAGGTGAATGTATCATGGCCAGCACCGTCTGGAGGGGACATTTGACGTTCGGACTCGTTTCGTTGCCGGTGCGTTTATTCAGCGCCGCGCGCGGCGAGACCGTGAGCTTCAATCTGCTGCACGCCAAAGACAATTCGCGCATCAAACAGGTCACGTTCTGTGCGGCGGAGAACGAGCCGGTGCCGCGCAGCGAGCTGGTGAAGGGCTACGAGTACGAGAAAGACCACTACGTGGTGATCGAGGAGGAGGACATCAAGAAGGTCGCCCCCAAGACCGCCAAGGTGATGGAGATCCTCGAATTCGTGAAGGGCGACACGGTGGATCCCATTTACCTCGAGAGCTCGTATTACATGGCGCCGGATGAAGGCGGCGAGAAGCCCTACGCGCTGCTGTTCTCCGCGATGGGCCAGTCGAACTATTATGCGCTGGCCAAGATCGCCATGCACAATCGCGAGCACATCGTGATCCTGCGGCCGGGCAAGAAGGGCATCCTGCTGCACACCATGTACTACGCGGATGAAATCCGGCAGGTGGATGAGTTCCGCACCAACACGGACCTGGTGAAACCCGCCGAACTGGCCATGGCCAATATGCTGATCGAGACGCTGAAGGCGGAATTCGAGCCGGAGAAATACCACGACACTTATCGCGACAACCTGATGGCGATGATCGAGGCGAAGAAGGAAGGGCAGAAGGTGGTGGAGACGCCGGAGCCGCACGTGGCGCCGGTGATCGACATCATGGAAGCGCTGAAGCGCAGCTTAGCCGAGAAGAAGAAGCCGGTGCAGGTGGCGACCGCCGCGGCCGGCGAACCACAGGAAGAAGCGGCGCCCGCTCCGGTGGCCAAGAAGCGGGAGCGCAAGTCAAAAGCGGTATAGCGACTGGGGCTCGATCAGGAGCTACTGGATGCGGTAAGGAGAGGGGCGACAAGGCTGGCTAACCAGGCGAGGTCCTTCCGATCAGAGCCGGGCATCGAGCCACAGCATTCCAGAGCATAGGCGAGCAGAAGGCGCATTCCCCAATTTACCGCGAGGCCGAGCGCGACTTGGCGGTCCTCGGTACTGAGGTAGCTGGCGCCGCCTGCGAGAGCCGCCTGGTTGATGGCCTCATCAAGCTCCTGCTTGAAGAGCGCGGCGGGGCTGCCAATCTCCAGCCCGGCCATCGCGGATTCCGTCCGGGCAGTCGCTAATTGGCGCCGCAGGTGAACTACATTGTCCAGTGCCGCTCGCCAATGGCTTGCGCCCAGGGAGACCCCCAGCTTCCGGCAGGCGGCAGCCAGGAAGAAGCACAGTGGAGAGTAGAGCTTGCCGCCGCCATCCAGGCCGGTTTCGGAAAGGATGACTCTGGCGTTTCTTTTCAGAGTATCCAAGACAACCGCTTCGCGGTGCGGCCCTTCAGGCACGATGCCGAATAGGCTTTGGCCGGTGAGACGTAAGATATTGCGGAACCACCCGTCTAACTGCTCCGCGACCGTCTTGGCTTCGCTGTCCATTATGCAGCTTCCGCTGACAGAATGGCGTCGGCAGGCGACTGGAATCCCTCGTAAGTCCACGGCGTTGGCGCGGAGGCCCGCGGTGCAGCGGGAAGCCGGGGAGGCCAGGACGACGGATCCGTAGGCCAACAGCTTGCCCCTTCAAGCCGTAGGAGCGTGCGCGCCTCCTCGCTCAGACGCAGCCACGCATCCTCCATCTCGTCGAGGACCGCGTCTTCTTCTTCAGACTCCAGTCCTGCACGCCTCCACCGGATCATCCACAAACGGCGTTCGAGGTGACGGTAAAGCGAAAGGTCTTTATCCACCGATCTTGCTCCAAAGGGGACGGGTGCTCGCCAGATCCGACTCGAAATCCGCGAGCGGACACCGCCCGCTCGGCTCGACAAGAGCGTGCGGATAGCGATCCGGTCGAATCCGCAAGGCCGGGGGGACCTGTGCAGTGAACATCGTGAAAACCGGATCCCGGCCTTCTCCCCCGAGTGATCTGGGGAGGCGGGGTTTCGGTAGGTTTAGTGCAGCATCGAGCGCAACGGACATTCCCCCGGTTCCGGGTTCAATGGTACCGTCTTCGGCCACCCAAAGATCGCGCCTTAGGCCACTACTCCGAACACCGAGCGCACGGCTTGAACGCTCGATCCTGGGCAACCCGTCTGCTTCCGCCTTCATGGCTCGAAACATCGACGGTCCGGCCTCGGCGGAAGATGCGTTGCCCGCAGGGTCCCCAAATGATTCCGGCACGAGTTAATTCTACCAGACGGAAACGGCCGCGCTGCGCAGAACGATTACCATCTCCAGGTGATGCGGAGTTCGAGCCTCCGCGCCGCGAAGGTCGCGGCCGTCCTCGTTATTCGGTCCCTTATCCGAACAGGCTCGAGGAGGCGCTGCTCACCAGAGTCCAGATCAGCCAGGGTGTCGCCACCAGTATCAGAGCCTTCGAGAAGGAGACCTTCCGCGCGGCCACGGAAATGCCGACCGCTTCGAGCGCGATGGTCCAGAAGGTGAACAGGTCGAAGGATTTCAAGAGGCCGTAAAGAAACTTGCCGGTGGCCGGCGGAGGTTCGAGAAAAGCCCCCAAGTTAAACGCCAGCGGGTTCATCAGGTTGAAATCGTCGGGGTTTTTCAGAAACAACACTACAATCGCGAGGATGCCGGAGATCACGCCGGTCAGCATGGCGTAGGAGACAATCGCGAACAACTGGCTGAACTTCAGTTGCGCGCCTCCCATTTTGCACATCAACAAAAGCACCGCTGCAGCGACCAGGATCATGATCGGAGTGCCGATTATGACTCCTCCCACGAACGTATAAGGAGCGATCTTGTGCTGCATCTCGAAGGCCCGATCGCGGGACGCCTGGTCCAGGTTCTGCATCCTGGAGCTGTTATCCAGGATCTGATGGACATAGCGATCCCATCCGACACGGGTCGAGTAAGTGTACGTGAATGCCAGGCCGATGACGATCAGCAATACGACCGGCACGATCCAGCCGGGCCGCGCGGCGATGTCGGCGAACGCCTTTTTGGGATCGAAGTAAACGCCCGCGATGCGGCTCACTTCGTTCATGTGGGGAGCGGAATCTTCCGGGAGCGGTTGGGGTGTCATATGAATCGGACTCCGAGGGGCGATTATGACAATATTTCGGCCTGGATGCAAGGCCATCCCGACAGGACCCCACCGGCGGGCGCTGAACTGTGGGCTGAAACCCAAGCCGCGCGCGGCAGCCTGCGCCACCCACGCCATCGTCAGTTCTTCAGCGCATCCCGAATCCGGTCGCTGAGCATGTCGACAAACCGGTCCGGCAAGAATCCGTTCATCCGGCTGATTACCGCGCCGTGCCGGTCCAAAACGATCGTGGTGGGGATCGAGCTGATGGCCAGCACGCGGGAGAGCCCGTCTTCGAAGTAAACGTGCTGCTGCTCCCAGTGGTTGTCCTTGAGGAAGGCCGCCACGCCCTCGCGCTCGTCGTCGGTGTTAATCGAAAGAAACACCACGTCCGAATCGGGGAACTTCTGCCTGACTTCCTCGTAGAGCGGATGTTGGAGCCGGCAGGGACCGCACCAGGTCGCCCAAAAATCGAAGACCACCGCTTTTCCTTTCAGGGAAGCGATCGGCAGCTTGCTCCCATCCACGCCGGATAAAGTGAACTCCAGAATGCTGCCGGCGCCGGCATTCGGATCGTCGTGGCGCAAGCGCAGGCGCCGCGCCGCCAGCATTCCCGTATTGCGGTCGTAGGCTTCGAGCAGGATGTCGCCCAGGCCCTTTTCCGATCCATGAATCCGGCGATAGATGTCGCCCAATTGGGCGCGGTCCTTGGCGCGGTCGGCATCCGTGTTGCGGCTGTCGGACATGGCGAAGGCGTCGGCATACGGGATAATGGCTTCCGGCTCCTTGCCGGCGCGGACCAGCCAGCGGCCGATCTCCCGCGCGGACTCGGCCGAGGGGTAAGTCTCAAAGGCGCGCCGCGCCAGCGCGATGGCGTCGTCGACCTTGCCGAGATTGCCGGTGGCGCGCGCTTCGCAGGCCAGGATGCGACCCAAGCCCTTGTCAACTTCTTCCTGCCATTGCGCCTCGCTGAAGTGGCCCGGCGGACTCTGGCTGCGCGTTTGGCGCAGCAGATCTTCATAGTGCCGGGCGTATTTCAACGCCCGCGCGGAGGTGTCCGGGCCGGTCGCGACCAGCAAGGCGCGGACGGTCTTTTCCAGGATCTGTGCGTCATCCGGCTCGCGCGCCAGGACGCGCTCGCCATACTCTACGATCCGTTGGTCGTCTTTGGCTTCGATCGCCGCTTTGACAATCGCCCGTTCGATTTCGCTGCGGCGGGCAGTATTGGGAAACTTGGCCAGGTGCTTTTCCAGGGCGCGTATAAAATCGACGGGGCTGTTGCCGGCTTCGCCCAAGGCCTGGCTCAATTGCCGCTGCTCGCCGGCGGCATCCGCGGACGGATCCGCGGCGCCCGTTTGGGACGGCTCCTGGGCCCAGCAAACGCTTGCCAGTAAAAGTGGGACCGCCAGGAATTTCATTTCGGCGCGCGCATCTCGTCGGCCAGGCTGGCCGCCCGCAAACGGGCCTGGTGCATGTAACTCTCGTTCTTGGCGATGCGATCCAGCAGCGGCAGATACTGCTGCGTGTTGACCAGCCGTTTGCGGTCGAAGTAGGATTCCAACAAGAGCAGCGCCTTCATGACGCCCAGCTTGTCGTACTTGGCGGACACCTCCAGACCGCTCAGAAGCTGTTCGGACTCGGCGATGCGCTCGAACCAGTCGGCCAGCGCCCGGGCCGTCAGGTCTTCGGAGAAATTGAACTTGACCTCGCTTTTCTTCGCGCCGTCCTCATAGCGGAACGTCTTAGCGCCCATGAACGCCACCTTGAGTCCCGATTCCAACGGATGGTCGAAATAGCCGAGCTTCCCGGCCAAACCAAAGATTTCGGAGGTATCGGCCTCGCTCAATTGAAAGCGCACGGGGCTGTCGTCGTCTTCGGCTTCTTTGTATTCGCCGGCGCCCGTGCGATCCAGGGTGATCGCCATGTATGCGGGCACGCTGCCTGGGAAGGACTTGAAATAGGAGACTCGCGGCCCATCCGCCGCTTGCAGGCACACCAGCGGGAGCACGGCCAGAAACCAATGGATCGGCGCAAGCCGGCGGGGCAGGCGTTTTCGCCACCCGGGAAAACTCACACGGCGCGCCAAGCTCGTGGGGTATCCCCCGTAGGACTTGCCAACGTGCGGAGCACCGATGTGCCGATTGAGAGCCGCGATCATGAGGGACACCACACCAGGCGTTTGTTGAAAAAGGCGCGGGACCGCTTGCTGACGCGCGCGGCTCTGAAACGGAGGGAGCGGCACCTCGGGCGCGTTGTTCAACAAGTTCCTACACCCCTTGCAGCCTGGCCCGCGTTACAGCGTGCGTCGCGTGGCAGATCGCCACCGCCAGGGCATCGCACGCATCCTCGGATTCGATCGCGGCATCCAAGCGCAGCAGCGACCGCACCATCACCTGCACCTGCCCCTTGCCGGCCTGCCCATAACCCACCACGCTGGTCTTGATCTCCAACGGCGAATACTCTCCGCATTCCAATCCAGCCTCCGCGATTGCCAGCAAGGCGACTCCCCGCACGTGCGCCAGTTTCAGCGCCGTCCGGACGTTGGCCGCATAAAAAACCTGCTCGACGGCGGCGGCTTCGGGGGCATGCCGCCGGATGACGTCGCGCAAGCCGTTGGCGATTTCCTGCAGCCGCCGTTCGAAGCGCTCCCGGATCCCGGTCGAAATTACACCGGCCGCAATCAGCGTGTGGCAGCCGCCATCCGATTCGATGACGCCGTAGCCGGTCCGCTGCGTGCCGCAATCAACTCCGAGCACCAGCACTTTGTTGCGCCAGAGCCTCCATCTCCTTCTCGTCGATGTCGAAGTTCGCGTAGACGTTTTGCACGTCTTCGTGCTCTTCGAGCGCTTCGCTGAGCCGCAGCATGGCTCCGGCGTTCTTGCCCTCCAGGTGCACCAGGTTCTTCGGCAGCATGGCGATCTCCGCCGCGTCCGGCGCCAGTTTGGCCGCCTGCAGGGCATTGAGCACCGCGTCGTGCGCTTCGGGCGGCGAGATGACGGCCCAGTGGTCGCCGCCGTCGCGCAGGTCGTCGGCGCCGGCGTCCAGCACGATATTCATGAGCTGCTCTTCGCTGGCCTTCTCGCGTGGAATGACGATATGGCTTTTGCGCTCGAACATCCACGCCACGCTGCCCAGTTCGCCCAGGTTGCCGCCGTTCTTGGAGAAAGCATGGCGGATTTCGCTGACGGTGCGATTGCGGTTGTCCGTGGCCACCATCACCAGCACGGCGGCGCCGCCGGGCCCGTAGCCTTCGAACATGACTTCTTCGATCTGGCCCCCCTCCAGCTCGCCGGTGCCGCGCATAATCGCCTTCTTGATGTTGTCGGCCGGCATGCTGACGTTCTTGGCCGCGAGGACGGCGGTCCGCAAGCGGGGATTGGCATCGGGATCGCCACCGCTGCGGGCGGCGATCGTGATTTCTTTAATGATGCGGGTAAACGTTTTCCCGCGCTTGGCGTCCAGGGCCGCTTTCTTGTGCTTGATGGTCGCCCACTTCGAATGGCCTGACATGGCAAAACCTCTGGGGCCCGGCTTCAGCGCCGGGTGGGGAACTTGTATGAATTCAACCACTAAAGGATAACAAAGTCAGTTGACTGGCGACAACCGGAGCGGGAGTGCCCCGGCAGGCCGGGTCCGGAGGTGACGGGAATCGGCCGTGTCCGGAGCGTGATAAAGTTGGGTCGGATGCAGGCATGCTGACCAATTGGGCGGCGAAGTGGCTCGATTTCAAAGGCTACGTTTTGTACGACCCGCGCACGCCGACCCACCACTACGCGCACGACGGCCTGCTCACTTCGCACAACGATCGCTTCCGGAATGACCCCGCCTTTCGCAACGCGTATGCGCGGGGCGTCGCGGCCAGTCAGGGGAACGATCCCCGGATGGAGTGGCGCGTGCACGTGGCTTTATGGGCCGCCCGAGCCGCCGCGCGCGTGGCCGGCGATTTCGTGGAGTGCGGCGTAAACGCCGGATTCGTGAGCTCCGCAATCATGCAGCGCCTCGACTGGCGCCGGACCGGGAAGCGCTTTTATCTGATCGACACCTTCAGCGGTCCGGTGCTGACGCAGTACTCCGGGGACGAGGTGCAACGGGGCCGCCTGCGGATGGCGGAGGATGCGCTCGCCAAAGGCGCCTACGTGACGGACCTGGAACGCGTGCGGGCAAACTACTCCGAATGGCCGAACGTGGAAATCGTACAGGGTGCGGTGCCCGAGGTGCTGCCGGCGCTTAAAATCGATCGCGTGGCATTTCTGCACATCGACATGAACTGCGCGTACCCCGAGCGTGCGGCGCTCGAGCACTTTTGGGACGTTTTGTCGCCGGGCGGAATCGTGCTGCTGGACGACTACAGCTACGTCGGATATGATGCTTTGGCGGACGCCATCGACTCCGCGGCCGCCGCTCTCGGCGCCGAGATACTGTCGCTGCCCACAGGGCAGGGCCTCATCATGAAGCTATAACGGTTCCCACAACCGTTACGACACCCCCAAATACTTGTGCGGCCAGGCGATTGAAGCGCACCCTCGATCAGAGAGGGAAAATGCACATCAGAGTATGTTTAGCAGGGACGCTTGTTTGGATCGCGCTCCGTGGGTCGCCGGCGTTCTCCCAGGAGCCGCCGCGCACCGCAGAGGACGAAGCCATCGTGCTGATCGAAACGGCGCGCGGTTGCCGGGAGCGGGGTTTCGATTCGCGCGCCGAGGCGCTGTACCGGCTGGCGCTGGCCAAGATCGAGAAGGCGTCGGGACATGACAGCGTGAACCTGACCCCGGCGCTGAATGGTCTGGCCGAACTCTGCTTCAACCAGCGCCGGTATTCGGAGGCGGAATCTTTGTCGCTCCGCTCGGCTTCGGTGGTGGAATCCGGATTGGGCCCGCGGCATCCCCTATGCGCCACGGCCCTGCAAAATCTGGCCGCTATCTACCATGTGCAGGGACAGTACGCGAAAGCCGAGCCGCTCTACTTGCGCGCGCTCGCCATTCGCGAAGAGGCCCTGGGGGCGGGGCATCCGTTTGTGGCCGCTACTCTGGCCGGCCTGGCCGAGCTCGACCGCGCCCAAGGCGGCTACGAACTGGCGGCGGCGCGTTACGCGCGCGCCTTGCAGATTCGGGAAGACGCCTTTGGAGCGGAAGACCCACGCGTTGCGGAAACCCTGGCAAACTACGCCGCGGTGCTGCGCAACACCCGCCACCGGCGCGAGGCCGCGGCGCTCCGAGCGCGCTCCCGGGCCATCCTGGCGCGTGCCGCGTTCCGGGATCCCGACCGATAGACTCGATCACCTGCAGCGCGCGGTCCCAGCCGCTGGCGCTCCTGTCGGGAGCGGGCCCGCTAACGATTCGCCGCGACGCCCAAGCGCTTCAGCAGCGCGGTGAAACGGGCATCCGTCCGCAGGTTATCGTAGAGCGGCATGACGCCCACGTAGGCCAGCAGCGGATTGCGCTCCGCATACGCTTTGCCGAGCCACTCAAACGCCAGGTCTTTCTCGCCGATGCCCGCGTAAACTTCGGCCGCGCCGCAGGCGATTCCAGCCCGTTGCTTGCGTACGCACCCCTCGATCCACGTGCGCACCGACTCCCGGGCCTCGGCCCGCTTGCCCTGCGCCGCCAGGACGTAAGCGCGCGCCCCGCCGTCGTTCACGTCCCCGAGAGCGGCTCGCATCGCGCGCATGGTCTCGGCGAGCTCCGCGAACCGGCCGCGCTTGCATTCGACCAGGCGCAGCGCATCGTAGGCGTGATAAAACGACGGATCCAGCTCGATGGCCTTCCGGTATTGTTCCACGGCGCGATCATATTCCCGGCGCTCCATGTAGATCGTGCCGGCGGCCGTGATCTTGTACGGGGAAAGCGGATCGAGCGCCAGCGCTTGCTGGATTTCGGCGAGCGCCTCATCCAGGCGTCCCAGCGGCGCCAGATAGGTGAGGCTGTAGGCGAAGTGCGCATCCGGGTCGCCGGGGCTCAAGTCCAGCGCGCGCCGGAATTCGCGCCCGGCGCCCGGCCAGTCCCAGTCGTAAAGAGCTTTCACATAGCCGAGTGAAATATGCGCGGCGGCCAGCGTTTCATCCAGATGGAGCGCGCGATTCGCGGCTTCGCGGGCCTGGGGCATGGCCGTGCGGGCGGGCGACCAGCCGAACACTCCCAACCACGTGTGGCAGTCCGCCAGCCCCGCCAGGGCGGGCGCGTAGTCCGGATCCTTGGCGATCGCCTGCTCGAAGTACTCGATGCCTTTGCGGGCGCCTTCCGGCCGCCACCGGTTCAGGTGGAAGCGCCCTTGCAGATACAGGTTATAGGCATCCACGTTCTGCGTGTACGACGAAACCAGCCGGCGTCCGGGATCGCCGGCTACCCGAACCTCCAACGCCCGTACGATCGCGTGGGAGATCTCGTCCTGCACCGCAAACACATCCTGGAGCTGGCGGTCGTAGGTTTCCGACCACAAGTGGTACCCGTCGGCGACGCTGCTGAGTTGGGCCGTAATCCGCAACCTGCCGCCGAACTTCTGCACGCTGCCTTCGAGCACGGTGGCCACATTGAGTTGCCGGCCCACCGTGCGTATATCCGGGCTCTTGCCCTTGAACTGAAAGGCCGAGCTGCGGGCTACCACGCGCAATCCATGGATCTTGGTCAGCGCGTCGATCAGGTCGTCCGTCAAACCGTCGCTGAAGTATTCGTTTTCCTTCTCCGAGCTCAGGTTCACAAAGGGAAGCACGACGATGGAAGAGGCCGAATCCCGCGCTACCGGCCGGGGGCGGCCCCTGCCGATCGCGAAGCCGGCAATCAGCAGCAGCAGCGCGAGGGACGGGACGATCACGCGCCAATCCATCCACCAGTCGCGCCGCGGCCGCGCGCCGGCGGGCTCCGGCGCCGGACTGGGCCGGGCTTCAAAGCGGGGCAGGTACCCGCCCTTAGGCAGATCGATCAGGACCGGATCGTGGGCGCCTTCGGTTTCGTAATACTCCTTAAGCCGCGCGCGGAGCTTCACCGCCTCCACGCGCACCACGCCGTCCAGACGCGGATCGTAAGAAAACTTACGGCCGAATACCTCCACCCCGACGAGGGTTTCCTTGAGTTGATTTCCTTCGAGCGCCTGTTCGACGATGAAGCGCAGGAACCGGCTCAAGCGGTCCGAGCCGGCAAACCCGTTGCCGGCGAGGATCTTGGCGCACTGCGTCCGGACAGATTCCGGGCTCGGCCTGCCCGCGCCATTCCGGCGGGCGGCTGCAGAGCGCACCCCGATTTCCTCTTGTTCCCGGGCGGAGGCGGCCACAACCCTCATTGGATGATACGGGGGTTCAAACGGTTCGGTTCAGTGTTTGCAATTAACCGGCCCCTACTCTGGACAACCGGCCACTTTCCAAGTAGACTATCACTAGCAGCGAATTTTAGATTGGTCCCGACCTTCATCCTCGATTTCAACCAACCGTCCCGCGCGGCGAGCTTGGGCGTGCCCCTCGACTTGCCGGCGGCAGATCCTAAGAGCTTGTTGAAAAACGCGTCCGGGGCGCCGCTCCCTCACGGCCGCGGCTCTGCGGGTTGTGGCGAAATCGAGGCTCCGTTTCAGAGCCGCGCGCGCCGGCAAGCGGTACCGCGCCAAACTCCTAAAGCAGCGGCGCTATAGTCTCCATGGTTCCAGGCAGAAATCTACCCCCGCGCAGACAATCTCGCAGAGAAAATGTGAACGAGTCGATCCGCGCCCGTGAAGTGCGTGCCGTGTTTCCGGACGGAACGGCCGAGATCATGCCCACGTCCGCGGCGCTGCGGAAGGCGCAGGAGTTGGGTCTCGACCTAGTTATCGTCGCGCCGACCGCGGTGCCTCCGGTGGCCAAGGCAGTCGACTACGGACACTATCAATACGAGCAGAAAAAGAAACAGCACGAAGCCAAGAAGAAGCAGCATGTCGTGCAGGTGAAGGAGCTCAAGTTCCGGCCCAACACCGACGACCACGATTACGATTTCAAGAAGAATCACGCGATCCGTTTCCTGCAGGAAGGCAATCGCGTCAAAGCCGTGGTGCAGTTCCGCGGCCGCGAGATTGCGCATGCCGATCTCGGCAAGAAACTGCTCGTCCGTTTTGCCGAAGACCTCTCGGCCTATGGCAGTGTCGAAGGGGTTCCGCGCCTGGAAGGCCGGAACGCCCATATCCTGATCAGTCCCACCAAAACCGGCAAGGGCTAGCCGGGTTTTTCCCCAGGATGTTCGCGGCGGACCGCATGTTAAAATACAAACAACGCGGATGGGCCGGTTGCGAGCGTAGCTTCTATGTATAAAGCCTTCTTCGGATTCGCCGAGAATCCCTTCAACATGAGCCCGGACCCGTCCTTCCTGTTCCGGAGCGCGCAGCACGAAGAGGCCCTGGCAAACCTGATTTACGGCGTGCAGAGCCGCAAGGGGTTCGTGGTGCTTTCGGGCGAAGTGGGCACCGGCAAAACCACCATGCTCGAATGCCTGCGGGACTTCCTGAATTCCCAGCAGGTCAGCTACGCCTCCTTGTTCAACTCCCGGTTGACTG
>Ga0335078_10003502_pt1 | contig 23341 bp, 31 predicted proteins | sample Lox_Sample_32_FD_206711 | JGI IMG/M metagenome (GOLD analysis project Ga0335078, IMG submission 206711) | Soil microbial communities from Loxahatchee National Wildlife Refuge, Florida, United States - Lox_Sample_3.2 | ecosystem: Environmental > Terrestrial > Soil > Wetlands | place: USA... | reverse complement strand
ACACCCGAACCCCACCCGCCCAAGCCGGGGTGGGGCCATAACAAGTTGTTCTGGCCCCACCCGCACACCACCCCAGCGGGGCCAGAACTACCTACCAAGGTGGGGCCGAAACTAGGTGCCGTAATCAACTGGGGGTGCGCCGCAGGCTCCAGGCCCTGACCGCCCGATCGTGGTCGCCGCAGGCCATCGCCGACGAGACCGGCATCCCGGCACCGCTCATCAGCTCCCTGCTCGGCGGGACCGGCAGCAACCTCAGTCCCGGCCAGCGCCTGGTCGTCGCTAACGCCTACGACAAGATGTGGGACCGTGACCCGCCCGCCGGCACCCGCGAGGAGCGCGAAACCTGCGAGCTGGCCAGATCACGTGCCGCCAGCCGAGGGTGGGCACCACCCCAGGCGTGGGACGACGCTCAGATCGACCAGCCCGACGGCCGGCCATCCCCGGACTGGAAACCCCGCAGGCGCAATAGCCGCCGTTCCGTGGACATAGTCGAGGACGCCCAGTTCGTCCGCGACCACGGCGGTTACCGCGACGCTGACATCAATCAGGTCGCCATGCGCCTGGGGGTCAGCCGCGACCAGCTCGACCAGGCCTACTGCCGCGCCCGCCGCTACGCCGGGCGCAACGCCGTCACCGACGCCGAGCCCGAGGCCGAGCCAGGCTGAGTCAGCTTGCTGGCCGGGTCGGCATCGATCGCGTACTCGGCAAACGTGGCAGGCTCGAACGGCATCGGGCCCTGCGCCCGGGCGATGTCGCCCCCGGAATGAACGCCCCGCCGGGTGGCCGTGGTCGCTTTCGACCTTCCCGATCCCCGCCAGCACGCCTGGCCCGGTGGAGGCGCTGGCCGGGCTGGGTACCGGGTGCGCGGGCACACGACGAGGTGCTGCCCCGGCTGGCGACCACCGAGGAACGGCGGCTGATGAGGTCACCGCAGGTCTCGGTCGTGCTGGAGGTGGCGCGCACCGCCGACCGCACGCCGGCGCTGGTCCCATCAGGTCCGCCGCTGCGACGGCGCCATGCTCTCCTACGAGATCAGCTAACCGGACAGGTAGGACACCCCGTGCCGATGCCAGCGGCACGGCGCGCCGAGCCCCGGCCGCCGGTGACCCGCTACCGCTGCCGTCGCTGGCGCCTGCGGAGCCGCTCCGCGCGATCCACGGCAGCGCGCGCCCGGCCAGGCCCGCAACCGGCTTGACGTTCTGGATAATCTGATTTAAATAAGATGTTATGTGGGGTCGCAGCATCCGCGCGGAAGGGGCGTTGCTCGGTGCTGTGCTGCTCGACCCGGCGGGCCAGCACCACGCCCTTGACCTGGTGCAACCCGGTGACATGCGCCGCCCGTGGCATGCCCAGGTACTGGCAGCGATGCAGCGTGCCCGCGCCCGCGGCGCGCTCCCGGATCCGGCGGAGGTGTACCGCGAGCTGCAGAACGATCCCGACCTCCCGCGCGGCGTGGCGCGTGACGGGGTGCTCCTGGCGAACCTGATGGAGGCAGCGCCCCGGCCCACTCATACCCCGGCGTACGCGGCGATGGTGGCGGAAACAGGGATCAGGCAGCGGCTCTACCTCGCCGGTTCGCGCATGGCCCAGGCGTCGCAGACCGGCGACCTGGAAGCGGCCTGGCGGCAAGTCGGTTACGCGCGCGGCGAGGTTGATGCCTGCACGGCGAGGTGGCTGGCCCTGCCCGGGCACCTGCGGCTGCAGTTGCCCATCGACACCGCGGCCACAGCCGGGGCCGAAGGGGAGCGGCGGGCTGGCGGCCGCCGGGCCAGGCCGCGCGGCGGTGCGGCGGTCGCCGCCGGGGCGGCCGCGCTGCGGGACCTTGCCGCGGACCCCTCGCAGCTTGCGGGCGTGGCCAGGTGGCTGCGGCCGGACTACTTCGCCCGGCCGCGCGACGGAGCGCTGTATGCGGTGATGCGGGACATGGACGCGGCCGGGATGCCGGTCGACCCCGTCACCGTCACCTGGGCGGCGGCCCGCCGCGGCATCCGGGCGGATCCTGGCAGCCTCGCCGAGGGCACGGGCGCGTTCGCCGTGGCCAGCGCCCGCGAGGTATACCGCCACGGCGCGCTGGCCGGCGTCGCACAAGCGGGGCGGGACATCCAGGCCGGCGCCACCAGCCCCGGCTGCTCCCTGGACCGGGTGATGCAGCAGGCAGGCGAACGGCTGCGCACCATCGAGGCTCTGCCGCGGCCCGGCGCGGTGCCCGGAGGCGGCTCTCGGCTTCTGGCACCCGATCACGTCGCGCCTGGCCCGGGATCGGTCCGGCATCCCGCTCGCCGGCCCGGCCGGGGCTCGGCCTCCCCGCCTGTGCGGCAACCGGAACGTGAGGCAGCGCAGTGACGCGAGCCGCTGACCTGGCTGTTCCCCTTTCCTAATCGTGTGAATATCTGGCTCTGTCCGCCATACGTCCGCGTGCTAGGGGGTGTCTGGCTGCTGCCGCCACGGACGGGCACGGACGCGTCCGTGTGAGCCGCATGGCCTGCGGTTTCGCAATCGCTGGTTCGCTCCGCACACCCGAGGCGCAGGTCCAGGTGCGCGTCACTCTCCAGTACCAGAGACGTAGTCATCCGATCCTGTTCTTCGGGGCGGCGTAGTGATGATCATTCCTGGCTCCAGTCGTGGGCTTGTACCTGGCGGACGTGGCGCAGCCAGCACTCGAGCCGTTCCAGGTTGGACAGCGAGCCATGGATCAAGCCGATCTCGCGCGCCAGATTGAAGAATCCCGGGCCGGCATCGGCCTCGTCCTGGTAGCGGACCAGGGCGGATATCAGCAACCGGGAGACAGGCCAGCTGCGGTTTGGTGAGATCCGTCCCAGCAGATAACCCATCGCCGTGCGGTCGGCCTGCTGGCCGAAGTCGAACGGGGGCTGGCCTGTCCTAGCGGCCAGTTCCTCGTTCGCGTCGCTGTAAGACACGGTCGGGTCGTGAGTGGCATTTGCGCGTCGCTCGGCCGCCTTCTCCTTTAGGAAGGCCCATCCGGCCTGCTCAAGCTCCTGCCATTCCTGCTCGGTACGCCCGTACATCGCGCCATGGCTCATCGGCTCTCCTGCGCTCCGCTGGTAGGTACCGGTCAACTGGCCTCTTCACGGGCGGTGCTGCCATCCCACCGGCTGTCCAGTCGCAGTCTGGACCATTATGGGCTTTCGGGCAGGCACGTGTACGGCAGTTGTAGATCGTTATCGTGGCGTCTGGTCGGCGTAGGCGTGCCAGTGCTGGTGGGCCTGCTGGCGCGGTACTGGTGGCGGCGTCGCCATAGCGTCCAGGCGTCGCGGTGCGGCTGGTCGCGGCGGGGCTCGGGGATGACGGTGCCGCGGAGTGCTCGCAGCAGCTCAGGCACGGTGATGGGGATAAGTTCGAGGATGCGGCGCTGGTGTCCGCGGAGCGCTGCCAGGCGGCTGCCACGGCAAGGAACGCATGGGCGAGCAGGCTGATCGCAGTCCAGCGGTGCCAGGATGTCCAGGTGGTGACCTGGCCGCTGTCCAGGCCGCTGACCTGCTTAGATAGCTGGTGATCTTCCTCGGTCTTCCATCGGGTGACGGCTACCTGGATCAGTTTCGCCAGCGGCACGGGGTGGGGTGTCCAGCACAGGAAGTAGTTGATAGTGCCGGTGTAGCGGTGCCTGCGCAGCAGCAGCACGGCGTTCCCGGGTTCGTGTCCCTCAGGGGTGTCATCGGGCGTGATCTCGATCATGGCCCAGTGGTAGTCCTTGGCGGCCTTGGTGGCTGAGCCAATGCGCATCCGCTGCCACATGCCGGGTCTGACCAGGCTGGCGGCTGTTTTCACGGTGGGGCGCTGGCCGGAGGTCAGGGTCACCGTGTAGTTAGAGCGGACGGCCAGCACGTAGCCGGCGCCGCGCTCGCGGATGCCGCGGCGCAGCTCAAGGCCGCCGTAGACCTCGTCGCCGGCGACGAACCCCGCGCGGATGCCCCGGTCATGGGCATCTTGCAGCAGTTGGCCGGCGAGCTGCGGTTTCGTGGCGAACATGACCTCCTCCGGTACCCCGGCCAGCTCCCGGCGCTCCTCATCAGCAGCCCAGCCCTCAGGCAGGTACAGCGCCCGGCCGATCAGGGCATGCCCGGCCGGGGCCGCGCAGGTCAGCGTGACCGCGATTTGGCACATCGCGATCCCGTCGGCAGTGCCGCTGTACTGGCGGGCCGCGCCGGCGCAATCCGCCGAGGACTTCTCATCAGCGGTCTCATCCACGATCAGCACCACGTCACCTTCGTCCTGGCCTGCCGTCAGGGGCCCGGCCGCCCAGTCCCCGGCCGCATCCAGAATCCCCTGGTCATCGCAGCGTGCCCGGGACAGCAGGTGCTGCATCCGGTACGGGCCGCAATGCCCGGCGGCCTCGGCCAGCGTCCAGCAGTTGTAATCCTCCAGCTCACACAGCAAGCCATCCACCATGTCACGGCAGGTCAGCCGCGTCTCCCGGCGGGCGAAGCACGGTGCGACCCGTGCCATCAGGTCGAGCAGGCTCGCGTGAGCCGCGTAATCTACGCTGGCAGCAGCGGCTGCCTGGTCTTCCTTTTCCACAAACTGGCATGATCACGGCAGCCCCGCCAGCGTTCACGCACCATCGGGCCCGTGTCGCAGGCGTGTTCGCCAGCACGGCAAGCCCGCACGACGGACAGCCGTGACCTGCAACGACGCAACCCAGGTCACGATCCACAACTGCCGTAACGTGGCGGAGGATCATATGGCCGAGGCGCGACACACCCATCTGGGCTATGGCGTGCCGAGATCGGCCCATGTACCATTCGTCCCATGCACCCTATCCTGAAGCTGGAGCATTTCGGGTTGCCGCCGAGTCATGTGCAGGACCAAATTTGACAATGACTGTCCTTTTATCAAAGGTGAGCTTATACTCGCGTAATTCGCTTCAAGCAGGGCCATTGCGGGTCGGCATAATCGGCTTCGGGCGCGTCGCGGCAGAGGATCATGTGCCTGCCTACCAGGTCGTCGGCGGATTTGAAATGGCCGCTGTCGCGGATGCGTCGCCGGTTGGTCGCCGTGCGGCACGAGACCGACTTCGCAGGGCAAGGGTCTACGCATCGCACCGGGAGATGCTGGCGGCCGAGTCGCTCGACCTCGTGGACATCTGCACACCGCCCTCGTTCCATATAGCGCAGACGATTAACGCGCTCAATGCAGGCGCGGCTGTGCTATGCGAGAAACCGGTTGCTTCCGGATCGGGCGAGTTCGCGCAGCTCATCAAGGTTGCGCAGAATCGGGCCCTGCTGTTTCCGTGCCACAACTGGCGGTTCTCTCCGGGCATTCGCCTGGCACGCCGACTCATCGCGCGCGGCGTTATTGGGCAACCACGACGGCTCGAAATCGAGATCCGGCGGGCGGCGCCTGCCCGGGGTTCGCCGCATTGGAAGCCCGGCTGGCGCTTGGAGCAGGGGATTGCCGGCGGCGGCGTGTGGATGGATCACGGCCCCCACATCGTCTATCTCTGCGAGGACCTGCTTGGCAGCCCGGTGGAAGCTATCTCGTTGCAGGCTTCTGGACCGGGATATCCGGGGGAAGCCGTTGAATCGACGGTTCGATCCACGCTTAGCGTTGGCTCCGCCGAGGCATTCGTCTCGCTGGACTGGCGTGCTCACGATCGGCTGACGCGGTACCGGCTCCTTGGCTGCAACGGAGAAATCGATATAACGGAGCAGTCCATTAGCTGCCGCATCAATAACGCGCCACAGCGCCAGTTCGCCAACCGCTGGCCGCTCGGCCGTCCGGGCACTCGTCAGATCTGGTACACGCACCTGTTTCGGCAGGTCAGGGTGGCTATGATGAATGAGAGCCTGAAAGAGCAGTGGCTGGCAGAAATAGGCCGCATCGCCCATGTCATGGAGGCTGGCTATCGGTCGGCAGCCCTGCGCGGCGAAATACTGACCGTGCCAACGTCTTCGTTGGCTCGCGCCCTCGTCTCGTCAAACTAGTGGTGAAAGGACGCACAATGAGCGCGACAGCAACCTCATCAGGCGCAGTAGTGCTGAGCCCAGCCGACGGACAACTGCTTATCGCGATGGCCCATGAGCCGGACAAAGGCCCGGACGCCTACGTCATTCCGAAGGGCCACGTGGAGCCAGACGAGTCGCTGGAAGCGGCGGCGCTCCGCGAGGTCGAGGAGGAAACCGGCCTGAAGGGCGTCCAGCTCGTGACGTACCTCGGCACAGTCGTCCGGCCGTCCATCGAGGACGACGGCTCGACCGTCGAGAAGACCATTCATCTGTTCCTGGGTTTCGTCCAGGGCACCCCCGTCCTCGCCGACGGCGCGCGCTGGCTGGCGCCTGCAGAGGCGATCGCAGCCATTCCGTTCGACGAGGACCGGGCCTTCCTGGAACAGCGCCTAGCCCCGCTGGCCGCAAACTGAACGCCACGGACACGGGCACACTGATCGGCGGTGTGCTCGCTGCAGGGCAGGGAAGCCGGCTGGAGTCAGCAGGGCCAAAGGCGCTGTTGGAAGTGGGGGGCCAGCCGCTCATCCGGCACGCGACTGAGCAATTGCGGAACGCCGGCGCAGACCCGATCTTTTGCGTGGCGAACTCGCAGGTCGCGCCCGCGCTCTATGGCGCGCTGCAGGACGAACCGCGTGTGCACGTGGTGGTGAAGGACACCCCGTCGGCACTTGGCACCTTCGCAGCGCTGCTGGACTTGGCGCGTCCGCACAGGTTCCTGTTCATAGCGGTCGACTCGCTGCTGCCGCCCGAAGGGGGGCGCATAGTAGTGGAGCGGCTGGCCGGGGCGAGTACTCCGCCCCTGGTGCTGGGGCTCGTACCGGCTCAGCCGGGCGCGCTCGGCCAATTGCGGGCGGAAGTTGATGCGCACGACCGGGTGGTGCAGCTTGCAACCAGCGATAGCGGCAGCTGGGTGACAGCGGGCTTGTACGGCGGGCGCAGCAAGTGCCTGCCGCCGGTGCCGGATGCGCAAGCCAAGTGGGGGCTCCGCGATTACCTCGGCTGGCTGGTTGCCGACGGCATGCCGGTAAGCGTCGTCCGACTGCCCTGGGGATTCGACGTCGATACACCAGCCGATGCCGCGTTGGCACGCACCGCGTGGGCGGCCACGCCGCCCATCGAGCGTTAGCATGCGCGGTTGGCTGGTCCCGCGCGAAGCCCGGTACTCGTTCGGCAAACGGGACGCCGATCAGCGTGTGCTCCAACGCACGGGCCAGCATCTGGCCGAGGCCGGACACGAGGTTGCCGTTGTCGAGCCGCAGCGGCTGCAGGGGCGGCTGGACGTACCGGCGTTCGTACTGTCGATGAGCGAGGACTGCGAAACCCTGCGGGTGCTACGACACCTCGCCGCGCGTGGCAGCGTGGTGCTCAACTCGCCGCGGTCGGTATGGCAAACCTGCCAGCGGAGCACCATGCTGGCGTCCTTGCAGCAGGCCGGCATTGCGGTTCCTCCGAGCTGCCTGGTCCCGACGGTGGTCGGCCATGCTGCGCACGCGCCGGTCTGGGTGAAGCGTCCGGACTACCACCGGTTGCGCGAAACCGATGTCAGCTATGCGGTGACCGCGGGCGATGTCGAGCGCACCTTCGCCAAGTTTGCTGCGGCGGGCATCGGCACTGCCATCCTCCAGACGCACTGTCACGGTCAAGTCCTGAAGTGCTACGTCGTCGGCAGGCAGCTAATTCACGTCAGTCCAGCGCCGCCGCCCCAACAGCGCGGCCGCCTGCACGACTTGTGCGCACAAACCGGCCGCGCGTTGGGCTTGCACATTTTTGGTGTCGATGTGGTAATCGAAAATGGACTGCCAGTCGTCATTGATGTAAACGATTGGCCCAGTTTCTCGCCATGCTGCGACGAAGCCGCCAAGGCCATCGCCCGATTGGTAGACGTCCGTGGAGGTGCCAGCAGTGTTGATGAATGATGTCTTGGTGCGCGAAAGCAGGCATCTCATACGCGGGCATCAGCAGATCTGGGAAAAGTCCGGCCTGGCGATTGAGCGGGGCAAAGGCGCCACCTTGTGGGACGACACCGGCCGCGGCTACCTGGACCTGTGGGCGGGCGGCGGCGTCTGCAGCATCGGCCACGGCCACCCTGAGTTCACGAAGATCGTCTCGGCCCAGCTTGGGAAACTGATTGTCGGGAGCCACCCGTCTGCGGTGCGGGCGGCGTACGTGAGCGAACTGGCCGCACTCGTCCCGCGGCCGTTAGGCAACATGCAGCTCTACACGAGCGGGGCTGAGGCAGTCGAGGCGGCGCTTCGCCTGGCTCGGTCATATACCGGCAAGAGCACGTTCCTCAGCTTCGAAGGCTCATTTCACGGCAAGACGCTTGGTGCCCTGTCACTGGGTGACTGGAGCGAGCGCCGAGCTTACGGACCGCTTGCGCCGGGTTTTGAGATTGCCCCGTATCCGGTTGCCGGCCCGCTGCTGCGCGCGCACGAAGACGAGGCGCCGGGCGTGGAGGCGTGCCTTTTGGCAGCCGAGCGTCTGGTCACACAAGCGCGCGGCCAGCTGGCAGGCGTCGTGGTTGAGCCCGTGCAGGGCACGGCCGGAAATCACTTTCCGGCAGCCGGTTTCTTGCGCGGCCTGCGCCAACTCGCTGATGAGTCTCACGCCCTGCTGATTTTCGATGAGATCATCACCGGCTTCGGGCGCACCGGCCGACTGTTCCGCAGTGGATTGGATGCCGTCACACCCGACATCATGATTATTGGCAAGGGCATGGGCAACGGCATACCAGTCAGTGGCATCGTGACGACGGCCGAGATCGGCTGCGCGCTGCCGTTTGCCGGCCCGAGCGGCAGTTCGAGCAGCTACGGCGGGAACCCGCTTAGCGCGGCAGCCGCAGGCGCGACTCTGCAGATCCTGAGCCAGGAGTTGCTGGTCGACAACGCGCTGCGCGTGGGCGAGGGTCTGCGCCAGCGTCTGGCGGCTGGCCTGGAAGGCAACCCGCTCGTCCGCGGACCCTGGGGTGAGGGCCTGATGATCGGTCTTGAACTCATCGATCCGGCATCCGGCCGGCATCTGGTGCGAACCGAATGCGAGCGCATCTTCCGGGCCCTGCTGGAGCGCGGCATCCTAGTTGCCGCGTATACGCCCACCATTAGGATCAACCCGCCGCTGTGCCTGACAGACAGCGAAGCCACGTTTGCCGCAGAAGCGATTGCCAGCGTGCTGGTCACGCACGATGTGTAAAACGTGCGGTGTGGGAGGGGGACGGTCGTGGAGTGGGCGTGTCTTCTGGCAGCCGGTGAAGGCACCAGGATCGGTGCAACCAGGGCACTGCCAAAGCCGCTCGTGCGCGTGGGTGACCGCGCGCTCATCGACATCCAGCTCGACCGCATGGCGCGTGTCGGCGTCAAGCGAGTCGTAGTCGTCATTCGGCCCGAGCACGATGCGGTCGCAGCACACCTGGCGGCTCGTCAGGCCGGACCCGAGCTTGCCGTTGTCCGCTGCGCTTCGCGTGGCGGGGCCGAGACACTGTTCGCGGCGGCTGCCCGGCTGGCAGGATTGCCATTCTTGCTGTGCACAGTGGACTCTTTCTTTGCGGTCGCGGACTTGGTCGGCTTCCTACACGCCTGCGAGCGCGAGCCAGCAAGCACCATGGTGCTGGGAGTCACGGAGCGCACCAGCGACGCAGCCAATGACGTCGGCATTGTGCTGGACGCTACCGGCAGAGTTCTCGACATCGGCAAGCACCTGACGCACACGAGGCTCGCCTGTGAGGGGCCGATGTGGTGCTCAGCCGAGCTGTTCGGCGTGTCGGAACTGGCTTGGGCGGCCCCAAGCATGTCGCTGACAAAATTCCAGCGGCGGCTGGTTGCGGTCGGCCTGCCCCTGACTGCGAGCGTGCTTCCATGGGCCATAGACGTTGATACTGCAGCAGATGTGGATCGGGCGGCGCAATGGCTGCGGTTGAACCCGACGGAGCGGTAACAGTGAGGCGTGCGACTGTGGCCCTTACCGGCATGCCGGGCGCTGGCAAGACCGACCTGGCCGTCGCGTTGTGCGAGGCTACGGGCGCGGCGGTCGGGCGCCTCAGCCATGTCATCCGACGGGAGTTGCAGGCGCGCGGCGAGAGCGACACGCCGGCCGATTACGCCAGGGTGGCGGCCAGCCTCCGCGCCGCCGAAGGCGAAGGCGTACTGGTGCGGCATGCCCTGCGCGCACTGGGGTCGGCTGACAGCACCCAGCCGGTCATTCTTGACTCGCTGCGGACGGAAGATGAATACCGGGAGGTGGTGAACCTCGGCGGTCGGGTGCTGCTGGTTGCGGTGCATGCGGACCGCGAGAGTCGGTTCGCGCGGATGCGGTCCCGGAGCGGGCCGGAGTTGCAGGCCGAAGCTGACCTGCTGCGCCAGGACCTTGAGAACCTGCGGCTCGGCGTCGGCGCGCTGATGGCACTGGCCGACCTCATGATTCCCAATGCGTATGCGTCGTGGCAGCCGCTGACCCGGACGGTGCCGGAGGTCCTGAGCTTTGTGAGTAGCGTCTCCTGATGGCCGACAGCGCGCTCGCCGGGTCGGGCATCGAGGGGAAGCTTGCCCAGGCCGAAACCCAGCTGTTCATGGTCGAGGCGGACATCGCCCGCGCGGGCGGGGCGGTGCCGCTGCTGCTCCTCAACACCCAGCGGGAACTGCGCGGGAAGGTCGGTGAACTTCGCGCCAAACTGGTCGGCCTTGCAGCCGCGCGTCGGCAATACCTCGCGCACGTCCTTGATCACCCGGTCATCGGTCAGGTGGGCCGCCGTTTCGTACCGCTCTCTGGCGTCCGGGTGGAGGATGAGGAGGCATCTGACACCACCGCGCCGCTCGGTGAACTGGTGCCGCCGGAGTTCGCGATCCTGCGGCGGAACGTGCAAGGCGGGCGGACGGTGGTAGCGCGCGAGCCACTCGACGACCTGAATGAAGGTATCCGCACGCTGGGCCAGGTGGTCATACAAGGTCCGCCGGGCAGCGGCAAAACGGTGCTGCTGCAGCGCCATGCTTGGGAGGTGGCTAAAAGCGGCATCGCCGCTGCCTCGCCTGAGTGCCTGCCGGTGCTTTTGCCCCTCGGGGACTGGCCGGCCGACATCGGTTTTCAGAAGTGGGCGGAGAACGTCATCCGGACTGAGTACGCGTCAGACCTTGTCGCCGAAGACTTCCCAGCGCTGGCTGCAACTGGCCAGCTGATCTTCCTGATCGACGCCGTCAACGAACTGGCGCTGGTAGAAGATCCTGGGCATCTCCAGCTACTGGGGGCCTTCCTGGCGTCGCTGCCGGGCCACGCCCAGGTGATGATTACCTGCCGACCGTGGGATGAGCTACCGCGGACCATGAGCTACCAGCGGGTCGAGATTCTGCCGCTCACGCCAGTTCGGGTTCAGGCATTGCTCGAAGGCAGCCTGGGCGACGAGCGGGCGGCCGAAGTATTGGCGAAGATCCGCGGCACGCCGCTCGAAGAGCTGGCGACCTTGCCGTACTTCGCGCGCATGCTGGCCTTTGTGGTGGAACAGGAGGGCGGCGTTCCTTCGAGCCAGGGAGCCTTGATCGAGAAGTTCCTATCGGTCGCGATGGCACGGGAGACGCAGTGGGGTAAGGCTGGAGGCCTGCCGGAGAAGGCGATCCTCGAACCGCTGGCGCATCTCGCTTACGACGCGCAGAAAGAGCTGGGCAGCGGCTCCGGCATGTCGATGAACTGGTCCACCACGCGGCTGGCCCGTATAGGCAGGCGGGCGTCGACGCCGCCTGTACTGGAGCCAAAACCGCTGCTGCGCCTGGCGGCTGGCGCCAACATCGGCATCGTCTCGATGGACTGGACGCGCTTCAAGTTCGCGCATCAGGTGCTGGGTGAGTGGTTGGCGGGCCAGCATCTGATGCATCTCTTTGACGAGGGGTCCGACCTCACGGCTCATTGGCGGGTCGACCTGTATGAGCCGGACGACGGCAAGGATCGCCTGGAACGTACCTGGCGGGTGGCGATCGGCCCGCCGCCCGAGAACGGCTGGGAAGGCCCGACGATCTTGGCTGGCGGCACCCTCGCCGAGGCCAGCAGCTTCGTGGACACGGTCGGCCGAGTGAACCCCATCCTGGCTGGGCGATGCCTCATGGAAGCCGGCGAGGCCGTTGACGAGACGGCGCGCGCCGCGGTCATCACCGGGCTGGCGGACCTAGCCGTCGGCCCGGACTATGCCGTGCGCGCGCGGGTGGCTGCCGGTGACGTGCTGGGTCTGCTCGGCGACCCGCGGCTCACAGCAGAGCCCGTCCCGGTTGAGGGCACCACGTTCCTGATGGGCGGTGACGTTGCTGACCCACACGGCGGGGCGTGCCCGGAGCATGAAGTCGCGGTCGAGTCATTCGCCATTGATATCTACCCCGTGACCTACCAGCGCTACGAGCAGTTCATCGACGACGGCGGTTATTCCCGCTCCGAGTTCTGGACCGAGCAGGGCCGGGAGTGGCTGGAACGGTCCGGCTGCACCAGGCCCGAGCTGTGGGACAGCCCTGAGTTCTTCGCCCGCAACCGGCCGGCGGTCGGCGTCAACTGGTTCGAGGCATCCGCCTTCGCCCGGTGGGCGGGCGGGCGGCTGCCGACCGAGGCGGAGTGGGAACTGGTCGCCGGGTGGGACCCGGTTCAGGCACGCCGACAGCTCTTCCCGTGGGGCGACGACTGGAGCCCGGATGCGGCCAACTGTCGCGACTCGCGGGAACTGGCCGGACGGACGACGCCCGTCGGTATCTATCCGGCCGGCCGGAGCGCCTACGGCGTCATGGACCTGGCCGGCAACATCTGGGAGTGGACATCGTCGGCTTACATGCCGTATCCGTACCGGGCCGATGACGGTCGGGAAGACGGTGACGTCATGGTCAACCGGGTCCTGCGGGGCGGAACGTTTTGGTCGAGCCACGAGTTCTTGCGCTGCAGCACGCGCTTCAGGAACTACCCCCTCTACCGCTTTGACGTCGCAGGCTTCCGTGTCGCTTATGGACGGCCATAAGGCTGACGCTGGCCAACAAGAAGGGATGAGCCATTTGGATAAAGACCTGGAGCAGCACGTGGAGGCCGAGGTGGATGACATCCAGCAGATGCTGCTGAAAGCCGGCATCGATGCCTTGATTGCCTGGATTAAGTCGAAGCTGCGTTCCCGGAGTACACGCACGGCCGATCCGGCCGAGCCTGCAGAGGAAGTGGCGATCGCCGACCTGGACCAGGAGCGCGACGCGCTGCTTGAGGGCCAGGTCGATGAAGCGGCGTGGAAGCTGTACGAGCGCGAGGTACGGGCGATACTGGCGCTCATTGAAATCCGGCGGAACAACCTGAACCTGCTCGAGAGCCAACGCGCACAATGGGGCGACGCGCTTGTCCCGCCGATCATCGTAAACGGCATCCGTACCGAGACGAGCGAACTGGATGCCTTGGCTGGCCGACTGCAGTCGTTGCTGCAGGCGATCCTCGGCCGACCATTGCCCGAGGGCTTTACCGAAGCGCTGGCGACACCATCGGGCGACGGCCCGGCACAACTGCTCTAGAGAGGGCCGGGATGGACACGTCAACCCCGGAACGGGAGACCAGCACCGCCGGCGTCATGGTGCTGAAGTACATCGACGGCGAGCTGCGTATCGCCATGGCCAGGGACCCGGAGAAGGGGCCGGATGCCTGGGTCATCCCCAAGGGCCATGTGCGCGACGGCGAAACCATCGAGACGGCGGCACTTCGGGAGGCAGCCGAGGAGACGGGCGCCAGCGACATCGTCTTGATCGCCTACCTCGGCGCCTTCGACCGGCGTTCGCTTGAGGACTGGGGCGAGTGGGTGCACAAGACGGTGCACCTCTACCTCGGCTACTCGTTCGGGCCGGTTGCCATCCAGCCAGCTGCCTTCGAGACCTTGACTGAGTCCGGCTGGCTGCCGGTCAAGCAGGTCGTGGAGAAGGCGCCGTGGCCCGCCGACCGGGAGTTCCTGCGGCAGCGGTTCAGCCCATGGCTTGCGGAGACCTAAATGCAACCATGCCCGAGCAAGCGAGTAAGCCCCGCATCGCGAGGGTCACGTCCTGTGCTAATGGGCATTGGGCTACTGCCGGTCCCAGAAGCGCAACACACACTGGCAGCTATCGCTCAGGCAGTGTGTGGCGAAGTTGATGCCGAATTTGTGGTGGGACTGTCCGCGCCGCCGCATGTCACCCTCTTGCACGCGTACTGCGATCAGGGCCAGCAGCGCGAGTGGTGGCGGCGTAGTCGGGAGTCAGTGCCCGCAGCGCTGTCGTTCGAGGTGCACGAACTGGCTATCTCGGCAATAGCCGTGGGCGACGTGCACAGCCCGCGCGGTGGCATGTACGTGGGGCTAAACGTTGTCAGGGGTGCCGAACTCGCGAAAGCGCATCACCAGGTGGTTGCGCAAGCTGAAGCAGTTGGAGCGCGCCCACGGGGATTATTTGGACCGCGGTATCACCCACACGTGACGCTGGCTGTCCTGCCTGCGGTGCCGCAGCTCCCGACAACGCTGGCGCCGTCGGTCACTGGACTAATCTTTGAGGGTGAGCTTGTGCTGGCGACCATCGGGCCGCACGGCTCCTTCGCCGAGATAGCAACCTAATCAGAGCGCTTGCTCAGGCCACGGGGATGCTCTTGGCGAGCGCGGTAGCTCCTCCAGGCCGAAGTCTTCGCGTCGCCGACGGACCACCAGCGGTACATCTCGCTTGGTATTGGCCCGAAACCGAGAAGAGAAGGGCCAGAAGCTGGGACTCGGCACGCCGGGAGAACGATGCGCCATTGCGCCACGTCCTAGCTACGCTCAAGTTGCTGGATTACCGGCCAGACCATGCGGTTCACTGCATCGACAAGCACCGCCACGGCCCGCTGCGCTGCTACAACGACCACTGCCGCATCAGGCCGGCCGTGCTCGGCAGTCAGTGGGGTGGGCAGATCAGCGATAGGCACCGTAAACCGGAGGCTGGCGATCGAGAGCAGATACGGGTCTCGCGCGAGGTCATTGTCGCTTGGCTCGTGGTAGGTACCGCCAAACCCCCGCACCCAACCGCGCCACCAGCCCCGGCCTGCGTCGTCGATCCAGCGCCGCGAACTGCGCAGGGCGGCCGGCCAGGGTGTGATGAGATCGACCCGAGCCAGCAGGGAACCGCCCCCGTAAGTGTGCCCCAATCCGGTGCTCAAAATGCGCTGGTGGTAGCGGACATAGCCGGGCGCCATGATCGGACAGATCGCAACCTGCCAGGCATTCTCCGCAAAATGCACCGGGAGCGTACTGTCGTACGTGCTGTCCCAGCACTCGGCGAAGCTGTCGAACCGGTCGCGGACATGAGTACCGTACCGGCTCACGCCGTCACTGGCGTTTTCCCGGTCATAGTCGGCATCAACCCAGACCGCCGCAGCCGCGTCAGGACACGTGTCCATGGGTGTACTCCGTTCGTTCATGCGAGTTCAGCCATGCCGACCGACCGGCTCGTTCAACGACGGATAGTTGGTTCTCATCCACATACGCTGTCAAGGTGACATGAGACTGGGCAGCCGACCGGAAGCGGCAGTGCGCGTCCACAACGTGAGGCGAAGCTCGCGCAGCAGGCTTCAGACGCCCAGTAGCGCCCATCGCTGCGCACTGTTGCATCCGCTGCTTTGCTGTCGAGCGCAGACAGGCGAGCTACAGCGATCCCAGCTCGAACCCTCATCAGCGGTTGGTGGCGGTCATCGATTGTCACGCCCACCTCCATACTTCAAAACACCGTAGCCACCTTAGCACGTTAGCGACGTTACCAACGTAAGTACGTTAGCAACGTTACTAACGTAGACGATGGCGGGTACATCATGCAGGTGCTCTACGTTGACCTCGTGGTGGATCCGTACGCGCCAGAGCCGCTGTATGTGCAGGTAGCAGCATCTTTGCGTGCCAAGATCGAGTCGGGCGAGCTGGCCCACCTCGCCCCACTACCGAGCGAGAAGGCCATTGAGCAGGAGTACGAGGTCAGCCGCGACACGGCCCGGCGGGCCATCGGCCAGCTGAGAGACGAAGGATTGGTATTCACTATCCCGCAGCGCGGGACTTATGTCGGACCGCGGCCGTAGACATGTCCAAGGCTTGCTTAGACCACAGCCGCAAGTGCTGAGGGGCAAGCGGTCGGCCAAATGCGGTCAAGCCCAGGCCAGAGCAGAATCAGACCGGTTGCTCAGCGGGCCGCTTCGGCCCGTAGCGTTGCCCTCTTGGTGATCTCCATCCACGTGTCGCCGGCGGACTGGAGGTCCCCGGCTCCTGTGCACACCTGGGTTCGTGTGACCAGCAGGTGCCAATGCCTGCTCTGAGCCGATTTTACCCGCCGGGCGGCGCGGGTGCATCCTGGCGAGCGTTTGGCGATCACGTGAGCCGGGCTTGACATGGGGCGGGCGGCCGTAGCCTTGCCGGGCGGCCGGGCCGGGGTTTCCCCGCCTGGCCCTTGTGCCCGGGGCGGCCGCCCGCGAGGGGTCCCATGTCAAAGCCCGGCGACCCCGCAACGGGGGTCAGAGGTTGTGGTGCCCGGCCCAGTGCGCGGCGTCGGCTTTCCTCGATCGCTGCCATCCCGCCGCCAGCGCAGCCGCACCGCGACGACACCTACGACCTGATCGACGACGCCCGCTGCGCGCTGGCCGAGGATCGCTGCCGCGCTGGCCACCAGCCCCGAGCAGGGCACAGCTGCGCGACCGGCACCAGTCCCCGGTCGCCGGCACCAGCTGGCCCTCCGGCCTCTAGCCACACAGCACACCCGCCGCGGCAGGCTGAGGCTCTGATCTGTCCTCACCCCAGCACCGCGGTGTTTGGCGCGGCTGGGTTCCTCCTGCATTTCAAGATCAAAGTGAGTGTCAGATTGAGTGGCAAATCGTGCTCGTGAGAGCCTAATCTGAGCTTGTGCGTGCTGGCGTGCGCCCGTGTTTTTCCTGGTCAGCGCGGCCGACCTGCGGTGACGGATCTTGACGGGGGTTCATGGTAAGGAGAAGGTCTACGGTTCGATTCCGTAAGGGGGCTCCAGCTAGAAGCCGAAATTCGAACGCTAATGTTTCTCTGGGGGGACAACCGGGGGGACAACAGGAGGGGATGAGCCGAGGTTGACAGCGTTCTCGGCGGTCACGCCGAGGGCGGCAGAGGCACCGGCTCTGGGTATATCTACAGCGGGTCGTGGATCTGAGCGGGACAGTCAGGAGGCGGGTGCGGTGAGCACGAGCGCTGAGCAGCCGCGGCAGGCTGACGGTGACGACCTGGTCCCGCTGGAGGAACTGATCGGGCGTACGGCCGGTGCCCATCCGATCAGCTCGGTGGACGAGTTGCGCAGCGACGCCTTCGAGACCGATGAGGAACTGGATGAGTTCCTCGCGTTCGTCACCGAGTCGCGGCACGCCGACCTTGCCTGAGCGACAGGTCCAGGCTGTCGTCTATGACACTTACGTCGCGTCCCGGTCGTTCAAGGGACGGCTTCCGGCGGGGTTAGCCACGCGTCTGGCTGGTCGGCAGCCGGTGGTGACGTTTGTCACCGTGGGTGAGCTCACGCAGTGGACTCGGCTGCGGCGGTGGGGGCCGCGTAACCGGGCCATGCTGGAGGACTGGCTGGCGGATAAGCCGGTGATCCCGGGCGGGAAGAGCATCGCGGCGGTGTGGGGTGAGTTGTCGGCTGCCGCGACGCAGCGTGGCCGGCCGCGTCCGGTGAACGACACGTGGGTCGCCGCCTGCTGTCTCGCGTACGGGCTGCCGTTGGCGACGCTCAACGTCAAGGACTTCACCGACTTCGCCGAGCACGACGGCCTGGTCTTGCTCGGGCTGTAACTTGCCGGCCGGCTGGCATGAGGGGGTGGCGGCACGAACGCAGTTTGGAAGATCCGAGGCTGGCCACTGATGATTCTCTTGCAGGTTTAGCTGGCTTCCGGTGTCGTGGCGGTGCGGAGCCGGCCCATGACCTTCCTGATCAGCCTCAAGGCGTGGTAGGCGACGACGATTGCGATGATCAGCGCGACCGCGGGATCCAGCCAGTACCATCCTCCCGTCGCCGTGATGATGGCGCCGGCCGCTGCGACACCTGCCGCCGCGGCGGCATCGGCGATCGTGTCCAGCAGGACGGCTGCGACGGAGAGGTCTCGCCCTTGGGCCTCGTTTGCATCGTCTTCGGCGTCTGGGTGCAGAATGAGCGCGCCCGAGGACATGGCCAGTGCTGCGATGCCGCTCACCACGAGGACGGGCAGGCCGTCCACTGTCGTCGTTCCGGTGACCAGCCGCTCCAAGGCAGCGAAGGCCACCAGCAGTTCGAGTGCCAGCAGCCATCCGGCGTTGACCAGGGCGGCGATGCTGGTCGCGTCCGGGTGGCGCTGCGGCCCGCCACCACCGATCCGCCGGGCCGAAAGGCGCAGCGCCAGCAATGCCACCCCGATCCCAGCGGCGTCGAGGAGATAGTCGCCGCCCTCGGCGAGGACGGCGAGCGAATGCGCGGCCGCGCCCACTATGACTAGCGCGGCTACCAGCGCGAGGTTGAGCGTGAGGACGACAAGCAAACGCCGGGTACGGGACATGTAGTGCTCAGGTTAGTGAGTCACGCGGGCCACTCCAGGATGAGCTGATCCGGTGGGCGCAGGAGACCGGCGCCCGCATCCCCGATGCTCGTACCGTCGTGCCGTTCGTCCAGGAGTCGGTGTTCCTGCATCACACCGGCCTCCGCTGCCTCCTTCCGCCTGCCTCGCAGATAGACCTGTTCGGCCTGGACGGGCGCGAGCACGACACCGGACTGCCTGGTATCTCCGAACGGCTGCTGGAGGCTCCCACGCCGCAGCAGTCGGTCGGCGGCGGCCGGGACGAGATCATCGCCCGGAGTACCCGCCGACTTCCGCGAAACCCGCGCTGTCCTGGCCTGGCTAGCCGGGGCCACCGACGAGATTCCCGTCGACGACGACAACCGCGGCAGGCTCATCGGCGCTCGCGGCGACTACGCCCGCACCGACGACGACATCCGCCAGGTCCGCGACCACGCGCTGCTCGGGCTGAAGGCAGGCGACCTCCCCGAGCCCATGTCGCCCGCCGACGCGCGGCACCCCTGGCGCTGGGACCCCGGCTGGATGAACGCCGCCTGGCTGCGCGGCGTCCGCGACATCCTCGCCTGGGTCCTCGGCGAATCCCCCGCGTCACCCCTCTGCCAACGGTCCGTCGGCATGCCAGCCACCTACGACCTGACCTACGAAGAAGCCGCCGCCGATCCCGTCGTCCTGCAAGGCTGCCCCGGCGGCCTCCCCGTCGACCCGGCCACCTGCCCCCCGCCGCAGTACGGCGAAGGCATCCAGGCCACGATCTCCTGGCTCCGCGGCGAGACCACAACACCACCAGTCGACAACAACGGCCACAGCCCTTATGCCATTGGTCACCGGTCGCTCAACCAGCCCTGATTGGGAAACTGAACGCTTCGCCGCCCGATCATGCCGATGAGCGGGTGTCAGCCTGAGTTTCACTACGCTGAAACCGGCGAGGGCGAGCTTGCCCAGCGGAGGAGCAGCGGGCCTGGTCGCCCGTCGACATCCGTCAGCGCGCCGTCACCAAGATGGACTGGAAGCAGGCCGCCCAGATCCACTTGCTTGCTGCCGAGTATGAGATTGAGCGGCCTTCGCCAACGGTGACAGGCAAGCCTTGGTCCAGTCGGTTTTTGCACTATATGGCACTGCCAGATCTGACGAATTGCGCCAAGGATGAAGGAATCAGCAATCACCAGCAGGTTACGCTTCTCTTCGCTGCGTACGAGTTCCAGCACATAGCTAACCCGTCCGCCGCACGCGGGCTCAAGAACCGAGTTCAGCAAGCCGAGATAGACGAGAGTGACCTCGACTGGTTCGTTACCCTTGGTCGGGCGCAATTCCAGCAAGCAGTCGACTCCCTTTACTCGCTCCACAAGATCGTGTCATCTCGGCCGCCTGTTGTTCAGGTTCCCAGGAAGAATCCACTCGCGATAGCGGTATCGGTATCAAGCCGATCAGACACGACAGGGGATCTGGAGAGAACGCACGTCCCGATCGCGACAGCGCCGGCCGTGGCCGGGAACTTGCCGCTCCGGCGCTCTGACAGGCCCTCGTGGCTTGCGCTCGGACGAAGCGACGCGGCAACTGTCCCAGACGCGGGTCCGGCCTGGCGACTGCCCGATTCACCGCAAGTGCTGTCGCGCAGTGAACTTGACCAAGCCTGGTCAGCGCCTGGGACTCCTTCAGCCACGGAGATAGCGCCTCCGCGGATGAAAGCCTGGGGCCGGTCTATAGCACCACCTTCCGGAGCTGGGCGCCCATTGCTAGCCCTGATGGTCAGATCCTTTGGGCGTGGCTGCGGTTCGTTCGCCTCGCCGCGTCAGCCAATGACAGCGAGCACGCGTCTCGGCGGCTGGCGGCCGTCAGCGCCCTCGAGTTGCTTGCAGTCACCGACTTTAAAGTCTCGGACCGGGAGGGACTGCTCGAGGACCTGGTGGAAGCAGCATTGTCCGGGCTGCCGCCTGTTCCCGGCCAGCCTTTGTCTCGCGCATTCGCCAGTTACTCGGCTCGTATAATCGCCGCCATCGGACACGAGGCGCTATTCGGTCTGCTCGGATACTCCAATGAGGACCGGGCAAATGCGCGCGCGGTGTGGGCGCAGGAGTTTCCGCGCCTGCAAGTATCGGCAAAAGACAGCTCGGCTGACCTAGCAGCCGCGTTGACGAAGGCCTACCGCGAGTTCCGGTACCGGGCAGCGCAACAAATCGAGAACTACGCATTCTCACAGCAGTTCCTAGCCGTCATCAACTCGTCTATCGAACTGGTCGACACTGCCGAGCGGACTCTGTTGAATGAGGCTATGCCGCTGCTCACGGAGACGGTTACGCAGGCTAGATCAACCACCCGGATCGACGTTCCCGCGGTGCGGGAGCTGGACTCCGCGCTCCACAACCTGTCCCAAGACGTATGTGCTTCGGGCTCCCTGCTCCTACAGGAGTCGTTGTACCCGGCCATTCGCGGTGCCCGCATGGTACTGGCGGGCAGGCTCGGTGTTGCGTCGCGTGTAAGCCACCCTGAGCTGCGCACCCAGCTCGTCTCGGTGAAGTTGCCCCTAACCGCCAGGACGAGTAGCCCCTTCAAGGTGAGGTTTCTTCTCCGAAACGAGGGCAACAGCGTCGCTCGGGAGGTGTGGGCGCAGGCCACTACTAAGAGACCCGCACCGACACCGCTGGCAACCGCTCCCGGCAGCCACAACCGAGCCAGCGTCGCCGACGCGCTCGCAAGCAGTACACCAACCGCGACGAAAACCCATCCCCGTCGGGCGGATCCACTCACCGGCACGGGGCCTCCAGCTTCGCGGTCTTCTGCCTTTCATTTTGCCGCCGGGCGGGCAGTTCAGGCGTCTGGAGTAAGCGCGCGGAAAGGGAATCGCAGGGCGTGCAGCCTGCAGTCTGCGGATCGTCGTGTTCGCCGCGGCGCGATGGCAGACTACGCTGGCCGGTTTGCCTTGGACTGCAGCTGAGCTTCCTCTTCTGCGCGACCGGCGGGTCTCGGTGGTGTTTGCTGGCTATATGTCGTCAGGCCTGGGTGGGCAGCCCGAAATGGGGCAGGCAGGGCTGTAGGCCATGGATCTGCACCGGTACCGTGCGCATGGCCTGCCAGTCGGCACGTGCCAGGCGCAGCCGGCGGGTCAGTGCCGGGCGGCCGCGCACGAGGTGCCACTCGATGCCGTCGTCGCGGTATCCCAGTTTGCGCGACACGCCCAGGGAGGCCGGGTTGTCGTCGAATGCCGCAGACACCGCCTGCCGCGCGCCGAGCCCTTCGAAGGCCAGATGCAGCACCGCCGCCCGCATCTGGGTGCCGGTACCCTGCCCCTGGTAACGGCGGCCCAGCCAGGAACCGGTGTGTACCTCGCGCAGCACCTCGAAATCGCGGCCGCCGATGCCCTGCGTGCCGACCACTACGCCGTCGCGGACCACGACTAGTTCAAGCATCCAGTCCGAGGGCTTCCACGAGCCCCACCGGGACCAGTGGTACTGCAGCGTGCTGCGGGCGCGCTGCTCGGGAGATGCGTCTGTCCACGCAACCGTGAACGGCTGGACGTCCGGGTCGTGCACGCCTGCTGCAGCCAATTCGGCCAGTGCGTCAAGGTCGTCCAGGCTGGGCCAGCGCAGCTCCAGCGCGGGAGTTTGCAGCCGCAGCTCAGCCATCGGCCATCGGGAAGACACCATGGCGGCGATTGTGCCCGGCACCGCCCGGTCGGGCACCTCGATTATGCGGGACGTTCGTCACCAGCAACGCCTCTCCGGCCAACACCGAGGCCGCCGGATGGCGCTCGGCCAGGTCCTGGAACGGAGTCTCCTCCCGATCCTGATGCGGCCCTGCCGACGCAGGCACCTATCCGGTCGTGCCGCGATGATGCTCGGGTGGATGGTCATGCAGAATGGGCCCGTGAATGTCGGCAGGCCTCGAGCCCGAGGGCCAGGGAAAGCCGCCATTCCGAAAGATCCAGTTGAGGTGCGCCACGAACGGCATGGCCGCGTGCGCCACGAACACGATGCTCGGCTACCTGCGCGGGCTCGGCGCCGTCCGGCCGGCGGCCGGCCCGGGGCCGGCCGCGGACGCGGGGCATCTGCTGGAGCGGCTCGGGGCGTTCCTGGCGGACGAGCGCGGGCTCGCGGACAAGACGCGCGGCGCTCACCTGGACTCGGCACGCCGGTTCCTGGCGGAGTAACGTGTTGCGTTAATAACGTTCTGCGTTATCATAGGGCGTGTGCTGCGATCGTTCCGGGACAAAGACACAGAGGCCGTCTGGCACCGAAGGCGATCGCGGAAGCTTGATCAGCAGTTACAGCGCGCTGCCTGGAGGAAGCTGGCGATGCTGGATGCTGCCGAGATCTTGGCCGATCTGCGGGTGCCTCCGGGAAACCGGCTGGAGAAGCTGGCGGGCGATCGTGCGGGCCAGTACAGCATCCGCGTGAATCAGCAGTGGCGGATCTGTTTCCGGTGGACCGACGCTGGGCCAGAGGACGTTGAGATCACGGACTATCACTAGGAGGGGAGGAACATGGCGGCGGACACGATCATGGGACCGGTGCACCCGGGGGAGATCCTGCTCGAGGAGTTCCTCAAGCCGCTGTCGATCAGCCAGTACCACCTGGCAAAGGAGATCGGGGTACCGGCCCGTCGGGTCAACGAGATTGTGCATGGCCAGCGGCGGATCAGCGCCGATACTGCTTTGCGGCTGGCACGGTTCTTCGGCACGTCGGAGCGGTTTTGGATCAACCTGCAGTCGCGTTACGACCTGGAGGTGGAAAAGGACCGGCTGGGCGATGCACTCAACGGCATCCGCCCGCTTACGGCCGCCAGTTGAATCGATCACCGAGCCGCCTTGTTGCACCCTGGTCCACGGTTGGAAGCGGGTGATGATGAGGCAGCCCACGCTG